>Ga0209798_10002138_pt1 | contig 11679 bp, 11 predicted proteins | sample DOMMetBare3Fresh_FD_187475 | JGI IMG/M metagenome (GOLD analysis project Ga0209798, IMG submission 187475) | Wetland sediment microbial communities from St. Louis River estuary, USA, under dissolved organic matter induced mercury methylation -... | ecosystem: Environmental > Aquatic >...
CGGCAACTGGCGGAACTGGATACCACCAACGATCAGACCGTGCGCTTGTTCCAAGCCGATGCCAAGGAAAAGGAAGAGCTCCTGCGCGCACGCGAGGAGGCACTCGCCGCATTAGAAAAGCGCAGCGAAGATCGCCTGCGGGCGCTGGAAATGCAATTGGCGGAAAAGCAGGGACTGGTGGACAGCCGCGCCAGTGAAGTCGAGGTGTTGCGCTCGAAGCTTAAGGAATTGACCGGGCAGGTCGAGATGTTGAGCCAAACCAAAGAACAGTCAGTGCTCCAACTCGATCAAGAGCTGCGCCAGCGCAACGAAGCGTTGCAAACCAAGGACGCCGCGCTCAAGAAGCTTGAAGCCCAGCTCAAGGGCCAAGTGCAGACACTGGAAGCTCGGCTGAGCGAGCAGCAGGATCTGATGGCGACCCGTGAGGGCGAAGTCGACGCGTTGATGAACAAGGTGCGTGAGTTATCGGAGAAGTACAGCGCTTTGGCGGCGGAAAAAGAACGCACGGATCGCGCGCTGCAAGAGGAGCTCCGAGAAAAGACCGCTTTGTTGCAGGCTAAGGAATCGTCGGTCGACGATGTTGAGGAGCGTCTGAGTGGGAAGCTTGAGTTCTTAGAACGGCAGCTTGCCGACAAGCAAAAACTGCTCGAAAGCGGCGGGCTGGACATGGCGGCCATGCGAGAGCAAATCGGTGCCCTGCACGTAAAGCTCCAAGAGACCGAAACGGCCAAGGCTCACATGGAAAGGCTGCTCGAAGAATCGCGCGTCAAAGGGCCGCAATTGCCGGCCGTGATCGCGTCCGGCGATTACGATGATGACGAACCCAGCGCCAATCGCGATGCCGGTGGGTTGGACACGTTATTGAGCGAACGCGAGGAGCTGCTCAAGGCGCGCGACAACCTGATTCAAAATCTCATGACTGAACTCAAGGAAAAGAAAACCCAGCTGGCGCGCCATGAGATCGAGGTCTGGCAAGGCATCGAACGGCGCGGTGTCTGGAAAAACCGGCTGTCCAAGGTCGGTATTCGGCTGAAAGATTAGTTCGCGTCACCATGCGAGCATGATCAACGAAGGAAGCGCATGATCCGGTTGCCGAGATTCCTTGTCTTCCTTTGTCTGCTTTTCTATCCGGCCTTTGTCTACGGCCGAGTGATTGAAATCTTTCCCGCCAACGCTGACGCGACCTGCAACGAAGAGTTCGAGAACGTTGCCAACACGCTCATTGCCGGCGATACGCTGATTCTCCATGGTGGTACTTACTCGCAGAATTGCCGCCGTTTGATCTCCGGCCGCAACGGCACCGCGTCCCAGCCCATCGTCATCATGGCGGCGTCCGGTGAAATTCCTATTCTAACGCGCCCGGCGAATGCCAATTTTAGTTACGATCAAAATAACATCGAAATAGAAAACTGCTCGTATCTGATCATCCGTGGTCTTAGATTCCGCGGCGGTGATGCCGGAGTCCGCTTCATGGGCGCCAATCATCACATCATCTTCGAGGATAATGAGATTTATGAAACCGGCAACAACGCGCTACCGCTGAACAGCGGCAACTCGGACGCCATGATCGTCCGCCGCAACCACATTCATCATACCGGGCTTTACAATTTGGGCAGCACGGAAGGCGAGGGCATGTATCTCGGCTGCCATGACAATTCCTGCCGGGTCACCAATAGCCTGATCGAAGGCAACTACATCCATCACTTGCGCAGCACCAGTGGCGGCGGCAACGATGGGATTGAAGTTAAAATGGGTTCCTACGGGAATGTGATTCGCGACAATGTGATTCATGACACCAACATCGGTACTCAGTATCCATGTATTTTCGTTTATGGCGGCGGCGCCGGGTTGAACACCGTCGAAGGCAACGCGGTGTGGAATTGCGGTGAGGGTATTTATGCAGTATCCGACGCCGTGGTGCGCAACAATATCGTTATCAACTCTGGTTCGGGCATCGCATCCTATCCCCACGCAGCGGTCGTCGGGATGAAGAATCTCACTATCGTTAACAATACGATCTACGGCAGCGGCGCATGTCTATTTTTGCGCTGGGGCGCCGTCACTAATGCGCTGCTCGCCAACAACGCGGCCTATTGCCCCGGATCCACGGCAGTGGATGGTCTTGGACTGTTTAACGCGCAGGTGTTTTTGAGCGCGAACTATGTCGAGGGTAACCTGAATGGGCCGACCATCGACAATATTAGATTTTTCAATGGTGGAAGCGCCAACCTGGCCTTTGCCAATCCCGCGGGTGCTAATTTTTGGCCATCTTCCAGCTCGATTCTCAGGGACCGAGGCGACGTTGCGCGGAGCCCAGCGGCGGATTTTAACAATTCGCCGCGGACCAGTCCCATCGATGTTGGCGCCTACGAAACCAACGGCTTGGTGAGCAATCCCGGCTGGCAAGTGCAGGCCGGGTTTAAGTCGAGCGGAACACAAGATATTGAGGCGCCAACGGTCTCAATTATCATCCCAACCAATGGGTCAACCGTTGCGGTTCGCAGTACGATCACGATATCGGCAAACGCGCAAGACAATGTCGCGGTGTCGCGAGTCGAGTTCTACGTCGACGGCGCGCTCAAGTGCAGCGATGCCATGGCTCCTTACAGTTGTGGTTGGACCGTGCCGCGGTCGCGCGGGAGACGTACCTATCAATTGACCGCTAAGGCGTTCGATGCGGCGGGTAATGTTGGTAGCTCGCCGTCGGTAACCGTGAGCGCCAAGTAATATCCCGCTGATGGTCCCCATCAGTACAGATTGCTATTTTTTCTTCCCGTACAGGCTGTCGGTGTAGCCGCTTTTGTCGAATTCTTCGACGAAGCGCGCGTCGATGAAGTCAATCGGTTTGGCAGCTTTGGCCTTGGGATCTTTTAGGGCAAGTTCGTCGAGGATGGTTTTGATGCCGTCGGCACTGGGATATTGTTTCGCCGGTAGTTTCTTCTCGTCGATGGAGCTTTCGTAGGTTCTCTGCAATAGCTCTTTGTCTTCCAAGCGCAAATATTTGGCGGCGATTTTCAAACCCAATGCGCGGTCGGTTTTGAGCCGGTGCACGGCTTCGATGTAGGACTTGACGAAGTTGCGCACGACCAATGGATGCTCGCGCAAAAACTTTTTCGTGGTGACGCCGCCTTGATGCTGGTAGGCCAGCCCCAGTGCGGCGACATCGGCCATCAGGTGAAAGCCTTTTTTCTGGGCTACGAACATGGCCGGCGGTACTAATGTGCTGGCCGACACCCGGCGCGTTTCCAGCGCCGCCAACCGCTCCGGCGTGCTGCCGGTCTGGACGATGGTGACATCTTTCCCCGGCGTGAGGCCTAACCGCGGCAAGGCGTAGCGCGCAACGAAATCAGCGGCGCCGCCGAAGCGAGCGACGGCGACTGTACCGCCTTTGAGCTGTTCGGCGGTTTTGATCTCCGGCTGGGTCATGAGCCAATAGTCTAGCGTCGTGATCCCGCCGACAACGTAAACCGGTTCAGCTCCGGCGAGTCCGGCGCTGACGATCCCAGGACCCGAAGCTTGGATTAGCGGCGTATCGCCAGCGATCATCGCCGTGACTGAAATCGTCCCGCCGGAAAAGTAAACCGCCTGGGCGTCGAGATTGTTGCGCGCGAAGATTCCGGCATCGCGGGCGACCCAAATCACTAGCTGGTCGGCGCTGATACCGCTGTAGCCGATGGCGATTTTGGTCGTTTGCGCGGCGGCGGAGCTTGCCAATGCCAGTACGAACAGACATAAGACTATACCGGCGAGATTTAATTTCATGGATTGATTTACTCGAACGAGCTGCGATTACTTGAGCAGGTAACTCGCCGATTGGGGGATGCGCAGGATGCTTTTCCCTTCGGTGTCTTCGACGTAGCGAATAAAGCGATATTTGTTTTCCAGCTCGTCGTATTTGAGCGGCGGCACTTCGGCGCGGCCAGCTTCTATGTTGGCGGCGATGAAGTGCGGGCCGTCGTTTGTCATTGCATAGCTCACCGCGTCTTTTAATTCCTCTACAGTATTTACGGCCCGCGAGCTTTTGATGCCGGCGCTTCTGGCAATTCCGGCAAAATCAATATTACCAGCGGTGGCGACTGTCGGCTCGCCGCCGGAGGATTCGTATTGCTTGTTGTCCCAGCAGATGTGGATCAGATTTTTCGGCTGGTGCAGGCCGATGGTCGCCAGCGATCCCAAATTCATCCACAGGGCGCCGTCGCCGTCGAAGACGAAGACCTTGCGTTCGGGCAGGCCGATGGCGAGGCCCAAACCGATGGAAGAGCAGAGCCCCAAGGTTTTGACTTGGATATTACCGTCGCTAGGGCGCACGGCGTTCCACTCGTTGGTGGCGCCGCCGGCGGTGGTGACGAAGAGTTCGTCTTTGATTGATGGCGCGATCGCTTGCAGGCATTCGAATCGTTTCATGGTGAACCTCGTTTACAGCACGGCTCGGGTGAGTAGCAGCGCCACCGGTCGTTTGGAGGCATTTGCTAACGTGACGGCGCCGGCAATGTCCTGCCGTACTTTGGCCGGGTCGCGCATGACGATGTACTTTATCCCCAATCCCTGCAGCACCGGTTCGGTGACCAAGCCGACCATGTGGAATGCGTTATCGCCGATGTCGCCGGCGTAGTAGATCAACAGGACTACTGGAATGCCGAATTGCAGCGCGGTCGTGGTGAGACCATTGGCGCTGTTGAGCAGGCCGCCGTTCTGCATCAGCATGGCGGGGAATTTGCCGGCGAGATGGGCGCCGGTGCAAACCCCGATGCCTTCTTCCTCGCGGCCCACCGGCACATGGGCAATGTCTTTGTCTTGGTAAAGCAGATTGAGCAGTTGAAGCATGTTGATGTCCGGCACGCTGGCCACCAGGTCTATGCCGGCGGCTTTAAGCCCGTCCAAGATATTTTGCGCTCCCGCGATGGTTCCCATAGTTGATTCCCTAAACCCCCGCAGCTTGCTGCGGGCACTTACAAATGGGGTTACCAAAGGGGGCCGAGCATCCCCTTTGGTTGTGAGCGGGGTTCAAACACCGCTCACGATGTTAACTTGATTAACCTCAGCTCGGTTCTAGGCAACCCAGCCGAAGCTGTCAAGGTTCAGTGAGAAAAGATTGACACTTCCCCAGCGAGTCTGTTAGCAGGGAGTGCGGCTAAGAAAATTGAAGGCAAAGGTTTTCTGTTGGAGAGGCATCATGGTGAAGTTCAATTCGAAAAATTGGTTGTTGGCGTTGGCGGCTTGGCTGTTCGTTGTTCCAGCGGCTTGGGCCCAGTATCCGAACAAGACGATTCAGATCATCAATCCGTTTCCGCCCGGCGCGGTGACCGATATTGTCGCGCGCATTCTCACGCCGAAACTATCGGCATCGTTGGGCCAGCAGGTGGTGATCGTCAACAAAGCGGGCGGCGGTGGTGCCGTCGGTATTCAAGCCGCCAAGGACGCGGCGCCCGACGGCTATACGATTTTGGTCACGCCGCCGCCGATCGCGTTGATTCCCATCGTCAATAAGAATTCCGGTTTCACATTGAAAGATTTTACGCCGTTGGCGCTCGCCACGAGCAGCCCCAACACCACGGTGGTGAAGAGCGATGCGCCGTGGAAGAGCTTGGAAGAGTTCATCGCCGACGCCAAGAAAAACCCTGGCCAGCTGACTTACGGTTCCGCTGGTCCGGGCACGACGCCGCATTTCATCGGCGAGCTGGTGAAGTTAAAAACCGGCATCGACATGACCCATGTGCCGCTCGGTTCCGAGTCGGCGGCCGCCACTGCCGTCTTGGGCGGCCATGTGAACGTCGCGTTTCTCACCCTCGGCACCACGCGCAGTCATGTAGAGGCGGGGACGATGCGCGCATTGGCGGTGGCGTCGAACCGGCGCTTGAAGGATTTCCCCAATATTCCGACCACGGTGGAGAAGGGCCATCCCGAACTCAATCTAAAAGTTTGGGTGGGCTTTTTCGCGCCCACCAAGACCCCGCCGGCGGCGGTGAAGCGTTTGGCGGCGGCGATTAGCGAGAGTTTGAAGGACGCTGAAGTTGCCGCCAATATTGAGAAGGCCCAAGCCTTGATCGAAAATCTCGGCCCCACCGAGTTCGCCAAGTTCCTCAGTGAAGAAGAACGCAAGTGGGGCGAAGTGGCGCGCGCCGCGAAGATATCCCAATAGCGATTACCGGCCGTTGCGCTGCGCATGAAAAGATTCGAAGTCACCGCCGCGGCGCTGCTCGCCGGTCTCGCCGGCTATGTCTTGTTTGAAGCGAACAAGCTGCGCATCGGCAATTTTCGCGTGCCGCAGACCGGCTTTTTCCCACGTGTATTGGGTCTTTTGTTAGTGTTGCTCACCGTCGTCGAACTAGTGCGCGCGTTGCGCCAGACCGCGACGACGCGCGGGCCGGGTAAGATCGACGGCGAAGGCTGGTTTAGAATCGGCGCCACGCTGGCGATCATGCTAGGATTCGCTTTGGTACTGGAGTGGCTCGGTTTTCTACTTGCGACGTTTGCTCTCATGGTGCTGTTGCTGCGCGCCATTGAGGCGCCGCGCTGGCCGAAAGTCTTGGTTGTCGCGCTGGTTACATCCGTTTTGTCTTACGGCCTTTTCGCTTGGCTCCTCGGCGTACCGCTGCCGGCGGGGATTTTAGGAATCTAGCGTGGAGCTGCTGCATAATTTCGCCCTCGGTTTATCGGTGGCGCTGACGCCGATGAACTTGCTGTTCTGCTTCATCGGCGCGTTGGTCGGTACGCTGGTCGGCGTCTTGCCCGGGCTCGGGCCGGTGGGCGCGGTGGCGTTTCTCCTCTCAATTACTTTCAAAATGGAGCCGGCCAGCGCGATCATTATGCTGGCAGGCATTTATTACGGCGCCATGTACGGCGGTTCGACGACTTCGATTCTGGTCAATATTCCCGGTGAGACCGCTTCAGTCGTAACCTGTCTCGATGGTTACAAAATGGCGCGCCAGGGGCGTGCCGGGGCGGCATTAGGTATTTCCGCCTTCGGCTCGTTCATCGCCGGAACCGTCGGTGTCATCGGTCTGATGTTCCTCGCGCCGCTGCTCGGCCGAGCGGCGCTCAGCTTTGGGCCGGCGGAATATTTTGCTCTGACGCTCACTGGCTTGACGTTGGTCGCCTATCTTTCTCAAGGCTCGATGATCAAAGCCTTGATCATGGCAGTGCTTGGCCTACTCGCCGGCACTGTCGGCATGGACCCGATCTCGGGCGAGGAGCGTTTTACCTACGGCACGCTGACGCTGCGCGATGGCTTCGGCTTGGTGCCGGTGGCGATGGGGCTATTCGGCATCGCCGAGGTGTTGGAGAATCTCATCGTGCTCGGCACGCAGTCGGTTTATGAAACGAAGATCCAAGGCCTGCTGCCTAACCGGCAAGATTGGCGCGATAGCGCGGCGCCGATCGCGCGCGGTTCGGTGCTTGGCTTCTTTCTCGGAATACTTCCGGGGCCCGGCCCGGTGATCGCGTCATTTGTTTCCTACGCCATGGAGAAACGCTTGTCGCGCTATCCGGAGAAATTCGGCACCGGCGTCATCGAAGGCGTGGCGGGACCGGAAGCGGCCAACAATGCCGCCACCGCCGGCTCGTTCATTCCTCTGCTATCTCTTGGTATTCCGACCAGCGCGATCATGGCGCTGTTCATGGGCGCGCTGATGATCCACGGCATCCAGCCCGGCCCGCTGTTTATCGCCAAATATCCCGAGCTGTTCTGGGGCTTCATCGCTAGCATGTATGTCGGCAACGCCATGCTGCTAGTTCTCAATCTGCCGCTGATCGGCATCTGGGTGAAGCTGTTGAAGACGCCCTACGCGATTCTCTTTCCGTTGATTTTGCTGTTCTGCTTGATCGGCGTTTATAGTTTGAATGCCAACGTCGCCGAGATCGTCATCATGCTCGCCTTCGGCGTTATCGGTTTTGGTCTTCGCCGGGTCGGCTTCGAAGGTGCGCCGTTCATTCTCGCCATGGTGCTCGGACCGATCATGGAAACCTCGTTGCGCCAGTCGTTGCTGATCTCACGCGGCAGCTTCATGATTTTTCTCAACCGACCAATCTGCGCGGTGCTGATCGGGCTGACGGTGCTGTTTTTGCTTTGGCCGATGGTGCGGCGGAGGAAGCCGCAAGTGACTTAGCAGTGGGAGGAGCAATCTATGTTTAAATTGATTTTGCGGCTCTTCGTGATGACCCTGCTTCTTTCGAGTTTATCAACGGCTTACGCGCAGCAACCAGTAAAAGTCCCTCGGGTTGGTTACTTAACGATCGCTCCGCTTGCGACTTTGACGCGTCAAACCGATGCCTTTCGCAAAGGACTACGCGATCTCGGTTACGTGGAAAATAAGACCATCAAAATTGACTTGCGTTCGTCGGAAGGAGATCGCGATCGCCTTGCCAAAATTGCCGGCGAGTTGGTGCAGCAAAATATTGATGTGTTCGTCACCGCCGGTCCAGGCGTGACCCGTGCCGTCAAACAAGCCACTTCGACGATCCCAATCGTAATGGCACAGGATCCTGACCCCGTCGGCAACGGTTTTGTCACGAGTCTCGCTCGTCCTGGGCGGAACATAACCGGGCTTTCAACTCTTTCGACGGACCTGGTGGGGAAGCGATTCGAAATCTTGAAAGAGTCCGTCCCCAAGCTCACCCAGCTGGCTTGCCAATCGCAAACACATAGTCGACCTGCAAATAAAAAACAGGCTCCCGGTCATGTACGATAGCCCAGAGAATGTCGAAGCCGGTGGGCTGATGAGTTACGGCGTGGATTCCACCGACTTGTACCGGCGCGCCGCAGTCTGCGTCGACAAGATTTTGAAGGGCGCGAAGGCCGCTGAGTTGCCGGTCGAGCAGCCGATCAAATTTGACTTCGTGGTCTATTTGAAAACCGCGAAACAGATCGATCTAACGATTCCGCCCAATGTCTTGGTGCGGGCGAACAAAGTAATTCGCTGACGGATTACTTACCGTACTGCCGGCTCATCTCGTCGAAGAAACCGCTGCTATCCAACTCATTCACATAACGGGCTTCGATAAAGCCTTCGGCGTTGGCGCCGGCGACTTGGGGGCTCGATCGCGACAGCAGGTAGAGCATCGACTTGGCGACGCTCGCGGTCGGCGTCGGTTTGTAGGTCAGCCGTTCTTTGTAAAGATTGTAAATCGTCGTCAGCACTTCTTGGTCCTGGGTGGCGACGTATTTTTTCAGCACGGTGAAGGCGAAATCGGGCTTGGCTTTGAAAAGATACAGGCCTTCGATCCAGGCTTTTAAAAAGCGCAACGTGGTTTCCGAATTCTTCGCCACATAAGACCGCCGCACCAGGATGCCGGAGCCGGCGATTTCGATGGGCAGCTTGGAGTAGTCGATCAAGGTGCGAAAGCCCATCTTGTTCGCGGTGAGCGTTTGGATGCCGGCGATGATCGCGCCGTGAATTCTGCCGGTTTGCAGTCCACTCAAGCGCGCGCTGAGATCGCCCACCGGCAGGATGGTGACTTCTTTCTCGGCGATACCGTTCAAACGCAGCCCTTCGCGCAGTAAAATATCGGTCAATGACCCCTGGGTGCTCATGCCCAGGATTTTGCCGCGCAGCTGTTCGGCGTTAGAAATATTTTTCTGCACCACCAGCGAATGTTCCAACTGATTCATCGGCGTGGCGATGAGGGCGGTATCGGCGCCGCGCTGATACGCCTCCAGCGCCGGCATGCCGGAGTGGTTGACGAACTGCACGCTGCCGCCGATCAGCGACATGATGCTGCGCGGGCCGCCGGAGATGTAGACCAGATTGACGTCGAGGCCGTGCTTTTCGAATAATTTAGCCTCCTTGGCCACCCAAGTCTGGGCCATCGAGCCGGAGATGGCGCCGTAGCTGGCGTTGATTTTTTCCAAGGCGGCGGCCGATGCCGGGCGCGGCTGGTTGCTCATGAGTAATGCGAAAAATAGTGAAGGCAAATATTTCATCATTGTCACTCCGATCTCTTGGTACTGGTGGGAATCCGATAGCGGCGCAGCACCGGATAGCTGGCGGTCACCGCGGCGAGAATCATCAGCGTCGCCAGGCCGCCGGTGAGCGCCGACATTTGCGTGCCGAGCCAGGCGGCGACCAGACCGGATTCGAACTGTCCCAGCTGCGGTCCATTGCTGGTGAAAATACTATTGATCGACGACATGCGGCCGCGCAGCTCGTCGGGCGTGCTCAATTGATTGATGGTCGAGCGCAGGATCGAGCTGATGGTGTCGCCGGCGCCGGTGAGGGTGAGCATGAGCAGGGAGAACCAAAAGATGTTCGACTGGGCGAACAGCGCGGTGGACAGACCGTAGAGGCCGATGCCGATGACGATCCAGCGGCCGCCGCGTGTTACCGGGCCCAGTAAGGTCATGCCGATGGCAGCACACAGGGAGCCGACGGCGCGGGCGGCGTAGAGTAGACCGAGCCCAGCCGGGCCGACAAATAAAATATCGCGGGCGAAGATCGGAAATAGTCCGCGGGCGTTGCCGAAAAACGTCGCGCTGAAGTCGAGCAGCATGAGCGGAAAAATCACGCTGTGCGACCAGACAAAGCTCCAGCCTTCGCGCAGCGACGCGAGCGATACGCTCTTCCAGCCGCCCCCCTCCGGGATCTTGGTGCGCAGCATGCGCAAGGCCGAGATCATCGCCAGCCAGGAGCAGGCGTCCACCGCATAGCATGCGGTTGGCCCCGAGAAGGCGAGCAGGACGCCGGCCAGGGACGGCCCGGCGATGACCGGCACGTAACGCTGCGTGCCTTGCAGGGCGAGAGACTGGGCCAAGTGCTCGCGCGGGACGAGATTGGGGATCATCGACTGGCGCGACGGCTGTTCGAGGGACGTGAAGATCGCCAGAAACATGGTCGCAGTATAAAGCATATGCGGCGATGCCTTGCCGAAAAAAGTCAGCAGCGCGAGCGTCGTCGAAATGCACAACAGACCGGTCTGCGTGCACAGCATGAGCTTACGCCGGTCCATGGCGTCGGCCAACAAGCCACCGACGAGAAGTAAAATGACTTGGGGTATCGCGCGCGCCAGACCGAGGAAGCCGATCTGCATCGGCGAGTTGGTCAGCTCGTAAATTTGCCAAGCCATTGCCACGGTGGTGAACTGCGTGCCCATGCTGGAGAGAAACGAGCCGGTCCAGAAAACCCGGAAGTCGCGGTGGCGGAAGGGGAGAAGGTAATCTCTATTAGAGGTACTCGCCATGTAATCAAGAACGCCGAGTGAGTTTTATGCTACCCGTGAACCGACTCAGCCAGTTCACCATGGACCGGTCCACGCCGTCGCGCCAGGCCCATTTAGACAGTCGAGTTAGTGAACTTTTCCCAAGCAGCAGCGTTTATATTTTTGGCCGGAGCCGCATGGGCATGGTTCGTTACGGCCAACCTTGCTGGCGGCGCGGATCGGCGCTTTGATCGGCTGCAAGAGCCCATCTTGATCGCCATAGCGGTGGGCAAATTCCGCGGCCTTGGCGAGTAAGAACGCTTTGGCTTGGCCGACAGACTCGTGACCCTGTTCGATCAACCATCGGCAGGTGTCGCGTTCCACCTCCAGTCCAACCAGATGGACGAATTGTTTCTCGCGTTTGGCGCGGGTTTTGGCTTCCGGCTTGTCTTTCGCTTCGACCAAGCGATCGTCCAGATAGTCCAAAGCGTCGAACAGATCTTCGCAGTCTGATTGACGCCATTGTTGGAGCATCTCCACTTGACGGAT
>Ga0209798_10002140_pt1 | contig 11669 bp, 6 predicted proteins | sample DOMMetBare3Fresh_FD_187475 | JGI IMG/M metagenome (GOLD analysis project Ga0209798, IMG submission 187475) | Wetland sediment microbial communities from St. Louis River estuary, USA, under dissolved organic matter induced mercury methylation -... | ecosystem: Environmental > Aquatic > Freshwater...
GTTTCAGCTTTATCGATGACCGACTCCTTTGCGCCTTCAATTTTGGTTTCTGCTTTTTCTGTCGCTTGATCAAGTTTTTCCCCAGCCTTTTCTAACGCTCCTTTAGAGGTCTCAGTCGATTCATTGATGTAATCTGCGGCTTTATTGGCCTTCTGATCCAATGACTCCTTCGCAGCTTCAATTTTAGTTTCTGCTTTTTCAGTTGCCTGCTCAATCTTTTGCTGTGCATTTTCAGCCGCACGATCAATTTTTTGTCCTGCCTTTTCTGCCGTTCCTTCTTGTTGGCAACCTGCCAGACCAAAAACTGCCGATAAACAGGCAATCACTAGAACTCTATTCGCTAAAATATTTTTCTTGTATTCATTTTTCGTTTTCATGGGTTATTCCTTATATGTTTTTAAAAATGCGCCAAGTGGCATAGAGGCATTCCCGTCAGAGAAAAGTAAACCTACCTGTGGGGCAAGCGCATAACGAGCTTAGACCCTTTTAAGATTTTAGCGATAATAAAAGTCGCGTTCTGTACGGTATCGTACATAAGGTATTAAGTAGTTACCATTATCAATAGGTATTGCCAGACAATTGCAGGGCATCTTTAATAAACCGGCGCTACTGTAATTAAAAGACAGGCATAAAAAACGGCGGGCTATTAACCCGCCGTCACTTATGATAACGAAGCCGACGCTTGTTTATTGCGCGGCTTTCAGATGTGTTACGGCTTCTTCGGCGGATTTCTTCGCTGAGTCGGCATGCTTCATCTTGCCGTGATCGATAGCATCATTCAGGCTCGCGATACCGGCATCCAGGTGTTCATCGGCCGTTTTCGCATGGGTTTTCGCTGCCTCCGCATGTTCTACGATAGACTTTGTATCGTCAGCTTTGGCCGCAGCCTCCGCGTGCTTGAGCGCTTCGGCCATGTGGCTTTCGGCATAAGTGCCAAAAGAGGTTAAGGCCATAACGGTACCTGCCAATAAACCGGTGAGTTTCATGTTGGTAAGTTTCATGTTCATTTCCTGTAACAAAGTATTTGTGAGTATCTCATTATAAATGGGCAACAGGCCATTCTGTCTGGAGTTTCCTACACTGCTCAGTTTTGCCAGTTTTAGTTACCTTTTTCAATATCCTTCTTGATATCACCATAGCCCTTCTGAATTTTGCCGACGTTCTTTTGGACTTTTCCTTCTTCCTTCATTTTTTTATCGTCAAGAATCACGCCGGTGGCTTCCTTAACTTTACCTTTGGCTTCACCGACTCGGCCTTCTACTTGATCTTTGTTCATGGGTGCCGTAGCTTCGCTTTCTGCGGCATAAACGCCAAACGAGCAGAAGGTCAAAACGAGGATTGCCCCTAAACCGGTTAGTTTCATGTTGGTAAGTTTCATGTTTATTTCCTGTAAAAAAGTATTTATAAGATTCTTGTTGCCGCCGTGCAGCAAGCCAGTTTGCCAATCTGGACTCAGCTACACAGCACGGCATCACTGGTTTTACTTGTCTTTCTTAATATCATCCTTGAGATCACCAAAGCCCGCCTGAACCTTGCCGACGTTCTTTTGAATATTTCCTTCTATCTCCATGCCGTCGTCGTCCAGTATTACGCCTACAGCTTCCTTGACTTTACCTTTAACTTCTTCGACTCGGCCTTTTATTTGATCTTTGTTCATGAGTGTCTCCTGATAATTATTTAGCCATGACTGATAGTCAGGGCCAGAACTTGGGATGATTTTTCCCAACGATCAACTGTGATAGTACATGCAAAAGTTAACTCAATCCGTGCGGTAACGCACATAAACTAGGTTTTTTCCTTAAGCTCGCTGCTTAACGCAACCAGAACTAAGGGTTCCCAATGCGAATAGATGGTATTCCCGATAAAATCCCGAATACACTCAGCAGCCACAAAACCACCAGGATAATCACCACGATATTCAATATCTGCTTGATGCGCCCCTCCATCGGTATGTAGGTGTTGACCAGCCATAACAGCAGACCGACGACGACCAGGGTCACCAGTACTGAAACCAATGGGCCCGGGAGCATACCCATAACGCCGACTGCATTAAGTACCCATAGAACCACCATGATGACCACTACGGTATTCAATATCTGCTTAATGCGGGCTTCCATCGGTATATAGTTGTTGACCAGCCAGAGCAGCAGGCCGACGACGATAAGAACGACCATTAACGAGATTATGTTCATTGCACTTCTCCTAAAAATAAAAAAATTGATTATCGTATAAAACCATAACTAAACATCTCACCTCTTCCACATCGAAATTGTCTCCCATGCTCAAAATTGAATCAGCGCATAGTAATAAGTTATTCCAGCACAAATTAACCAAGTACCACCCGTACCTGATGCAGTTGTCCGTCATCCTTTAAGGTAATGCTATTGCTGCTTAACTGGAAATCACCGTCCAGTTCTATCTTGGCAATCCCATGTTCTACACCGTTCGGGTTTTCAACGGTGATTTCATAGCGGGTATTTGCGTGTTGATAAATAATGCTATAACTGCGCCATGCTTTGGGAATACAGGGATCAAAAACCAAATGATCGGCGCGGACCTGAAGACCCAGGATCCATTCCAGTCCGGCACGGTAAAACCACCCCGCAGCTCCCGTGTACCAGGTCCATCCGCCACGCCGAACGTGGGGTGGCTCGGCATAAATATCCGCCGCCAACACATAGGGCTCGACCTTATAGGCGTAAACTCCAGTGCGGGTGGCCGTGCGGTTGATCGGATTCAAAATGCGCAGCATTTCTAATGCCTGATCACCTTCACCCAGCATGGCATAGGCGATGACGGACCAGATCGCCGCGTGGGTATATTGCCCACCGTTTTCCCGCACGCCTGGAGGGTAGCTCTTGATATAACCCGGATCCCGCTCGGTCTTGTCAAAGGGCGGGGTAAACAGCAAGACCAGGTCGCCGTAGCGAACGAGGTATTCCCGCACCGAATTCATAGCTCGCTGCGCTCGTTCGGACTCGGCGGCGCCGGAAATGACGCCCCAGCTCTGAGCAATCGAATCAATGCGGCACTCAGTGTTGGCAGCGGAACCTAAGGGGCTGCCGTCATCGAAATAGGCACGGCGGTACCATGCCTCATCCCATCCTTCCGCTTCCACCGCGGCCTTAAGTTGCAAGGCATGTTCGCGCCAGCGGATGGCTCGTTGGTTATCTCCCTGTAACTCCGCCACACCTGCGAATTCAGATAGCGTGGTAATCAGGAACCAAGCCAGCCATACACTCTCGCCCTTGCCCTGGTTGCCAACCCGATTCATACCGTCATTCCAATCCCCGCTCCCCATTAGGGGCAGACCGTGCGAACCGGTTTCCAGGCTCAAATCCAGCGCTCGTGCGCAGTGTTCGAAAAGCGTGGCTTGCTCTATCGACTGGGTCGGTTCGTAATAGGCATCATCCTGTTCCGGGCCCAACGCGGGTCCTTCTAGAAATGGCAAACCCTCCTCGAGCACGCTGGTATCGCCGCTCACCTTGATATAGTGAGATACGGCATAAGGCAACCAGACCCGGTCGTCGGAAAAATGAGTACGCACGCCGCGGCCGGAAGGTGGATGCCACCAATGTTGCACATCACCCTCGCCAAACTGGCGAGCTGCAGCACGGAGGAGGTGGGCGCGGGCCAAATCGGGACGGGCGACCACCAAGGCCATGCTGTCTTGCAGTTGGTCGCGAAAGCCGAATGCCCCGCCTACCTGATAAAAAGCGGCCCGAGCCCACATGCGGCAACTGAGGGTTTGATACAGCAACCAGCGGTTCAACATCAGGTCGAGCTCCCGGTCCGGCGTTTTCACCTGAACCTTGGTGAGCACTTGCTCCCATGATTGCTTCACCTTGGTAAAAGTCGTTGCTACTTCGGTTGCTCGATAGCGCTGGATCAACTCAGTGGCATGGGCGCGGTTATTGCCTTGTCCCAATAGAAAGACGATCTCGATGCTCTCTTTAGGTTTGAGTTCGATCGCAGTTCCCAGTGCTGCGCAAGGGTCCAGCCCCGCGCCGACACGTTTTTTTAGTGCCTTGGGACTCAGCAAACCCGCCGGTGCATCCAGGCTCCCGTTGCGGCCAATGAATTCAGCCCGGTTCCCAGTCCACCCGGTTTGACGGCCGGCAAGATCGGCGAAGGCGACGCGATGGCCGAATTCCATACCCCAGGTATTGTAAGCAAACAGGGCACCCGTTTCGGGGTCCAGTTCAGTGATGATGTGAGGCGCGGTCACGGTACGCGAGGCGCCGAGCACCCATTCCACGTAGGCAGTAACCGTCAACTGGCGGGTTCGTCCGGAAGTATTCTTCAACGTCAAGGACGAGATCTTGACCGGATCGTCCGGGCTAACGAATTGCAGAAGCTCGCTATAAATCCCATGGGAAGCATGCTCGAAACGGCTATACCCTTGCCCGTGGTGAATCACATAGCTGGCATTGTCGATTCGGATCGGCAGGGCGGTCGGGCTCCACAATTCGTTCGTCTCATCATCACGCAAATAGAAAACTTCGCCTGGGGGATCGCTGACCGGGTCGTTCGACCAAGGGGTCAACTGATTTTCGCGGCTATTAACGCACCAGGTGCAGCCGCTGCCAGACTCCGAGACCATAAAGCCAAACTCTGAATTGGCGATCACATTGATCCAGGGAGCCGGCGTCCACTGACCATTGTCGAGCACAATCACGTATTCGCGTCCGTCATCGCTAAAGCCACCGAGTCCGTTGAAGAATTCGAGTGGTGGTAACGCCAAAGGTGGCGAAAGGGCTCCGGGATCAGGCAAGGCTTTCGGGGCAACGAAAACGGCCTCAGGTCGTGGATGTCTCAATAGTTGCTCGGCCAACGTACCCCTATTACTGACGAGCACCGCACGCGCGGCCGTTTGTAGCAGCAGCCGTTCCTCTGCCAAGAGCTGATCGACCCGCAGGACAAAAATCTTTCCATGGTCTTCATGTTCTTGATGAGCCGAAAGCGTCTGGTTTTCCCGCACCATGCCTTCCAGTAGTGTCTGCAAATCGTCGACATAGGACAACTCTTTCTCGTTTAAGATCACCAGATCGACGGTAAGACCTTTCATGCGCCAGTACTCGTGGGCACGCAGTAATTGTTCGACTATGGTCCGGTCTTCAGGCTCCGTCACGCGCAGCAACACGATCGGTCGATCGCCCGAGATACCATACCGCCACAGCCCGGCGACACTTAAGGTATTCATTTGCATTAACTTGCTGGATGGCCGTAGCCATGGATCGGCATAGAGTAAACGGTTGCCCAAATCTTGAAACAATAGGGCATCGTCCGGCTTGGTACGCAGATAATGCAGTTGTACATGGGCGTGAGTCCACGCCAGGGAGGACACGCGGTCGAAGGCAGCCACATTGTTGTATTTGTCGACCAAATCCTCCGCCGCCTGGCGTGAGGCGGTGACCAGGGTGGTAAACGTCACATGTTCGGTTGCGCCCGCTGCAATGCGAACGCGTGTGCGCAGGCTGAATATCGGGTCAAGCACGGCTCCCACCGTGTTGGTAAGAGGGCGGCCATCCATCACTGCAATTGGCTCCCGTAGCGTTTGTCCACGCCCGACAAAGCGAGCCCGGTCGGTTTCGTATTGGAGACCGTCATCAGTTCGGCCGTCGGCCAGCACATGGGCTGCCCAGATAATAGGATCGCTGGCCGCACGCTGGCGCCGATGCGCGATCAACCCACGCGATTGGGGCAGGTACTCGGTCTTCACGAACAGATTGGAAAAAGCGGGATGTGCGATGTCGGCAGGAGAGGGGGCTAGTACGACCTCCGCATAGGAGGTGATTTCTATTTCTCGAGAACGCGGCCCCGTATTGATCAAAGTCAGGCGACGGATTTCGGCATCGTCCTCGGGTGAGACGACGATTTCAAGGGTGCTTTTCATAGAGCCGTCCGTGCGAGTGATTCGGACTCGGTCTTCGGCAAATAGCACTTCGTAGTGGTCGGGTGCCGCCGCCGTCGGCTGGTACCCGGCGGACCATACCTTGCCGCTTTCCGTATCGCGCAGATAGATATAACTGCCCCACGAATCCCGCGTCACGTCTTCACGCCAGCGCGTCACCGCCAGATTCCGCCAAAAACTGTAACCCGATCCTGCGGCAGTGACCATCACCGCGTAACGGCCATTAGAAAGCAAATGCGCGGAAGGCACCGAAGACGTGGGCGAAGGCACGCGCCGGATCGGTGGCTGCAAGGATTCCCTGACTCCGGAAAGGTCCTCCAGAATCGGCATGCTAATGGTATCCGCGTCGCTAGGGATACGCTCCTGCAGCAATAAGTCAGCAGCCTGGATCAGCGGCGCGCAATGGAAGCGATGGCGCATTGACCCGTCATTCACAACATTGGCAATGGCTACCAGGGACATGCCCTGGTGGTGGGCCATATAGCAACGTACGATCGCGGCTCGCTGGCCTTCAGCAAGTCGGATAGGGGTAAAATCGAGTGCCTCATAAAAACCGAAGCGGCCCATTGCACCCTCCTTTTCCAAGCGCTCGAAGTTTTCCACAGCGGCGTGAGGGAGGTACATCGCGGCCAATGCAGTAGCGTAGGGAGCAATCACCAGATCTTCGCCAAGGCCTCGCTTCATCCCCAGACCGGGCACGCCAAAAGCAGCATATTGATAGGTGAAGAGGAGGTCGCGGCCATTAAAAGCCGATTCCGAAACGCCCCAGGGCACACCACGTTTTTTGCCATAGTCGATTTGTCGCTTCACTACCAGGCGGCAGGTCTGATCGAGCAGACTGTAGCGTGGGGTAAACATCACCAATGAAGGCATCAGATATTCGAACATCGATCCCGACCACGATAGCAGCACGGTGCCACCTGCGGCGCGTGTCACCCTTCTGCCAAGGCGGAACCAGTGTGTGCTCGACACATCGCGCTTGGCGATCGCGACGAAACTGGAGAGGCGTGCTTCGGAGGCAAGCATATCGTAATAGCTGGAATCAAGGGCGCCTTCTGTCACGCGGTAGCCGAGAGCGAACATGTGACATTCGGAGTCGTAAAGAAAGCGAAAATCCATTTCGTGGAATAGGGTGGATAGCTGTGCGACCATGTTTTCCAGGCGCTCAGTGAGTTCATCGGCTTGCTTTCCGGCGCGCCGCAGCATCATCGTCATTGCTTCCAGTTCACCCGATGCCTGGGAACCTTCAAATGATGTCTCAAGATCAGCCAGGCCCTGCTTATAACAGGCTGGGAGGTCACTTAGGTGAGTATCCAGGGTCAGATGTTTCCGGAACAGCGCAGAATGAGGAAGCTGCGCTTCCGATTCCGAACCCGCTTTGGGACGAGCAGTGAAATGGATCCAGGGAATCAGACTATCCACATCGCGCATGTGAGAGCGAATGTCATCGCGCAGCAAGGTGGCCCACGCCAGCACTTCGCTGTCGCCCGCATCGCCGCGTTCTGCGGCATAGGCACGCGCCATGTCCTGCAGCGTGTCGGCGCAGCCTGTCAACTGTCGCCAAAGACGACTCCATCCGTCCGGATCAACGGCATGGCTTTCCAAAAGTTCCCCGAGCACAACTCCTTTTTGTCGCAGTTCTTTCAGAGTAACGGTGAGCGTACGCCTGTCATCGCTGATTTTAGCAATCTCTGCCATCAACAGCTGGCGGGTATCCTTAAGACCTACCAATGCGGTGGAGAGCCTAATCGGTCGATTCAGCGTTTCCCGGCAGACCTGAGCCAGAGCGAGCAGATGTCCCGCCAGGTTGCCACTGTCCACGGTCGACACATACCGGGGTTCAAGCATATGCAGATCTCGGGTATCGTACCAGTTATAAAAATGGCCGTGTAAACGCGGTAGCGAAATAAGTGTCGTCAGCGTGGCTTCAAGCCGGTCGACGGTATCCATAAGCCCGAGCCAGCCGAAATCGCGGGCAGATGCGACGGACAATAGATAAAGACCAAAATTGGTGGGCGAACTGCGATGGGCGATAACGGGCTGCGGGTCTTCCTGAAAATTATCTGGTGGCAAATGGTGCTCCTCCGCAGTCACGAAGGTCGTGAAAAAACGCCAAATACGCCTTCCGATTAAGCGAAGCTGCTCGCTATCCTTAGGCTGTAAATATTCTGCTCGATCGACTCTGGGCGGGAGGCTCAATGCCCCTGCGGCAACCGGCGCCAGCCACCATAACAGCAGGAACGGTGCCGCAACTTTGATTCCGGACGGATTGAAAAGCAACACCATGACAGCGGCACCAATGGCGATCGCAGTCGAGCTGCCCAGGGACAGGATGATATTCTTCATCGCGTGACCCGCCGCTGACTTTGCCTGCAAGGCGGTGACCCAATTGAGCAATTGACGCCGGGTAATGAATAGCCGCACCAAGGTACGGCTAATAGCGTCAATCATCAGCCAGGCGTGTTGTGCGAGCAAAGTCAACGTCACCACGCTGTTGCCGATTGCCCATAGCACACTCTTTCCCACTACTCGCAAATGGGTGCCCAGCGAAACACCTCGACGAGGTGGGGTTGTAAAACCACTAGTGATCGCTAGAATCGCGGGAAAGGCTAACGCCGTCAGCACTAACCCAATCAGGATAGCCTGGGGTGCATTCGGGATAGCCCAGGATGCAACGAGTGCGAATAAAGCTCCCGGGGGCGAAAGGGATCGGCGTAAATTGTCGAGCATCTTCCAGCGCCCGATCATGGGCATACCCTTGCCAAGAGGTCCAAAGATCCAGGGTAACAACTGCCAATCGCCCCGAGTCCAACGGTGCTCCCGCGATGCCGCAACTTCCGTGTGTGAAGGAAATTCCTCAAAAAACTCGATATCGTTCACCAGAGCGCACCGCGCGAATACGCTTTCGAACAAGTCATGACTGAGCTGTGTGTTTTCTGGCACCCGTCCTGCCAGGGCGGCTTCGAAAGTATCTACGTGATACAAGCCTTTGCCACTGAAAGTGCCGAGTGCGAAGAGATCCTGATAGAGTTCGGATACCGAGCTGGCGTAGGCGTTGGTGCCGGAAGCACCGGCAAAAATCCGGTGAAACATCGAGTGCTCCTGCCGCTGAGGCAGGGTCGGTGTCACGCGTGGTTGTAAGATGCCATAGCCATCCACGACACATTGGGTGATCGGATCGAACACCGGCTGATTCAGCGGATGGGCAGCCACTCCCACTAATTGAGCTACAACGCCCATGGGCAACTTCGTGTCGGCATCCAGAGTAATAACATAACAGACACCGGGGGGTGCTGTGGCTGGCTTGCCATCTATCGGCAGAAATGAAGTATCTGTAGCCCCACGCAACAGACGGTTAAACTCATGCAGTTTGCCACGCTTGCGTTCCCACCCCATCCACTTGCCTTCACATGGATTCCACAAGCGTTTGCGGTGAAACACAAAGAATCGTTGATCTCCGTACTTGGCGTTGAGCTCGGTCACCGCATTAATGGCTATATTCAGCAGCCGGTCATCGTTCGGCATCGTTTCCTGCTCCGCGTCGCTCCAATCGGACAACAGGGCAAAACGCACATGACCGCCTGGATTGGACAAATAGCGAATCTCCATTTGATCGATTTGCTGCTTTACCCCGGCCTCGCTGACGAACATCGTCGGTACAACGACAAATGTGCTTAGCGTCTCGGGCACGGTATCCTTTAGGTCGAGCCGTGGCCGATGACTCAGGTCGAAGCGTGGCAAATAACGCGGCGGAAGGCCCGCAATAATGAGCCGGTTCACCAGACCGACAGCGATATCCGATGCGGGAAACACGCCGAACAACGAGAGCAGGAATAGCTGAAAACCGCTGAGCCCCCCAGCAATGCCCGCGCTTAAAGGAAGGGCAAGCAATAACCCTGTCAGCAATCCGAGACTGCCTATATAAGTAAGCCCTGCGTGAGCCATATAGCCGCGCAGAAACCGTTGTTTGAAGGAAGGTTGATAGTCGACTTCCCGTTCGAACGCATATCGTCCAGCACCGATCAAGTAATAGCCCGGATCCTGCTTTCGTCCTTTGGAAGAAAAGTGTTCGCTGACGTGCTGGACCTTGTCGATTACCTGTTGAGCGATCTCCACCTCCGAGTGCGGAGAACGTTTGGCGAGATCCTCTATCGCGTGGCGGTAACGATCTCGGGTCAGAAAATCCATTGCACTGAAGCCATCGTGAGCCCGCAGGCACTCATCCATCAGGCTCGCGTCCTCGACGAACTGGGGCCATTCGAACGCGGAGATGGCGCGCATACTGATGATGATATTGCGGACCGTCTGGTTATCGGCGATCTGGTCAGCGTGTTCCCGATGTACGATTTCATCGAGGTTGACGCCTTGTTCGTTCATCCAGTCATTCAGGAAATCCAAGGAGAATGCAGTGCCCGGATGCGGATCGTGCATACGCTGAAGGATCTGGACCGCGTAAGCCTGGCGCAGCGGGGCGGAGGGTAATACCCCCTCAGGAATTGGCGTATCTGGGATATCAATTTGAGCGGCGACTTGTTCGACACGATCAAGGAATTCGTTCGCCAGTTGACGGCCGGTTTGGGAACGCATGATGCGAACGGCCATGCGGCGAAGATTCTCAACCAGCAAGACTCTCAGGGTACTTGGCATCGCCCAGAGTTCACCGATCGTTAGAGGTTCAACGCTTTGATACGCCCGCACGAAAAGCGTCAGCAACTCCGGGGCGAAGCGGCTGTCGGTATGGGCTACCAATGCCCAGGCGATGCCGTAGACGCGGGGATAGCCGGCGAGAACACCTTCAGCCAGCTTGGGCAGCTCCCTATAAAATTTTTCCGGCAAGTCGACGTGGATATCGCTAACCTGCTCTTCGATCACATGAAAATTATCCAGGAGCCATTCCGCCGACGGCGTGATGGCGTGTTGCTCACGTACCTCCTTGGCCACGGCTTTATAGGCATCGAGCAACACCCTGCAATTCTCTTGCACCCGCGGGATCAGTTTTCGTCCTTCCTTACGGCTACTGACTTTTTGCGCTTGTGCCAAACTCACCGCATGCTGTTCGAGCCGTTCGGTACTGAACAACTCGAAGCGGATGGGTGCCTCATCACCAGCCGGATGGTCTACTCTAGGATATTGCCTTCTTTCTCGCCGCTTCGCCACAGTTTAATTCTCCGAGTCCAAAAAAAATAAAAAATAAAGCGAGTCGATACCTATCATAGATTTTGGAATATACCAGCCACTACGGGGGTAGTCTGTGGATAAGCGATCAGAGCTGAGACCCGCAAACCCTCGAATCCCGGTCGCTTTAACTCTATAGATGCAAAAGGAAGGGCAATACTTCGCGGCTAAATGATGCCCAATAAGAGCAGGATAAGTAAGATGACGAGGACAAGTCCGAGCCCACCGCTGGGTCCATAACCCCATCCCCGGCTATGCGGCCAAGCTGGAATTACTCCAATAAGCATCAGGATAATAATTACGAGTAAGATTGTGCCAATTGACATGATAGTGCTCCTGTTAGAGAAAAAATGTTAAAGTGAAAACAATTTATAAATGCGTGGCATTGATCCTTGAGACCATCCCCCTAAGTAAGGGGGTGGTGTGAGAGCAAGGCCCTTACGCGGGGACGATCGAAAAACGGCCGCGAAATAATTGAAAAACCTCGATACCAGAAAAATTAATAGTCCTATTAAAAAGGCTAGTCAGGGTTTGATCGCAATATTCAAGGGACTCTCCTTAAGCGAAAAACACCTTGGAA
>Ga0209798_10002141_pt1 | contig 11669 bp, 11 predicted proteins | sample DOMMetBare3Fresh_FD_187475 | JGI IMG/M metagenome (GOLD analysis project Ga0209798, IMG submission 187475) | Wetland sediment microbial communities from St. Louis River estuary, USA, under dissolved organic matter induced mercury methylation -... | ecosystem: Environmental > Aquatic >...
GACGTACGCATCGCCGGCTCGGGGCTGGAAGGGCTGGCCGAGATCGATCGCTTTCGGCCCGAGGTGGTACTGCTGGACTACAACCTGCCGGGCATCGACGGTCTGGAGACACTGGTGCGTATCCGCAAGGCGGATCCGCAGGTGCAGGTCGTCATGATGACCGGGCACGGCAATGTTGAACTTGCCGTGAGCGCGATGAAGGCGGGTGCGGTCGACTATCTGACCAAGCCGCTCGCGTTGTCTGAACTGAAGCTGCTGCTGGAGAAACTTCTGAGCCAGTCGCGGCTGGTCGGCGCGCTCGACTACTACACGCAACGAGAGGCGCAGGACAGCGGTGTCGACAAGATCATCGGCGAGTCCGCGCCAATGCGGGAACTGCGGCGCCGCATCCGCATGGTGCTGGAGTCGGAGACACGACTCGCCGATGCCGAGGCGCCCGCGGTACTGATTTCCGGTGAGACCGGAACCGGCAAGGAACTCGTTGCACGTGCGCTGCACTTCGATGGCCTGCGGCGCGACCAGCCCTTTATGGAGTTGAACTGTGGCGCGCTTCCGGCGCAGCTGATTGAGGCCGAACTCTTCGGCTATGAGAAAGGCGCTTTCACCGGTGCCCAGGCGCGCAAGTCCGGTCTGATCGAGACTGCCGAGGGCGGCACCGTGTTTCTGGACGAGATTGGCGAGGCCGAGCCATCAACGCAAGTCAAGCTCCTCAAGCTGCTCGAAGAAAAGCGCGTGCGTCGCCTGGGCGGCCTGCGTGAACAACGCGTCAATGTCCGGATCATCAGCGCCACGCATCGCTCTCTGGAATCGATGGTCGACGCGGGCAAGTTCCGCAGCGACCTGTTCTTCCGCCTGCGCATCGTCGATATCCGCGTACCGCCTCTGCGCGAACGCGACAGCGATGTCTTGTTGCTGGCGCGGCACTTCCTGCAGGCGCACGGCGCGCGCTATCGCAAGCCGGGGCTGCGCTTTGCGCCGGATGCGGAGGCGGCACTGTTGAAACACAGCTGGCCAGGCAACGTGCGCGAGCTGCGCAACATGATGGAGCAGGTGGTACTCATGACGACCGGCGATGTCATCAGCCAACGCGAGTTGTCCTTCGTCGAGTCGCGCGCCGCCGATGCGCCGACTGTGCGACCGGGCGCCGACAATCTGAATCTCGAAAAGCTCGAACGCAACGCGATCACGCGTGCGCTCGAACTCGCGAGCGACAACGTGACGCAGGCGGCGCGCCTGCTCGGCATCACTCGAGATGCGCTGCGTTATCGGCTCGAGAAGCTCGACCTTCGCGCGCGCGGCGCCACCGGAGACGACGGCGAATGAGACCGCTGCTGCGCGGCCTGACCGGCGCGTGGTGGGCCGTCTTTGCTTGTGACGTAAACGCGCTCGACCTTGAGGAGGACCGCCGCACCGACGTGCAGGTCACGGTCGAGCGCACCAGTGGAAGATACGGCGAACCCGATCGCACCGACATCACCAACGTGCCGTTCGTGATCCGTCATCGCGCGGGGCGGTGGACGGGCGAAATGCAGGCGCCGCTGCTGGTGGTTTCGAGTTTCGAAACCGTGCTGCCCGGGATCGGCTCGGTCAATCCGCAACCACGCAGGCAGCGAGTCACCGAGCGCGGGCTGGGCGATGTCTGGCTGAAGCTGTCATACGAACTGCACGAGTATACGAGTGCATCGACCGGCGTTGATCTGACCCTGAAAGTGAAGACGGCCACCGGCGACGTCAATCGCGGCCTCGGTACCGGCGCAACCGACGTGGCGCTTCAATTCGAACTGCTGCAAAACGTCGCACAGACCACCGCGTTCGGCCACGCAGGCTACCGCCGTACCGGTGATCCGTCCGGCTTCAAACCGTATCGCGATCCCTGGTACGGCGAAATCGGCGCGTTCACGCCCATGCTTGAACGCTGCCAGGTCGGCGCCTTCTACGACTATCGACAGCCGTTGACGCGGCTCGGACCACTGCGCGAAGTCACCGTCTACGGCGCGTGCACCAGCGGACCGAGCCGGTGGCAGTTGCACGCCACCGGTGGATTTGCCGATGCCAGCGCCGATGTCGGCATTGGACTCACTTACCGTTACCGCTTCTGAGCGCGCGGATTGAGCCGGGGCCACTCGGCGATCACAGCACCTGAAGGCTGCCTTGCCGCGCGCGTTATCCTTGGCTGGCCCGCGAAGCACCTCAAGGAGCCGGCATTGACCAATCAACGTAATCGCTTCCCTGCGCGCCGCCGCTTTCTGAAGCAATCGGCCGCGCTGTCGGCTGGCGCGGCGATACCGACGACGGTCGTCCTGGCGCAATCGGCGGTGGCCAAGCCATTGCAGTCAGGCAACGGCGCTTCGCCCGTCGGCGGCAACGAGTCGACCGCGCACGTCGAAGCAGCGCAGGCGACGAAGCTACTCGATCGGCCGGTTGAAAGCCGTCGCGGCGGCGCGGGCCGGGATGTCGCAACCGATGCGACGAGATGTCAACCGCATGACTCTGTCGGCGGCAGCGGCGTGCCGCCCGACCTGGCAGAGGAGAGACAGGCAGGGGACAGCAAATGAAAGAACCATTGCATCGCCTGCCGGCCACCCGATTGGCGAAGATGATCGCCGAGGGCGAAGTGACGAGCGAAGTCGTGACGCGCTCTTTCATCGATGCGATTCACGCGCGCGAGCGCCAGGTGCAGGCGTTCGCCTGGTTCGATGCCGATCGCGCACTCGGCATTGCGCGCGAACTCGACCGCTTGCAGGCCAACTCCGCGCGGCGCGGTCCGCTGCACGGCGTGCCGGTCGCGGTCAAGGACCTGATCGACACCGCCGATATGCCGACCGGCTACGGCTCGCCGATCTACACCTCGCACCGTCCGCCGGCGGATGCCGCCGTGGTCGCGCTGCTTGCCAACGCCGGTGCATTCGTGATCGGCAAGACGGTCACGACCGAACTGGCGAACTTCACGCCCGGGCCGACACGCAATCCGCACAACCTGGCGCACTCGCCGGGCGGCTCTTCGAGCGGCAGCGCAGCGGCGATCGCTGCCCACTTTGCGCCGCTGGCACTTGGCACGCAGACTGCGGGCTCGGTGATTCGTCCGGCGTCATACTGCGGCGTCGCCGCGTACAAGCCGTCGCCGCGCCTGATTCCGCGCGCTGGAGTGAAAGCGGTTTCCGACACACTTGATGAGGTCGGTGTGCTGGCCCAGACGGTTGAAGACCTGGCGCTGGCGGCATCGGTGCTGGCGTTGAAACCGGGATGGCAGGACGTGCCGTCTCAATTCATCGCCAGCGGCAGCGTGCCGACGATTGCCTGGACCGGCACACCGCAGTCGCAGCTCGCGAGTCCCGCGCTGCGCGCGGCACTCGAACAAGCCGCACAGCAGCTGCTTCATCGCGGTGCACGCCACACCGAACTCACCTGGCCGCGTGTCTTCGACGGCCTGTTCGAGGCGCAGCGGGTGGTGCAGGTGTACGAGACCGCGCGCGCGCTCGGACCGGAGTTCAACTACCGCCGCGACAAGCTGTCGCGGCGACTGATCGACCTGATCGAGCAGGGTCGTGCACTGCGCGCGATCGACTATCTGGAAGCGCTGCAGTTGGGCCGCGCGTGCGCGGCGGCGATCGAAAGCCTGTTCGGCGCGGCCGACGTGGTACTCACCTTCAGCGCTCCCGGCGAGGCGCCGAAGGGGCTCGACTCGACTGGCGATCCGCTGTTTAACCGGCCATGGCAGCTGCTCGGCTGTCCGGCACTCAATATTCCGTATGGAGTCGGTGAGGCTGGACTCCCGCTCGGCATGCAGGTCGTTGCGCGGCCGGGCGATGACGCGAAGCTGCTTGCGGTGGGCGCGTGGATTGAGGCGAAGCTATGAGCAGTTGACGGTCACGTCATGTGTGTGACTGGGCGAGCCGCCGATGCTCGACGCGACCGTGATCGAATTCTTCGCCTTGATTTGTGCGAGCTGGGCGGGCGTCAGCGTCACGCTATGGTCGTGACCGGCAACGCTGGCGATGCTGTAGGTCTTGGCGACCGTGGAATCCACGTCGGCCGCGGGAATCGTCAATGCGTGCCCGTGGTTGGCCGAAATGGCAGTTGCCCCACACGAAAGCGGGCCTGGTGGCGGTGGTGGCGGCGGCGCAGGCGTCGAGGAGTCTCCACCTCCGCCGCATGAGGCAAGCAGCAGGGCGAGCGCGCCGCCGCTTGCGCTTGAAAATAGCTGTCTGCGCGACTTATCCATCTTGGGCCTCCGAGTGTGCTCGGTTACGCGAGCGAAACCGCGAGTGAGCGCCGCGCGCTGATCTCGCAGACTTGATTCGCCGCACACTGCTCCGGCGCTGCGAGCAATGATGACGACGCCATCACGATCAACGGGTAAACACGCATCTCGATGTGCGCATTCCCAAGCCGCGGTCGCGCGTAGGCGCGATGTTGGCCGCGCGGATTCGGGCGAGGCGACTGCCTCCTCAGTCGCTGCGATAGCGCAATTGCAGACGCAGGCTGGTCAGCGGGTCGCTTTCGCGTGTACCGTTTGGGCTGCGACGTACCTGCAACGGGACATGCATCAGCTCCGTCGCCAGGCTCCAGCGTTGGTCAAAGTCGTAGCGCGCGCCGAGTGCGACATAGGGCAGCACGTCACGGGCAAACAGTCGCGAACGATCGCGAACGCCATTGGTTATTGCATCGACCTGCACGTCAAGTTCGGTGCGGACGGCGCCCGCGCCTAAATGCCAATGCCACGCCGCTGCTGTCCAGCCGGCCGTCACGTCCCCGCCGTAGTAGTTCAACGTCATGCGATCGCGCGACGCCGCCTGGCATCCATACGGGTTTTGTGCCGCATCGGTAACGTTGGCGAGTGCGGCCGGGCAGGTGATGTCGCCCTTGACTGATCCATTTTGCGCGAAGATTCGTGCCGACAGTGTCCATCGATCGCGCTCGAGCAGTCGGCGACCCAGGGCAAGCGCGAAAAGGTCCTGGCTGCGCGTCCTGTTGATTTCCAATGGTGGTGTGTAGGCGAGTTCTGCAACCGCGCCGTACGGCAGACCCAGCGCAAAACGTAGCCTGCCAAACACCGGAGATTTGTTCAGGTCCTCGAGCTTGGTGCCGTCGAACCCGACTCGACGTTGAGCGTCGCTCAAGCGCGGGATGTGCCCGAGTTCCGTTGCCAGGCTCCAGCGCCACGGCGCGAGCGCGGGAACTTCACCGAACGCCGTGCTGAACGTCGGCGCCACAAGGTAGTTCATCGCCCAGCCCTCGGGGCGATCAGAGGCCAGCGTCTCCTCACCACCAACGATCGGTTGTGCGTGAACGCCGTGACTGAAAGCGACAACGAAGGCAACAATCAAATACCAGCCGCGCACGCTGCCCTTAAGTGATGCCTGCACGCGCCTGGCCGGTGTCGAACTGCCGCCCCGAATTGACGCTACGTCGCCGATCAAACGCCTGCAGTCGCGCATTTCGTCCGCCCCCGGCTTGTCGAGTGTTCTTCGCATCAACCGCTACGAGGCGCACGAATCGTAATTACGCCCGAAGTGGCCTCGGCCCGATATCGTCAACAACAGCCCGCGTCGACCGACTATTCCCATCGCATCCCGCGCTCGAGGGGTGAGATGCGTCGCTCCCCGGTGCGGCTGTATTACGAGGCGTTCAATGCCATCACCGACTTCCCCTTGCGCCCACCGCTCTCTCAGAGGGCGAGGGGTTGAGGGTGAGGGGAAGTCGGTGCCGGTGGCGTGTAACCGTCAACTGGCGTGGGCTCGCGCGCCTGGCTGGCCGATTGCCTCGTCGCTCGCCGCGCCGCGCGACCCCGACCGGTCAATCGACCTGCGTGCCGACTACCGCGATCCCGACGCCGACCGCAACCAGTACACGGTCGCGAGTCGTTGATGACTAACGGTCAAGCGCCATCGGGTAACGGTGGCAGTGGACGCGGCTTGCGATCTTCGCCCGTTGCCACGTAGACGAGCGTGGCTTCGGTCACCTTGACCACCTCGGCCTCGAGCCGGTTGCGTTCCGCATAAACCTCGACATCGACCGTGATCGAAGTGGTCCCGGTCTTCAGCACCTTGGCGTAGAAAGAACACAGATCGCCAACGAACACCGGGTTCCTGAACAGGAAACTGGTGACCGCGACCGTCGCCACGCGGCCGCCGGCGCGGCGCGCGGCCGGAATCGCGCCGGCGACGTCGACATGCGACATGATCCAGCCGCCAAACACGTCGCCATGAATGTTGGCGTCGGCCGGCATCGGCATCACGCGCAGCATGGGCTTGCCTTCCGGCAGGAAATCGCGTTCAGACATCGGGTCAGGCGTTCATCCGGACTCTCTCGCAATCGCCCCGCGCGCCAGGCGATCGACCAGCCGCGGCGCGATCAGCTTCAGCCACAGGCCGATCTTTCCCTTTGCCGTCATCACCAACTCGCGTTTGCGTCCGCGGATGGCAGAGATGATAAGCCGCGCGCACACGCCCACCGGCATGGCGCTCGATTCATCCAGTCCCGATACACCGGCAATGTTGCCCTGCGCATTCAATCCGTGGCGCCGGGTGTCCGTATCGACCACGCCGGGATAGACAATCGTGACCGTGATGCCGTCATCTTCCGCCTCCACGCGCAGCGCCTCGAGAAATCCGCTTTGCGCGAACTTGCTCGCGCAGTACACAGTGCGGCCCGGCACGCCGGCCTTCCCCGCCAGGGATGAAATGCCCACGATCTGCCCGCCGCGTCTTCCCGGCTTGGCGCGCAAATGTGGATACGCGTAGCGGGAGCAGTGAATCGAGCCGAGGCAATTCACGCGCCACAGCTTTTCGAAGGTGGAAAAGTCCGTGATCTCGGAAAAACGCGCATGCATTGAAATGCCGGCGTTGTTGATCAGCACATCGATGCTGCCGAATGCCTCGAGTGCACGCTCGATCAGCCGCCTGCAGTCGTCATCGACCGTGACGTCGGTCGGCACCGCGATCGCCTGCGCGCCGAACGCGTGGCATTCAGCGACCACGCGCTCGAGCGCATCTGCCGAGCGCGCCGCAAGTGCAAGCTTCTGCTTCTGGCGCGCAAGCTGGCGCGCCAGTTCGGCGCCGATGCCGTCGCTGGCGCCGGTGATCACGTAAACCTTGTTCCGATAGCGCATGGATCAAGCAGGCCTTTCTTCAGGCGGGAGATAATCCGCGTCGAACCCAGCGCGCTTCCATCGACGACGCGCGCGGGGCAGGATGATTTCCGAGCGTAGCCAAGTCGCGCGCGTTTCCCACTCACGTCAGTCCGTATAGAACACGATGCGCGGAATGCGCTCCAACCCAGGCCAGGCCCCGAGCGCACCGCTCGAACCCGGCGCGCACCGGGACGACTGGACGACGCTGGCCACACTGATCCCCTATTTGTGGGCCTATCGGGGCCGCGTGCTGTTTGCAGTCGCGTGCCTCATCGCCGCGAAAACGGCGGTGGTCGGCGTGCCGATCCTGCTCAAGAATATCGTCGATGCGTTCGCCCAGGCGCCGCGCGGCGCAATCGTGGCGATACCGATTGCAATGATCGTCGGCTACGGCCTGCTGCGGCTGGCCACGTCGGTGTTCACCGAGTTGCGCGAGTTCTTCTTCGCCAAGGTCACGCAGGCGGCCGTGCACACGCTGGCGCTGAAGACCTTCCGCCACCTGCATGCACTGAGCCTGCGCTTTCACCTCGAGCGCCGCACCGGCGCGGTGACGCGCGAGATCGATCACGGCATTCGCGGCATCTCGTCGCTGATCAGCTTCACGCTGTATTCGATCCTGCCGACGATTGTCGAGCTGGCGATGGTGATCGGCTATCTGCTGTGGCATTACGAGATCTGGTTCGCGGTGATCGTTACCGCGAGCCTCGTGATCTATCTCGGCTTCACGTTCACGGTCACCAACTGGCGCACGCGCTTCCGGCGCGAGATGAACGAACTCGACGCCAAGGCATCGTCACGTGCAGTCGACAGCCTGCTCAACTTCGAAACGGTCAAGTACTTCAACAACGAGGACTACGAGGCGCGCCGCTACGATTCGACGCTGTCGGCGCAGGAGCGGGCGGCGATCAAGAGCCAGCAGTCGCTGAACATCCTGAACAGCGGCCAGCAGCTGATCATCGCGCTCGGGCTGACGCTGATGTTGTGGCGCGCGGCGCTCGGCGTGGCCGAAGGGCGGATGACGATCGGCGACCTGGTGCTGGTCAATGGCTTCATGCTGCAGCTTTATATGCCGCTGAACTTCCTCGGCGTGATCTACCGCGAGATCAAACAGGCGCTGACCGACATGGATCGCATGTTCCGCCTGCTCGACGCGCATCGCGAGATCGCCGACCGGCCGGATGCACGGCCGCTGCAGATCAGCGGGGCCGAGGTGAGGTTCGAGCGCGTGAACTTCGGCTACGACCTGCGGCGCCAGGTACTGTTCGATGTTGATTTCACGATTCCCGCCGGCACCACCTGCGCCGTCGTGGGCGCGACGGGCTCCGGCAAGAGCACGCTGGCGCGACTGCTGTTCCGTTTCTACGAAGTGCAGGATGGCCGCATCCTGATCGACGGCCAGGACGTGAAAAGCGTCACGCAGAGCTCGCTGCGCTCCGCGATCGGCATCGTGCCGCAGGACACGGTGCTGTTCAACGACACGATCGAATACAACATCGCCTACGGGCGTCCCGGCGCCGCGCGCGACGAGGTGATTGCCGCCGCACGCAGCGCGCACATTCATGACTTCATCGCGCGCCTTCCGGATGGCTACGAATCGATGGTCGGCGAGCGCGGGCTCAAGCTATCGGGTGGCGAGAAGCAGCGCGTGGCCATCGCCCGCACGCTGCTGAAGAATCCCGCGATCCTCGTTTTCGATGAAGCAACGTCGGCGCTCGACAGCAAGACGGAACGCCTGATCCAGGCCGAGCTGGAGGAGATCGCGCGCGACCGTACCACGCTCGTGATCGCGCATCGGCTCTCGACGATCGTCAATGCCGACCAGATCCTGGTGATGGATCACGGCCGCATCATCGAGCGCGGCACCCACGCGCATCTGCTCGACGCAAATGGCAGCTACGCGCGCATGTGGTCGTTGCAGCAGCAGCGCGACCGGGAACCGGCGGAGCCCGCGGCCGCCGAGTAGCCGTGCACCGATTCCGCGTCTGCACTTGCGTGGATTGCGACACCAACGGGATTACTCCGGGCACAGAGGTACTCACCAGTGCGTGAGTACCTCGGCCGGTCGTGTCGGCCAAGAGGCAGAAAGCGACAGCGCCAGGCAGGCGGTCAGGACCAATCGCGGGGTCGCCGAACCGGCGTTGTGGCGCGGTTTGCTGACCGAAGGGGAGCTGCGCAATTCCCGCGTCCGGACGCGCGACCGAACCGACTCAGTTGCAAGGAGAAACAGCGCGCCGAGTCGGGGCGAGCTTGATCGATGTCGGGGCAGCCTCGCACTGCTGCAGTGCACAGCGCGTTGCGCAAGCCGAACGAGCCTTCCCTTGGCCGCCGGCGAAATTGCCGCATGGTCTGTCCGGGTGGTAGATTGCCCGACCCCGACGCGTCGACGCGCGGCTCCGGCGCTGCCGGTCAATCATCGAAGAAGGAGGTCCATCCAATGAGGAAGACAATCACTAAAGCGCTGCTCGGCGCCGCGGCCCTGGCAGTCGGCGCAATTGCAACCCCTGCGCACGCCGGAAAGACGCTGGACGCAATCAAGGCGCGTGGCCAGGTCGTATGCGGCGTGAACACCGGATTGGCCGGTTTCTCGGCCGCTGACAGCCAGGGCAACTGGTCCGGACTCGACGTCGATGTATGCCGCGCGATTGCCGCCGCGGTGCTCGGCGACGGCAACAAGGTCAAGTGGGTGCCGCTGAACGCGCAGCAGCGCTTCACCGCGCTGCAGTCGGGCGAAATCGACGTGCTCTCACGCAATACCACCTGGACGCTGACACGCGATGCGTCGCTGGGCATGCACTTCACCAACACGACTTACTATGACGGCCAGGGCTTCATGGTGCCGGTCAAGGGAAAGGTCAAGGCCGCCAAGGACCTCAAGGGCCAGACCGTGTGCGTGCAATCGGGCACGACGACCGAGAAGAACCTGACCGACTTCTCGCGCGCCAACAAGCTCGACATCAAGCCGGTCGTGTTTGAGAAGCTGGAAGCCGCGGAAGGCGCCTACTTCTCCGGCCGCTGCGCCGCGTACACGACCGATGCGTCGGGACTGGCATCGACGCGTAACAAGCAGGCCAAGAATCCCGCCGACCACGTCATCCTGCCGACGCTGATCTCGAAGGAGCCGCTCGGTCCGAGCGTGCGACGCGGCGACGACGAGTGGTTCGCGATCGTCAAATGGGTCGTGTTCGGACTGGTCGAGGCGGAGGAATACGACATCACGCAGGGCAACGTCGACAAGATGCTGGCCGAGAGCCAGGACCCGGTCGTGCTGCGGATCCTCGGCAAGAGCGAAGACACCGGCAAGCTGCTCGGGCTCGACAAGAACTGGATGGTCAATGCGCTCAAGGCGGTCGGCAACTATGGCGAGATCTTCGAGCGCAATGTCGGACCGAAGTCGGCGCTGGCGCTGCCGCGCGGTGTGAACAGCCTGTGGAGCAAGGGCGGTTTGATGTACGCACCTCCGGTTCGCTGACGCGAACCGGGGCGCGCGAGCGCGGAGGTCGGACTCTCCCTCACCCCCGGACCCCTCTCCCAAGGGAGAGGGGTGGCCGCTTGAGCCTGCGCTTCGGCGCAGGCTGCTATGCAAAGCGACTGCGGTGGCATCCGCTTTGCATAGCAACAACTAGATAACACCCTCTCCTCGGAGGAGACAAGCATGTCGCAGACACCGCCCGGGCGAACTCCGCCCAAGCGGCGCGACTGGTCGTGGCGCAGCCAGGCCTTTCGCGGCGTGGTCTATCAGATTGTCGCCATTGGACTGATCGCCGGGGCGATCTGGTTCCTCGCGCACAACACGATGGAGAACATGCGTGTGCGCGGAATCCAGAGTGGATTTGGCTTCCTTGGCGGCGCTGCCGGTTTCGATATCGGCGAGACGTTGATTCATTACGACGCCCTCGACCCTTACTGGAAGGCATTTCTCGTCGGCGTGCTCAATACGCTGCGCGTCGCGATCGTCGGCATCGTCTTGTGCACGATCCTCGGCACGATGCTCGGCATCGGCCGCTTTTCGCGCAATGCGATCGTGCGCGGCCTGTGTTACGGCTATGTCGAGCTGTTTCGGAACATTCCGGTGCTGCTGCAGCTGCTGATGTGGTACCTGATGTTCACCGAACTGCTGCCCGCGCCGGAAGAGCCGGTGTCGTTTCTCGGCCTGTTCTTTCTCAGCAAGGGCGGCTTCGCGTTTCCGATGCCGGTGTGGGGGCTCGGGCAGTTGCTCGCGCTGGTCGGCGCGGGCCTCGGCGTCATCGTGGCGATCTATTACCGACGGCGAGCGATGAAGCGTTTCGAAGAGACCGGCAAAGTGCCGCGTATCTTCTGGCCGACCGCGGCGACAATCTTGGTCTTTGCATTCGCCGGCTGGCTGCTGGGCGGCGCGCCGACGGCGTGGAATCTGCCGGGCTCGGGTGAAATCGCGGTCGAAGGCGGGGGCAACGTCACGCCGGAATTCATGTCCGTGCTGCTGGGGCTGGTGTTCTACACCTCCGCCTTCGTGGCTGAGGTGGTACGCGCGGGCATCGCCTCGGTGCCGCACGGCCAG
>Ga0209798_10002142_pt1 | contig 11668 bp, 11 predicted proteins | sample DOMMetBare3Fresh_FD_187475 | JGI IMG/M metagenome (GOLD analysis project Ga0209798, IMG submission 187475) | Wetland sediment microbial communities from St. Louis River estuary, USA, under dissolved organic matter induced mercury methylation -... | ecosystem: Environmental > Aquatic >...
TCCGAACAGGAGGGCGACTCGCCCCGCCAGGTCGAACACCACCAGGGTTATCCCGAAGAGGAGAAGGAAGGGGATCGTGGCGATCCAGGACAGGACTGCGTGCACAGACAAACGTTACCGGCTCGGGAGTTCGCCGAAACGGTCGAAGGCGTCGACGATCGCCGACACCAATGCCGTCGAGTGTCTCCACAGAAGAGTGGCGTGGCCGGCCCCGGCCACCACCCGCAACTCCGCCCCGGGCCAGTGGGCGGCGAGGGCTCGGGAGGCGCTGTCGGGGATGAACCCATCCCGTTCTGCCACGACGAGGACGGCCGCCCGGTGATGATCGGCGGGTGGCACCGACAGAACCGTGGCTGAACCGAGGACGGCCCGAAGCCGATCGGCAGCGATCGTCCGCCCGCCGAGGGCCTCCCAGCCGATGGCCGAACGGAGCACTCCGTCGAGGTACACGGGCCCGGGTGAGTGAGATGCCGCCAATGGAGCGATTGCTACCGGAAACGGCACCATCGCCGACGCCAGCGCAGCCAGGTTTCCGCCCATCGAATATCCGGAGAAACCGACCACCGCCTCTCCTCGAAAGTGAGCGGCGAGCGAAACGGCCTCGTGGACGGCGCCATATCCCATCAGGGCGAAATCGGCCACCGTGCGAATTGCCTGTTGGTCGAGCGCTCCCACCCGGCGGGCCCCGTAGAGGGGGATGTCGAAGCTGATCGAGGCGATTCCTCGCTCGGCGAGGCCACCCGCCAGCCGCCGACGCTTGACGAATCCGTGATCGTTCCAGGCCGGGAGCAGCACACACACCCGATCGCTTCCTGCCCCGGGCTCGACCCATTCGACCGGCACCAACCTGGCCGCCTCGGGTAGGAGCGCGCCGATCGGGCTGAGGAACTGCCCGCGCCGCACCCGATACCCGGGGTGTTCCTCCTTCCGGCTCCAGACGATGTCGAGCGGCGCCGGCTCGAGGGCGACCGCCGGTGTGGCGAGGAGATCCAGGTGGGTCTCATCCCCCCATCCATCGGGAAACACCGTGGATGCCCGGGGGGTGACCCGAAACGCAACGGCGGCCAGCCGGTCGAGGGGGTGGCTGCTCATCCGATGTCCGTCGCCAGGAGATCGTCGAGCGTCTCCCGGCGCACCACCAGGCGCGCCCGGCCGTCGGCCACGAACACCACCGGCGGGCGCAGGATCTTGTTGTAGTTCGACCCCATCGAGTGCCCATAGGCACCGGTGACGGGGGTGGCGATGACGTCACCGACCTTCAGATCGGGAGGGACGAGGCCGGTCCGCACGAGGAGATCCCCCGACTCGCAGTGTTTGCCCACCAGTCTGATCTCCCGTGTCCGCTCGGCGCCCACCGCTCGCGGGAGGAAGGTCTCGTATCCGCTCCCATAGAGGACCGGGCGCGGGTTGTCGCTCATCCCGCCGTCGACCGCTACGTAGGTGCGAACGCCGGGCAAGTCCTTGATCGTGCCAACCGTGTAGAGGGTGATGGCCGCCGAGGCGACGAGGGCGCGCCCCGGTTCCACTGCGATCCTCGTTCCGACCAGGTCGATGGTGGCTTGACCGATCGCCGAAGCCCACTCGCTCAAAGCGGGAGACCGCTCGCCCTCGACATAGGCAACGCCCAACCCGCCCCCGAGCACCAACTCGGGTAGGGAGTAGGGGCCGGCGAAACGGGCGATGACCCGGCCGGCCTCGGCGAAGGACTCGATCCGAAAGACCTGCGATCCGATGTGGGCGTGAAGCCCGTGTAGTGCGAACGCCCCCGATTCGAGGACATGCTTTACGGCCTCGTCGGCTGCCCCGCTCGATATGGCGAATCCGAACTTGGTGTCCTCCTGGCCGGTGGCGATGAACTCGTGGGTGTGGGCCTCGACCCCCGGCGTGATCCGCAGCAACACAGGGGCGGGGTCGTGCCCCTTCCCGACCAGGGCCTCGATCCGGTCGATCTCATCGAAGCTGTCGACGACGATGCGGCCCACCCCCCGTTCCAACGCTACGGCCAGCTCCGAAACAGACTTGTTGTTGCCGTGGAAGACGAGTTTCGAGGGTGGAACGCCCGCAGCCAGCGCCACCTCCATCTCGCCGCCACTCGCCACGTCGAGCCGCAAACCCTCTTCGTGGGCCAGTCGGGCCATCGCCTTGCACAGGAAGGCCTTGGCGGCGTAGATGACGTTCCCGTCACCAAACGCCGAGACGGCAGCCCGGGCTCGATGCCGGATGTGCTGCTCGTCGTACACGAACAGTGGGGTGCCGAACTCGGAGGCCAGATCGGTCAGGCGGCATCCACCCACCATCAACCCCCCGTCGGCGGCCGTCGCGGCGGTGTCGGGCAGCAGATACCGGGGGAGAGGGGTCATGGGAGGGAGAATGGTAGGTGCAATCAGCTCAAGTTTTGGCGGGCAGGGGCCGATCACACCGTCACGAGTTCAGAGAGAAGGAGTCACCATGAAGGCAGTCAGCATCTTGCACAAATCGGTCATCCTCGCCGGCACGATCCTGGCCGTCATGGGGGCGATCGTGTCGACGGTCCTGGCGGCCCCGCTGGTGCTGCTGTCCTCGGCCCTCGCCGTGGCCGCTGCCGGCTACGGCTACATCAAGCTGAGGCCGCAGGCCGAACTGGCTCCGGTCGAGCGGGCCGGTCGTCATTCGTTGGTCGGTTCAGCCTCACGCTGAACCACCGACCACTCGACCTGTTCGAGTGTTGATCAACACCAGACGCCGGTCGTATCCCGACCGGCGTCGTCAGTTGGAGGATCGCCGGTTGGCGTCCTTCCACAGGTACCACCAGCCGAGCCCGTGGACCGCCACCCCGGCGGTCAGCGCCGCCGCCGCCGTCCAGTAACCGAGGGCGGCTGCCGCCACCGCCGTCAGCGCCGCCGCAGTCACCAGGGCCGTGCGCACACCATTCAGGGGACCGAACATGATCCGAGTGTAGGGAGACCCGTCGGTAATCAAACCTCGTCGGCGCCGGTCGGCGCGGGCTCGTCATTGATTGCCTTGCTGACCACTTTGATCGGAAGGGTCGCCACCTGCCACAGACCGAGACCGATCGATCGCGGCAGTTTCTTGAGAACCACATTGCTCACAAACCCGCTCCTGATGAAGAGCAGCCAGAGACCGATGCCGACGACCAGCATCGAACCGAGGGCGAACCAGTAGCCGAGAGGATGATCGAGTTCGGGCATGTTGTCGAAGTTCATGCCCCAGACGCCGGCCATCAGCGTGAGGGGAAGCATGATGGCGGAGAACACGGTCAGCACCTTCATGACGCGGTTCATCTCCTCTGCCACCGCGGACCGGTATGTCTCCAGCGCCGACCCGAGCAGCAATCTGGCGCCATCCAGCGTCTCGACCACCCGGAACAGTTGCTCATGCACGTCGGCGAACCTCATTCGCGCCCGCGGCCCGATCAGGGGAGTGGCGCCCTCGCGGGACAGGGCCATCATCACCTCACGCTGGGGAGCCACGAAACGCCGCAGCCGGGTGACGTCACTGCGGAGCGCCTGCACCTCTCCGATGACCGAGTGGTGCTTCTCCATCGCCGAGTCCTCCACCACCTCGATCCGGTCCTCGAGGATGTCGAGGAGCGGCAGCAGCGAAGCCACCAGCGCCGCCGCCAACCGAGCCAGCATCCGGTCCGGCCCGCCTTCGACCAACGACGGCGCCCTCAGACTGTCATCCCACACTTCGTCCATCTCTGCCAACTCTCCGTGGCGGATCGTGACGAGCAGGTTCTCTGACAGGAAACAGTCGACCTCGGTGCTGTCGATCCGGGGACTGCCGAGCGCAACACAATGGAACACGGCAAAGATGTGGGGTCCGGCATCGATCACCTTCCCGATCGGCGTGTCGTCGAGGACATCCTCGATCTCGATCTTCGCCCAATCCAGGCGGCCGGCCAGTTCGAGCACGAACTCGTGGTCCTGCGGGCCGAGGTCGAGCCAGCGCCAGCCATCGATCGGAGTGAAGAGGGAGGCGATGCCGTCGACGGCGCTGACAGATCCGGACGAATCGACCTCCATGAGACGCGCCATGGCCTCACGCTACCTTCCGAGAGGTCGACACCAATGCATGTCCACCTCGGGTGGATATCGTCACTGTGACGCAAAGGCGGATGGAGCTATCCGGGGTGAGGGAGCAGATCGGAGCACGGGCTACAGGTTTCAGGTCGCTGGGTGCAGGTATAGGGGGGATCTGGGTCTCGAGGTGCAGGTTTCAGGTGTCGAGGCGCAGGTTCCAAGTGCGAGTACGCCGGCCGGCCTGGAGAGGGCTCGGCGGGCCTGAACCGCCTGGAGAGCCGGAATTGGCGGCTTCGGTGGATCTGGGCCTGTTCCCACCTGCGTGATGCGGATAATCTGTATTATCCGCCCTTCACTGGTGGCAGGGTCCTTTGCCAGTCGTCGTCCCCCGGGCGGGAACGTATGGTGGGAGGCGATGGCCCTGATGACTGCGGCGCCGGTTTCGGTGACGGATCTGGCCCCCATCCCGACGGCGGAAGTGTATGACCGCCTGGTCAGTTCGGTGGCCGGACTCACAGCCGGCGAGGCTGCCGGCCGCCTGAGTGCCGACGGCCCCAATCGATTGGCCGAGGTGGCGCCACCCAGGTTGGTCAAGCGGTTCGTCGCCAATTTCGGGCACCTGATGGCGATCCTGTTGTGGGTGGGCGGAGCAGTGGCGCTGGCCGCCCGGCTTCCCCAACTGGCGGTGGCGATCTGGATCGTCAACGTGATCAACGGTCTCTTCAGCTTCTGGCAGGAGTATCGGGCCGAACAGGCCACCGCCGCCCTCCGCAAGCTCCTCCCGTCGTTCTCGACGGTCCTGCGCGACGGCGTTCCCATGCGGGTACCCGCCGAGGATCTCGTCACCGGTGATGTGCTCCTGCTCGAGGAAGGCGACCGAGTCTCGGCCGATGCCCGGTTGGTCGATCACATCGCCCTCCGGGTGGACCAGTCGACGATGTCAGGCGAGTCACGCCCCACTCGCAAGACCTCGGATCCATGCGATCCCACCGGGCGGGCGCCCTCGGAACTGTCCAATCTGGTGTTTGCCGGCACCTCGGTGGCGGCCGGCCGGGGAAGGGCGGTCGTGTTCGCCACCGCCGGGAATACCCAACTCGGGCGGGTGGCCAGCCTCACCCAACAGCTGGTCGAGGAAGCCAGTCCGCTCCAGGTCGAACTCCGCCGCCTGAGCGTGGTCGTGTCGGTGGTGGCGGTGTCGGTGGGTGCGGCCTTCTTCGTGCTGGCGCTGTGGCTGGGCGGGTTGCCTCTCAGCGAGGGATTCATCTTCGCCTTGGGCATGATCGTGGCCTTCGTCCCCGAGGGGCTGCTGCCCACCGTGACCCTGTCGCTGGCGATGGGAACGCAACGAATGGCCCGTCGCAATGCGCTGGTGAAGAAACTCTCGGCGGTCGAGACCCTCGGATCCACCACGGTGATCTGCACCGACAAGACGGGAACCCTCACCGAGAACGCCATGACGGTCGTGGAGGCGGTCGCCGGTGGAGTGCGCTACACCTTCTCGGGGACCGGCTATGAGCCGCAAGGGGTCATCACTCCCCCACCGGGTGAGGCGTTGACCGCAATGCTGGATACGGCCTCGTGCGCCAGCAACGCCCGCATCCATCGGGACGAATCGGCGGGCTGGACGGCGGTGGGCGACCCGACCGAGGCGGCGGTGGTGGTGGCGGCCGCCAAGCTCGGGCCGGCAGCGGACTGGCAACGTCTGGCCGAGATCCCGTTCGAGTCGAGCCGGGCCCGGATGAGCACAATCGACCAGCGGGACGAGCTCTTTGAGCTCCATGTCAAAGGAGCCCCGCAGGCGCTGCTCGATCGTTCCACCACCATCACCGGGGAGACCGGGTCAGTGGCACTCGACCCGGCCACCCGGCGCCACGTGGCGGACGAGATCGACCGGCTGTCATCGCTCGGCCTGCGGGTGCTGGGTGTGGCCCGGCGCCGGCTGGACGAGGTCCCTGCCGACCTCTCCGCCGAGAGCATGGAGCGAGACCTCGAGTTCTGTGGTCTGCTGGCGATGATGGACCCGCCCCGTCCTGAGGTCACCCGGGCAGTCGAGTTGTGTGGCAAGGCCGGTATCCGGATCGTCATGATCACCGGCGACTATGGACTCACTGCCGAGTCGATCGGACGGCGGATCGGGATGGTCGGCGAGGCCGTGCATGTCGTGAACGGCGACGAACTCGATCGGATGACGGACTCCGAACTCGAGGACGCCCTGTCGGGTGAGGTCCTTTTCGCCCGTGCCACACCCGAGCACAAGCTGCGGGTGGTCACCGCACTCCAGGGTCTCGGTCATGTGGTGGCCGTGACCGGTGACGGCGTCAACGACGCGCCGGCCCTCCGCAAAGCCGACATCGGCGTGGCGATGGGCCTCGGGGGGACCGATGTCGCCAAGGAAGCCGCCGACATGATCCTCCTCGACGACAACTTCGCCTCGATCGTTGCCGCCGTCGAGGAGGGACGAGCGGTTTTCTCCAACATCAGGAAGTTCACCACCTACATCCTCACCTCCAACGCCCCGGAAGCGCTTCCCTTCATCGTCTTTGCGTTCTCGGGGGGAACCATTCCGATCGCGCTCGGAGTCATGCACATCCTCGCCATCGACCTCGGGACCGACCTGGCCCCGGCCCTGGCGCTGGGGGCCGAGCCACCGGAGCCGGGCATCATGGAGAGACCGCCTCGTCCCTCGTCCGAGCACCTGATCGATCGGGCGCTGCTGAGCCGGGCCTACCTCTGGCTGGGACCGGCCCAGGCGTTGTTCGTCATGGCCGCCTTCTTCGGCGCCTACCGATTGCAGGGATTTCGCGACCTCCTGAATCTTCCCGACTCGGGTCCCAGCTACCGGGCGGCGGCGGCGATGGCGCTGGCAGCGGTCGTGGTGACCCAGATCGGCAACCTCTTCGCTCAGCGTTCGCGAGGCTTCCGCAATCCCGGCGCCAATCCGTTCTTGGCGTGGGGGGTGGCCTCCGAGGTCCTGGTCGTCGCCGCCCTGGTCTATCTGCCCTGGTTGGGAAGGGCGATTGGTACCGGCCCCTTCCCAACCGTGGGCTGGCTGTGGCTCTTGCCGGGTATCGCCTTGTTGCCACTCGTCGAGGTCGTACGAAAACGAATCAACCGGAGGAGGAATCCATGAACGTCGTGATCGTGGGGTGTGGCCGGGTTGGTTCCGCCCTGGCCGGTCGCCTCCATCTGGATGGCCACACCGTGAGCATCATCGACAGCCGACCTGAGGCATTCGCCAGGCTCGGCTCGAACTTCACCGGGACCAGGATCGTGGGCATGGGACTCGATCGTTCTGCACTCCTGGCGGCGGGGATCGAATCGGCGGACTCCCTGGCCGCGGTCACCGGCGCAGATGCCGTCAACGCCGTCGTGGCACGGGTGGCGGCGCGCCGCTTCCGCGTTCCCAGGGTCGTGGCCAGGATGTACGACCCGCAGGCTGCCGAGGTTTACCGCAGATTGGGGGTCCACACCATCTCGCCGGTGGCCTGGGCCGTTGGCCGGCTGGCCGAGGCCCTGGTGCTGGTCGACTTCACCACGATCACCTCGCTTGGCGCCGGCCAGGTCGACCTGATCGAGTCGGCGGTTCCGGCGCTGCTGAACAATCGCCCGATCAAGGAGATCGAATCGCCGGGTGAGATCAGGGTGGCTGCTGTCACCCGGGGAGGGCGCACCTTCGTCCCCGATCCGGGGACACATCTCGCCACTGGCGACGTCGTGGCACTGGCCGTGACCGGCGGTGGTGCCGAACGCCTCGAAACGCTGCTCGGAAGGAGATCGTGATGGCCGCCCTGTTGATCGTTGGCGCCGGAAAGAGCGGAACCGCCATCGGTCGGGCCGCCCTCGAGGCGGGAATCGACGTGCGGATCCTGGAGAGCCGCCCCGACCACATCGAGGAGGTCGAAACCCAGCTTGGGAAGGTCGTCACCACGCTCGGTTCTGGGATCGACCCGATAGACCTGGAACGTGCCGGGATTCGCACCTGCCGGTGGCTGATCGCCGCAACCGGATCCGACGAGGTCAATCTGGTCAGCGCGACGCTGGCAAAGTTCGAGTTCGGGACCGAGGTCGTCCTCGCCCGGGTGGTCGACCCCCGCAACCGCTGGCTCTTTGGCCCTGACATGGGAGTCGACCACGCCCTGGATGAGACCCAACTGATGGCCGAGCTCGCAGTCGGCCGGTTGACCGAGTAGTGGTCACTCCCCCGGCCGTATGCTGGCCGGATGGATCCGCTCGTGGTGGACACCGCCGACTATCACACCGCCGGCGAGCCCTTCCGCATCGTGGTGGGAGGGGTCGACCCACCCAAGGGTGCAACGGTCCTCGACCGCCGCAGCTGGAGTGAGGAACACCTCGATCACGTTCGCCGCTTCCTGGTGAACGAGCCGCGAGGCCATGCCGACATGTACGGATGTTTCGTCACGCCGCCGGACGATGTCGGGGCGGAGTTCGGGCTCGTGTTCTTCCACAAGGACGGCTTCTCGACCGCCTGCGGCCATGGGACCATCGCCGCAGCGGTGTGGGCGCTGGAACACGGGATCGTTCCGGCGCGGGAGCCAGAGACCACCTTCGCCATCGATGTTCCCTCCGGCCGGCTGTCGATCACCGCCCTCGCGGAGACCGACGGGACCACCCATCACGTCACAGCGGTCCGCTTCGTCAACGTTCCCTCATGGGTGAGCGCCCTGGACGTATCCGTACCAGGGGTCGACTGCACGGCCGATGTCGCCTATGGCGGGGCGTTCTATGCCTCGGTCGAGGCGCGCAGCCTGGGACTCTCCGTCGAGCCGGCCCAGTTACCCGATCTGATCTCGATCGGGCGGGAGATCAAGCGTGCCCTCGCCGACCACCCCTCGGTGCGTCATCCGACGGACGACCGATTGTCGGGGTGCTACGGGACCATCTGGTACGAGACGATCGAGAGCAGTGGTCATCACCTCAGCCAGCGCAATGTCACTGTGTTCGCCGATGGGGAAGTCGATCGGTCGCCCTGTGGCAGCGGAACCTCCTCCCGGCTCGCCATCCTCGAACTGCGGGGCCTGCTGCCATCGGGAGGGCATCTGGAACACCGGTCGATCATCGGGACCGTCTTCCAGGGGCGGATTCTCGGAGAGGCCGCCCCGGTTGCAGGGCATCGAACGGTATCCACCGAAATCGAGGGGCAGGCTTTTCTCACCGGGCGGCATCGCTTCATCCTCCACCCGGATGACGACCTCGGCTATGGCTTCCAGTTGCGTTGAGCGCCGCCTGACCGCTGAATCCAGGGCCGTACACTCCAACCACCCCATGGCCACAACCCTTATCAGCCTGGTCGATGTCTCCCATGCCTACCCGGAACGTCGCATCCTGTCCCATGTGTCGTTTGGCATAGAGGAGGGTGACCGCCTGGGCATCATCGGCGTCAACGGCGCCGGGAAGAGCACGCTGCTCGGGGTCCTCGCCGGCCAGATCGAGGTGGATACGGGCGAGGTGGTCCTCGCCACCGGAACCCGGGTCGCCTATCTGCGCCAGAACCCCTCATACGAGGCCAGAGCCACCATCGGTTCCACCATCGTCGGCGCCCATCAGGGTCTGGCGATTCTCGACCGTCTCGGGATTCGAGACATCGATCTACATTTGGGTGAGCTTTCCGGCGGCCAGTTGCGGCGGGTGTGGCTGGCGGCGGCGCTGGCAGTCGAGTCGGAGGTTCTCATCCTCGATGAGCCGACCAACCATCTCGACACCGACGCCATCGACTGGCTCGAGGACGAGCTCGACCGTCGGCCGGGTGCGGTGGTGATCGTCACCCACGATCGGTACCTTCTCGACCGAATCACGACCCGAGTGCTGGAGGTGGAGGACGGTACGGTGTTTGCCCACCGGGGCGGCTACCACAGTTACCTCGAGGCGCGTGCCCAACGCGAGGCGCAGGAACTGGGTTCGGCCCGCAAGCGGGCCAATCTGGCCCGCATCGAGCTGGAATGGCTCAACCGGCGTCCCAAGGCTCGATCCACCAAGGCCAAAGCGAGAGTCGACCGGGCGGTGGCGCTGCTCGAGGCTCCCCCAGCTCGCCGCCCCCGATCGCTCGAATTCGAATTCCCCAGTGCCCGGCTCGGGTCGAAGGTCGTGGAACTCGACAGGGCCACGGTGCGCTTCTCCGACCGCCCCGTGCTCGACTCAATCACCTGGCGCCTGGCGCCCGGTGCCCGGATCGGGCTGGTCGGACCCAACGGAGCCGGCAAGACCACCCTGCTGCGGCTGCTCGGAGGGCGCCTGCTCCCGGACGAGGGATCCGTCGCCATCGGCGAGACCGTCCGACCCGGATGGTTCGACCAGCAGCCCAGACCACTCCCGGGGGCGACGAGGATCCTCGATGTCACGCTGGAGGAGGCGACCCGCACCAGACTCGCCACCGGTTTGGAGGTCTCGGCCTCGCAACTCCTGCAGCGGTTCGGCTTCCCGACGTCCCAGCACTCCGCGACGGTCGGCGACCTGTCCGGGGGCGAACGGAGACGGTTCGAACTGATGCTCGTCCTCGCCTCCGCTCCCAACCTGCTCCTCCTGGACGAGCCGACCAACGACCTGGATCTCGACACGCTGGGTGCCCTGGAGGCCTTCCTGGACGAGTGGCCCGGGGTGACGGTGATCGCTTCACACGACCGCTACCTGCTCGATCGCTCGTGCCAGGAGATCGTGTCGATCGAACCCGATGGTTCTATCCGCCACCATCCCGGCGGTTATACGTCCTATGTGGCCCATCGCCGTGGCACCCGCGGCGCCGCCCAGCCGGCGGAACCCCCGATCCCGGCCGCTCCCCGGGTCCGCCCCCCTTCACCGAGGCCAAACCAGACCCTCCGTCGCGAGTACGCCCGACTCGAAGCCGAAATGCCCCGCCTGCAGGAGGCGATCGACCGCCTGACCGCCAGGATGGAGGCGTTGGCTACGGATTGGGAGGAGGTTGCCGCCCTGGCGATCCAGTTGGATCAACTTCGTTCCGAACTGACCCGGGTAGAGCACCGGTGGCTCGAGTTGTCCGAGGTACTCGACGACTGACCGCAACTCTCACGTTCCAGTTCAGGTTGAGCCTCAGCCGAGACTCGATCTCCGCCTCAGGCTGAGGACGACCTAACCTTGCCCGCAATGGCAGACAGGGTCGATCATGAGCAAATCCGGAGCCGACTGATAGCCCGCCGAGCCGAGTTGGTAGTCGAACTGGAGAACCTGACCCGACCGCCCACCGAAGGGGCATCCGTCGGTTTCGGAAAACGAATCGGTGACGGGACTGCGGAGGCCGTCGAACGACTCGCCACCACCGCCACCGCCCGTTCCATCGCCGCCTCCATCGCCGACATCGACCGGGTGACCATCAAGATCGAAGAAGGTACCTACGGGACCTGTGACAGTTGTGGTAACCCGATCCCGACCGAACGGCTGGAGGCCCGCCCGACCAGCACCCATTGCGTCGACTGTGCCGGGTCGGTAACTCCCCCACCCTGAACCGCTCAAACGCAGGCTCGGCCGCCCCCCAGAGCAGTCACGAGTCTCGAGTCGCGAGCTTCAGAACGCGTCAGAGCACTGGCGGACCGTGCCCCCCTCCCCCCTCCGGGGTACTCCCCCCTGCGGAGGGAGAAGCAGAAGAGGCGGCCAGGGGCTTTGTTCGCTCCCCTCGG
>Ga0209798_10002143_pt1 | contig 11667 bp, 9 predicted proteins | sample DOMMetBare3Fresh_FD_187475 | JGI IMG/M metagenome (GOLD analysis project Ga0209798, IMG submission 187475) | Wetland sediment microbial communities from St. Louis River estuary, USA, under dissolved organic matter induced mercury methylation -... | ecosystem: Environmental > Aquatic > Freshwater...
CCGTTGCTCCCCACGACGACGGCCGGCCCGCCGGGCAGGCTGACGCCGGTGACATGGCGGGCCTCGTCGCCCTCGCGCCACTCCAGGCGCACGCGATACCAGGTGTTGGGCACCGACAGGCCCAGGTGCATGTCGTCCGCGAGGAGCGCCTTGCCGTCCGCGGTGTGGCTCCCGGCCACCGCCCAGTTGTTGCTCCCGGCGGGTACGCCAGGCTCACTGCCGCGGTGGAGCAGCGCTGCCCCGGCCGGGCCGCGGGTCGTGGGCGGGCGCGCGGAGTCGCGGCCTAGGGAACACGAATCGGCGGGACACGTCGCTCGGTGGAGAGCGGCCCGCACCTCTCGGGGTCGGTAGCGTTTCCCGTGAAACATGTGGCCGGTCGGTCGGTGGAGATGCCGCGGGCGCTGTCGCGGCTCAACGCCGCCGGGGTGGTGAGGCGTCGGGTCGCCGACCGGTCGGCGCAGTCGGGGGCTGGGTGCGGCCCTCCACCGGGGCGGACCGCCTGCCGGCAGCGAGGGGAGTCGTCGGTTCGATGGGCGGCGTCCGTCGGGGGTCGGCCCGTGACCCGCGCGGAGGCCTGGTCCCCTCGGTCGGCGGCGGGCTCACGAGGAGCGCCGGCGCGGCGGGTGACAGTCCGCGGCCGCTCAGGCGGTGATGACGCGCCCGCGACACCGGCCCGCCCTACCGGCCCGCACCGGCGCAGAGCAGCGGTGCGCAGGATGGCCGCGTCGACGCGATGGGCCGTCCCGGGGAGGGGCGGTGCTCGCCGCCTGCTTGACGGCCGGAGCAGCCAGCCGCCGTGTACGTGGCTGCCCGACTCCCGCCAGCAGACGTCCTCGACCGACTCGGCGGCTCACATCGTCCTGCCGGCGGCAGCGCTGCCACTCGTGACGCTGGAGGCTGCTGACAGTCGCCACGGGCTCGCTCCAGTGCGAGTCCCGGTCTGAGTCCCGATCCAAGACCCCACCCGGGGATGCCGTCCAGGAGCTGTCTCGTGGTCGTGCGCACGGATACGGGGATCCGGTGGCACCGGGGTGGAGGCAGGCCCGCAGTTGGGGTGGTCGGCTCGCCTGCTACGTCGGGGGTGTCATCGACTGTCGGCGGTGAGCCTGATCGAGGGGATCACGTTTCACGTGGATCGATGGGCGGACCGGGCGTCCAGCCGTCCCGTTCGGGCTTCGTTGTTTCACGGGAAACGCGGTTCGCACGCAGGGCGTCACGCCGACGAGGAATGCCGTCCACAGTGGGCGTTGGAGGTCCCGAAGGGCTGTTTCCGCTGACCTGAGATGCCGATACCTCCCCCTGTGGGCGCGTTCGTTGCGTCCGGTAGGCGTCCCTGCTTGAGTGGCACAGGAGAGCCCGACGACGGCGACAGGGTGATCCTCGTGCCGCCTCGTGAGGGCCACAGCGGGGAGTGGACACGGAGGTTGACTCGTGAGCGGGATCGGTTGGCCCGGAGTGGACGTCGCAGCACTCGACCGCGGCTTGGGTTGGCCGTCCGGCGACCCCCGGCGGGTTTCCTCCGCTGGCGAAGGCGGTGGGGAGGGGCCGGGCGCGCCGATTGACGCAGCGTCCCGCGCAGTGCGTGAGGGCGCCGTCTGGTGGGAGGCGTTGCAGCCCGAGGAGTCCGACGGTGGGCGCGACCCGGTCGGTGACGAGGAACCTGGGTCGTCCCGTCACCACCGGGACGTGGTCGTGGCGGTGACGCTGCGATCCGAGGTGGCCGGCACGGCACCGCCGGACGCGGCGTCGTTCGTGATGCGACGCGCCGAGGCTCGCCAGTTGCGGTTCCGGGATGAGTCGCCCCGGCGGTACGGCGTCGCGGGCGACTCCCGCCCGGCGCAGACAGACACCACGGAGACCGGCCGCGCGTCGGGCCACCCCGGGGAGTGGGGTGGCGGGATGGCCCCGGCACCTGGGCTCGTGGGGGAGCTGGTGGGCGCGAGCGAGCGCGAGGCCGGCGCAGGTCCGGAACTGACGTTTCACGTGGAACCGGGGGAGCAGCGGGGGCCGGTCGAGCCGCCGTTCCTCGTGAAACACGCCGACGATGCTCACGGGGAACATCCCGGGGAGGCTCGCGGAGCGCCGAGGGGGCCCTTCACCATGGAGCCTCTCGAGGCCGGGGCTCCGAGCTCACCTCAGGCGCGCTCAGCGGACGATCATATTGACCCCGCGGTCGCCGGGGGGGCGACGGGGCCCGTCGGCAGGGGGGAGCGGCCCACGCTGGCGAGCCTTCTGACGACGGGCCACCGGGCGCCGGACGAGTCCGCGCCCGGCCACCCGGTGCCGGAGCAGACGGCACCCGGTGGGGAGTCCATCCCGTGGCAAGGGGCGGTTTCCCGTGAAACAGCGCCCGGCGCGTCCGGGTCGGCAGTGCACGGTCGTGAGCATGCTGCGTGGGAGGATCGCGACGCGGAGCGCGCCACGGTCTTCGAGTCCACCGACGTGCCGGACGCGCCTCGCGAGCAGCTGCCGACCCGGCAGACGTCACCCGCGGAACCCCTGGCCACAGGGGAGCCGGGGCCGATGGATGGGAGTGCCGGCATGCACGAGCAGACGGGTGACCTCAGATCCGGGGTCGCCACTGCCGCGTCGTGGATGCCCGACGAGCTGATGGACGAGCGCGCACCGGCGGCAGTCAGCGCCGCGAACCCCGACATCCAGGTGGGCTACAACGAGCTGGAGCGGGTGGACCTCGCTCGGTCGTTGCCCTCGTTCGACGAGACGACCCCACTGGCGGTGGAGGTCGCCGAGGACGCGCGCCGGCGCATCACGCTCTCGGGGCGGCCCTTCCCGCGGCCACCCCGCACGCGCATCCTCACGGTGGCGAACCAGAAGGGTGGCGTCGGCAAGACGACGACGACCGTGAACATCGCCGCCGCCCTGGCGCAGGCCGGTCTCAACGTGCTCGTCCTCGACATCGACCCGCAAGGCAACGCGTCGACGGCACTGGGGATCGACCACCACAGCGAGATCCCGAGCCTCTACGACGTCGTCGTCGAAGGCCTGCCGCTCGGGGACGTCCTGCAGCCCTGCCCCGACGTACCGAACCTGTGGTGCGCGCCCGCCACGATCGACCTCGCCGGTGCCGAGATCGAGCTCGTGTCGCTGGTTGCACGTGAAACACGACTCCAGAGGGCGCTCACGACGTACCTCGACGAGCGGCAGGCGAACGGCGAGCCCCAGATCGACTACGTGTTCGTCGACTGCCCACCGAGCCTGAGCCTGCTCACGGTGAACGCATTCGTCGCGGCACGCGAGGTGCTCATCCCGATCCAGTGCGAGTACTACGCCCTCGAGGGCCTGTCCCAGCTCCTCAAGCACGTCGAGCTGATCCGCGGGCACCTCAACACGACCCTGCACGTCTCGACGATCCTCCTGACGATGTACGACGGTCGGACGCGCCTGTCCGCCCAGGTCGCCGACGAGGTCCGGGAGCACTTCCCCGACCAGGTCGTCAAGACGTCCGTCCCGCGGAGCGTCCGGATCTCGGAGGCGCCGAGCCACGGCCAGACGGTCATGACGTACGACCCGGCGTCGAGCGGGGCGCTCTCGTACCTCGAGGCAGCGCGCGAGCTTGCTGAACAGGTGCTCACCTGGACCGACCTGACGACGACTGAGGAGCGAGTGTGAGCGAGAAGCGACGGGGATTGGGCCGTGGGCTCGGTGCGCTGATTCCGAGCACCACGTCCACGAAGTCGGCGGGCGACCGTCCGGTCGACGTCTTCTTCCCGGGGCGGACCGAGACCCACGCGCCGGACACCCCGCAGGCCCGGGTCGCGCCGTCGGGGCCGGCGACCTCCACTGAGCCGGCCGGCACGCCCTCCGCAACGGACCTGTCGGCCGCGCCGCACACCCTGCCGACTGCGTCGACGGCGGTCACGGACCTGCTGCTCGGGGGCGGTCCGGCGGACACCGGGAACGGCACGTTCCCGCTGCCGTCGGGTCTGCCCGCGGATCTCGTGCCCGTCCCGGGCGCGTACTTCGCCGAGCTGCCGGTGACCTCGATCGCCCCGAACCCGCGGCAGCCACGACAGGTGTTCGACGAGGAGGCCCTCGCCGAGCTCGTCCACTCCGTCCGAGAGATCGGCGTCCTCCAACCGGTCGTCGTCCGGCAGGTCGCGGACGCGGACGGCCAGGCCCGCTACGAGCTCATCATGGGCGAGCGACGCTTGCGGGCCACGCAGGAGGCCGGACTCGACCGGATCCCGGCGATCGTCCGGGAGACCGCCGACGACAGCCTGCTGCGCGACGCCCTCCTGGAGAACCTCCACCGCAGCCAGCTGAACCCGCTCGAGGAGGCGGCCGCCTACCAGCAGCTCCTCGACGACTTCGGCTGCACCCACGAAGACCTCGCCACCCGGATCGGTCGGTCACGGCCGCAGATCAGCAACACCATCCGGCTCCTGCGGCTCCCGCCGCTGGTCCAGCGTCGCGTGGCCGCCGGTGTCCTGTCGGCAGGTCATGCCCGGGCACTGCTCGGTCTCGACGACACCGCGGGCATGGAGCGGCTCGCCCAGCGCATCGTCTCCGAGGGGCTGTCGGTGCGGGCGGTCGAGGAGATCGTGGCGCTCGGCGACGGTCCTGCCGCCAAGCAGCCGAAGAAGCGTCCCCGGGCGGGCGGACACACCTCCGAGCTCGATGACCTCGCCTCGCGGCTCGGCGACCGGCTCGACACCCGGGTGAGCCTGGCACTCGGTCGCAGCCGCGGGCGGCTGAGCATCGACTTCGCGAGTGTCGAGGACCTCAACCGGATCGTGGGCCTGATGGCGCCGGACCTGAAGGGTGTCTTCCAGGAGGCGCACTGACCGAGCGCACCGCACGACAGCACGGCCCCGCCCCGGGACTTCCGGGTGCGGGGCCGTTCGTGTTTCGCGTGAAACATCGTGCCGGGGGCCGACCGCAGGTGCCGGTCGACGACCGCGGCCGTGACCTCAGACCCCGGACGGCGCGGAGGGCTCCGCGGGGGCGGCCGCGGCCGAGGCCGCCTCGACCAGGCTGCGGTAGAGCCGGCCGGCGTCCTCCCCCGCGGCCTCGACGGACTGCGGCAGGAGCGACGTCTCGGTCATCCCGGGGGCGACGTTCACCTCGAGGAACCACGGCGTGCCGTCGCGGTCGACGATGAGGTCCGTCCGCGAGACGTGACGCAGGCCGAAGGCTGTGTGGGCCCGGACGGCGACCTGGGCGGCCGTCGCGGCGGACGCCGCGGTGAGGCGGGCCGGGCAGAAGAACTCCGTGGCGCCGGCCGTGTACCGGGCGTCGTAGTCGTAGACCCCGTCGACCGCGACGATCTCGACGGCCGGCAGCGCCCGCGGTCCGTCACCGAGGTCGATGACGCTGACCGCCACCTCGACGCCCTCGACGAACCGCTCGACGAGCGCGACGTCCCCGTAGGCGAAGCAGTCGACCATCGCGCGGGGGAGGGCGGCTGCCTCCCGGACGACGCTCACGCCGAGCGCCGAACCACCTCGGGCCGGCTTGACGACGAGCGGCAGCCCGAGCCGCTCGACGATCGCAGCGAGCACACCCTGGGCCCCGAGCTCACGGAAGGTCCCGTGCGGCAGGGCCACCGAGTCGGGTGTGCGCAGGCCGGCGGCCCGGGCGACGGACGACGCGACCGGCTTGTCCCAGGCCATCCGGCACGCGGCCGCGGTAGCCCCGACGAACGGCAGGCCGAGCAGGTCGAGGACGTCGCGGACCGCGCCGTCCTCGCCGGTCGCCCCGTGCAGCAGCGGCCACACGACGTCCGGCGGAGCCGACCGGAGCGCCGGCACGAGCTCGGCATCGACGTCCCGGACTTCGACGAGGCAGCCCGCGTCGCGCAGCGCCTCGGCGACCCGGCGTCCGGAACGCAACGACACCTCCCGCTCGTGGGAGAGACCGCCGGCGAGCACGACGACCCGGGGTGCGTGTTCCACATCAACCTCCATGCGCGGGAAGACCTCCGCACGTCCCGGCTGCCGGGGTGCGGTCGGACGTCAGGTCAGGTCGGGCGACGGCGACTGGACCTGGCCGCGACCGGCATGGCCCGCCGCCCCGAAGCCGCCGGCGGACCCGCCGCCGAACGTCTCGAGCAGCTCGATCTCGGCCTCGACGACTGCGGCGAGCCGGCGGATCCCCTCACGGATCCGCTCGGACGTCGGGTAGCAGTACGACAGCCGAAGGTTCTGCCGGCCTTGGCCGTCGGCGTAGAAGGCCGTGCCCGGGACGTAGGCGACCCGCTCGGTGACGGCCCGCGGAAGCATGGCGGTCGCGTCCAGTCCGTCGGGCAGGGTGACCCAGACGTAGAAGCCGCCCTTCGGCGTCGTCCACGTCGCGCTCGGGAGCAGGTCGGCCAGGGCGTCGAGCGTCGTGGCGGCGCGCTCGCGGTACAGGTCCCTGAAGACCCCGACCTGATGCTTCCAGTCGTGGGTCTCGAGGTACGTCGAGACGGCGAGCTGGCTGAAGGCGCTCGGGCACAGGATCGCCGACTCGCTCGCGAGGACGAGCTTCTCCCGGACGGCGTGCGGCGCGACGGCCCAGCCGACCCGGAAGCCGGGCGCGAACGTCTTGGAGAACGACCCGAGGTACACGACACCCTCGCGGTCGAGCGAGTGCAGCGAGGGCAGCGGGTCGCCGTCGAAGCCGAGCAGGCCGTAGGGGTCGTCCTCGAGGACGAGGACGCCGAACCTGCGGGCGATCTCGACGATCTCCGGACGACGGGCGCTCGACAGCGTGACGCCTGCGGGGTTGTGGTGGTTGGGCACCGTGTACAGCAGCTTCACCCGTCGGCCCTCGGCGGCGAGTCGGCCGAGCGCGGACTCGAGCGCCTCCGGCACGAGCCCGTCGGCGTCGAGCGGCACGTGGACGACGTCCGCCTGGTACGCGCGGAACACCCCGAGCGCTCCGACGTACGACGGCGCCTCCGCGACGACGACGTCGCCCGGGTCGACGAAGATCCGGGTCACGAGGTCGAGCGCCTGCTGGGAGCCGGTCGTGACGACGATGTCGTCGGGGTGGGCGTCGACCTGCTGCGGCGCCATGACGTCGAGGATCTTCTCGCGCAGCCCGGGGTCGCCCTGGCCGGAGCCGTACTGGAGGGCGACGGCACCCCGCTCGGCGACGAGCCTGGCGAGTGCGGTGCCGACGACGTCGAGCGGCAGCGCGGAGATGAAGGGCATGCCGCCGGCGAGGGACACGACCTCGGGCCGGCTGGCGACCGCGAACAGGGCGCGGATCTCCGAGGCGGTCATGCCCCGGGTCCTGGCGGCGTACGTGTCGACCCAGCGGTCGAGCCTCGAGCCGGCGGCGGCCTGATGTCCCTCCGGTGGCATGCTGCGTACGCCTCCCGTCCTGTGATCGTCCGTCGGTCGGTGCCTCGTGGTGCCGGCTGGCGCTGGTCGCCGGCGATCGCGGAGAGCACTCAGTTCATCACGGAGTGTGCCCTTCACCTGACGGTGTGTCCCTGCGTACCATGGCCGCAGGGTCCGGTGTGTCCGATGCCGGCCCCTCCACTGCAGGGAGTGTCGCATGCGACTGGGACGGCTGGTCGCAGCGGGCCTGATCCTCGGCGCAGCCGCCGGTTTCGCCGGAGCGCTGCTCCGCCCGCGCACCGTCCGCACGTACGGCGCCGACACCGGCCGAGCCGCCGGTAGCTCGGCCGAGCCGTTCGACACGCCCGGCGCTGCCGACGGTGCGGTGGCCGACGGTGCGGCGGCAGGTGCGGTGCGCGTCGTCGACGTCGACGGGCTCACCGCCGGTCCGGGACGGGACGACGGGAACGACGCCGAGGCCGCCGAGCGCCGCGTCGTCGCCGCGGCGCGCTCGCGCGGGACCCACGGCTGATGGGCCGCCGACTCGCCCCGCTGACGCTCGACACGCTGCCCGACGTCCCTGACCCGTGCCGTCGCTGCGTCACGTGGGAGCTCGACCCGGTGGCCGCCCGGCGCGCCGCCGACGTCGGTGACACCGCGTTCGAGAAGGAGGCCTGGGTCTCCGCGACGCTCCTCGAATGGGGCTCGTGCGGTCGGATCGCCTACGTCGACGAGATGCCGGCGGGCTTCGTGCTCTACGCGCCGCCCGCCTTCGTGCCACGGTCGCTGGCCTTCCCGACGTCCCCTGTGAGCGGGGACGCCGTCCTGCTCATGACGGCCCGCGTGCTGCCGTTGTTCGCCGGCGGCGGCCTCGCGCGGATGCTCGTGCAGGCGACGGCCAAGGACCTGACCCGCCGGGGCGTCCGCGCCGTCGAGGCCTTCGGGCACGCGGTCGAGGGGGGGGAGCCGGAGGGCGAGGGGCCGGGCTCGCAGTGCCTCGTCCCGGCCGACCTGCTGCTCGCCGTCGGGTTCAAGACCGTTCGCCAGCATCGCCGCTACCCCCGGCTGCGACTAGAGCTGAAGACCGCCCTGTCCTGGCGCGAGGACGTCGAGCAGGCGTTGGAGCGCATCCTCGGCACGGTCCGGGCGCCCGCACTGACGAGCCAGCCGAGCCGGTGACCGCCGGACCCGCCGACGGTCGCGCCGCGGGATCGTGCGAGGGTCAGGCCCGGCCCGCGTGCGCGAGGACGTCGGCGAGGTGCAGCGAGCCCGTGACGGCGTCGTCGTCGCCCAGGTAGAGCCGCTGGACGGCGACCACAAGGGCCTCGGCGACCACGTCCCGGAAGGCGGGGTCGGACAGCCTCGCCGCGTCGCCCCTGTTCGACAGGTAGCCCAGCTCGACGAGGACGGCGGGCATCCGGGTGATCCGGACGATCTCCACGGTGCACGCGTGCGTCCGCAGGTCCGCAAGGCCGGTGCGGGCGACGACCTCGCGCTGGATCCGCCCGGCCAGCGCCTCGCCGGTCGCCGAACGGGCGCCCACCCGGTCGTCGCCCCAGAAGAAGGTCGCGACCCCGGACGCCTCGGGGTTGGCGTGCCAGTCGCAGTGCAGCGACAGGAACAGGTCCGCGCGCACGCTGCGGGCGAGCGAGGCCCGCGCGACGTCGTCCGGGCACGTGGCGGACCCGCGGGTGAGGACGACGGTCACCCCGGTCGCGGCGAGCCGGCCCTCGACCCGGTAGGCGAGGTCGAGCGCGACGTCCGCCTCGCTCAGCGCACCGGCGAGCGGACCGGGGGAGCCCGCTCCGCCGGCCGGGTCGATGACGACGACCTTGCCGGCGAGACTCGGCCCGGCCACGGCGACGTCGGCCTGCTGGCGCAGTGCCCACGGGTCACCGCCGCCGACGGCCCGGGCGAGCGCGCTCATGGCGCGGAGCGTCCCCGGGCCGCACAGCCCGTCCGGCTCGAGGCCGAGGCCGCGCTGCAGCTCGCGCAGCGCCGTCTCGGTGGCCGAGCCGAAGACGGCGTCGACAGGCCCGGCGTGGACGCCGAGGACGACGAGCCGCTCCTGGAGCGCCGCGACGTCGTCGCCACGCATGAGATGGCCGGGGGTGAACAGGAGGATCCGGTCGCCCAGGCGCCACCGCGCGCTGTCGAGGACACGCGCAGTCTGGTGTCCTGCGACGCCGTCGGCGACGAGCCCGCGGCGCTGCTGGAAGGCCTTGAGGGCGTCCTCGAGGTCGTCGTCGAAGACCTCGGGGTCGACCGGCGCGGTGTCGACCGGCGCGGCGTCGGCCTGCGCGCGCGCGAGCATCGACCGCAGGGCCACGACGAGGGGTCCGCAGTCACCGCGGCGCAGCGGGGCCGCGAGGACGACGTCGTTCGTCGCCTCGGTACGGGCGGAGACCACGCGGGCGGTCAGCCGATCCAGTCGGACAGCTCGCGCAGGAGCAGCGCCTTGGGCTTGGCGCCGATGATCGTCTTGACCAGCTCACCGCCCGAGTAGACGGCGATCGTCGGCAGCGCCGTGACGCCGTACTGCGCGGCGACGCGCGGGTTCTCGTCCGTGTTCACCTTCACGATGTCGATCTTCTCGGCGTACTCGCCGGCGATCTCGTCGAGGATCGGGGAGACCTGGCGGCACGGGCCGCACCACGGCGCCCAGAAGTCGACGACCACGGGCTTGGAGGCCTGGAGCACATCGCTGGCGAACGTGTCGTCGGTGACGGCCTTGCTCGTGCTCATGGGTCGCGCTCCTTGTCCTCGGGTGGTGCCGTTCGGTCATGCCCGTTCGGTGGTGCCCGTCTCGGTGGTGCCAGGTCGATGCTGCCAGGTCGATGCTGCCAGACGTTCGGCCCCCGGCCCGTCCCGAGCGGCCGTGCCGTCGTCCGTTCCTGCCCCGATCTGCCGGGTCTTGACAGTTCCTTGACGTCCGGGGCGACGCGTGCGGGACGAGGCGTGCGGTACGACATGTTCTGGACGACCCTGGCGCCCCGGGCTCACCGGCGCAAGCCGGCGGCCGGGAGGCGCCGCGACGTCAGGCGCTGACGGCCGCTGCAGTGACCTCCGCGGAGCGCGTCGCACCCTCGCGGTCGGGGTCGGCCGTGTCGGCGAGGGCGGCAAGGTAGCGCTCCGCGTCGAGCGCGGCCGCGCAGCCGGACCCCGCCGCGGTGATCGCCTGCCGGTACTCGTGGTCGACGACGTCACCGCAGGCGAAGACGCCCGGCAGGCTCGTGCGTGTCGTCCGGCCGCTGACCGCGACGTAGCCGGCCTCGTCGAGCGCGACCTGGTCGGCGAAGAGCTCGACCCGCGGGTCGTGGCCGATCGCGACGAACAGGCCCGTGACGGGCAGCGTCGAGACCTCGCCCGTCCGGACGTTGCGCACCGACAGGCCGGTCAGCTTGGCCTCGCCGAGGACGTCGACGACCTCGCTGTCCCACAGGAACGTCAGCTTGGGGTCGTTGAACGCGCGCTGCTGCATGATCTTGCTGGCGCGCAGGCTGTCCCGGCGGTGCACGAGCGTCACCGAGCGGGCGAACCGGGTGAGGAAGGTCGCCTCCTCGAGCGCGGAGTCGCCGCCGCCGACGACGGCGATGTCCTGGTCGCGGAAGAAGAAGCCGTCGCAGGTAGCGCACCAGCTGACGCCGTGGCCGGACAGCCGCTTCTCGTTCTCCAGGCCGAGCTCGCGGTACGCCGACCCGGTCGCGAGGATGACGGCGCGGGCGCGGTGGGTGGTGATGCCGCCGTACTGCTCGTCGCCGGTGTCGACCTCCTTGACCTCGCCCGCGAGCCGGACCGCGACGACGTCCTCAGGGTGCAGCTCGGCGCCGAACCTCTCGGCCTGGCCGCGGAGGTTCTCCATCAGCTCGGGGCCCTGGATGCCGGCCGGGAAGCCGGGGAAGTTCTCGACCTCGGTGGTGTTCATCAGCGCGCCGCCGGCCGTCACGGACCCCTCGAAGACGAGCGGCTCGAGCTCGGCCCGCGCCGCGTAGATCGCCGCGGTGTACCCGGCGGGTCCGGAGCCGATGACGATGACGTCCCGGACGTCGCTGCTCACGCTGTCTCCCTGTGCTGAGGTCTGCTGCCGGTCAGGTCAACCGATCGTACGGGGCCGCTGTTCCCGTCAGGGCCGGACCACGGGCGGGCCGGCCGACCGCTACTTCGGCACCGACAGGAACGTCAGAGGGACCTCGTTGCCCGACCCGCAGTCCCGCGACACGGCCCAGACCTCGAGGCCACCGTCCTCGCCCTGGAGCACGATGATCGCGGCCTCCCGGCCGGCGTACCGCGCGATGTCGACGGCGAGCGGGCGCTGGTCGGCGGCGTCGAGCGCGTCGAGGCAGGCTGCCAGGACGGCCGGCTGCGCGAGCGCCTCTGC
>Ga0209798_10002145_pt1 | contig 11664 bp, 10 predicted proteins | sample DOMMetBare3Fresh_FD_187475 | JGI IMG/M metagenome (GOLD analysis project Ga0209798, IMG submission 187475) | Wetland sediment microbial communities from St. Louis River estuary, USA, under dissolved organic matter induced mercury methylation -... | ecosystem: Environmental > Aquatic >...
TGAAATTCTTCATGCACTTCGTGTTCTTCGTGGTTGAACTGCCGGATTTAGGTTCATCAGGTCATGGCTTTGCAATCCCTGGTTTTTTATAAGCTCTTTTCTTTGGATCGTATTTAAGCAGGATTGAGCAAGTTCAATACTGTTTGAGCCTGTTCTGAGGCTTCATGACCCAGGCTGGTCAAATAGCCTCCGTCCTCCTGTGTTATCAGTCCTTTATCGTACAATCGTTTTGTGGCGGCAATGATTTCGGGTGCCGCCGTTTTATGCACCTTGATTCCTTCTTGTGTGGTGCTCAGGTTGTAGCGAACCAGAATGTTAAGTTCTTCTACAATTTCTTGGGTATAGGGCATAGCAAATTCTCTCGATTTGTTGATACAGGTTAATAGAATAAAGCTATTTCTATAGAAGGAGTATCTTTTTTTCGAGAATATACGCATCACCTTAAAGCAATAACACCATGAAGGCACGAAGAAAGCCTGAGATAAAAACTTCGTGTTCTTTGTGTCTCTTCGGCTGCGCTCAGGACAGGCTTCGTGGTAAAAAGTTCTTAAAACGCGAAACATCTGTTAATAACGACACACTGAGCTGTCACAAGTACAAGACCAGGCGTCAATTCCGCCGGTTAAATTGGCAATATTATTATAGCCAGACTGCACAAGATAGTTGGCGGCTTGTTGGCTGCGCATGCCATGGTGGCATATCACGACAATTTCCTGTTGCGGATCAAGTTCTCCCAGTCTTTTCGGGATTTGATTAAGCGGAATCAATACGCTGTTAGCAATATGGGCGTATTCAAACTCATTGGGTTCTCTTACATCCAGCAAAAATAATTTATTTTCCTGCTGAATTCTGTTTTTTAATTCTATTGCTGATAGTTGTTTTACAGTCATTGTTATCCTTTATTAATAAATCGATCCAGGCGTTGTAGGGCAATAGCCATTTTAGCGATAGAAGTGGTATACGCAAAACGAAGCATGTGATGGGCTTCATAGGTACCAAAATCTTTTCCTGGCGTTATGGCAACCGCTTCAGCTTCCAAAAAATCCAGTGCGAATTGATAGCTGTCATCGGTAAACTTTTTACAATTGGCATAAATATAAAAAGCACCCTCCGGTTTAATGGGGATTTCAAACCTTAAGCGTAGCAAATTATCATAAAGAAAATCCCGTCTGGCGGCAAATTCAGCGCGTCTGTTTTCAAGTTCCGCTAGTGTATTGTCATCAAAAGCCGCTAATGCGGCATATTGTGCTTGTGTGGAGGTAGCAATATAAATATTTTGGGCTAATTTCTCAGTGGCTTCAACAAACTCATCAGGTACAATCAACCAACCAATGCGCCAGCCGGTCATGCCAAAATATTTGGAAAAACTGTTGATAATAAATACGTTGTCGCTGAAAGCGAGTGCCGTAGTAGCATTCGTATCGTAAACCAGGCCATGATAAATCTCATCCGAATAAAAACAGCCGCCCAGGGCATTCACTGTGTGAATACATTGCTTTAATTCTTCAGGGCTAATAAGCGTTCCTGTAGGATTGGATGGGGAGGCAATCAATGCGCCTTTAGTGGATGGTGTCCAATTCTCTTTGATGTGTCTTGCAGTTAATTGGTAGCGGCTGCTCGCATCAACAGCGATGGTTTTGGTTATGCCGCCAAACAAGGTAGCAAAATTGCTGTTACACGGATAACAAGGGTCTGCCATCAATAGCTCTTCTTTCGGGTTTAAACTGACGCCAAGCGCCAATAAAAACGCGCCAGAAGCCCCTGGCGTTACAAAAATACGCTGTTCGTCTACACTTACACCATAACGCTGCCGATAAAATGCGGCTATTTTTGTACGCAGTTCAGGTAATCCGGCAGCAGGGGTATATTTAACCTCACCGGTCAGAAGATGCTTAATACCCGCATCAATAACGGTGGTCGGTGTCGGAAAATCAGGTTCACCGATTTCCATGTGAATGACATCTTTGCCTTGCGCTTCCAATTGTTTGGCTAGTCGCAGCAATTCCATGACATAAAACGAAGAAATTTCCGAATTTCGCTCTGCCAGTCGTTTGCGCATAGTGTGATGCTCATGAAAAAAACATAAATGATACCAATAATCCTTGCTAACCGGAGACTATTCTGCTAAAAATGCCCAGTTTTTATTTATCTTGTCTATAGGAGTTAATGGATGACCGATAGTGCCAAACCGATTGTTGCATCACCTTTCAGTTTTACGCCTTACAAAGAAAAAGCAGGCGAAGAATATATGAATGAAGCGCATTTAAAACATTTTGAGACTATTCTTAATAATTGGAAAGCCGAATTAATGCACGAAGTAGATCGTACCGTGCATCACATGCAGGATGATGCCGCTAATTTTCCTGATCCTAATGACCGGGCGACTCAAGAATCAGAATTCAGCCTCGAATTAAGAACGCGTGACCGGGAACGTAGACTTATCAAGAAAATTGATGATTCTCTTAAAGAAATTGAATCCGGGGATTATGGATATTGTGAGTCATGTGGCATCGAAATAGGCATACGCCGTCTAGAAGCCAGGCCTACTGCCACTTTGTGCATCGACTGTAAAACACTCGATGAAATTCGGGAAAAACAAATGGGCTAAATTAAGCTTGTCGTGCTGGACAAACAACCTTATATCGGCCGGTTTGCACCTTCGCCCACCGGCCCCTTACATTTTGGTTCACTCTACACAGCCTTAGCCAGTTTTCTGCAAGCCCGTTCACAGCAAGGTTTGTGGCTGTTGCGTATTGATGACCTCGATACCCCTCGCAACATAAAAGGCTCCGCTGAGAGCATTTTAAAAACGCTCGATGCTTTTGGTCTAAATTGGGACAACAGTGTTGTCTATCAAAGTCAAACTCTCGACATTTATCATGAAAGCCTTAATAAATTAATCCATGATAAACTGATTTACCCATGCACATGCAGTCGAAAAACATTGACGGATATTTATTCCGGTATATGCCGGGATAAACAGACACTGCCCAATAGCCCCTATTCATTACGCATCAAAACCGATAACCGTAGCATTTCTTTTAAAGATGAGCTACAGGGTTTAATTTCTCATAATCTGGCAGAGCATGGCGATTTTATTTTAAAAAGAAAAGACCAGATTATCGCTTACCAATTTGCTGTCGTTATTGATGATAACAGGCAAAACATAAACCATATTGTTCGTGGCTACGACTTACTGGAAGCAACACCCCGACAAATCTATTTACAGCAAATGCTGGGGCTAGCTACGCCTGACTACATGCATGTGCCGGTTATAATTGATGAGCAGGGCCATAAACTCAGCAAACAAACTTGCGCCACAGCGGTCGATATAAAGAAGCCTCATGTGGTCATTTTTGAGTTACTGACCTTATTAAAGCAAAACCCGCCAAGCGAACTTCAACACGCACCGTCAACTGAGCTGCTTAGTTGGGCGATTGAACATTGGAATCCGGCTATGTTAAAAAATTGCCGTGCAGTTTGCAGGTTTGGTTAGCATAGTCCGGTGCATATCTACGCTGATCGACAATCTACTTGGCTTTCATAGCCTCGATAGCGTATTGTGCGACAATGATGTCTGCCGAGCGGCGAAATACGGCTAACGCCCATGTGGCAAAGCCTACGCGTTCATAGCAAGTTTCCCGGCGCAACTTAAAGCCTCGTCTATTTCGACTACTACATCCTTGGGTAACACAAAATATCCGATTGAATTTACCGTAGACAGTCATCCTCCTAATGCAAACTTATAAATACTCAAGCATTACCCATTATATAGTTTAAAAATACAAATGATTTGGGTGTGTTTTAGGTTGTTTCAAAAATATAGATTTATTACAAGGAAAAAATAGATGCAAATCACAAAACCATCAGCCTTACAAAGAGGCGACACCGTGGGCTTAGTTAGTCCTTCTGGCGGTATTGCCCAGCTAGTCCCTCATCGTGTAGCACAGGGAGAAAAGATGCTACAAGAAATGGGGTTTAAAACACTTATTGGAACTAATGCACTTAAAAAAACAGGTTATACCGCAGGAACTCCCGAGGAACGCGCATCTGATATTAATGAGTTGTTTGCTAATACTGAAGTGAAAGCAATAATTTGCTTTATCGGTGGCTTTCACAGTAATCAGTTACTAAAGCATCTTGATTTCGATTTAATTAAACGAAATCCAAAGATGTTTTGTGGGTTTTCCGACGCGAGTGTGCTTCACTTTGCGCTTTACACAAAAGCGCAACTAGGGACATTTTATGGGCCGGCTGTACTCACCCATTTTGGAGAGCCATTCAAACTTGATCCCTACACCTGTGAATATTTTGAGCGGGCGACTATGCAGTCCAAGGCTATAGGCAAGGTATCTGCATCGCAAGAATGGACTGACGAATTTTTGGACTGGTTTAAGAAGGCCGATTTAGAACGCCCAAGGCACATGTTTAAAAATACTGGGTATAAATGGCTCCGAAAAGGCGTTGCTGAAGGTTTGGCAATTGGAGGGTGCATAACTTCCATTATTCATCTTCGAGGTACTGAGTATTGGCCTGATTTTTCAGGATCAATTTTCTTTTGGGAGATTCCAGAAAGTGTAGCTGATCTGAGCAAAGGTGAACCCGTCTCATGCATTGACGCACACCTTACTGATCTTGAGTTATCCGGTGTGTTTCGACAATGTAGCGGAATGATTGTTGGGCGCACAAAAGGTTACACAGATCAAGATGTAGAGCAGTTGGAGCGTATTATTTTAGAAAGAACCTGTGATTTCGATTTTCCTATTCTAATGAACGTTAACATTGGCCACGCTGATCCAATTATCACCCTACCACTTGGTGTGCGTGTTCGGTTGGACTCGTCGCAAAACTTATTCGAAATTCTTGAGTCATCTGTACTTTAATTATGGCGATAGTTACTCGATAAATCTGAATCTTTATAACACTGCAACAAACAATACATTATGTTGCACAAGAACGCTTAGCCCTCCCGCTCAAACGAATGATACTCATCCTCCCTCGTCCTTTGCTTTTCAATAACTGCCTTTTCAAGCATTCCATCAAATTTCAGTGCGCGTTCTACTTCAACATAACGTATAAGGTGTAATCCATAGGACGAAATAGGTGATAGCCGCGTATTACGCTGCATGGAGAAGTCGAGACCACATTCGGCAGAATACGGAGGCCTCCAATAGGATAAAAGCGTTGAGAATGAAGTGCAATGAGTATAATTCCCTACTGATTTTATAAAAAACTTATAGGCAAAATGGATTTACTTCTAATAAAAAACAGCATTTCTTCCTCACCAGCGTTTGTTCTGGATGCAGATGAGATTATTAATATCTTAAAAGTGTTAAACACACTACGCCACCGGTGCGGCTGCAAGGTGTTATATTCAATCAAATCATTACCTTTATCCCCTGTTCTGGAAATAGTAAAACCCTTTGTTGATGGCTTTTCTGTCAGTTCTTTATTTGAAGCGCGACTGGCAGATGAGATTTTAGCGGGGCAGGGCGGTATTCATTTAACAACGCCAGGCATAAGGCCGGATGAGTGGGATGACTTGGCGCGTATGCTTACGCATATCAGTTTCAATTCGATAACACAGTATCAGCGCTTTGCTACCGCAACCCACGCACAAACATCGGTTGGCTTGCGAGTTAATCCCAAACTATCTTTTGTTAATGATGATCGATTTGATCCCTGTCGGCAGTATTCAAAACTGGGTGTGGATATTAATGACTTGTGGCAGTTGTCTTGCCTGGATCAAATTAAAGGACTGCATATCCATAACGTTTTTTCAGCAACCGACTTTACACCGTTAATTAAAACCATTGAGAAACTTCGCAGTTATTTTGGCAAAAGCCTGGCTCAACTCGACTGGCTGAATCTGGGCGGAGGTTATTTGTTTAATCAAATTAACGATCATCGCCCCTTTATTGACCTGGTAAACAAGCTAAAAAACGATTATGACCTTGAAGTTTATATTGAGCCGGGCAAAGCGGTAGTGGGTCATGCAGGATATTTAGTGACAATCGTGATCGATAGTTTTGTCAGTGATGGCAAAACCATTGCCATACTGGATACGTCGGTCAACCATAATCCGGAAGTGTTTGAATATCAGCGTCAGCCCGAATTACATGAACACGATCCAAAGGGGCGATATTCTGCTATTTTAGCGGGTTGTACTTGTCTTGCGGGTGATGTGTTCGGGGAATATCGTTTTAACAAACCTTTGGCAGTTGGCGAAAAGATAGTTTTTAAACAAGTTGGCGCCTACAGCCTGACTAAAGCCAACCGGTTTAATGGCTACAACCTGCCGGATATTTATATGGTTCGAGACCAGCAGCTGAAAAAATTGAAACACTACACATATCAGGATTACCGCCAACAATGGCTGGCCGATTGATGGCATTCAAGTAATTATTCAGTACTCTCGTAAGGTGCTTGATTATGCTGTCATTTCGACATCGCGCTGTCATTTCGACCAACGGGAGAAATCTTGAACGTTGGCGTATGAATAGAGGCTTAAGATTCCTCGCTACGCTCGGAATGACAAAGGATACATAGTCAAGTTGAAACAAACATTCCTTCCGCAGCAGGGGTTTTAGCTGTTCCTGCACAGTTAATAGATCAGGAGTTTAAATATGAAAGCAATACTAATGACAGCTATCGGCGATGCCGATGTTTTAAAGTTTCAGGATATAAAAGAACCTGAAATTTCCAATGCAACACAGATTAAAGTCAAGCTGGAAGCGGCAGGTGTTAATCCTGTCGATACTAAAATCAGGCGTAATGGTGTGTTTTATGACAACCCATTGCCAGCGGTTTTGGGTTGTGACGGTGCAGGTCTCGTTGTTGAAACAGGGGCAGAAGTCAGTCAATTTAAAGTTGGCGATAAAGTCTGGTTTTGTCATGGCGGGCTGGGGCGCGAACAGGGTAATTATGCCGAGTACACAGTGCTTGATCAGCGCTGGGTTAGTTTGATGCCAGAGACATTTTCATTTATTGAAGCCGCCGCTGCTCCACTGGTGTTGATTACCGCATGGGGCGCCTTGTTTGACCGTGGCGGTTTGCAATCAGGACAAACCGCGCTTATTCACGCAGGGGCAGGGGGTGTCGGTCATGTTGCGATACAATTGGCAAAGCTGAAAGGAGCAAAGGTTATTACTACAGTGAGTTCTGCTCAAAAAGCAGAATTCGTTAAAAGCCTGGGCGCTGATGAGGCCATTAATTATACTCAAGGCGGTTTTGCCAGTGCGGTAAGCGATCTTACTGAGGGCAAAGGTGCTGATCTGGTTTTCGATACGGTAGGCGCAGTAGTATTTAAAGAAAGTATCGCAGTGACTGCCCATTTCGGTCGATTGGTAACCTTGCTGGATCCGGGTGAGTTGAGCTTAAGCGAAGCCAGAATGCGTAACTTATTGATTGGTTTTGAACTGATGCTAACGCCGATGCTCAGAGATTTGCCGGAAGCAAGAGACAAGCATGTCGAAATTTTAAATCAGTGCGCACAATGGGCTGATAAAGGCTTGTTAAAACTGCAAGTCGGCAAGCAGTTATCATTGAAAGAAGCCGCTGTTGCACATCAGTTGATCGAAGCCGGACATACGAGCGGAAAAATTGTTTTATCTGTTTAAGGAACCTCTACACAGTCCTTCGACAGGGCTCTCCTGAGTTTTATCGAAGGGCTCAGGACGAACGGAATTAACTTTAAGATAAAAACAGGCTGTGGTGTCGTTCATTTTATATTCATTTTATAACGATACAGTCATACTTGCTGATTCCAGCATTACTAATTTATGTATAATAGAGCTGGTAAGTTATGGATGATGATTGAAAAATAATGACCCAATAAAAGGCTATGTCAGAAAAAACAAGCAGACGCACCTCCCGATACAATACAAAAAAACCTAAAAGAAAATCAACTTCTCATTGGTTTAGAAACCTGTTCCTGAGTTTATTTGTTGGCAGTTTGTTTGTTTTTGTCAGTTATCTTGGCTACCTGGATTATAACGTTCGCAAGCAATTTGAAGGTAAACGCTGGGCGATTCCTGCACGGGTGTACGCCAGTCCAGTTGAGCTCTATGCAGGCTATGCCCTAAGTGCTGAAAAATTTGAAGAGTTATTAACAATCCTGCAATATCGAGAAGACGTTAACTTATCCGCTGAAGGAACTTATTTTAAAGATGGCTTACAAATCAGTGTAAAAACACGGGATTTCGCTTTTTGGGATCAACAGCAACCAAGCATGTCGATGCTGCTGAATTTTACCGATACGGGCATAGAATCCATTACGGATTTAACGAAAGCCCAGGATATTGCCATTATTCGTATGGATCCGGTACAAATCGGCAGTTTTTATCCCACTATCAAAGAAGATCGGCTGCTAATTAAACTGGAAGAAGCGCCAGAGTCATTGGTTAAAGGTCTGCTTGCATCAGAAGACAGAGATTTTTATCAACATTTTGGCGTTTCAATGCGGGGTATTGCCAGAGCCATGTGGACCAATGTTCGTGCCGGCGGCATGGTACAAGGCGGCAGCACGATTACCCAGCAGTTGGTTAAAAACTTTTATTTAAGCAATGAACGGCGCTTGTCTCGTAAAGTAAAAGAAGCCTTGATGGCGCTGATTTTAGAATATCGATACTCTAAAAATGAGATTCTGGAAGCGTATTTGAATGAAATCTATTTGGGTCAAAATGGCGCAAACGCTGTCCACGGTTTTGGCTTGGCCAGTGAATTCTATTTTGGTAGGGCCTTAAAGGATCTTCCTCTGGAGCAGGTTGCTTCATTAGTGGCATTGGTACGTGGCCCCTCTGAATATGATCCAAGACGCTACCCAGATCGCGCTTTACAGCGGCGTGATCTGGTACTTGATGAGATGGCAACAGAAGGCTATATCACAACTGATCTGGCGGCTGAAGCAAAAGCTAAACCTTTAAATGTAATTCCACGTCCGGAGCGCTCATCTAATCGCTATCCCGGTTTTCTTGATCTGGTCAAAAGGCAATTAAGGCAGGATTATCCCGAAGAAGGGCTGACCTCCCAGGGGCTGAGAATTTTTACCACGCTGGATACTCAGATACAGGATGTTCTGGAAAAGACTGTTGAAGCCAAGTTAAATCAACTGGAAAAAGTGCCTCACGCCAATAACCTTGAATCTGCGGTCATAGTCACGCACCGGGACAGTGGGGAAATTGCAGCGTTGACCAGCGGTCGTGAAAATTTGGCAGGTGGTTTTAATCGCGCATTAGATGCGTTGCGACCCATTGGCTCCTTAATCAAGCCAGTCGTATATTTGACGGCTCTGGAATATCCGGATAAATACACGATTACAACAAAAGTAAGCGATTCAACTATTGTGGTTAAGGGACAGAATGGTACGGACTGGGTCCCTAAAAATTACGATCATAGACAGCATGGCCGTGTCGCTTTGCATACAGCGTTGGCGAAGTCTTATAATTTGGCCACAGTTCGTGTAGGTATGGATATTGGCGTAGCCAGAACTGCTAAAACCTTAAAAAGTATGGGCGTCACCAGACCGGTCGATCTGTTCCCTTCATTATTGCTGGGAGCATCATCATTAACGCCAATAGAAGTTACGCAGATTTATCAAACGTTAGCAGGGGATGGTTTTTTAACGCCGGTAAAAGGCATTAGAGCGGTTGTTGACAACTCCGGCAAACCATTACAAAGCTATCCCTTTACGGTCAGACAGGCGGTAGATCCTGCGGCAACCTATATTGTCAACACCATGTTACAGGAGGTTATGCGAGAAGGTACCGGAAGTAAAGCTTATTCGTCTTTCCCTAAAAGCTATGGCTTGGTCGGTAAAACAGGCACTACAAATGATGCAAAAGATAGCTGGTTTGCAGGGTATACAGGCGATTATTTGTCCGTGGTCTGGATAGGCCGGGATGATAACAAGCCTATCGGCTTAACCGGTTCAACAGGGGCCTTGCCCGTCTGGACAGCATTAATGCAGAAAATATCAACCCAACCGGTGACGTTGAGCCCGCCTGATAATATCAAGTTGGTGTGGGTTGAACCAGGCAGCGGCTTATTAACCCGGAAAGGCTGCGGACATGGCAAGCAATATCCCTACATTGCAGGTTCAGAACCAACGGCTTATTCATCCTGTGGACAAAAGGTTTTTGAGGAAGATAAATCGTGGTTTAATAAATTTTTTCAGGACGATCCTAATGAAAGTGATCCAAATCAAAATGAACCTGAACCTGAACCTGAACCTGAACCTGTATCAGAATGAATTCTAAAAGAGTACCTATGAATAAAATTAATATTTTCCGCCTGGTTTTACTGGCCTTTTTTATTTTCGGCAACGCCGGTTATGCTGCAACTGAACCTGTCAAACAATTGCAGGCATTTTTAAAAGCTTCAAAGTCACTTACTGCTGATTTTAAGCAAGTATTAATTAATGAGGCTGGTGATCCTTATCAAACCAGTTTTGGAGTTTTTTATTTGCAGCGACCCGGAAAATTTCGCTGGGATTATTTAAAACCGTTTCAACAACAAATTGTCTCCAAGTCAGGTAAAGTCTGGTTTTATGATACCGATTTAGAGCAAGTCACTATTAAAAAGCTCGATGAATCAGTAGGTTCAACCCCCGCATTATTGTTAAGCGGCGATATATCATTGGATGATAATTTCACTATGGAAGATCAAGGCATCGATGGAGATCTGCAATGGATTAAATTATTGCCAAAAAACCAGGAAAGCAGTTTTAAATATATATTGATAGGCTTAAATAAAGGCTCGCTGGGAGGAATGGAGTTAAGTGATAATTTTGGTCAGCTGACACGTATTTATTTCTCGAATGTTCTCCTTAATCCGCCTATAAAGCCAACGGTATTTGAATTCAAAACGCCCAAGGGTGCTGATGTATTTTCTGATTAAACAGGCTCAAAATGCGTAACTATTTAGCAGATACAAACTTTAATAGAACACGGATGACACTGATTCGACGGATTTATACGGATTTGTATAAAATCGATACCAGGTTTTTTATACTTTTTTATACACTTTAAATAATATACCTTAATTGTTTATCCGTAATATTCTTATGAAAAAGCAAAGTTTTATCAGTGTCAATCTGTCAAATCCGTGTCATCCGTGTGCTATTTTGTAAATACTGAATAGTTACCTAAATGCAAGCTTTCTTCTTGTGCCTTTAACCTTGCACCTGCCTTTCTTTCATGTTCGATGATTTAACCAAGCCCCTGGCCGATAGAATGCGGCCAAAATCGCTAGATGATTATGTGGGTCAACAACATATTCTAAAGCCCGGCAAGCCACTTTATGAAGCCGTTGTATCCGGGCGTTTACATTCCATGATTTTCTGGGGGCCGCCAGGCACAGGTAAAACCACACTGGCGCGACTTATTGCACAGCACTCTGATGCCGAATTTATGCCAATTTCGGCGGTATTAGCCGGCGTTAAGGAAATCAGAGCCGCTGTTAGCGACGCCAAAAAAATCCAGCTTGAACAACACAGACGCACTATTTTATTTGTCGATGAAGTGCATCGATTTAATAAATCCCAACAGGATGCTTTCCTGCCGCATGTAGAAGACGGCACGGTTTATTTTGTCGGTGCGACTACTGAAAATCCGTCATTTGCACTTAACAATGCGCTGTTGTCACGCGCTCGCGTCTATGTACTCA
>Ga0209798_10002146_pt1 | contig 11661 bp, 10 predicted proteins | sample DOMMetBare3Fresh_FD_187475 | JGI IMG/M metagenome (GOLD analysis project Ga0209798, IMG submission 187475) | Wetland sediment microbial communities from St. Louis River estuary, USA, under dissolved organic matter induced mercury methylation -... | ecosystem: Environmental > Aquatic >...
TTTCCGATATGGATATTTTTATGGAGTTTGAAACGATTGACAAAGAGTTGAAAAACAGGGTTAAAAACGCTGCTTGGGAGATGACGTTGGAGACCGGGATTGTTGTCACTACACTTTTGTTTAGCAGGCACGAGATTGAAGATTCCGCTTTACGGTCATCGCCGATTATTCGCGTGATTATGGAAGAAGGGGTTCCGGTATGACAGATCGTGAAACCATTTTTGGTTACCGCATGAGGCAAGCGGAGGAAACTCTCGCTGAAGCAGTTAAGATGCTGGAGATAGGGTTTTCTCCACGTTCAATTGTTAATCGGTCGTATTATGCAATGTTCTATGCGGTACTTGCTCTTTTTATCCATTCCAACACCCCCCACAAAACATCGAAACATTCCGGTGTGATAGGGATCTTTAATAAGGAGTTTATCCATACCGGGAAGCTTGATGCGCGTTTTGCCAAGATGCTTTATGACCTGTTCGATGAACGCATGGAGTTGGATTACAGGGATTTTGCCGAAGTAACTGAGGAAGATGCCCGCAATGCGGTATCAGCGGCACAAGAGTTTGTCTCCGCAATCAAATCGTTGACTGAATAAGGGAAAATGACAATTGCTCTACACATTGACAGAATAAGTGTGATGGGTGTTAGTGTAGACCTGACATACTTATTACGCTTCCAAGCCTGAACTGAAAAACGTGTATCACGCGACGGCGCAACGACGCGACGAAACCAAAACAAAAATTTACATACCTTTCGTTGCGTCGCCGCGAGAGTAAAGTCTTTCTGAAAAGTTTGCTTACAAATTGAAAACTCAACTCTCAAGAGACTAACCATGGCTGATAACATTAAGAAAAAATTCCATTTTTCAAAATCGTTGTTGTTCGACGCGCACCGCTTGCTGTTCGGCAGCTGCGATAACGCCGCCCAGGCTATCCAGCAGTTTTCCGCCGCCGAGCTTAAAACTGCCCACCGGGCTGCCGCGAAAGCTACCCACCCGGACCTGAACCATGCCCTCCATAACGAGTTGCTCAACGCAAACTTCTGGAAGGTTACCGAAGCGTACAACCTGTTGAACGACTTCCTGGTGGCACGTGACTCGGCACACGTGTCGGCCGAACTTTTCAACGAACAGATCAGCAAGCATAAGAAACCCCAATGGGCTCCCAGGACACACACCTACCGACCTTCTGCGACGCGCATATACCGCGAACGCGACCCCTCGTACAAAAAGCCGAAAGAAGCAAGCCACCGCTACTACGAAGGGATGATGCCGACCATCGCCCTGAAAACCGGCCTGTTCCTTTATTACAGCGGCAAGATATCCTATGAGCAGATGATTGAGGCGCTGGTCTGGCAGCGTAATATGCGGCCGCCGATCGGTGAGCTGGCCGTGCAGTGGAATTGGCTGCACAAATCGTTTATTGAGATTATTCTCCGGGAGGTCTCACGCGGTGGCCAATTTGGCGAGCGAGCGGTCAGCATGGGACTGCTGAAGGAGTCACAGGTCAAGGTGTTGTTACGGCATCAACTCTTCATGCAAAAGCCGGTGGGACATTATTTCGTAACCAACCAGATATTAACCAGTGCGGAAATCAAGGAAAGCTTGCTGATCATGAGCATCCATAACAAGCTGTTCGCTGAAGAACGGCAGGCACGGGAGCAAAGACTGCTGGAGTTGGCTAGATCAACGTCGTAAAGAAAGGGACTCTATGAAAACGATAATTTTAAAAACCGTTCCGTCGTTGCTGCTGGTAGTGGTCATCCTATCGTTCCTGTCACAGGCCTTTGCAGCTACTCAACTAATGCAAAAGCCGAAACCACAGTTTTCCACGCCTCAAAACCGCCCCGTACTTCAAGATCCCAATGCCCCCCCCCAGGGATCCATCACGATCACGACGCCTGCGAGCGGCACAACATGGCATACGGGAATGTATCAAATCATACAGTGGAGCTGCAACGGGATGCGCTACAATTCGGCGGATGTATCCCTCTGGAAAGACGGGAGGCTCTTCGCCGAAATCGGCAAAGGAGTGGGAACGGGGCGCACGGGCTATATCATCCCCTTCAATGCGTCCGCAGGATTCTACGAACTGCGGGTGACCAGTGATACCGACACACGGATTGCAGCCAGGCTGCCGGTCACAATTGCCGTCACACGTGTCACCCCGATCAATCCCACATCACCCCTGGTATCCGGTTCGCAGGACGCCATCAAGTGGAGCTACTCCTCCAGTCTCGCCGCAATCAAAATCTCCGTTGTCGACAGTTCCGGAGCGGTTGTGCAGGAATACCCCAATCTGCCACTCGGAACGGGCGGAAACGGCAGCTACCCCTGGACCGCCCCCCCCCCTCCCTCCGGAAAGACATCCGGCCAGTACCGTTTCGTTGTCACCGGCAGATTTCACGCCGATCTGTACAACAATGATGCCTGGATCGACAGGATCGTGGGGCAATCCGAGCTGTTCAACGTACGGCTCCCTAAAATCCAGGTCGGATCGTTCGCCTTTACCTCAAAAGTGGCCGAATGTTCTCCCGGCAGGAGCTATCAGCAAAACTGGGACAGCGAACTCAACGGGCGGGGGGTTAAAATAGAGCTGTGTAATGCAAACTCAGGAAAACCGGTTCACACAATTCAGGCAAGCGTCGCCTCCCGGGAAAAGAATTCCATCACCTGGACAGCGCCCAGCATTCCCGCCACCCTGAGCCGGGAGGGGCTGACCGTAACCGTCACCAGCCTGGACAATCCTGCCATAAAAGCATCAGGGGATATTTTCTCCTGCAGCAAACCGTGGATCACCCTGGTATCGCCCGACCCGCAGCAGAACCTGCAGATGAACGATTCCTACCAGATCGGCTGGAAGTATTACGGCGATCCGGGGCCGCATGTGCGGGTGGATTTATTGTCGGCCAAGAATTCCGGATATAATATGCAGATTTTCGAGACGCCGGCCCAAAGCACGCCGGTGCAGGGGAGTACGGGGAAATGGGGGGAAGGACAGATTTCATGGAAGCTGACCAATCGCGGTCCCCACTCCCAGTTCTACATTCAGGTCAGCGGCATTGAAAACCCCAACATCTATGACCGCAAGCAATACTACATCGGCGGATCATCCGGATCGAGCGGCACAACAACCGGTACGATGACGACCGGCACGACAACAGGCAGCAGCACTACGTCAAGCAGCAGCGGTTCCAATACGACCGAAATGCTGACGTATGATGCTGTCTTGAAATACAATGCCACCGATACCGCCATGTTTCAAAAAAACAGCACCGTGGTGCGAAATTCCCAGGGACAGGTGGTCGAGGGGTATCTGTACCTCGGTTCCTACAGCCAGGAATTGAAATACAATTCCGGCAAAAGCGTCAAGATGCAGCCCGGATCGAAGGTAACCTTCAGCAACGGCTATCTGGCGTCCGGATTCATCACCCTCGATTATGATCAGACGCTGGAATACGGGGCGGGGAGATCCACCAGCTTCCAGGCCGGGACAATGACCACCTTCAACAAAGGGTATGTGGCGTCCAGCTTCATCGCACTGGCGAGCGATCACACACTGGCCTATCGCTCCGGCAAGAGCACAAAATTCCAGCCCGGCGTTAAAACCGAGTTTAGCGACGGCTTTGTCACCTCCAGTTTTCTCGCTTTGACGAATGATCAAACTCTGGAATACAGGCCGGGCAGAATGGCGATCTTCCGGGCCGGCGCCAAGACCACCTTCAACAGCAGCGCGATTCTTTCCAGTGAACTGGCCATGAGAACCGAACAACCGCTGGAATACAAATCCGGCAAGTTCGCCACCTTTGCAAGCACCACCCCCATCACCTTCCGGGCCGACGGGTATGTAAAGTCGTGCATGCTGGCTTACGACACCACCCTGGAATACGCCCCCGGGCAATCCAAGACATGGCAGGCCGGCACATGGATTGTCTTCAACGATGACGGCTATACCACGACGCATTGATCCAGCAGAGTTTTGGGGCAAAAGGAGATAATTCATGCCAATAATTGCGAGATTCTACGGAATTATAATTAAGATGTATTTCAAGGAACATGGTATCCCTCATTTTCACGCCATCTATGGTGAGTTCAACGGAGTATATGATATTCAAAGCTGCGAAATGATCGAGGGTGATTTACCAGCCAGAGCAGATCGTATGGTTCGGGATTGGACACTGAATTACCAAGCCGAGTTATTGGAAATGTGGAAGACACAACAATTTAAGCAACTTCCCGGATTGGAGTGATCGTGTCATGGCAACATACCCAAAAGTAAAGTCAGTAACACCGCTTTCAGGAAAACAGCTCTTTGTTACATTCATCACAGGGGAGACGAGAATTTATGACTGTTCTCCTCTCCTCGATGAATCCTCTTTCTACTCGCTCAAAGACGACGCTTTTTTTAAAAATGTTCACGTAGACCAAACGGGCTACGGAGTTGTTTGGAATGACGACGTCGATCTTAGCGAATCGGAGTTATGGATAAATGGGAAGGCTGAAAAATCCAACTAGCGCCAAGACCGCCCCAAATCCGGCCGGTCATGCTTTGGCAGTACATCGGCCCTGTTTAAATAGCGAAAGCACACAAAGCAATTAGTTCAGGACACCCATGAAACCCATCATCCTCATCATCGACGACGACACCTCGCTCAGGCGGGTGCTGGAATACAACCTCCAGGAAGCGGGGTACGCCGTGGCCACCGCCGCTTCCGGCGAGGAAGGAGTGCGCCTGTTCGGCGAACTCTCCCCTCCCCTGGTAATTACCGACATGAAAATGCCCGGCATGGACGGCATGCAGGTGCTGAAAGCGATCAAGGAACGCTCGTCGGAGACGCTGGTGATCATGATCACCGCCTTCGGCACGGTGGATATTGCCGTGGAGGCGATGAAAGCCGGAGCCTACGACTACATCACCAAACCGTTCAACCGTGACGAGCTGCGGCTGACGGTGGCCAAGGCGCTGCAGTTCAACGGACTGGCAGCCGAGAACCGGCAACTCCGCTCGGAGCTGGCGGATCGCGCCGACTTCCACTCCATGATCGGCAGCTCGGATCAGATGGAGAGCGTCTTTGCGGTGATCCGCAAGGTGGCGGACAGCGACGCCTCGGTGCTGATCAGCGGAGAATCGGGAACCGGCAAGGAGTTGATCGCCCGCTCCCTGCATGCCGGAAGCAAACGAAAAAACGGGCCTTTTGTGGCCATCAACTGCGCCGCAATCCCGCGCGACCTGCTGGAAAGCGAGCTATTCGGCCATGTCAAAGGGGCCTTCACCGGAGCGGTGAAAGACAAGCCGGGCAAGTTCCAACTGGCCGATGGGGGAACGCTCCTGCTGGACGAAGTCGGTGAACTGCCGTTGGAGCTGCAGCCCAAATTGCTGCGCGCCTTGCAAGAACGGACCATCGAAGCAGTCGGCGGGGGGCGGGAGATCAAGCTTGATGTACGGATCGTGGCCGCCACCAACCGGGATCTGGAACAACAGGTGGCTGACGCCAGCTTCCGGGAAGACCTGTTTTACCGGCTCTGCGTGATTCCGATCCATCTCCCCCCCCTGCGTCAGCGCCGGGATGACATCCCGCTGCTGTTGCGACACTTCTGCAAGAAGTATGGCGCCAGCCAGGTGGCGTTCGACCAGGCCAGCCTGGCGGCGCTCACCGGCTACGGCTGGCCAGGGAATGTACGCGAACTGGAAAACTGCGTGGAGCGGCTCCTGATCATGCGGGATTGCGACACCATTACCCTCCCCGACCTGCCGGAGAAGATCCGTACCAGAAGCGGCGAGCCGGGAGCATCCCGTTCAAGCTCAAACGTGATCAACCTGCCGGACGAGGGGTATTCCCTGGAACAGCTGGAGCGGGAGGTGGTGGTGCAGGCGCTGGAACGTAACGGCTGGAACCAGACCGGGGCGGCCCGTTTCCTGCGCATACCGCGCCACACCCTGATCTATCGCATGGAAAAATACGGCATCACCCCGCCCGAGAAGGGGTAACCGGCATGCTTGCTCCCCCTCAGATCATCCCCCTTGACCACTACAACCAGACCCTGGTGAACAATGTCCATCCAACGGACTGGGTCAATCCCGACCCGGATGGCTGTTACAATCTGGTGGTGATCGGCGCCGGAACAGCCGGCTTGATCTGCGCCGCCGGCGCAGCCGGTCTGGGCGCCAAAGTCGCCCTGGTGGAACAGCATCTGATGGGAGGGGATTGTCTCAACGTGGGGTGCGTGCCGTCCAAGGCGCTGATCCGCGCCAGCCGGGCAGTGTGGGATGCCGGTAACAGCACTCGTTTCGGCCTGCAGGGTGGTGACCGGCTGAGTTTCGATTTCGGGGTTGCCATGGAGCGGATGCGCAATTTGCGAGCCGAGCTCAGCGCTCACGATTCGGCCCGACGCTTCCGCGACCAGCTGGGGGTGGACGTATTCATCGGCCAGGGGCGCTTTGTATCCAGGGAGTGCATCGCGGTGGACGGGAAACAGCTGTTCTTCAAAAAAGCGGTTGTCTGCAGCGGCGCCCGCCCCGACGTTCCTCCGGTTCCCGGCCTGGCGGAGAGCGGTTACCTGACCAATGAAACCATTTTTTCCCTGACCGAGCTTCCCCCACGCCTGGCGGTGATCGGCACCGGCCCGGTCGGCTGCGAGCTGGCCCAGGTCTTTGCCCGCTTCGGCAGCCGGGTCACCCTGATCGGTCACGGTTCCCGACTGCTGGGGGATGAAGAGCATGACGCCAGCCGACTCCTGCAGCGCGTGCTGCTCCGGGAAGGGATCGAACTGTATCTGGAGGCAAACCTGCAGGGTGTGGGGCAAGGGGAAACGGGGAAGATGATCCGCCTGGAGCAGCATGGCCGGAGCGTGCAGCTACCAGCCGACCAGATTCTGGTGGCCACCGGGCGGAGACCGGCCACCGATGGCCTTGACCTGGAACAGGGGGGAATTGCCTACGACCGGAGCGGCATCCGGGTCAATCAGCGCCTGCAAAGCTCCAATCGCCGGGTCTATGCTGCCGGCGACATCTGTTCCTCCCACAAGTTTACCCACTCGGCCGATGCTCTGGCGCGGATCGTGATCGCCAACGCCCTGTTCATGGGGCGTCAGAAAGCATCGTCGCTGATCATTCCCCACTGCACCTACACCGATCCGGAAATCGCCCGGGTCGGCATCTCCGAACAGGAGGCCGACCAGAAAGGAATCAGGCTGACCACCCTGACCGTGCCGTTGTCCGAGATCGACCGGTGCGTGCTGGACGGGGAAAGCGAGGGGTTTGCCTCGGTCCACCTGCAAGCGGGAACGGACAGGATCCTCGGCGCCACCCTGGTGGCCCGCCACGCCGGCGAGATGATCAACGAATTTTCCCTGGCCATGGTCAACGGTCTCGGTTTGTCGGCCATCGGACGGACGATTCACCCCTACCCGACCCAGGCGGAAGTGATCAAGCGGCTGGCCGACGCCTACCAGCGCAGCCGATTGACGCCGCTGGCCAGGCGTCTGCTGGCCGGCTGGCTGAAATGGGGGCGCCGCCCATGAACCTGAAAAAAGCGCTCCTTCTGCTGGCCGGGGCACTGGCCGTCTTCCTGTTTTTCTCTTTCGATCTCATGCGCTACCTGACCCTGGCATCTCTGAAAGCCAACCACCAGGTGCTGCTCGGCTACTACTCCGGTCACCGGGCAGCCACCGTTGCCGGATTCATGGCGCTCTATATCATCCAGACCGCACTCTCGCTGCCAGGTGCCGCCATCCTTTCCCTGGCGGCCGGGGCGATCTTCGGGCCATTGCTGGGAACACTCTACGCCAACCTGGCTGCCACCATCGGCGCTACCCTCGCCTTCCTGGTAACCCGCTACCTGCTGCGGGATCTGGTAATCAACAGGTTCGGCTCACAGCTGGCCGGGATCAACCGGGAAATGGAGCAGCGCGGCTTCCACTACCTGCTCTTCCTGCGCCTGGTGCCGCTCTTCCCCTTTTTCCTGATCAACCTGGCCGCCGCTGTGACCAGGCTGCCGCTGCGGACCTTCTTTTTCGGCACCATGATCGGGATCATTCCGGGCGGTTTCGTCTTTGTCAATGCCGGCGCCAGCCTGGCGACCGTCGATTCACTCTCCGCCATCGCCACCCCCCGCGTACTCGCCTCGCTGGCGCTGCTCGGGCTGTTTGCGCTGCTGCCGGCGCTCTCTACCAAATTCAAACCAAGGAGCTGAAATGGAAAGCTATTACAACCCGGCCGATCTGGACAAGTTCGGCGAAATCGGCAAGGATGCCCCGCAGCTGGCCAGTAAATTTTTCGATTACTACGGCGCGGTCTTTGCCGAAGGAGCTTTGACGGAACGGGAAAAGGCTCTGATTGCCCTGGCAGTCGCCCATGCGGTACAATGCCCCTACTGCATCGATGCCTACACCCACTCCTGCCTGGAAAAAGGGTCTAACCTGGAGGAGATGACCGAAGCGCTGCACGTGACCAACGCCATCCGCGGCGGCGCCTCGCTGGTGCACGGTGTCCAGATGCGTAAAATTGCCGAAAAAATATCACTGTGACTGCCGGGAGTTTTACATGACGTTTCAGGAAACACTCATATCCCACGGTGTCGAACTCACCCGGGAGAGCACCACCTGGCTGCAGGTCAACGTGGGGCTGGCCTGTGATCTGGCCTGCAAGCACTGTCATCTGGAAGCGGGGCCGCACCGGACCGAATCGATGAGTGCCGCAACCGTGGAAGAGGTAATTGCCTGCGCCGGACGCTTCGACTTCCCTACCATTGACATTACCGGTGGAGCGCCGGAGTTGATGCCCCATCTTTCCCGGCTGGTCACGGGACTGGCTCCCCTGACCGGTAAACTGATTATCCGCACCAATCTGGTGGCACTGGCCCGTCCCGAATCGCAACCTTTGCTGGAGCTGTACCGCCGGCATCAGGTTTCCCTGGTCGCTTCCCTCCCGGCGCTGGTTGCCTCACAGACCGACTCCATGCGCGGATCCGGGGTTTGCGCCACCAGCCTGGCGGTCCTGCAGCAGCTCAACAACCTGGGATATGGCCAAGCCGGGAGCGGCCTGGAACTCGACCTGGCGGTCAATCCGGGAGGAGCGTTTCTGCCGGTCCCTCAACATCAGGCTGAAGAACGGTTCCGCAAGGAACTGCTCCGCAAACATGGTATCTGCTTCAACCAGCTGTTCAGCTTTGCCAACGTGCCGCTGGGACGCTTCCGCAGCTGGCTGGAACGTTCCGGCAATCTGGATGACTATCTGCTGAAACTGAAGCAACGCTTCAACCCGGGCACGCTGGCCGGACTGATGTGCTGTTCGCTGATATCGGTCAACTGGGATGGCTACCTGTTTGACTGCGATTTCAACCTCGCCGCCGCCTTGCCCCATAGCGGCGCCAGACAACATATCTCTTCCCTGACCCGGCTACCGTCCAAAGGGACGCCGATCGCGATTGGCGAGCACTGCTTTGCCTGTACCGCCGGCAGCGGATTCAGCTGCGGCGGAAGCATCGCCGACTGATTGCAATAACACCCGTGCACGCTCCGCGACCAGAGCGGAATAATCAGCCAGCAGTTCACGTTTGCCCCGCTTTAAAAAAAGCTTGCCATTCGAGACACGCTCTGCTATATTCACGACTATTATAGTCAACATATAGACCAGAAACTGATACACGATAATACTAAACTATCCGCGAGGGTAGGACGGAAAGCCTAAGGGTCTCAACGAGACAGCCGGGTCGCCGAAATGTCGAGCATTCGATACCAAGCTCCCGGCTTTTTTGCGCCCAATCGGAGTCAACTACCAGCCACAAGAAGGAGGAACCGAGCGACACGAGATAAGAGGAATCGTAGCAATCATCACGAAACACGATTGAATTAAAGATATACGATAATACTAAACCACCTGTGAAGGTGGGACGGAAAGCCCAAGGGTCTCTACGAGACAGCCGGGTCGCCGAAATATCGAACACTTGAAACGCACCTGACGACACAGAGCCTGTGCCAGGGACAAACGCGAAAAGGAGACGATATGAGGATTTCAACACAATGGTTGTATGCAGTAGCTTTATTGATGATAACGACAGTATTTTCCGGCTGCTATGGCGGCAGTGGACCGGCAGCGGGCGCCGGTGCCGCCCCGGCGGCAGCCAAGCTGGTAACCGGTGTGGCAGCGACCGGAGCGCCGGTGGATGGCGAGATTTTCCTGAAAGACTCGTCGGCAACACCGATCGAAAAGAGCATGCGCACCGGTAGCGACGGTTCATTTTCCTTTGACGCCAGCGGTTTGAAACCACCATTTGTCCTCAAAACAAGTGGAATCGGCAAGAACCTGTACTCAATTGCCACCGATGTCGGCATGACCAACGTCACACCCCTCACCACCATCGTAGTCGCCCAGGCTGCCGGCGGCGCTGATCTTGACGCGCTCTATACCAACCACAAGCAGACGGAAATCGATGCAGCAACCACGAACATCGCAGCAGCCGACCAGTCAGTACAAAACCTGTTGGCCCCCTTGCTGAAAGAGGTCGGCTTCAGCGGCAGTATCATGAACACCCCCTTCAGCGCCAACAGCACCGGTATCGATGCCGTGATGGACGCCATTTCGGTCACGATCACCCCTTCCGGCGCCATGACACTCTGCAATAATCCGAACAATAAAAATCCGAATCCCAAATTTCAATTTGCCGCCATTACCGTACCGGTCACCAGCATCGGATCCAGCGCCATTGTGCTCCAGGCGCCGGCCACCACAACACCGGCACCGGCTGCCACCACAGCGTCTGATCTCTACACCTCAAAATGCGCCGGTTGTCATGGTAACCTGGCCACTACCACTCTCAAAGGGCGTGCCACTGTTGCCACCATTCAAGGAGCCATCGCTTCCAATCGTGGTGGTATGAGCATGTTAAACGGCTTGTCAGCCAGCGACATGCAAGCTCTGGCAACACTGTTGGCGGTAACTCCTGTAACTCCTGTAACTCCTGTAACTCCTGTAACTCCTGTAACTCCTGTAACTCCTGTAACTCCCGTAACTCCCGTAACTCCTGCTTCTGATGGTGTTGCACTCTACAACGCCAATTGCGCCGGATGTCATGGAGCTTTGGCAACCTCGCGTAAACTCGGGGCTACGGTGGTCAGACTACAGAACGCCATCAGCGGTAACGTGGGTGGCATGGGGGCTCTATCGTCATTGACCACTGCCGACGTCCAGGCAATCATTGCCGCACTCAATCCAACCGGTTCAACCCCGGCACCGGTACCGGTCCCCCCCGTACCGGCACTGGACGGCGCAGCGCTCTATGATGCCAATTGTGTCGGTTGCCACGGCCCCTTGGCAACCTCAACCAAAAAAGGGATCACCCTGACCCGGCTACAAACGGCAATTGCCAACAACACCGGTGGCATGGGCTTTTTATCAACCCTGCAGCCGGCACAACAACAAGCGCTGGTTACTGTATTAACACCGGCAACACCGGCACCGACTCCCGCGCCGGTTCTGGATGGCGCCACCCTCTACAACAACAACTGTGCCGGTTGTCATGGCGCCCTGGCAACTTCCAGCAAAAAAGGGATTACCATTGCCCGGCTCCAGTCAGCAATTGCCAATAATACCGGTGGCATGGGCTCACTTTCGACCTTGACCGTCACCGACATCCAGGCGCTGGTAACCGTACTGACACCAGCCACAC
>Ga0209798_10002147_pt1 | contig 11661 bp, 8 predicted proteins | sample DOMMetBare3Fresh_FD_187475 | JGI IMG/M metagenome (GOLD analysis project Ga0209798, IMG submission 187475) | Wetland sediment microbial communities from St. Louis River estuary, USA, under dissolved organic matter induced mercury methylation -... | ecosystem: Environmental > Aquatic > Freshwater...
GGGCGCCATGAAGCGGTGGCCGTAGGTGACCTTGCCGCTCTTGACCGAGCCGTGGCGCACCAGGAGCGGCTTGCCTCCGAGCAGGGCCACCATCCAGCGGATGGGCCGGGCGAAGGTGACGTCGTCGTAGCCGGAGCGCATCGCCTTGCGGAAGCGGATGCCGGCCGCCAGCCCGGTGAGCAGCCCGGGCAGGACCGCCTCGGCCAGGTTGCGGGTCTCGGTGGGCAGAACCAGTCGTGAGGCGGCAAAGAGCGCCACCGCTCCGAGGAACGAGATCCAGCCACCCGGCTGGACGTTGATCAGGCCACCGGCCTCAACGGTGATGGCCACGACGACCATGGTCATGAAGATGAGGGTCCAGATGGCCAGAGCGCGCAGGCCGAGGGCCGTGTCGGCCCACTGGCCCAGCCAGACGAGCGGGCCCCTGCTGGCCAGCAGGAGGATGACGGCGAAGAGCGCCAGCGCGATGGCCATGCGTTGCAGCCCGCCGGGGTTGAGGCTGATGGAGAGGTTGCCCAGGACCGCCGGGTCGTAGCTCCAGGACAGCAACGACCCGATGATCAGCAGGGCGGCGCCGGTCAGGCCCAGCGGCCAGGCCTTGGAACCGTGTCTGGTGACAACGGACTCGGGGATGTTGGGGATTCTCATGCGCGGTCCACCTCCTTGGCACCGAGCAGGCCCTGGGGACGGAACACCAGGACCAGGATGAGCAGGACGAAGGCCCAGACGTCCTTCCAGGGGCCGCCGCCGAACTGGCCTGGGATGTACTGGGTTGCCATGGCCTCGGTGACGCCCAGCACCAGCCCGCCGAGGACGGCGCCCTCCACGTTGCCGATGCCGCCGATGACCGCTGCGGTGAACGCCTTGAGGCCGGCCAGGAAGCCCATCCGGAAGTCGATGTTGTTGTTCTGCAGACCCTGGGCAACACCGGCAACCGCGGCCAGGACCGCCCCGAGCGCGAACGCGACCACGATGATGCGGTCGACGTTGATGCCCATCAGGCGAGCCGTGTCCGCGTCCTGGGATACGGCCTGCATACCGCGCCCCATCTTGGTGCGGTTGATGAAGTACCACAACAGGGCGGAGCAGATCACCAGGGCGCCGATGGTGAAGATCGCCGCCCGCTGGATGGTCACGCCGCCGGCCTGGATGGCGGGCCCGGTCACCACGTCAATCTGGGGAAAGGGGATGCGTGACTTCGCGTCCGGCAGGTTCAAGGGGTTCCAGCTGGTGAAAGGCACCTTGTCGTAGTTCAGACGGACAAGCTCCTGGAGGAAGACCGAGACGCCGATGGCAGTGATCAGCGGAGCCAGTCGCGGGGCGTTGCGCAGCGGCCGGTAGGCGAACCGCTCCATCAGGACGGCTGTGGTCACGGAAGCGATGACAGCCCCGATGATCATGACTGGCAACGTCCACAGGGCGGTGTTCCCGTTGAACAGCACCAGCGAGGTTGTCAGGGCCCCGAAGGCTCCGATCATGAACACCTCGCCGTGAGCGAAGTTGATCAGCTGCAGGATGCCGTAGACCACGGTGTATCCGACCGCGATCAGCGCATACAACGACCCCAGCGAGAGGCCGTTGATGAGCTGTTGGATGAACGTCTCCACCTTGTGGGCTCCAGTGTTCAGATTCGGTGGTCAGATGAGACAAGGCCGTAGAGGCGGGCCAGTGCCCACCCCTACGGCCTTCACGCTCGAGCTACTTGAATGCCTCGGTGTTGACGGGAACCCACTTGAGGTTGGTGACCTTGTAGACGGTGAGCACCCGGCTGGTGCTGTCGCCGAACTTGTCGAAGGCCACCTTGCCGGTGATGCCCTCGAAGGAGACCTGGCCCAGGGCGTCGATGGTGGCCTGACGTGCTGAGGCGACGTCCTTGGCGTCCTTCAGCGACACCTTCAGGGCGTTGATGATCGCGTTGGCGGCGTCGTAGGAGTAGGCGCCGTAGGCGGCTGCGGGTTCCTTGTAACCGGCTGCGGCGTAGTCGGCGAGGAACTTCTTGCCGGCGGGCAGCGAGTCTGTGGGAGCGCCGACCGAGGTGGCGAGGTCAGCGTTGGCCGTGGCTCCGCCGAGCACGATGAACTTCGGGTCGTAGATGCCGTCACCACCCATCAGCGGGACGTTGAGACCGGCAGCCTTCATCTGCTGTGAGAGCGGTCCGGCCTGCGGGTACTCGCCGCCGTAGTAGACGGCCTGAGGCGCGGTCGGCTTCACCTTGGAGATGACGGCCTGGAAGTTCGAGTCGTCCGGGTTGATCGTCTCGGCAGCGGTAATGGTGCCGCCGAGCTTCTTGAACTCCGTGGTGAACGCGGCGACCAGTCCCTGCCCGTAGGCCTTCTTGTCGTGAACCGTGGCGACCTTCTTCAGGCCGAGCTTCTGGAACAGGTACCTGGCGGCGAACGGGCCCTGCACGGCGTCTGTCGTGCAGGTGCGGAAGTAGGTCGGGTAGGTCCGCGCCGGTGCCGTCGCGAATTTGGCGCCCTGGGTGAGCGACGGGTTGGTGTTGGCCGGAGAGACCTGGACGATCTTGGCGGTGGAGAACACCGGCTGGGTGCTCTGGGCGACGCTGGAGTTCAGGTTGCCCACGACGCCGGCGACTGCGGGTTCGCCGGCGAAGGCCGTCGCGGCGTTCTTGCCTACGTCGGGCTTCCCCTCGTCGTCCTTGGCCTCGACCTTGAGGGTCCAGCCGGGGATGGCGTTGTTGGCGTTCGCCTGCTTCACGGCGAGGTCGACGGAGTGCTGGATGCCGAGGCCGAGCGCCGACAGGTCGCCGGAGAAGGGCGCCGTGACGCCGATGACGGCGGTCTTGTTGCCGGTCGAGGCTGTGGTGTCGGTCCCGCCTCGGGAACCGCATGCTGACAGGGCGAGAGACGCAACGAGCAGCGGGATGCCAACCCTGACTACCGAACGCTGATGCACGATTCCTCCTGAGGTGTCATCGCCCAGATCGTCCTGGGCCTCCGCGAGTGCCGCGGGCAGAAGTGAACCCTAACGCCGGGCGTGACGGCTTGGGAGATTAGTCGCTGTTGTGTTGCCGTGTCGTTACCAAGGTCCCAGATGCTGGCCAGAACTGAGTATCGCGACCCATTCCGGCGACGATGGCACCCCGCGATGATGTGCGGGTGGCTCCTTTCTTCGATCCCTCGACCTGCCCGGTGTGCCACGTCGCGTTGCCGCCGAGGCCCCTGCGTTGCCCGGCCTGCGGGGTCGAGCTCACCGGACCCACGGTGTCCGAGCTGGTGACGACGTTGCGCCGGGCGGACGATCTCGTGGGCCGCATGCGCGCCGAGGTGACTGTCCCTGGTTCGTCACCGGCGACGGGGCCGCTACCCCCGCAGCCCGGCGGGTCCAGGCAACCGGCACCCATCGGGCCGCTGCCCCTAGGGCCCTCGTTCCCGAGGCTGCGCCCCGCCGGACCACCTGCCGGGTCCGTGCCCGCCAGGTCGTGGTTCGCGGGGAGGTCCGTCGGTGTCATCCTGCTGATCCTCGGAGCGCTGTGCGTGCTGGCAGCGGGCGTGGTCTTCATCGCGGTCGCCTGGACAGATCTGCCCCTGGCCGTGCGGGCCCTGATCCTGGTTGTCGTCACCGCGGGCTTCGGGCTCCTCGCACAGCTGGCCCTTCAACGCGGACTTCAGGCCACCGCCGAGGCCATGTCGGCCATCGCCTGCGGCATGTTCGTCCTCGACCTGTCGGCCGCCCGCAGAACGGGGCTGCCCGGTCTGGCCGACCTCGCGACCGCGCCCTACGAGGTCGTGGCCGGCACACTCCTGGTGGTGGTGGCCGGAGCCGCCGCGGTGACGGTGCGCGGCCAGCGACACTGGCTCTGGACCCTTGACGCCGCGGTCGCCCTCGGAATGGCGCGGGTGGCGGTGGGCGCGCTGTGGACGGGAGGCGAGCGGGTTGACGTCTGGTCGGTGACGGTCACGGTGGCCGGCTCGCTGTTGTACGTCGGGTGGCGGCACGCACGCTTCCCGGCGGCAAGGTGGAGCTCTCTGGTACTGGCCGCTGCCGGGTGGCAGACCGCGGTCGCGATAGGCGCCGATCGTGTCGCCGAGCACGCAGGCACCGACCCAGGCCACCTCGCCTCGGCCTGGCCGGCCTGGGTCGCGGCGTTGGTGGCCGGCCTCTGGTCAGTCCGGCTGACCCACCGCGTATGGCGCCGGGTCGCGGCCGCCCTGTGCCTGGCCCCGTTGCTGCTCCTGTTCGAGATCGTCGCCTGGTCGCAGGGCTGGGTCGCGGCCTGCGTGCTGCTGCTGGCCGCCTACGTCGTAGCCGCGCTGGTGTCCGGTCACGTGTCAGGAGTGTGGTCGCCGGCGGTCGGCCTGTCCGCTGTGCTCCTCGGCCTGAGCTCGGTCGTCGGGCTGCTGCCCACGATGGTGGCGCTTGCCGCCCGGACAGGTGGGCTGAGCCCCGACCAGCTCGACGTGTCCGCTGTCGATGTGGCTCCGTGGCTGTTGCCCCTGACCGCGGTGCTGGGTCTGGCCCTGGTCCCACGGGTCACCATCGGGAGCACCCGGCTCGCGTTCGACCACCGTCACACCGCAGGGGTATTCGTGGCCTCGCTCGGAGTGCTGCCGATCCTCTACGGCGCCGGCTTCTGGGGGTCGTTCCTGGTGCTCCTCGGCGTGGCCGTGGTCCTGCTCGGCGGGGCGCGGCTCTGGCACAGCGACGTGCTGCTCCTGATCGGGCTGTCGCTGTTGGCGATCCTGCGTGTCTGGGCCCTTCAGGATGACCTTGCCGGCCCGCTCGCCTGGACGCTCATCGCCCTGGCCTGCCTCGGGTGGGCCCTGACCGAGAGCCGGGTCACCGTCAGGGCCGCGTTCATCACCCTCGCGGGTCTGTCCGCCCTGGCAGGCGCGGCGCAGTGGCTCATCCTCCTTCAGGTATCTGTGTCCTTCCGTGGGCTGGCGATCGTGGTCCTGGGATCTGTGGGACTGGTGGCATCCCAGCGGCTGCCCCGAAGTGCCCTGACACGTGGCGTCTGCGAGGGACTCTCGATCACCTGGCTGGTGGCGGGAGTGTCCATGGCCTACGGCTCCCCGTCGCATCGTGCCGCTGAGCTCACGGTTGCCGGCGTGGCGGCCGGCATCACGGCATACCTGTCGCCCGACCGGCGTCGGGCCGGTTGGGTCAGCGGGGTGCTGCTGACCCTCGCCTCGTGGATCAGGCTGGCGGACAGCGACCTCCAGGCGGTGGAGTGGTACACGCTGCCGGCCGCCACCGCGCTCCTGGTCTACGGGGCTCGGCGGCTCCGTGGGGATGCCGGTGAGTCGAGCTGGCGCTGCCTGGGTCCGGGACTGGCACTGGCCCTGCTCCCGTCGTGGTGGCTGTCCCTTCACGATCCCGTCTCGTGGCGCGGACTCGTCGTGGGCCTCGCCGGCGCGGTCCTCGTGGCCCTGGGAGCGAGGTCCAGGCTCGCCGCACCGTTCGCGCTCGGTGTCGTCGCCACCGCCGGGCTGGCCCTGCGCGAGATCTGGCCTGTCGCCGCCTTCATCCCGCGCTGGACGTTCCTGTTCGTGCTCGGTGGGGTTCTGCTGTGGATGGGGATGACGTGGGAGGCGCGGGTCGATGACGCCCGCACGGCAAGCCGGTACGTCCGTGGACTTCGATGATCAGTAGGCCGTTGAACCGGGGAGGCCTTGGCTACGTTGGTGTCCCTAAGACGGAGACACCGGCTCCGGCGCACAGACACACCCCGACTCCCTGGAGGACTTGATGAGCCAGAGCGACCAGATCCCCACCGTGGACCAGCCCGCAGCCGCCGGCATCGACCGCCGCACCGTCCTCCGCAGCGCCGGGGTGGTCGGTGCCGGGGCAGCTGGCGCGGCGACTCTCGCGGCGTGTGGCGGGGGAGGCGATACGACAGCCCCGATCACCGCGTCGGCGTCCCGTCCGGCCGCCTCCACGAGCCCGGCCGCCGGAGCGATCAAGGTCGCAGACATCCCGGTTGGCGGTGGCAAGGTCTTCGACGTCCAGAAGATCGTGGTCACCCAGCCCAAGGCGGGGGAGTTCAAGGCTTTCAGCGCCATCTGCACCCACAAGGGCTGCACGGTGGCGAAGGTGGAGAACGGGACGATCGACTGCCCCTGCCACGGAAGCAAGTTCGACATGGCCACCGGTGCGGTCACCGCCGGCCCGGCACCGGCCCCGCTGCCCAGCAAGAACGCCACGGCCAGCGGCGGCTCGATCACGATCTCCTGACGGGCCGCACCAGCCCTGCGGCACCGCAGGTGAGCGACAGGTCGGCCGCACCCTCATAGAGTGAGGTGGTGGCCGACCCGTCCTCATACCGTCCCAGACCGGGGGAGATCCCCCTCGACCCCGGCGTCTATCGCTTCCGCGACGCCGACGGCCGGGTCATCTACGTCGGCAAGGCCAACTCGCTGCGTTCGAGGCTCTCCTCCTACTTCCAGGACATCTCGGCCCTGCACCCGCGCACGCGATCGATGGTCACGACCGGTGCCAGCGTCGAGTGGACCGTCGTGGCCAACGAGGTCGAGGCCCTGCAGCTGGAGTACTCCTGGATCAAGGAGTTCGACCCGCGCTTCAACGTCAGGTACCGCGACGACAAGTCCTATCCCTACCTCGCGGTGACGCTGGGCGAGCAGTTCCCGCGCGCCCAGGTGATGCGTGGAGCCAAGCGGAAGGGGACGCGATACTTCGGTCCCTATGCACATGCCTGGGCGATCCGCGAGACGCTGGACCAGCTGCTGCGCGTGTTTCCCATGCGCACCTGCAGCACGGGCGTGTTCAAGCGCGCGGGCCAGGTCGGCCGGCCATGTCTGCTCGGCTACATCGACAAGTGCTCGGCCCCCTGTGTCGAGCGGGTCAGCGCCGACGAGCATCGCGTCATCGCCGAGGACTTCTGCGACTTCATGGCCGGCAACACGGGCAAGTTCGTCGGGCGCCTCCAGGCGCGGATGAAGGCCGCCGCCGCCGAGCTCGACTATGAGCTGGCGGCCCGGCTGCGCGACGATCTCGGCGCGCTGACCAGGGCACTGGAGAAGTCGGCGGTGGTCCTGGCCGATGCGACCGATGCCGACGTGTTCGCCCTGGCAGAGGACGAGCTGGAGGTTGCGGTCCAGGTCTTCCACGTCAGGGGCGGACGCGTCCGGGGTCAGCGCGGCTGGGTGGCGGAGCGGGGGTCGGAGGACGCCGCAAAGCTGTCCTCGGTGGTCGAGCACCTGCTCCAGCAGGTCTATGGCGGTGAGTCGCCCGAGGGAGTTCCGCGCGAGGTCCTGGTCCCCGTCATGCCGCCGGATCCGGTGCACCTGGGGGAGTGGCTGAGCAGGTTGCGGGGCGCCCAGGTCGACCTGAGAGTGCCCCGGCGCGGCGACAAGCGGGCGCTGATGGAGACGGTCAGGCGCAATGCGGAACAGGCGCTGGTTCGTCACAAGGTGGCCAGGGCCGGCGACCTCACGGCCCGCGGTCTGGCGCTGCAGGAGCTTCAGGACGGGCTCGACCTGGCCGGCGCACCCCTGCGGATCGAGTGTTTCGACGTCAGCCATGTGCAGGGCACCAACGTGGTGGCCTCCATGGTGGTCTTCGAGGACGGGCTGCCGCGCAAGGCCGAGTACCGTCGTTTCATCGTCAACGGTGCCATCGGGTCCACGACCCAGGCGGGAGGGGCCACCCCGCAGATCGACGATACGGCGGCCATGCACGAGGTGCTGACCAGGCGATTCAGACGCTATCTCGACGACCGGGTCGAAGCCGGTGATATCGAGGGCCCCGCGATCGACCCTGACACCGGGCGACCGCGTCGTTTTGCCTACCCACCCAACCTCGTCGTCGTCGACGGTGGCCTTCCCCAGGTCAACGCCGCTGCGGCAGCGTTGTCAGAGCTGGGGATCGACGACGTGGCCCTGGTAGGGCTGGCCAAGCGCCTGGAGGAGGTCTGGGTCCCCGGCAAGAAGTTCCCGGTGATCCTTCCGCGTTCCAGCGATGGCCTCTATCTCCTGCAGAGGGTGCGCGACGAGGCGCACCGGTTCGCCATCACCTTCCATCGCCAACGCCGGTCCAAGGCCATGACCAGCAGTGTGCTCGACGACATCCCGGGGCTCGGTGACGTCAGGCGAAAGGCGCTGCTGGCGCACTTCGGCTCGGTGAAGCGCCTCAGGGAGGCCTCGGTGGAGCAGATCAGGGAGGTGCCCGGCGTCGGCATCACCCTTGCTGCCACCATTCATGTGACACTGCACCACCCGGCAACCCAGCCAGCACCGGCCGTCAACGTGACGACCGGCGAGCTGCTTTCCTGACCTGAACCGCTCACCTGCCGCACAGCCGACCGAACAGTGAGGACAGCGATGACAACCGCCTCCCCCGCCCCGGACACCGGAGGGTCTGCCGAAGGCCCGGGGTCGCCAGACGACTCACATGCGACCGAGCTGGTGATCCTCACCGGTATGAGTGGCGCCGGTCGCAGCACCGCTGCGAACGTGCTGGAAGACATCGGCTGGTATGTCGTCGACAACCTCCCTCCGCAGCTGATGCTGCCGATGGCCACCCTGGCATCCCAGGCCTCCGAGGGTGGTGTGACCAGGGTCGCGGCCGTGATCGACGTCCGAAGCCGCACCTTCTTCACGGCGTTTCGGGACGCTCTGCACTCCCTGCGGGGGATGGGCTGGGCTCCGAGGGTGATCTTCGTCGACGCCACCGACGAGGCACTGGTCCGGCGTTTCGAGAGTGTCCGCCGTCCCCACCCCCTGCAGGGTCAGGGAAGGATGCTGGACGGGATCATCCACGAACGTGAGCTGCTGGGGGACCTGCGCGCCGAGGCCGACGTCGTGATCGACACCTCCGGCCTGAACGTGCACCAGCTGTCGGCCAAGGTGTCCCAGATCTTCGCCGGTACCGACGGCCCCCGGCTGCGGATAGCGGTGATGTCCTTCGGCTTCAAGTACGGCATCCCCCTGGATGCCGACCTGGTCTTCGACATGCGCTTCCTGCCCAACCCCTTCTGGATCCCCGAGCTCCGGTCCAAGAACGGTACCGATCTGGCCGTCTCGGCCTACGTCATGAACAAACGGGGGGCAGGGGAGTTCGTCGAGCGCGTCGTGGACCTGATGCAGCCGATGATTGCCGGCTACCAGCGTGAGGGAAGGCGCTACATCACCTTGTCCGTGGGCTGCACGGGTGGCAAGCATCGCTCGGTGGCCGTGGCCGAGGCTCTTGCGGACAGGCTCGGCAGCGACGAGGTCGCGACCATCCTGGTTCACCGCGATCTGGGCCGCGAGTGACCAGCGCGGTCGTGGCCCTCGGCGGCGGGCACGGCCTGGCGGCCTCGCTCACCGCCCTTCGGCTGCTCACCGACCAGCTCACCGCCGTGGTGACCGTCGCCGACGACGGCGGGTCCAGCGGGCGGCTGCGTGAGGAGTTCGGCGTGCTCCCGCCCGGGGACCTGAGGATGGCACTGGCCGCACTGTGCGATGACACCGAGTGGGGGCATCAGTGGCGGGACGTCCTCCAGCACCGGTTCGCAGGTGAGGGTCAGCTCGGTGGGCACGCCGTGGGCAACCTGCTCATCGTGTCGCTGTGGGAGCTTCTCGGGGACACCGTCGGCGGCCTGGATCTGGTCGGCCGGCTGCTCAACGCCCGCGGGCGGGTGCTGCCGATGGCTGCGGTGCCGCTCAACATCGAGGCCAACGTCCTGGGAGCCGAGCCCGAACATCCCTTCGAGATCACGACGGTTCGCGGCCAGGCTGCGGTCGCCACGACCACCGGGAGGGTCCTGTCGCTACGTCTCAACCCCGAGCAGCCGCCCGCGTGCGAGCAGGCGGTGGAGGCAATCGGCTCCGCCGACTGGGTCGTCCTGGGCCCCGGTTCCTGGTTCACCTCCGTCATACCGCACCTGCTTGTTCCCGGGATCCAGGACGCGCTCATCACCACCCCCGCCAAGAAGGTCCTGACGCTGAACCTCGTCATGCACACCGTCGAGACCTCGGGCTTCTCGGCGAAGAACCATCTCGAGGTGCTGGCCGCACACGCCCCCGACCTGCGTCTGGACTACGTTCTCGCCGACCCCGACGTCGTCACCGACGAAGCGCTGCTGCGACGGGTCGCCGGCGACCTGGGTGCCGAGCTCGTGCTGGCCAACGTGGGCGACCGCAGGCGTCCGGGCAGTCACGACTCGCTGAGGCTGGCCGCGGCATACCGCGACATCATCCGCTGAGATCCGTCGCCCACGGCAGAATCCATCGGCCACGGCAGACCGCGGAGTTGCCGCGGGTGGCAGGATGGCCCGTATGGCGATGACGGCAAGGGTCAAGGACGAGTTGAGTCGGCTCACAGTGACCAAGCTCTGCTGCCGCAAGGCCGAGGTGGCAACGACGCTGCGGTTTGCGGGAGGGCTGCACATCGTCGGAGGTCGGATCGTGGTCGAGGCCGAGCTGGATACCGCAGCGGCCGCACGCAGACTGCGCAAGAACCTCGCCGACGTCTACGGCCACAGCAGCGAGATCTCGGTCCTGTCCGCCGGGGGGCTGCGTCGTGGCAGTCGCTATGTCGTGGGAGTCGCCCAGGACGGTGAGTCGCTGGCCCGACAGAGCGGGCTCATCGACGGCCGTGGCCGCCCGGTGCGTGGCCTGCCGCCCAGGGTGGTCAGCGGTTCCGTCTGCGACGCCGAGGCGGCCTGGCGCGGTGCGTTTCTCGCTCATGGATCCCTGACCGAGCCCGGCCGCTCTGCCGCCCTCGAGGTCACCTGCCCCGGTCCTGAAGCCGCGCTCGCGCTGGTCGGGGCGGCGCGGCGACTGGGCCTGCAGGCAAAAGCGCGCGAGGTGCGCGGCGTGGACCGCGTCGTGATCCGCGACGGTGACGCGATCGGTGCGATGCTGACCAGGCTCGGCGCCCATGATGCGGTGCTGGCCTGGGAGGAGCGCCGTATGCGGCGCGAGGTGCGCGCCACAGCCAACCGGCTGGCCAACTTCGACGATGCCAACCTGCGCCGTTCTGCACGCGCAGCCGTCGCGGCCGGCGCCCGGGTCGAGCGCGCGCTCGAGATCCTGGGCCCCGACGTCCCCGAGCACCTCCGCGAGGCCGGCAGACTACGTCTGGAGCACAAGGAGGCCAGCCTCGAGGAGCTCGGCCAGCTGGCTGAGCCGCCGATGACCAAGGACGCGGTGGCCGGCCGGATCCGCCGGCTGCTGGCGATGGCGGACAAACAGGCCAGTGATCTGGGCATCGCCGGCACGGACGCCAATCTCACCGCCGACATGCTGGATGCCTGAGATCCGCACGGCTGACCAGCAGCCCGGCTCGCGTCCGACCGCGGGGCGCTTTTTGTCCACCTGCTGACATCGCCTAGGCTCAGGGTGACGAAGATGTCATCCGGGTGCGGCCACGTCGCACCGAAAGACCCGTCCAGGAAGGCTCCACCTCGTGACTATTCGCGTTGGTATCAATGGCTTTGGCCGCATCGGCCGCAACTTCTACCGTGCCGTACAGGCGTCGGGCGCTGACATCGAGATCGTCGCCGTCAACGACCTGACGGACACCAAGACTCTCGCCCACCTGCTCAAGTACGACAGCATCCTCGGCCGCCTCGGCAAGGACGTCGTGGCCGGCGACGGTGAGATCACCGTCGAGGGCAAGGCAAGCTTCCCCGTCTTCGCAGAGCGCGACCCCGGCGCCCTGCCCTGGGCCAAGGTCGGTGCCGACGTCGTCATC
>Ga0209798_10002148_pt1 | contig 11660 bp, 12 predicted proteins | sample DOMMetBare3Fresh_FD_187475 | JGI IMG/M metagenome (GOLD analysis project Ga0209798, IMG submission 187475) | Wetland sediment microbial communities from St. Louis River estuary, USA, under dissolved organic matter induced mercury methylation -... | ecosystem: Environmental > Aquatic >...
CGTGCCTGTGCTCTATCTGCGAGCCACGGAGGATCGCCTCGTTCCGCGCCGCTGCGCGGACGCCATCGCGGAGACCGTCGCGCGAACACGCATCGTTGACATCGAAGCACCACACATGATGCTCCAGGTAGCGCCCGCCGCAGCCGCCGCCGCTGTCGGAGCGTTTGTCGATACGCTGCCCACAGCAACGGTCGCAGGGCGCTGAGCGCCATTTCGCCCAGAGCTTTCAGCGGCGTAGACTCGCTCGCCGATCGCTTATCCAAACAGATTTGTCGCAAAGCCGGCGCGGCGCACCACGCCGTCACGCGCCTCCTGCGCGAGCCGCAGCACCCGCGGCAGGTCGACGCCGACCAGGCTGCCGCGCCACTTCTTGACTTTGCCGGCAATGAGCACGGTGTCGACGTTCATCGGGTTCATCAGGTTCACCACCGTGCCCGGCACGTTGTTGAGCGGCCAGACGTTGATCCGGTCCGCCGCCAGCATGACGATGTCGGCCTCCTTACCGGGTGTGAGCGTGCCGACCTTGCTCTCGAGGTTGATGCAGCGCGAGCCCTCGATCGTCGCGAACTCGAGCACCTCGCGCGTGGTCAGGAGCGGCGGCAGGTTCTGCTCGCCGCGGCGCGTGCGCTGCAGCACGTTAAGCCGCTGCAGCGTGAACGCCGCCCGCATCACCGTGAACGGGTCCTGCGCCATGGTCACGTCGACATCGGAGGAGAGCGACGGCCGGATCCCGTGGTCGAGTGCCTCCTGAATCGGCGGCATGCCGTGGCCCATCGCCATCTCGATCGGCACCGCCAGCGAGACATGGCCGCCGGTCTCCTTGATCAGGCGCCAAGCCTCGCCGCTCAGGTGCGTGCAGTGGATGTATTCGTCGCCCGGCTTCATCAGGCCGGCGCGGCCGAGCTCGATCAGGGTGCGCTCGGTATTGTCGTTGACGCCATGGGAGACCACGCGCACGCCGATTTCGCGCGCGATCGTGAACAGCCGCCGATCGAGACCCACGCCGAGCGCGAGCGTGAGCAGCTGGTCGTCGGAGGTGAAATAGGTCTGCCGCAGGCGGATGATGTCCTGCGGATATTGCGCACCGGCACCGGCGCCGCGAGAATAGGCGTAGACCACGCGCAACCCGGATTCCTGCAACGCGCGGATGCCGGCGTCGCTGTGCTCGGGCGTGTGATTGACCTGCGAGGTGTCGACCGCCGAGGTCGTGCCCATGTCGATCATGCCCAGCGCGCTCACAAGCGTGCCGGCATAGACATCGGCCGCCGTATAGGGCGCCGTCAAAGTATTGCTGATGTCGCGGTTGTAGTCTGGATTGAGCAAGCCATTGCTGAGGATGTTGCGCAGGATGCCCTGGTAGAAGTGATGATGAGTGTCGATGAAGCCCGGCATCACGATCCGGTTGGTGGCATCCACCACCGCGGCGGCGTCGCCCGTCACCGCGATATTGGGGCGGACCTCGCGGATCGTGCCGTCCTCGATCAGCACGTCGGCCTGCGCGAAGTCGCCAACTTGGCGATCGAGCGAGAGCACCACGCCGCCCTTGATGAGAATGCGGCGTTGCGCGAGGAGCCGCGTGAGCTCGGCGTCGCCTTGCGCGCGCGCAGCGGTGCTGAAAGCCGGCAGGCTCGCACCGAGCGTCGCGATACCCGCGCTCGCCTGCAGGAACTCGCGCCGCGAGCCGGCGAGCGCCGTCACGGTGTTCGCGTCCGCGTCAACCTGTTTGCTCATGACAGACCTCGTTGTTCGCAACACAACTCACGGCACGACTCAAGGTTTGCCGATCAACATGGCCGCGATCCCGGCCAGGATCGGCAGCGGGATCGACACCGCGGCGCGCAGCCACACCACCCGCGGCGCCATCATGTGGATCTCCCAATTGATCAGCCGCTGGATCGTATAGAGCGACCAAGCCGTCGTATAGGCGATCACCTGGGGGGCGCCGGCGCCGCCCTTGAGAGCGGCCGCCCCGACCGCGAAGCCGACCACCGCGCCGCCGGGCGTCGCCGCGCCGAACAACGCCGCAATCATAATGCCAAGGACGCCCGAACCCGGACCGATCCAGGTGGTGATCAGGTCCTGCGGCATCACCGCCGCGATGTAGCCTGAGCCGATCACGCCGATCAGCACGCGCGGGATCAACACCACGAAGTCGCGCGCACCCTCCCAGGCGCCTTCGCGGAACAGCGCCTTGCTGCGCATCGCCGCCGTGAAGGCAAGCGTTGCGACCAGCACCCACAGCAAGGTGCCGATAACAATGCTGACGATCGTGATCAGGTCCACTGGTCGTCGCCTCCCCAGCGCCGCGCGACCACGCGCGCCGCCACGCGCGCCAGGAGCCCCGCGATGATCGGCAGCGGCAGCGCGAGCAAGATGCGCCAGGCGACAAACTCGGGACCGAAGAACGGCAGCTCCCAGATCAGGGCGCGGTTGTAGCCAAGGAGGTTCCATGCCGTGATGAAGGCAACCGCGGTGCCGATGTCAGCGCCCAGCAGCAGGAAGGCGCCCGCGACCGGATAGATCGTCAGCGGGCCGCCCGGCAGCACTGCGCCCATCACCATCGCGACCAGGATGCCGAGAAGGCCCGATTCGCCGCCGACCACCCGGGCCACCACCTCGCGCGGCAGCAGCCGCGTCACGAAAGCCGCGATCAGGCAACCTGCCGCCATCTTGGGCAGCATGCCGGAGAACAGCCACAGGTCGTTGGTCAGGATGGCCAGGAACTTATCGGTACCATCACGCAGATAGACGATGGTGCCGGCCACAACCGAGGTGAGCGCGATAATCGCCGTCGACCACTCGAATGTTCTGACGCGGCGACGACGTTCGGCCATGAAACCTGGGCGGCTCTCTTTACGGGGTGCAGGGCAATATCCTGGACGCGGCGGCGCGGCCGTTCAAGCACAAAACCCGCATGGATACGATGCGGTCGATGCTTTTCGGGGCCGTTGACGGCGCGGAGTGGCACGTCTAGCGTGCAGCCGTAATGGCGTTATCCGGGCCGCCTCAAGGCGGCTTTTTTGTGCCCTGGGCAATCACAAAGGGCAACGAGCAATGGCTTTCCTGATCGTCTTTCTGGGCGGCGGCATCGGTGCCGCGCTTCGGCACGGCGTCAATCTCACCTCCGCGCGGCTCCTTGGCACCGCGTTTCCGTATCACACGCTGTTCGAGAACGTGGCCGGCTCGTTAGTGATGGGTGTATTGGCAGGCTATTTCGCATTTCGAGGCAGCGCGCCGCAGCACTGGCAACTGTTTCTCACCACCGGCATCCTCGGCGGCTTCACCACGTTCTCGGCATTCTCGCTCGACACGGCGCTCCTCTACGAACGCAGCGGGCTTGGTCTCGCCGCGCTCTATGTCCTCGGCTCGGTGGCGCTGGCGATCGGAGGGCTCTTCGCCGGTCTCACTCTCGCGCGCCACTGGCTGTGAGCGCATCCGGTCGGCAGCCTTGTTCGTATCTTCTCCGATGAAGCGCAGAGATGGAACACGCCATGATGAGCGACGCCATGATCCTGGTCCTATCGGCCGTTCTCACCTGGCTGATGCTCTGCACCGCGAGCGGCCTGCGCATCCAGGCGCGCAAACCGGGCGGCATGGACCGCGCCTTCGGCAACCGTGACAACCTGACCGAGCCGACGCCGCTCGCAGGCCGCGCCGACCGCGCCGCGAAGAACATGGTGGAGAACCTCGCGATGTTCATCGCGCTCGTGGCCGCCGTGCACTTCGCCGGCCGCGCCGACGCGCAGTCGACGCTTGGCGCCAATATCTTCTTCTGGGCGCGGCTCGCGTTCTGGCCCTGCTACCTGGCGGGTGTTCCCTATCTGCGCACGGCGATCTGGATGGTGAGCCTCATCGGCATGGCGATGATCGCGGCGGCGGCGCTGTGGTGACGGTGTCTCGATCGCCCGTCAGCGCATCGGCACGAGGCCGAGCTTGTCGAGCAGCCGCAGGTCGCGGTCGGTGCCGGGATTGGGCGTGGTGAGGAGCTTCGGCCCGTAGAAGATCGAGTTCGCGCCGGCGAGAAAACACAGCGTCTGTATCTCCTCGCTCATGTCCTCGCGGCCGGCCGACAGCCGCACCACCGATTGCGGCATGGTGATGCGTGCCACCGCGATCGTGCGCACGAACTCGAGCGGGTCGAGCCCGCCACCGCTCGCGAGCGGCGTGCCCTCGACCTGGACCAGCATGTTGATCGGCACCGATTCGGGATGCACCGGCAGGCTGGCGAGCGCCGCGATCATGCCGACGCGATCCTCGCGCGCCTCGCCCATGCCGACGATGCCGCCGCAGCACACGTGGATGCCGGCCTCGCGCACGTGCCCCAGCGTGTCGAGCCGCTCCCGGTAGGTGCGCGTCGAGACGATCTCGCCGTAGAACTCGGGCGAGGTGTCGAGATTGTGATTGTAGTAGTCGAGGCCCGATGCCTTGAGCCGCCGCGCCTGTTCTGGCGTCAACATGCCGAGCGTCGCGCAGGTTTCGAGCCCGAGCGCGCGCACGCCTTCGACCATGGCGCAGACCTTGTCGAGATCGCGCTCCTTGGGCTCGCGCCAGGCCGCGCCCATGCAGAAGCGGCTCGCGCCGGCTTCGCGCGCGGCGCGTGCCTCGCTGAGCACGGCATCGAGGCTCATCAGCTTCTCGGCCTTGACCCCGGTCTCGTAGTGCGCGCTCTGCGGACAATAGGCGCAGTCCTCCGGGCAGCCGCCGGTCTTGATCGACAGCAGGGTCGAAATCTGCACCTCGGTCGGGTCGAAATGCGCCCGGTGCAGGCTTTGGGCGCGGAACATCAGCTCCGGGAACGGCAGGCCAAACAGCGCCCGGATCTCCTCGCGCGTCCAGTCATGGCGGATGGCAACGGCAGCCTCTCTGGCGGGGGTTAGAACGGCAGCGGCAGTGGTCATTGGGCGCCTCCTGTGACGCCCGCTATAGCACCCAGACGCCGGTCCATTCCACCCGCGCGCGAGCATGCCGTTCTTGAAATCGCGGGGTTTTTGGCGGCTGAGCCCAGAGGGCATGATGCGGCCCTTGGCGCGGTCGGCTGATCGGCCTGGCGCTGCGAGCCCTGTCCAGGTACGAGCAGCCTCAAGCCCTCCTCCAAAAGCAAGAGGGCATCTTTTTTGCTGTTCGGATGCAGCTGCGGATCAAGCGCGCATCCACCTGACTGTCTCAACTGTCGCCTTGACCTAGATCAAGGCGCGCGCCGCAATGCCCTCCGCTTAGTCGCCGCTTCAGGAACGATGGTGAGCCATAAGGGAGGTGACGCGCATGGCTGAGACTCTGGTCGGCAAGGCCGCTGAATTCAAGGACGGCGACCGCCGGATCGTGTTCGTCGGAAGCAATGAGATCGGGGTGTTCCGCGAGGGCGGCGAATTCTACGCCTACAGCAACTACTGCCTGCATCAGGGCGGGCCGGCCTGCGAGGGACTGACCATCGCCAAGGTCGAAGAGGCGATCATGCCCGACAAGACCTCACGGGGGCTCTATTTCTCCGAGGACGCGATGCACTTCGTTTGCCCGTGGCACGGCTACGAGTACGACATGAAGACCGGCGAGTGCGTCTCCGACCGCAAGCTCAAGCTCCGCCGCTACCAGGTCGTTCAAAAAGGAGATGAGCTCTATGTCGTCTCCTAGGGTCGCCACGGCCAGCCGGCCGGCCAAGCGCCCGGCACCCCCACAGCCCGCGCCGCCTGCATCGGACGATACGCTCTCGGCCGACGCGCTATCGGCAGACGCCAAGCGCATCGCCGCCGAGATCGAGCAGGCGCTCGCCAAGGGCGAGACCAACGCCATCACGCTCGAAGCGCTCCAGGCCCTGATGGCGGCCGTGTGCAGGGACTACGCCGCGCAGGTGGAGGCCGGCCAGGAGGTGTTGCCGCTAGGCCTTCTCAGCAGCGTCATCCCGATCGAGGCAATGACCACGGCGAACGGGCTCTTGCGGGCGGTCAAGCTCGCCGTACTCGATCTCGACCTTTGGCAGAACAGGACCGGACGCTGCTGACCCACCGAACACAACATTTTCACTGAATAGACACCCATTCGAGGAGATCATCATGGAACTCACGGTCGAGCGCGGCCGCCGCGTATCGGTAGAAGAGCTCAACACCACCAAGCTGCTCGCGCATGCGCGCCAGCAAGCGGTGCAGCGCAAATTCGACGATGTCCTCATCGTCGACTGCGACGCGCACCACTACGAGAACGAGAACTGGTCGGAAATCCTGCCCTTCATGGAAAACGACGTGATGCGCCAGGTCACTATGTCGGGGCGCGCCAAGGGCCGCCACAATATCGTGCCGAGCCAGGCCGGCTTTACCCAGGACATGGGCGGGCGCGTCACGCGCTATCCGCTGCGATCGTCGGAGAAGACCGACGCCGGCCGCATCCGCGACATCCAGCTCGGCGAGCGCTGGATGGACGCGATGAGCGTCGACTACTCCTGCCTGTTCCCGACCGGCATGCTCAACATCGGCCTGCATCCCCAGAAGGAAATGGAGGTCGATCTGTGCTGGGCCTACAATCGCTGGCTGACCGAGAAGGTGCTGCCTGAATCAGGCGGCCGCATGTACTCGGCGCTGTGCCTGCCATTCTCCGATCCGGAGGCCTGCCTGCGCCAGGTCGAGCACTTTGGCGCCCGCAAAGGCGTCTCAGGCTTCATGGTCACGACCGTGCGCAACCTGCAGGTCAACGACAATGCCTACATGAAGGTTTACCGGGCTATGGAGGAGCGCGGCCTTTCGCTGTCCTTCCATTCCGGCCCGAACTGGTCGGAGCCCGTGTTCCGCGCCTGCAACCGGTTCATCTCGGTGCATGCGCTCGGCTTCTCGTTCTACAACATCCTCCATTGCACCAACTGGGTGATCAACGGGCTGGGCGAGCGCTTCCCCAAGCTGCCGGTGATCTGGATCGAGGGCGGGCTCGCCTGGATTCCGTTCCTCATGCAGCGGCTCGACAACGAGTACATGATGCGCCCGTCGGAGGCGCCGACGCTCAAGAAGAAGCCGAGCGAGTACATGCGCGACATGTACTACTCGTCGCAGCCGATCGAGATCCAGAACATGAAGGCGCTGCAGTGCACCTTCGAGATGATGGACGCCGAGCACCAGCTCCTTTACGCCTCCGACTATCCGCACTGGGACTTCGACCTGCCGTCAACGATCTGGGACATTCCGTTCCTGTCGGAGAAGGCCAAGCACAATATTCTCGGCGGCACCGCGGCGCGTCTGTTCAAGCTGCCGCCGCGCAATGAGAAGCAGAAGCAGAATCTCGTCAAGTACGGCAATCTGGCCGCCTAAGGGTCTGAACGCCGACGCGCCCTGACCGGCGCGAACCTTGCGCCAGCGCAGCGCCCCTGCGCTGGCTTTTTTTGCGCGCGCGGCGAGCCATTCATATTGCTCTGCGCCGCCATGCCGTCAGGGCGACCGCGTTTTTGACTTAGATCAAATCCGGCCCAGGCCGTCGCCAAATAGTTTCTCCGGTAACTGCTGCGCAACGGAGAAACGCCATGGCGCGCTCCGAAAGGCTGCTGCGGCCGCGAGTGCGAAACGGGAGCCGACCATGATCAAGGCAAGGCGGATCGGACACGCGGCTTTCGAGACCCCCGACCTCGCGCGGGCCATCGAGTACTACACGCGGGTGAACGGGCTCGTCCTCACCGCGCAGGAGCAGAACCGGGCGTTTCTCGCGACCAAAGTCGGTCAGCTCGTTCTTGAGCTGCAGCAGGCCGAAGCCGGACGCTGCACCAAGCTGTCGTTCGAGGTCGCGCCCAACTCCGATTTCGACGAGATCAGCCGCGACCTGACGCGCCAAGGCATCAAGAGCGACGTCCGCTCCGACGCGCTGCCCGGCATACCCAAGTCGCTGACGTTCCAGGACCCGAAAGGCACCACCATCGAGCTGTTCTCGGAATGGAAGTATCTCGGCGCCCATCACCAGGTCGTCGGCGTCGGACCGCTCAAGCTCGGGCACGTCGCCTTCATCGTGCATGACGCCAAGACCATCGCGGACTTCTACCAGAACGTGCTCGGTTTCCGGGTGTCCGACTGGGTCGAGGACTTTTTCGTGTTCATGCGCTGCGGACCCGATCACCACACCGTCAACTTCCTCAGCGGCGAGACGGTGCGGATGCATCACATCGCGTTCGAGGTGAAGGATTTCGCTCAGATCCAGACCGCCTGCGAGCTGTTCGGCGAGCGCGACATCCCGATCATCTGGGGGCCGTTGCGCCATGGGCCCGGGCACAACGTGTCCACCTATCATCGCAACCCGGACGATCAGGTGGTGGAGTTCTATACGGAGCTCGACCAGATGAAGGATGAGGAGCTCGGCTACTTCGAGCCGCGGCCTTGGCACCACGATCTGCCGCAGCGGCCCAAGGTGTGGAGCCGCAACAAGGCTCCGACCGTGTGGGGCCCGCCGCCCACCGAGGACTATCTCAGGAATCGCCAGCCATAAGGCTCCGACCACCGAAACCGCTCATTCAACCCGAACCAACTCACATCGCAGGGGGCGACGAATGCTCGATACCACAGCGCATGCCGCGCATGAAACGCACCACGTACCGACCGGGTGGCGGCGCTTTCTCTACTCCACCAATCACAAGGACATCGGCACCCTCTACCTGTTGTTTTCGATCACCAGCGGCTTCATCGGCGGCCTGCTCTCGATCGTGATGCGGCTCGAGCTGGCCGAGCCCGGGATGCAGATCTTCACGAGCGGCCATACCTTCAACGTGTTCATCACCGCGCACGGCCTGATCATGGTGTTCTTCATGATCATGCCGGCGCTGATCGGCGGGTTCGGCAACTGGTTCGTGCCGATCATGATCGGGGCGCCCGACATGGCGTTCCCGCGCATGAACAACATCTCGTTCTGGCTGTTGCCGGCATCCCTGCTGCTCCTGGTCACATCCCTGTTCGTCGAAGGCGTGCAGGGCGAGACCGGTGTCGGTGCGGGCTGGACCGTCTACGCGCCGCTGTCGACCTCGGGCCATCCCGGGGCCGCGATGGATTTTGCAATCCTCTCACTGCACCTTGCCGGCGCCTCGTCGATCCTCGGCGCCATCAACTTCATCACGACGATCTTCAACATGCGTGCCCCCGGCATGACCATGCACAAGATGCCGCTGTTCGTGTGGTCGGTGCTAGTGACGGCGTTCCTCCTGCTCCTGTCCCTGCCGGTGCTCGCGGGCGCGATCACGATGCTGCTGACCGACCGCAACTTCGGCACGACGTTCTTCAGCCCCGAAGGCGGTGGCGACGTCGTCCTGTTCCAGCACCTGTTCTGGTTCTTCGGCCACCCCGAGGTCTACATTTTGATCCTGCCGGCGTTCGGCATCATCAGCCAGATCGTGTCGACATTCTCCAAGAAACCCGTGTTCGGCTATCTTGGCATGGCCTACGCGATGGTCGCGATCGGGGCAATCGGTTTCGTGGTGTGGGCCCATCACATGTACACGGTCGGCATGTCGACACAGGCGCAAGCCTATTTCGTGGCCGCTACGATGGTGATCGCAGTGCCGACCGGAGTGAAGATCTTCTCCTGGATCGCCACCATGTGGGGCGGCTCGATCGAGTTCAAGACGCCGATGCTGTGGTCGATCGGCCTGATCTTCCTGTTCACGATCGGGGGCGTCACCGGCGTGGTGCTGGCGAATGCGGGCGTCGACCGCGCTTTCCACGACACCTACTACGTGGTTGCCCATTTCCATTACACGATGTCGCTTGGCGCCACCTTCGGCATCTTCGCCGGCTGGTACTACTGGTTCCCGAAGATGACCGGTTACATGTACTCGGAGACGCTCGGCAAGCTGCACTTCTGGCTCGCCTTCATCGGCTCCAACCTGATCTTCTTCCCGCAGCACTTCCTCGGACTTGCCGGCATGCCGCGCCGCATCGTCGACTATCCGGACGCGTTCGCAGGCTGGAACATGATCTCCTCGATCGGATCCTATGTCTTCGCCGGCGGGCTATTGGTGTTTATCATCACCATGGTGCTGGCCTTCAGGCGCAAGGAGCACGCGGCGGACAATCCCTGGGGCGAGGGCGCGACCACGCTCGAATGGACGCTGTCGTCGCCGCCGCCGTTCCATCAGTTCGAGAGCCTGCCGCTGATCAAGTAGGCCCCGTAGCGCACGGCGGGGTGGCTGCAATTGCATGGGGCATCGGCCGGATAGCCGATGCCCCACGGACTCGACGGTCCCCGTCTGCAGCCGCTTCCGGCGCACCGCACAGGTTGCTATCCTTGCGGCAATGCGGCGCCCGCCACAACAAGCATGGCAGCGGCAGACACGCACGCGATGGCGGCGTTGCATGACACGTCGTACGGCAGGGAGGCTTCACATGCGGAAAACTCGATTGCTCTTGGCGACCGCAAGCTTTGCGGTGTTGCTCCTCCAGAGCACGCCCGATCCGGCCGGCGCGCAGACGCGCACCACGCTGGACATCTATGTCGTGGACGTCGAAGGCGGGAATGCGACGCTCTTGGTCGCGCCATCGGGGGAATCGCTGCTCATCGATACCGGGAACACCGGACCGGAACCGTCGGTGCGGGATGCCTCGCGCATCATGGAAGCCGCCAAGGATGCTGGACTGACGCAAATCGACCACCTGATCACCACGCATTGGCACGGCGACCACTACGGCGGCATGGAAGAGCTGGCCAAGCGCATCCCGATCAAGCATTTCATAGATCATGGGCCGAACCAGCAGCCGGCGCCTGGCCCCGATGAATTCCTCGCCAAGGTGTATCCGCGGCTGATCGCCAACGCCAAGCACACCGTCGCCAAGCCGGGCGACAAGATCGCGATCGCGGGCCTCGACGTCCAGGTCGTGACCTCGGCCGGCGAGACCATCAAGACGCCGCTTGCCGGCGCCGGCTCACCGAACCCCTATTGTGCGAGCTTCAAGCCCGGCGACAACAATATCGAGGACCCGTTGTCGGTCGGCGTCCACATTGCGTTCGGAAAGTTCCGCACCCTGCATCTTGGCGATCTGACCAAGAACAAGGAATTCGAGCTGATGTGCCCAAACAACCGCATCGGCGCGATCGATGTGTTCCTTGGCTTGCATCACGGGGTCAACACCTCGAGCTCGGAAGTCATGATGCACGCCGTGCGCCCGCGCGTCGCCATTATCAACAACGGCACCCGCAAAGGCGGCCAGCCCGACGTGATGCGGGTCCTGTTGTCGTCGCCGGGCCTCGAAAACCTGTGGCAGATGCATTTTTCGCTGCTCGGCGGCCAGGAATACACCGTGCCGGGGATGTTCATCGCCAACCTCACCGACGATCAGTCGGCAGCGATGCCGGTCGCGCCGATCGCGGCGCCGACACCCGGCCCCAACACGCCGCCACCGCCCGCGCATAATGGGCCAGCCTTCTGGATCAAGGTCTCGGCGCAGCAGGACGGGACGTTCACCGTCACCAACGCGCGTAACAAGTTCAGCAAGACCTATACAGCGAGACCGGCGGGCACGAATTAGCCTCTGATGTTACGCTGTCAATTCGGAAACTCGCAGATATACCATAAACGACAGGGCGCCACTTGGCGCCCTGTCTCACCGTCTGAATGCTTAGACCGGATTCCGGTCATCTCGATACACTCGCCGTCTCTCTCGGCCTCATGGTGAGGAGCCGCAATCCTCGGCCGATCCAAACTCCGCAATCTCGTG
>Ga0209798_10002149_pt1 | contig 11652 bp, 10 predicted proteins | sample DOMMetBare3Fresh_FD_187475 | JGI IMG/M metagenome (GOLD analysis project Ga0209798, IMG submission 187475) | Wetland sediment microbial communities from St. Louis River estuary, USA, under dissolved organic matter induced mercury methylation -... | ecosystem: Environmental > Aquatic >...
CCGCAACAGTGGCAACGATGTTGCCGATGGCGTGGTCAGGCCTGCGACGCATCGACGGTGCAGTCATGGTGGCGCTCCAGGCCGGGTCGACCACTGGTGACGCCAGCCGCGATGTCGCCCAGGTGCTGCTGGCAACGGTCGCCGCCGAGCCCGGGGTGCCGCTTCCTTCGTCGTCGCTCGCCAGGCCCACGACTCCACGGTTGCAGGACGTCCTCGACCCGTCGGCTGCTTTTGAGGTCACCGTGCACGAGGGGTTTGACTTCTGGGTGGCTGACACCGACGACCTCGATGAGGGTGGCAAGGAGGCTCTGGAGGAGGCGAACGCCTCGGCCATCCCGACGACCAAGCTGACGTCCGCCCCCTCGGCGTACTGGTGCCAGGTCGGCAAGCGCGCCTATCTGCGCTGGGTGCTTCCATACAACGAGGATGCGGCGACCGACGCGCTCGCCCGGCTGCACGCGGCGGCGGCTACCTCTTTGGGCGAGGGCACCAGGCTGCTCGGGGCCTTTCGGGCGTGCGGGCTGCTGGTCCCCGTCTGGGACCTCGACCCGAGCCTGGCGGGAGCCGACTACGAGAGTGAAGTGGCACGGATGGCCGTCCGTCTCGACGAGGCGCTGGCCCAGACCGGCACCCTGAGTGCCGAGGAACGACGGGCCCGCTCGGGTCTGTTGAGTCGCCAGGTCACCTTGCGCTGAGACCGGTCGCCATGGATCCCACGACGACGGTCGCTTCGGTTGCGGTGATCATCGCAGCCAAGGACGAGGCCGCCCGGATCGTGAACACGGTGTCCGCGGCACGCCGGATCGCAGGGGTCGACCTGGTGATCGTGGTGGACGACGGCAGCTCTGATGCAACTGGGCGGCTGGCGGCCGAGGCTGGCGCTGTCGTGCTCAGCCATCCGCGCAACCGTGGCAAGGCGGCAGCCATGGCCACAGGGGCCCGGGCTGTCGGGGATCGTGACAGCAAGGATCCGGCGGTGCGGGGTGGAGCTCGGCTGCTGCTGTTCATCGACGCGGATCTGGAGCACAGTGCTGCCAACGCGGCCGCCCTGGTCGCGCCTGTCGCCTCGGGCGATGCAGACATGACCATCGCGACATTGCCACCGCAGTCGATCTCGGGTGGCGGTCATGGCTTCGTGGTTCGGTTGGCGCGCAACGGTATCGAGAGGCTCGCCGGCTGGTCGCCGACCCAGCCGTTGTCGGGCATGCGTTGTCTGTCCCGCGAGGCGTTCGAGGCGGCATCACCGTTGGCGCGGGGCTGGGGTGTTGAGGTTGGGCTCACCATTGACGTGCTGGGTGCGGGTTTGCGGGTGCTCGAGGTCCCTTGCGAGCTTCAGCACCGGGTCACCGGCTCCGGCTGGCGGGGTCAAGTCCACCGTGCCAGGCAGTATCGCGACGTCTGGCTGGCCCTCGCTGATCGCCGGGTCCGCAGACTGGTCAGAACCAGAGGACGCCGTGAGCGCCTCACCTTCTGAGAAGACTCGCGCGTGGCTGCGGCCAGTGGCGTTGAGCCTCTCGTTCGGCCTCCTCCTGTTGGTGGCCGCGGCTGGTCCTTCGGCGGCGAAGCCCGGTCTCGGCCCTCGCGGTTGGGCTCCCGGCGACCTCCCGATCTCCCTGTCCTCGGCCGTGGTCACGGCCGTCCTGTGGACCGCGTACCTGCTGGGAGCGTTGGCGGTGGCGCTGGGCCTGCGGCATGGATCGGGCAGCGCTGGGCGTCTGCCCCAGCCATGGACCCGGCTGTGGTCCAGGTCATGGCCGCTGGCGCTGGGCGCCCTGGCCTTGGTGACGGCGCCGATCGGCTCGGCTGACCACACCAACTACGCGGCGTACGGCCGGATCGCAGCGCAGGGTGGCGACCCCTACTCCGTCGCCCCGATCACCTGGGCGCTGGGTGGCGACCCTGTCACCAGCGCTGTCGAGCCGCCATGGACGATGGCGCCCAGCGTCTATGGCCCCTTCGCCACGGCGCTTCAGACCTTGAGCTCCCTTGCCGGACAAGACAATCTGCGCCAGACGGTCTGGTTCTGGCAGCTGTTGATCGTGGCGGCCTGGCTGCTGGTACGGATCTTGTTGCGCCACGCGGCATCCGATCACGACAGGACCTTGGCGCGTATCGACCTGTTGTGGACAGCCAACCCTCTCGTGTTCGGCGTCGCGGTGCTCGGCGCTCACGTCGACCTCATCGCCACAGCGCTTGCGCTGGCTGCGGTCGTCCTCGCGGCGCGCACGCCCTGGATCGCCGGTCTGGTGCTCGGAGCCACGGTCAGCACCAAGATCACCTACGCCATCGTGGGGCTGGCGATCCTGTGGTCCTGGCGTTCCTTGGCCCGAAAACCCCTGGCCCGCAACATGATCGCACTCGCCGTGTCGTCCGTGACCGTGGTCGTCTTCTTGCACCTCTCGGCTGGTCCTCACGTCTTCGATCAGCTGATGAAGGCTGGCAAGGGGGTGTCTCTTGCCACCGCCTGGCGCCCCGTCGTCAACTTTCTCTCCGCGGTGATGTCGCTGGACGCGGCCCGGACCGTGGTGTCGGTCGCCTCCATCATCACGATCGTGGCGGTGGCGTGGGCGCTGTCGCATCTCAAGATGTCACGCGAGCAGTCGCCGATGACGCACCAGGTCTCGCCCTTACAGCAGACTCAGTCGGCGATGACCGCGACGTTCGTGCTCGCAACGGCATACGCCGTCGCAGCCCCCTATGCGCTGCCCTGGTATGACGTGCTCACCTGGGCCACCCTGCCGCTGATGCTCGCCACGGCCCTCGACGGGATCCTGCTGGCGCGGTTGACGGTCATGGCCCTGGCCTACGTCCCTGGTCGGGTGGTCGCGATGAGTCCTGACGTCGAGTCGCTGACCCTGGGCTTCCGCAAGTTGGCAGGGCCGCTTGCCGCGTGGCTGGTGTTGCTGGCTATCGCGCGAGCCGTGAGGCGCGGGTGGTCACGGTCGCCGCGAACGTCTCGTCCTCGAGTGTCCTGAGCGCCAAAGCGATCACAAGGGGCACGGCCAAGGCGATTCCCAGGGCGGGGATTGCCGTGCCGGAGTCGTTGAGCGCAAAACCAATCACCCACATGACCAGGACGGAGATGAGCCCCGGCCGCAGCAGCTGGACCCGCTCGAAGGACCGACGCAGTGGGCGGGCAGCCCGTGACATGGGCCGGGCGAAGACGTAGGCCAACGCGACGAGGGCGACCGGAACGAGCGGCGACAACGGGTTGCCGAACAGAAGTGACATGTTCTGGTCGAGCTTGCGGGTGATGATGTCCCAAGCGCCGCCATCGATGGCAGTCTGGACGAATCGGCCCAGGTGCGAACGGGACTCGGCCGGACGAAGCCAGTCCAGCAGGCCCAGAAGCAGGACGAACAGGCCGGTCCCCCCACCGACGGCCAGGAGTCTGCGCCAGGTCACCTTGATCCGAAGGATTGCCATCATCAGGAGGATCAGCGCGGGCAGAAGCGCCGGCGGGCCACCGAAGTCGCTCCCCCATGACGGGGCCGCGTCCACGATGATGGCGCACGACCCGATGACGGCCACCGCGGCGGCTGCCATGCGGGGTTGCTGGACCGTGAGGAGGTGGTTGCCGACGACGATGCAGAGCAACAGGGTGGCGGTGGCAAACACCGCGAAGGTTACGTTGCCCATGCCAAAGAAACGACCCCCGACCAGAGGTTGCAGGCCCAGCAGCGAGGAGAGCTGGAGCCTCGACCCGGTCATCACGTCGGCCGCAAGCACCGCCACGGTCGACGCACTGACCACGGCCACTGGCCCGAACAGCCGCTGCCGCCACGGCCCCAGGAGGGCCAGCAGCGAAATGGCTGTGGCAAATATCGCGACGGAGGCGACCACGCTCACCAGCGGTACCGAGAAACGCCACCACGGAAGGAGGTTCGCCAGAAATGTCGAGACCGGAACCGTCGCAGCGACGGCCGCCGCCCGACGGGTGAACACCAGTAGTCGCCTTCGCTGAGGTGCGGTGCCCCAACGGCGCCGCCAGAGCAACGCGGCGATCAGATACAGCGCCAGCTGGAGCAGGGCCCAACCGTAGAAGAACGGCTCGACCAGGCTGTGGACCTCGTACGACGCCCGGTCAAGGTCCAGCAGGGCGGTCAGTCGCTCATGGGCCGACCGCTGGTCGTTGCCGTCACCGGGCACGAACCGGAGCGGGGCGCCGCCCAGACGTGACGGGCGAGGGATGCTCAGGTGATCGAGAGCGGTCGCTGTCAGATCCGACAGCTGCACCAGCCCTGGTCGCCGGGTCGAGGACGACTCCAATGTCCCGGCTCCGAAGTACGGCCCCGTGCCCGCGATCAGCCGCAGGCGTTCGGTGACTCCGGCGTCGGAGAGGCTGGCGAGCAGGACGTCAGTCCCCGACGGTGCCGCCTTGATCACGGCGGCAACCCTGGCGTCTGCTGCCGCGACCTGCTGGGCACGGGTGGTCGTGGGGCGTGACGCGTCCTGAGGGTCCACGTCCCCCGGGTCGCGGATCGATCCGACGTCGATCAGCGTCGCCGGGCACGCGACCAGGGCCGCGGCCAGGGTCGAGCTGTCGAATGGCTCGTAACGGCCCACGATCCCGGTCGACCGTGCCGCGCCCAGAGCTGCACCGGGACCCACGGCCTGGATACAGCCTCCGTGGCTGGCGACCTGGTCGCCGAGCAAGCCAAGGGAGGCGTCGAACTTCGTGGCCGCGGCTGCCGCGAGGTAGTCGTTCCAGTGGGGCACCACCGTGCCGGCAGTCATGGACTCGGGCAGGGCTCGGCACGCCTGCTTGACCCCATCGGGTCCTCCGCCACCGCCACCGCCACCGACGGCGTCAACGTCGCCGGCTCGCTCCCCGGCGGAAAGGCTCAGCCAGCCGTCGACCGGGCAGGTGTTGGCACGCACCGAGCGGACCGTCAGGTCGGCCGTCGCACCCTGGCGCAACAACGACCAGAGGGCCGGCGTCGCTTCGGCCGAGACGTCACTCCACGACAGGCCGCCGGTGCCGATGACCACGATGGATCCGCTGAGGTCCTTGCGCGCGGCGGGAGCGGGCGCGTCCGGCGATGACGCCATGAGGCCGCCGATCACCAGCGCTGCGAGCACCGCGACGGCCGTGGCGGCGGCGAGCAGTCGGCGTCGGGTCACGGGCAACAGGCTACGGGGCGAGTCAGCCCAGGACGGAGACGTTGGCGACTTGGAGCAGGGACGCAGCGGCAAGCAGCAGACACACGCTCCCGCCGATCCGGCGGACGGTGGCCAGCCGGATCCGCTTGAGCAGGGTCCGGCCCAGGAGAGCGGCCAGGGCGGACACGGTGGCCAGGGCCAGGAAGGCCCCAACCCCGACCGACACCGGGTCCTGGTACTTCACGACCAGGCCCGCCGTCAGCAGCTGTGACAGGTCACCCCACTCGGCCACGAAGAGCACCAGGAAGCTGGCGCCAACCGCCTGCAGCCCATGGACGCCCGGCCTGGCTTTGGCCTCGAACTCGTGCTCGATCTCGACTTCCTCGGCATCTGCCTTGCCAGCTCCGCGGATCAGGATGAGACCGCCGGCCAGGAACATCAAGGCGGCGAAGATCTCGACAGGCGTCCGTGGCAGGCGACCGAGCAGACCGCCCAGCGTCACCGCGATGACGGTCTGCACCGCGAAGGCGGAGGCAACCCCGACCCAGACCGCCAGCGGCTTGTATCGCGTCGCCAGGACCAGCGTCGCGATGAACGTCTTGTCAGGCAGCTCGATGGGGAAGATCAGCAGGAAGGCGGTGAGGGCGATGGCGAAGCTCATGGTGGCGTCGAGCCTAGCGACAACCCGGACAGTTCAAGTTCTAGCCCTGACGAGCGGTCGGGCTCGACCTGACCGGGCCGTCGGCTGGAACTCGCGCGCGTCGAGGCCACAAACCGTCATACGCTGCGGTCGTGAACCTGAGCCAAAGCACGTTGTCGACCCTGGTCGTCGTCGCGCTGGGTGCTGTGGTTCTGGCCATCGCCATCGCCGTTGGCGCACAGCTGCGCCTTTCCCGCATCCAGGCCCGGTATCGCGTTCTGTGGGCCGGTGGTGAGAAGGACGTCGCCGCGGTCCTCTCGGACCAGTCCAGCGAGATCGCCCAGCTGCGCAGCGACGTCGCACGGGTTCGCGACAAGCTCACCGGGTCGGCCGGCGACATCGAGCAGAGTCTTCGTCATGTTGCAGTGGTCCGCTACGACGCGTTCGGCGACATGGGCGGCCGGCTCTCCTTCTCGGCGGCGATCGTCGACGACCGCGGGGACGGGCTCGTGATCAGCTCGATCCACGCGCGCGGTGAGTCCCGTACCTATGCCAAAGGCATTGTGGAGGGCGACAGCGAGGTCACACTGTCACCTGAGGAGCAGCAGGCGCTCGCCGCTGCCCGAACCGGAAGGGGCGGCTCGTGAGCTCGCGTTACGGATTCCTTGGTCCCACAGGCACATTCACCGAGATGGCGCTGCGTCAATGCTCCCAGGTGGCCGAGGCCGTCGATGCCGAACGCATCCCGTTCGCCTCAGTGGACGCTGCGCTGGCGGCACTTCGCGCAGGCGATCTCGAGGCCGCAATGGTGCCGATCGAGAACTCCGTCGAAGGTGGGGTCAGTGCCACGCTGGACGCCCTGGCCAGTGGGGACCCGCTCGTCGTGGTCGGCGAACAGGTCGTCCCGATCACCTTCGTCCTGGCCGCTCCTGTCCGGACTGGTTTCGCCGACATACGTGTCGTGTCAACGCATCCGCACGCCTGGGCACAGGTGCGCGGATGGATGGGGGCACACCTTCCGGACGTGGAGTACCTGCCCGCCGCATCCACCGCCGCGGCCGCAGCAGGGCTGGCCGGCGAGCGGCCGGCATACCAGGCTGCGGTGTGCGCGCCGGTCGCCGCGGCCAACCACGGGCTCACGGTCCTGCAGGAAGACATCGGCGACAACAGTGGCGCTGTCACGCGGTTCGTGCTCGTCTCCCGGCCTGGCCAGCTGCCCGCGCCGACGGGGGCCGACAAGACGTCAGTGGTCCTCTTCCAGCGCGAGGATCACCCCGGAGGCCTGCTCGAGCTGCTCGAGCAGTTCGCAGCACGCGGTATCAACCTGACCCGGATCGAGTCGCGGCCCAACGGCGGCCGGCTTGGTGACTACTGCTTCTCCATCGACTGCGAGGGACACGTCAACGACGAGCGGGTCGGCGAGACGCTGATGGGGCTGAAACGCGTCTGCGCCGACGTGCGCTTCCTGGGGTCCTATCCACGGGCCGACAGCCTCCAGGCCCAGGTGTCGGCAGGTACGCACGACGGCGACTTCATCGAAGCGCGGAGCTGGCTACGAAGCTTGCGCGGCACCTCGACGCCCTGACAAGCACACCGACTTTGCTCAGTTCAGGCCGCTTTCAGGTGGACATCTCGGCGCAGAAACCGGCCTGAACTGAGCAAAGTCAGGTCAGGTATCTGCGCAGACCGCGCTCACCCGATCGCATCATGAGGGCATGGTTGCCGCGCAGCAGTGGCCGGACGGCTAACGGAGCCCGTCGCAGCATCGGCGACGTGACCTCCACCTCCTGGCTGAACACGGCCCGCGTGCCGGTTCCATCGGAAGTGACCCGCCAGGCGCACCAGCCCTGCAGGTCTCCGGCGACGAGCACCCGCAGGATCCCGTGCGCCTCGTCCTGGGCGTCACGAGTCAGAACCAGCTCGAGGGTGTAAGGCAGCAGGCTGCGGACCCGCACCGTGCCGCTGTCGGCGTCGATCCAGTGGATCTCGCGGATCTGTGGCCACCACCGGTCGTAGCCCTCGACGTCTGCCAGCGCGGCATAGACCTGTTCGCGGGGCGCGCGAAGGTGCCACTCGTTGTCGAAGCGGTATGCCGTCGACACCCGGTCAGCCCACCCGGATGATCAGGGCGAGAGGATCGACGGTGGCGGACAGGGCGCGAGCCTGACCGATCGGGTCGCCGTCGATCTGGACCCGTTCAGGGCGGTCGGTGCGGATGGTCACCGACTTCAGGCGGTGGTGGTCCACCCGTTGGTGGCCCTTGCGCTTCTTCGAGATGACTCGTCCGGCCACGGCAACCCAGCCGACGACGCCAACCGGCGAGAGGACGACGACGTCGAGCCAGCCGTCATCGACCTCAGCCTGCGGCATGAGCACGAGCCCGCCGGTGATCTTGCCGCAGTTGCCGACGACCACGGTGCGCGCCCGGCGAGTGAGCTCCGGCTCGTCGTCGATCTTCATCCGGACCTTGAACTGTGGGCCGCGGAGGTTCCTCGCACCCGAGATGGTGTACGCCAACGGGCCGACCGTCTTCTTCAGGCGTTCGGGCGCGTCAGCCATGATCGCGGCGTCGAAGCCGAGGCCGGCCATGATCAGGAAGATGTGCTCCTCGGGACTTTCGTGCTCGCCCGACGGGTCCACGGTGAGCCGGCCCACGTCGACCCGTTTGTTCTGACCGGTCAGTGCCACCTTGAGTGCGGCGTCGAGGGAGTCGACGGGCAGGTTGAGGTTGCGGGCGAGCAGGTTGGCGGTGCCGCCGGGCAGGAGGCCCATGGGGACCTCGGTGCCGACCAGTGCAGCCGCGACAGCGCGGACGGTCCCGTCGCCACCCAGCGGGCAGATCAGCGTCGCGCCATCCCTGACCGCCTGGCGGGCCTGCCCGGTGCCGGGGTCCTGAGCCGTCGTCTCGACCCACAGGGGCTCATCCCAGCCGACGTCAAGACAGCCCTGGGTGACCTGCGCCCGCACCGCCGCGAGGTCGTCGAACTTGGTCGGGTTGACGATGATCGCGGCCACGCGCTTGGGCGCCTCGGCGGACTTCGCTGCCCCCTCCGGACGGAAGTGCTCGCGATGAGGACGGCGTCGGCCGAAGCGACGAACGCCCGCCACCGCAGCCTGGGCAACCTTGTCCCCTGAGGTGGCGATGACCAGCCATGCCAGCAGGGCGATGACGATCGCCCCGACGGCGACGATCGCGATCCATCCGGCGTGGTCTGTCAGCACGGTGCGACGTTACCGGAAACCGGCCACCTCACTTTCGTCCGTAGCCGAACGACCTGCGCGAGGATGGCACCATGACGTCCCCCACTAGCAGCGCCAGGGCACCCGACCCTGCTACCACAAGCCGATCCGGCACCGCCTCTGACATCGAACCCGACGACAAGGACTGGACCTGGGTCCTGCAGCGGCCTTGCGACGAGTGTGGTTTCGACGTCGGCACGGTGTCCGGTCGACAAGTTGCGGCAAGGCTCCGCGCCCATGCCGTCAGCTGGTCGGCAGTGCTCCATCGTGCCGACGCCACGGCCCGGCCGGAACCACAGGTGTGGTCACCACTGGAGTACGGCTGTCACGTCCGGGACGTATGCCGGGTGTTCGAGTCCCGCGTGAACCTCATGCGGCTGCAGGTCGATCCGGTTTTCGAGAACTGGGACCAGGACGCCACGGCGGTCGCGGACGCATATGGCGCTCAGGACCCGCTGGCTGTCAGCGTTGAGCTGTCGGGTGCGGCAGAGGCTGCAGCAACAGCGTTCGACGCCGTGACTGACGGCGACTGGCAGCGCACCGGACGCCGCAGCAACGGCTCGGCCTTCACCATCGAGACCCTCGGCCAGTACCTCATCCATGACCTCACCCATCACCTGCACGACGTGCGCGGCTGAGCCGGGCGTCCGGCATACAGCGGGGTGGTTGGTGGTTGTGGATGGGTGTGGTGGTAGGTCGTGCTTGTCAGTAATGGGTTCGATGACGGGACAGTGCCGCAGATAGGCTCAGGCGCGTGATCGACATCAAGCTCCTGAGAGACCAACCTGACGCCGTGCGGGCCTCGCAACGTGCCCGGGGTGAGGACGAGGGGATCGTCGACGAGATCCTGAAGGCGGACGAGCTGCGTCGTTCGTCCATCGCCGAGTTCGAGGCGCTCCGAGCCGAGCAGAAGGCGTTCGGCAAACGGGTCGCAGCGGCTCAGGGCGATCAGAAGGCCGTGCTCGTGGCCGCGGCCAAGGCCACCTCCGACCTGGTCAAGGTGTTGCAGATCGCCGCCGCCGACGCTGAAGCCGAGCTGGCGAGGCTGCTCCGCCGTGTCCCCAACATTGTCATCGAGGGCATCCCCAGCGGTGGCGAGGACGACTTCCGGGTCCTTGAGACCGTTGGCACGGCAAGGGATTTCGTCGCAGAGGGCTTCGAGCCCAAGGACCACCTCGAGCTGGCTGAAGGCCTGGACGCCCTCGACATGGAGCGCGGGGCGAAGGTCGGTGGATCGCGGTTCTACTTCCTCAAGGGTGTTGGGGCGCGACTCGAGCTGGCGCTGCTCAACATGGCCATCGCTCAAGCTGTCGAGGCCGGCTTCACGCCGATGATCACCCCGACGCTGGTCAAGGCCGACATCATGGATGGCGCAGGGTTCCTTGACGCCCATGCCGACGAGGTCTATCGCCTCGAGGCCGACGACCTGTATCTCACCGGGACCTCCGAGGTCGCGCTCGCCGGCTACCACGCCGACGAGATCCTGGACCTTTCGGCCGGTCCGAAACGCTATGCCGGGTGGTCGTCCTGCTATCGGCGCGAGGCCGGGTCCTACGGCAAGGACACCCGTGGCATCATCCGCGTGCACCAGTTCCAGAAGGTCGAGATGTACAGCTACTGCCGGCCGGAGGAGGCGGAGGCTGAGCACCAGCGGCTGCTCGAATGGGAACAGGAGATGCTCGCCAAGATCGAGGTGCCGTACCGCATCATCGACATCGCCGCCGGCGACCTCGGCGGTCCGGCCGCGCGCAAGTTCGACTGCGAGGCGTGGGTGCCCACGCAGGGCCGCTATCGCGAGCTGACGTCGGCCTCGAACTGCACGACCTATCAGGCCCGCCGCCTCAACATTCGTGAGCGCGACCCCGAGTCGGCTGGTAATGCCACCCGCCACGTCGCGACGCTCAACGGCACGCTGGGCACCACCCGCTGGATCGTGGCCATTCTGGAGAACCACCAGCAGGCTGACGGTTCCGTGGTCGTGCCCGCCGCGCTGCGGCCGTTCCTGGGCCTTGACATCCTGACTCCGACGGCGTGAGCGGGGCGCCTGGATGGCAGAACGACTGATCGCCCTCGACCTCGACGGCACGACGATCCACCACGATGGCTCGATGTCGCCGGCGGTTCGCCAGGCTGTGGGCGAGGTAGCCGATGCCGGCTTTCACGTCGTCATCGCCACCGGTCGTGCGATCCTGGCCGCGATGCCGCTCATCGCGGACCTTGGCCTGGAGCACGGGTTCGCGGTCTGCTCCAACGGCGCGGTGACCCTCGAGCTGGACCCCGACCACACCGATGGTTATCGCATCCTGGAGACCGTAACCTTCGATCCGGCGCCGGCCCTGGAGATGCTACGCGGGTCGTGGCCGGACGCCGTCGTGGCGGTGGAGGAGCTCGGCGTCGGCTTCAAGGTGAGCGCCCCGTTCCCTGACGGCGAGCTGGACGGACAGGTCCGCGTCGTCCCCTGGGAAGAGCTCGGATCCTCGCCCGCGACCCGTGTCACCTTCCGCAGTCCGACCGGCACCGCCGAGGACTTCCTGGCGTTGGTCGAACGGATCGGCCTGCACGAGGTCAGCTACGCCGTCGGGTTCACAGCCTGGCTGGACATCAATCCCGAGGGGGTCTCCAAGGCCTCGGCGCTGGAGCTGATCCGGCGCCGGTTGGGGGTCGAGCTG
>Ga0209798_10002150_pt1 | contig 11646 bp, 11 predicted proteins | sample DOMMetBare3Fresh_FD_187475 | JGI IMG/M metagenome (GOLD analysis project Ga0209798, IMG submission 187475) | Wetland sediment microbial communities from St. Louis River estuary, USA, under dissolved organic matter induced mercury methylation -... | ecosystem: Environmental > Aquatic >...
TCGAGCTGTCGGTGCAAGCCAACGACGTGACCGAGCTCGGAGGCCTCGGCAACGACGTCGACGAGATGGTCGACGAGATGGAAGCCCTACGGCAGGCCATCGAGGAGACCGGCGGTGGCACCGCGGTGGCGGGCACCGGGTGACGCAGGTCCCGCCCGACCCAGCTCCCCTGCTCACCGAGGTGCACGCTGGTGGCCCCGAGGACCCCGGCCGTCGAGGGTCCTACCTCGTTGCCGCCGGCATCCTCCTCTCGCGGATCGCCGGGCTGCTCCGCGAGGTCGCCATCTCGGCCTACTTGGGGGTGGGTTCCACCGCCGACGTGTTCAAGGCGGCCCTGCGCATCCCCAACCTGCTCCAGAACCTCCTCGGCGAGGGCGTGCTCTCGGCCTCGTTCATCCCGGTGTACTCCCGCCTGCTCGACGAGGACCGTCCCGCCGCCCAGCGCCTGGCCGGCAACGTGCTGGGGTTGCTGCTCGCGGTGATGGCGGCGTTGGTGGCGATCGGCGTGCTGCTGGCCAGACCTCTCACGATGCTCATCACACCGGGGTTCTCCGGCCAGCGGCTGGACCTCGCCGTCACCCTGCTCCGGATCATGTTCCCGGGGATCGCGTTCCTGGTGCTCTCCGCCTTCTGCACGGGGATCCTCAACAGCCACCGGCACTTCTTCCTGTCCTACGTGTCGCCGGTGATGTGGAACGCCACCCAGATCGCCATCGTCGTGGTGGTCGCCCTCGTCGGGGCGACCGAGGTGGGATTGGCCCACGCCCTGGCGTGGGGCGTGGTGGTCGGCGCGGTGCTCGAGGTCGCCATCCAGGTGCCCTCCGTGCGGCGGCTCACCAAGGGCGCCACCCTGAGCATCGACCGAAGCTCCCCTGCCGTGCGCGACGTGCTCGGACGCTTCGGCCCGGTGGTGCTCGGCCGAGGCGTCATCCAGCTGATCAGCTACCTCGACCTCGTGCTCGCCAGCCTCCTCGCGGTCGGCGGCGTGTCGGCCCTCACCTACGGGCAGGTGCTCTACCTGCTCCCCATCAGCCTGTTCGGCATGGCGGTGGCGGCCGCCGAGCTCCCGGAGCTCTCCCGCCTCGGCCGGCGCAGCCGGCAGGCCATCAAGGACCGGCTTCACTTCGGCATGGAGCGCATCACCTTCTACGTGGCCATCACGGCCGCGCTCTACGTGTTCGCCGGGGATGTCGTGGTGGGTGCCCTGCTGCAACGGGGTGAGTTCACGGCCGGCGACAGCCGACTGGTGTGGTTCGTGATCGCCGCCTTCGCGCTGGGCCTGCTCGGCACCACCCGATCACGGCTCCTGCAGAACGGGCTCTACGCCATCGACCGGCCGAAGCTGGTGGCCCGCATCGCCATCGTCCGGGTGACGATCGCCGCGCTGCTCGGCGGTCTGCTCATGTTCCCCTTCGACCGCTTCGCCGTCGTGGGCTCATCGCTGCAGCAGATCGGGCCACTCCGCCTCGGGCCGCTGCCCGACGAGCTGCGCCTGGCGGGTCAAGGCCCACCCCGGCTGGGCGTCGTGGGCCTGGCCCTCGGGGCCGCCGCCTCCTCCTGGATCGAGTACCGGCTCCTGCGCGGCGCCCTCGAGCATCGCATCGGACGTCTCCCGCGCCTGGGCCACGACGCCCGGTGGTCGATGACGGCCGCCGCCGCCGCCGGCGTCCTGGCCGCCGGCCTCCGGTCAGTCACCGACGACATGCCCCGGCTCGTGGCCTTCGCCGTGGTGGTCGTGCCCACCGGCGTCGCCTACCTCGCCATCACGGCCAGCATGGCGGTGAGCGAGGCGAGCGCGCTGCTGGCTCGCGCGCGGCGACTCCTCCCGGGCTGAACGATCGGCCGGATAGGCTCCCCGCCATGTTCAAAGCACTCAGGCGTTGGTGGAAGTACCTCGGGGCGAAGGTCAACTCGGTCTTCAACACCAAGGCGGATCCCAAGATCCAGCTGGAGCAGGCCATCACCGAGGCCCAGGACCAGCACCGCCGGCTCCGGGAGCAGGCGGCCAGCGTCATCGCCAACCAGAAGCAGACCGAGATGCGCCTCGACCGCTCCATGGAGGAGTTGGAGAAGGTCTCCGCCAACGCCAAGCAGGCGGTCCTCATGGCCGACGAGGCAGGCAGGAAGGGCGACACCGCCAAGGTCGAGGAGTACACCTCGGCCGCCGAGTCCTTCGCCACCCGCCTCATCGCCATCGAGGGCGAGGTGGAAGACCTCAAGCAGCTGGCCCTGCAGTCGTCCCAGGCCTCCGACCAGGCCAAGGCCGCCGTGCAGCAGAACGCCACCGCCTTGCAGCGCAAGCTGTCCGAGCGCAACAAGCTGCTCTCCCAGCTCGACCAGGCCAAGATGCAGGAGCAGGTCAACAAGGCGATGACCTCGCTGTCCGAGACCGTCGGCGAAGATGTGCCCACCTTCGATGAGGTGCGGGAGAAGATCGAGGCGCGCTACGCCAAGGCCAAGGGCATGTCCGAGCTCACCGAGTCGTCCGTCGAGTCCCGCATGCTGGAGGTTGAGCAGGCGGCGGCCAACAGCGAGGCCCAGACCCGCCTGGCGCAGATTCGCGCCCAGCTCGGGCTGGCCCCGGCCGGAGCGGAGGCGCCCGCTCCTGAGGTCGCCCCGGGCGAGGCCGGTCCCGCCTGAGCGACGAGGTGGGCGTCGGCCCACACCCGGCGCCCTGGCCCACCGACCCCCGGTACGACGCGGAGCTGCTCGCCGGGGGGGATCGTCGCAACGTCGCCGACCGCTACCGCTACTGGAGCGTCGAGGCCATCGTGGCCGACCTCGACCCGCGGCGCCACCCGTTCCATGTCGCCATCGAGAACTGGTCGCACGACCTCAACATCGGCACCGTGATCCGCAACGCCAACGCGTTCCTCGCCGCCAGCGTGCGCATCGTCGGACGCCGCCGCTGGAACCGTCGCGGCGCGATGGTGACCGATCGCTACCAGCACGTGGCCCACCACCCCACGATCCAGGACCTCCTGCAGTGGGCCGGTGCAGAAGACCTTCCGCTCGTGGGCATCGACAACCCCTCAGGCGCGCGCCCCATCGAGACGACCCCGCTCCCGCGCCGGTGCGTCTTGCTGTTCGGACAGGAGGGCCCGGGGCTCTCGCCTGGCGCCCACGACGCCTGCTCGCTCGTGTGCTCGATCACGCAGATGGGCTCGACCCGCTCCATCAACGCCGGGGTCGCCTCGGGAATCGCCATGCACACCTGGCTCCGCCAGCACGTCCTTGGGCCTGACACGGTCTAGGGCAGCACGACGAGGTCGTCGCGGTGCACGACCTCATGGGGCATACCCTCGGGCAGGTCGGCCGTGCGACGCCCGGCGACCTCCCGGAGGCCCACCGAGCCCAGCCGAACGAGGCCCTTGGCGAACACCGTGCCGTCGAGGCCGGCGATCTCCACCGCGTCATCCACCTCGAAGCTGCCCCTCACCTCGTGCACCCCGGCGGCCAGTAACGAGACGCCGCGGTCGAGGAGCGCCCGGCGGGCACCCTCGTCGACCAGGATGGTGCCGCTCGATCCCACCGCGAAGGCGATCCAGAGCTTCCGGGCGGGGAGCCGCCGGCTCCGCGGGTGCACGATCGTGCCGGCACCGGTCACCCCCGCCACCACGTCGTCGAGCACGCCCACTCTCGAGGCTTGGGCGATAACGGCCTTCACGCCTGACCACGCCGCGATCTTGGCCGCCGCCAGCTTCGACGCCATCCCACCGCTCCCCCGGGCCGTGCCCGTACCACCAGCGAGAGACTCCAAGGAGTGGTCGAACTCGATGATCTCCTCGATGAGCGACGCCGACGAGTCGAGCCGAGGATCGGCGGTAAGGAGACCGGGGGCGTCCGTGAGCAGCACCAGCAGGTCGGCGGCCAGGAGGTGGGCCACCAGCGCGGCCAGGCGGTCGTTGTCGCCGAAGCGGATCTCGTCGTCGGCGATGGCATCGTTCTCGTTCACCACCGGCACCACGCCGAGGTCGAGGAGACGGCCCAGCGTGGCCCGGGCGTGGAGGTACTGCTGGCGCACGGTGAAGTCGAACGGCACGAGCAGCACCTGGCCGCCCACCAACCCGTGGGTGGCCAGCGCTCCTTCGTAGACGCGCATGAGACGGGTCTGACCCACCGCAGAGGCGGCCTGGAGCGTGACCGCATCCCGCGGCCGATCCCCGCCCGTGTACCCGAGGGCGGGCAGGCCGGCGGCGATGGCTCCGGAGGTCACCAGGACCACGCGATGGCCCTGGCCTCGCAGCCCGGCCGCCTCAGAGCACAGCTTGGCCACGGCACCCTCGTCGATGTCGCCGTCAGGGGTGGTGAGGGACGACGTGCCGATCTTGGCGACGACGATCATCGATCGTCGTCGTAGTCGAAGGCCAGCCTACCGATGTGCACCGTGTCACCGCGTTGGGCACCGGCACGCGCCAGGGCCTTGTCGATGCCCAACGCGCGCAGGCGGCGATGGGCCTCGTCCATGGCCTCCGCGTTGGTGAGGTCGGAGAGGGCTACGGCCCGCTCCGCCTGCCGGCCCACCACGGTCCATGCCCCGCGTTCGTCCCGCTCGATGCGGTAGCCCTCCGCCACCGGGCGGTGGAGCACGAAGGCATCGGCATCGGGCACCTCGGCCCTCGCCGCTCGCACGGCATCCGCCATCTGCCCGGTCAGGGTCCGCAGCCCGGCACCGGTGACCGCCGCGATGTGGAGCCCGTCGAAGGCCACATCGGGCGCGGCCAGGTCGGCGCGCGACCCCACCACGATCCGGGGCCGCTCGAGCAGATCGGGCTGATAGTCGCCCAGCTCGGCCAACAGGATCCTCTCCTGCTCCGCCGGGCTGTGCTCGGCGAGCGGCGAGAGATCGAGGAGCAGCACGAGCACGCGCGCCCGCTCCACGTGGCGCAGGAACTGATGCCCCAAACCACGGCCCTCGCTCGCCCCCTCGATGAGCCCAGGCAGGTCGGCCACCACGAACTCGGTCTCGTCGTCGAGGCGCACCACGCCCAGATTCGGCTCCAGCGTGGTGAAGGGGTAGTCGGCGATCTTCGGCTTGGCGGCCGAGATGGTGGAGATGAGGGTGGACTTGCCCACGCTCGGGAACCCGACAAGGGCCACATCGGCCATCAGCTTGAGCTCGAGGCGCAGCCAGCGCTCCTCGCCGACCTCGCCCTGCTCGGCAAAGGCCGGCGCCCGACGGCGGTTCGACAGGAAGCGGGCGTTGCCCCGCCCTCCGTGGCCCCCCTCGGCCGCCAGCCAGCGATCGCCGGGGTGGAGCAGGTCGGCCAGCACCGTGCCGTCCTGACCCCGCACGACGGTGCCCTCCGGCACGGGCACCTCGAGGTCGCCGCCACCACGGCCGTGCTTGCGCTGGCCCTGGCCGTGGGTGCCGCTCTTGGCGGCTCGGTGCGGGTGATCCTTGAAGGCGATCAACGACGACACGTTGCGATCGACCACGAGCCACACGCCCCCGCCGGTGCCGCCGTCGCCGCCGTCAGGGCCACCAAAGGGCACATGGGCCTCGCGGCGAAAGCTGACGGCGCCGGCGCCGCCGTCACCCGCCTTCACGTGGAGGCCACACTCATCGACGAACTGCGACACGCGGCGAGGCTACCGAGCGACCTCGCCGGTCCGTGAACCCGGGGTGATCAGCGGGTGAGGTGGACCGGGTTGCCCTCGATGCGGGCGGCCCAGGTGGTGACGTCGGTGGTGGCGGCCGCGAACTGGTACTGGATGCCCCACCAGCAGGAGTTGCCGGTGGTGACGGGGTTGATCCCGACCGTGCAGGTGTAGCCAGACGGCACGTTGATGCGGATCTTCAACCACTCGCCGTTGAACTGGCTGCTGCTGCCGTTGTGGGTGATGATCCCGCAGCTCGGCGACGTATCCGACGCGTGCGCAGTGGCTTCCTGACGGCCGGTCGCGCCGCCGGCCGAGGTCGTTTGGGGCGCGTTCGGGGCCGGGGAAGCGGTGTAGCTGCAGTCGGTCGCCGCAACGTTGACCACGGGGCCCGGCACGGCCGGGTTCGTGGACGGCTTCATCGGGTAGATGGTGGACTGACCGCTGGAGTCGCCCGGATCCCAGAGGTCCACCACCAGCGTCTTGCCCGCGTACTGCGGGCCCACCTCGGCCAGGTAGAACGTGGCCGTCTGGGTGCCGCCGCTCGCGGTGAAGTTGTTGAACATGCCCATGTCCCGGTAGGCGTACAGCGCCGGCTGCACCCCGGTGGTGCAGGAGCCGTTGGCGCAGGCCTGCACCGCGTAGGCGTTGACACCAGAGCCGTTCGTCTGCGTGTCGTTGGTCCGCACGTTCACCAGGTAGAGGTCACCGGATTGGACGCCCGTGAGGGTGCACAGCGTGCGCCACTGCAGGCGGAAGAACGGCTCCTCGCGCAGTCCCCACCAGCAGCTGTTCTCGCTGGTGTCGCCGGAGGAGCCGGTGAAGACGTTGGTGCGGATCTCGAAGTCGAACGGGTTGGTCTGCTTGAACACCCGGTACTCGGTCTGGAAGGAGTTCCCGGAGCTGTTCAGCTCCTCGTCCCCGGTCATGTTGGACAGCCCGGAGACGCAGTCCACCTGGGAGGTGCCCGACTGGGAGCAGTTGGCCGGCAGGGTTGCCGCCACCGCGTTCCCGCCGAACTGCGCGTCATACACCTGGATGGCCACGTTGCCGCTGAGCCCGGAGGGGATCTTGACGACGTACCAGAAGCCCCGGTTCACGTCGGAACGGTAGTTCTTGTTGGGGGTGTTGGGGGGGGTTTCGGTGCAGTTCACGGTGATGTAGCAGCGGGGCGAGAAGGCGTCACCGTTGGGGTTGACCGTGCCGGGGCCTTCGGCCATGGCCCAGAACCCCGGGCTGCGCGTGGCGTCGATCTGGTTGCCGGTGGGAACCCAGCTGCTGGACGCCGGGATGGAGGTGATCTGGGCAGTCCACTCGCAGAGCTGGTTGCCGTTGGCCGCCGTCTTCACCGTGGATCCCGTCGGCAGCATCCCGGTGGCCCAGGCGCCGCTCGATGGCCAGCTGCCGTCGGCTGCTTGATACCCCACGTTGCACGGCCTCGTCACTGGCGCGGTGGTCCGCATGAACGCCTGGACCGAGCTGGCCCGCGTGATCCGGGCATCCCAGGTGCACTGCCGGTTGCCCGTGCCGCTCGTGTACTTCGCTCCGGCGTTGTACGTGGTGGCGGTCTCCCACCGACCGTTGGTGCCGGGGCTGACGCCGAACACGTTGCAGGGGGTGTTGGTCGGCGCGCGCCGGTAGTAGTCGGGGGGCGGGACGCTCACCGGGGTGGGGGTGGTGGGGTCGCCGTTGACCGTCCAGCGGCACTGCGTCGACCCCGAGTTGGCGGCCGCCCCGTCGAACGCGGTGGCGCTCGTCCAGCGGCCGAGGCTCACCGTGTTGCTGACGTTGCAGGGCGCGTTGGTGGGCGGGTTGGCGACGTTGTTCCAGTTGGGCGGCCAGGTGACGGTGTTGCTGGCCGGCGTGTCGATGCGCGTGTAGGTGTTCTTCGAGGCGTTGCCGCCGAAGTAGTTGAGCGGGCTGCCCAGCGGGATGGGGAGGTTGTACTCGGCCTCGGCGCTTCGGGACAGCGACTGCGTGTGGCCGATCACCTGGGAGAAGTAGCGGGTGGCGTTGGGCTCCGTGACGGTCACCTTCAGCGAGTTGTCGCTGGAGCCGTACTCGATCTCGATGTCGAGGTTGGGGTACACGGTGAGGTGGCAGGTGGCGCTGCCGTCGCCGAGGCCGTTGCGCTGGAGGCTCTGGCACGCCACCTTCCTCGCCTCGGCGATGTCCGGCATCCAGACCGTGCCGGCCAGGGCGGCCGCGTCGGCCGACTTCTGGAGGTAGCTGATGCGCGAGTACCAGCTGGCGAGGTCGACGCCGTACGCCGCGAAGACCATCAAGGGGATCAGCAGGAGCGCCGTCATGATGATGGCGACGCCTTCCTGGCCACGTGAACGGCGGGGCTGGGAGCGGGGAGGGGGGGTGGTGCGCATGGGTTCCTCGTCAGGGGGCGTCAGAAGTCCGGTTGCAGCCGGTACACGCTGCTCTTGGTGATGGTGAAGTCGCCGAAGAAGGTCTTGGTGCGGTTGGTGTGGGTGGTGCGGATCCACACACCGACGTAGTCAGGCGGGCCGGCCAGCGTGTCCTTGCGGGCCGAGGGGAGCCACTGCTCGACGGCGGCGGGGAGGACGGTGCTCTGGGTGACGCTCCGCACCAGGGCACCGCTGTAGGAGTTGCAGCTGGCTGCCACCCCGAAGTTCGTGCCGTTCTCGGTGGCGGGCACGCAGCCCGAGGGCACCTGGCCGTCGACGGTGGTGGACTTGTAGATGACCACCCGCTGGAGGTTCGCCAGCTCGTCGGCGGGCAGCGAGGCCTTGATGGCAACCAGGGTGGACACGTCGGCCTCGGCCCGGGTGCCGCTGCTGGCCGCCACGCGGGCCCCCTGCGAGGCGGCTCCCTCGACCTTGTTGTTCGACACCCAGGCCAGCCCGGTCTCCGCCGTGGCGAAGGCGAGCAGGATGAGCAGCGGCGTCACGATGGCGAACTCGATGAGCGCGGCGCCGCGCTCGCTCTCGGATCGACGTCGGCGAAGGCGGGAGCGGAGCGTCATGTGGAGGAGTAGCCCTGCGGCTCGAGGAGGGTGATGCCGGAGTCCGTGACGGTGAGGGTCTGGCCCAGGATGCCGGTGTAGTACTTGTGCTTGGCCTGCAGGTACACGCCCAGGTAGTCGGGCGGGTTGAAGGGGGTCTGGAGGCGGGGCGTGGACACGACCCGACGGTTGGTCGGCGACCACTTGCAGTCGACCTTCGTGGCCGGTCCCGAGGGGCCGGTGCAGCCGAAGTAGTAGGTGATCGGCTGGGCCGCGCGTCCTGTGGCCATGTCGAACGCGCCACCGGCGGCGTCGGGCCGGATGTAGACGTTGCAGGCGCCCAGGGCGTCGCTGTCGCCGTCGGAGACGCCGACCGAGGTCTGGTTGGGGGTGGTGGGGCTGGACTGCTTGCAGCCATTGGGGACCGTGTCGCCGGGGCCGGTGGCGTGCCAGATCACGATGTACTCGATCTCACCCTTGCCGAAGGCGGCTGACTCCTGCGCCATGCGAGCCAGGATCTGCTGGTCGGCCAGACCGTCGCTGCCAGCCACGCTGGCCATGCGGGCGCCAGATCGCACCGCGTTGGCCGCGGTGGAGTCGGCCTTGAGGGCGCCACCGATCTCCATCACGCCGAACACCAGCACGAACAGGACGGGGAGCACGATCGCCGCCTCGACGAGGGCCGCGCCCCGATCGGCGTGAGCGCGACGACGGGCGCGGCCGGTCGACGGGCGCTGCATCCCAGCCTTCGCCGTCGAGGATCGCACGCTATGCCGCCTTTCGACCACGCTCCGTGAGTGGTTATCAGGCCTCAGCATACGTCTCCACCGGCCACGGGACCACGCCGGCCGAGGAAAAGGGGTCGTTTGGCTCACCCCGACGACGGTCCATGCTGCAGAGCATCGTCCTAGTGTCGCAGAGGCTTGAGCCTCCGCCGGGGAGCCCTCAGTCAGACGGGAGGATGTCGACGAGCTTGCGGCCCTTGCGCAGGCCGAACTTCACCTTGCCGTCCGCCGTGGCGAAGAGCGTATCGTCGCCGCCCCGGCCGACGTTCTCGCCCGGGTGGAACTTGGTGCCCCGCTGGCGCACGATGATCGTGCCTGCGCTGACCGCAGTGCCGTCGTACACCTTCACGCCGAGGCGCTGAGCGTTGGAGTCGCGGCCGTTCCGGGTGGAACCGCCGCCCTTGGTCTTCGACATGTGTGCTCCTCAGCCCTTGGAGATGCCGGTGATCTCGATGGCGTCGTAGTGCTGGCGATGGCCCCAGCGCTTGCGCTGGTTGCTCTTGTTCTTGTACGTGAAGCCCGTGATCTTGGGGCCCTTGGTCTCGCCGATCACCTTGGCGGTGACGGTGGCGCCGGAGAGCTGCTCGGGGGTGGCGAGCACCGTGTCACCGTCGACGACCAGCACGGGGCTGAGCGTAACGACGTCACCCACGGCCCCGCCGAGCTTCTCGACGTTGAGGATCTGGCCGGCTTCGACCTTCTCCTGCTTGCCACCGGTCTTGATCACTGCGTACATCGGGACATCTCTTCCTCAGGACGAACGACGATGCTACCGCGGCGGGCGGTCCGCCCTCAATCCGGCGGCAGCAGGGCCGGGTCGACGATGAGGCCCCGACCCTCGCAGTGGGGGCAGCGGCCAGCGAAGGACTCCAGGAGCCCCTCCCCGATCCGCTTGCGGGTCATCTCGCACAGCCCGAGCTCGGAGATCTCGAACACCTGGGTGCGGGTCTTGTCCCTGGCCAGGGCCTCCCGGAACACGCGGGTGACCTCGTCCCGGTTGGGTCGGATCTCCATGTCGATGAAGTCCACGACGATGATGCCCCCCACGTCGCGCAGCCGGAGCTGGCGCGCGATCTCGATGGCGGCCTCGAGGTTGTTCCGGAACACCGTCTCCTCGAGGCTCGACGTGCCCACGTTCTTGCCCGTGTTGACGTCGATCACGGTGAGGGCCTCGGTGTGCTCGATGATGAGCGAGCCCCCCGAGGGGAGCCACACCTTTCGGTCGAGGGCCTTGTGGAGCTGCTCGTGGATGTGGAACCGCTCGAAGAGGGGCAGTGCCTCCTCCTCGAGGTCGAACAGCTCGACGCGGTCGGCCAGCTCGGGGCTGATGGACGAGACGTAGTCGCGCACGGACTCATAGAGCACCGGGTCGTCGATCACCACGCCTCGGTAGTCCGTGGTGAGCTCCTCACGGATCACCCGCACCGCCATGTCGGGTTCCCGGTAGAGCAGGGCCGGAGCCTGGGACGCCTTGGCGAGGGCGTCGATCTGATCCCACTGCTGCACGAGGCGCAGCACGTCCTGCTCGACCTCCTGGTCGGTGATCCCCTCGGCGGCCGTTCGCACGATGACCCCGTGCTGCGCCGGCTTGACCCGGTCGAGGATCGCCCGCAACCGTTTGCGCTCGTCGTCGGACAGGCGCTTGGAGATCCCGTAGGTGGAGCTGTTCGGGATCAGCACGACGAACCGGCCGGGGAGCGACACCTCCTGGGTGAGGCGGGCACCCTTGGCCCCGATGGGGTTCTTGGTGACCTGGCAGATGATCGTCTGCTTGGCCTTGAGCAGCTGCTCGATGCGCAGGTTGCCCTGCTTGGCCTTGCCGGGGCCTTCCACGTCGTCGACATCGAAGTGCACGTCGCCTCGGTAGAGGACCGCGTTCTTCGGGGTGCCGATGTCGACGAAGGCCGCCTCCATGCCCGGCAGCACGTTCTGCACCTTGCCGAGGTAGATGTTGCCGTGGATCTGGGCCACGTCGTCCGACGGTCGGGACACGTAGTGCTCGATCAGGTTGCGACCCTCGAGCACAGCGATCTGCGTCGCCACCGGGTCGACGTGCACGCACATGAGGTAGCGCCCCACCGGCCGGCCCTTGCGCTCCCGGCCGCGCCGCGACTCGAGCACGTCGTCATCGAGGTCGTGGCCCCCGGACGGCAGCACCGCCTGCACCGGCGCACCCCCTCGCCGGCCCCGGCCACCGCTGCTCGGGGTGTCGGCCTGGCCTGCGGTCTGACGCTGTTCGGCTCCTCCGCCGCTGCCCCGCCCCCGCCCACCCCGGCGCCTCTTGCG
>Ga0209798_10002152_pt1 | contig 11639 bp, 13 predicted proteins | sample DOMMetBare3Fresh_FD_187475 | JGI IMG/M metagenome (GOLD analysis project Ga0209798, IMG submission 187475) | Wetland sediment microbial communities from St. Louis River estuary, USA, under dissolved organic matter induced mercury methylation -... | ecosystem: Environmental > Aquatic >...
GCAGGTCCTTCAGGTCGAGCAGCGCCATGCCGTTGTCGTCGGCGATCTTGAATACCAGATTGAGCACGCCGGCCTGGATTTCATTCAGCGCCAGCATGCGCGCCAGCAGCAGCGGGCCCATGTCGGAGACGGTGGCGCGCACCGGGTGACCTTGTTCACCGAACACGTCCCACAACGTGGCCGGGCACGCGGCCGGCTCAGGTGCCGGCAGGCCGCGCTCGGCGATGATCTTCGCGACTTTCTCCGGCAGCATGCCCTTCTGCGTGATCCCGGTCAGGTCGCCCTTGACGTCGGCCATGAACACCGGCACGCCGATCTTCGAGAAGTTCTCGGCCAGCGTTTGCAGGGTGATCGTCTTGCCGGTGCCGGTGGCGCCGGTGATCAGGCCGTGGCGATTCGCCAGGCCAGGCAGCAGGTGGCATTCGATGTCGCCGTGCTTGGCAACCAGGATCGGATTGGCCATGGGGTCTCCGTCGATGAAAAGGCTCGCTACGAGTCTAGCGAAGAAGCCATAGAAGAAAGGCCCTGGTGTGGCGCCCGGCACCGAATCAGGCAATCCCTGAGTGCCCATCCGGGGTCTTGCGCCTGTCGGCACGGCGCTCGGCTGCATAGAGTGCCGGCAGAGACGAGCCGCTGTTCCCGGACCCGACCGTCGAAGCAAAGTACACCATGAAGACCCTTTGGCCTGGCAAGCGATCGATCGGCTGCGGCTTGAACGCCTTGCTGTCCATGAGCCTGCTTGCCACGCCGCTGGCGGTGCGGGCGGGCGAGGTGCCGCTCTTCCTGTCCACGGCCGAGGTTGCCGGCGAGCGGCTGCAGCTCAACGGCAGCGGCAGCCGCTATAAATCGATGTTCCGCGTCTGCGAAGCGGCGCTGTACGCCCGCAGCCCGGTGAGCAGTGCGCAGGCTTTGCATGCGTTGCCCGGTGCCAAACGTCTGCGTCTGGTGGCGGCGCGCGACATCCGAGCCGCTGAACTCGTGCACCTGCTGCTGAGCGCGGCGATCGAGCAGGCCAACGATGATCGGGCGCCGGCGCGTGCTGCCGACATGGCGCAGATCGCCAGCCGGCTTGGTGCACTGTTGCAGGTCAAGCGCGGCGACAGCTTCGACTTCGATTTCGCGCCCGGCCGCGGCACGCAACTGCTGTTCAATGGTGACCAGCTCGGCCCGCCGCTGGCTGATCCGGCCCTGTTCCCGATGCTGCTCGGCCCCTGGGTCGGGCCGCAAGCTGCCGATGCGGCACTCAAGCACGCGCTGCTCGGCCAGGACCTGGCTTCCGCGCGACCGCCGGCCGTCGCCCCGCGTTGAGTTGCCGCAAGAGGCCGCTGCCCAACGCCGTGGCGCACCGCGTCGTGCGCAGGGCGCTCGGTAGAATCGTCTCTCCGAAGTAGCAGCGATGCACCTCCTGCGAGGCCCGCATCCGAGGAGCCTCGATTCATGGCCGGTCATTCCAAGTGGGCCAACATCCAGCACCGCAAGGGCCGCCAGGACGAAAAACGCGGCAAGGCCTGGACGCGGGTGATCCGCGAAATCATGGTCGCCGCCCGCCTGGGCGGAGGCGACGTCAGCGCCAACCCGCGCCTGCGCCTGGCAATCGAAAAAGCCAAGGCGGTCAACCTGCCTGTCGAGACCGTCAAGCGCAATATCGACAAGGCCACCGGCAACCTCGAGGGCGTCAACTACGAGGAGATCCGCTACGAGGGCTACGGCATCGGTGGCGCGGCGATCATCGTCGACTGCATGACCGACAACCGCGTGCGCACCGTGGCCGAGGTGCGGCACGCCTTCAGCAAGTACGGCGGCAACATGGGCGCCGAGGGGTCGGTGGCCTTCCAGTTCAAGCATTGCGGGCAATTGATCTTTGCCCCCGGCACCAGTGAAGACAAGGTCATGGAGGTCGCACTGGATGCCGGCGCTGAGGACGTCATCGCCGGCGATGACGGTTCGATCGAAGTCTTGACGTCGCCGACCGAATTCGAGGCGGTGAAGAATGCGCTCGAAGCCGCCGGGCTGAAGGCCGAGATCACCGAGGTCACGATGCGCGCGGAGAACACCATCGAGCTGGCCGGCGAGGACGCGCAACGGATGCAGAAGTTGCTCGACGTGATCGAAGAGCTCGACGACGTGCAGGACGTGTATCACAACGCCGAGATGGTGGAATGAGCGAGCCGCGCGTCGAGCAGCTGCTCGAAGAGGGCAACGCGCTGCGGCGTGAGTCGCTCGCAGTCCAGCGCGAGGCACTGTCGTTGCAGAAGGACGCACTGGCCGCACAGCGCGACCTGGTCGAGCGCACGCGCGAGAACCTCGAGCTTGCGCGTGGCGTCAATCAAGGTGCCGCGGCGCTGCAGCAGCGCGCGCGTCGCTTGCTCGTCTGGCTCGTGCCCGCGATTGCCGCGCTGATCGTGCTGCTCATGGCCTACCTGCTGTGGTTGGTCTTCTTCAGGTACCGAGGTTGACGCCTTGAAAGTCCTTGTCATCGGCGGTGGCGGCCGTGAACATGCGCTGGCCTGGAAGCTAGCGCAGTCGCCCAAGGTGCAACTGGTGTACGTGGCACCGGGCAACGGCGGCACCGCGCTCGACGCCGCGCTGCGCAACCTGCCGATCACCGACATCGCTGCGCTGGCCGACTTTGCCGCCGCCGAGAAGATCGCGCTTACGGTGGTCGGCCCTGAGGCGCCGCTGGCGGCCGGCGTCGTCGACTCGTTCCGCTCGCGCGGTCTGCGCGTCTTCGGCCCCACGCGGGCCGCCGCGCAGCTCGAAAGCTCGAAGGCCTTCGCCAAGGACTTCATGCAGCGCCACGGCATCCCGACCGCGCTCTACGCCAGCTTCACCGACGCTGCGGCGGCGCACGACCACGTCGAGCGCCACGGCGCGCCGATCGTGATCAAGGCCGACGGCCTGGCGGCGGGCAAGGGCGTCGTGGTGGCGATGAGCACGGCCGAAGCCCATGCCGCGATCGACTTCATGCTCGACGGCAAACCCGGCGCGCGCGTCGTGATCGAGGAGTTCATGGCCGGCGAAGAGGCCAGCTTCATCGTCGTCAGCGACGGCCGGCGCGTGCTGCCGCTGGCCACCAGCCAGGACCACAAGCGCATCGGCGACGGCGACACGGGCCCCAACACCGGCGGAATGGGTGCCTACTCGCCGGCACCGGTGGTCACGCCCAACGTCCACGCCCGCGCGATGCACGAGATCGTGCTGCCCACCATTGCCGGCATGGCCGCCGACGGCCACCCGTTCAGCGGCTTTCTCTACGCCGGCCTGATGATCGACAGCGCGGGCAATCCGCGCGTCGTCGAGTTCAATGCGCGCCTGGGCGACCCTGAAGCGCAGGTGCTTCTGCTGCGCCTGAAGACCGACCTGTTCGATGTGCTGATGGCGGCCACCGCCAGCGGCGACGCAGCGACGCTGGAGACCGTCGACCTGCAATGGGACCGCCGCATCGCGCTCGGCGTCGTGATGGCCGCGCACGGCTACCCCGGCACGGTGCGCAACGGCGACGCGATCACCGGCCTGCCGCCAGCAGCCGACGACGCGCTGGTCTTCCACGCCGGCACCGAGCGCCGCGCCGACGGCACGCTGGTCACGAGCGGCGGCCGCGTGCTCTGCGTCACCGCCCTCGGCGACTCGGTGAAGACCGCGCAGCAGCGCGCCTATGCCGCGCTGGCCTCGATCCGTTTCGATGGCGCGCAATACCGCAGCGACATCGGCCACCGCGCGTTGAAGCCGCGATGAGCGACGCCGGGCCGCTCCCGAGTCGCTCGGCTCCCCCTCGGGGGGACGGCGCGCAGCGCCTTGGGGGCCAACCGAGCGACGCCGGGCCGCTCCCGAGTCGCTCGGCTCCCCCTCGGGGGGACGGCGCGCAGCGCCTTGGCGGCCATTTGAGCGAAAGCGGCACCTTGCCCGCCCGGCCGATCCAGTTGCGCGGCAGTGCATTGGCGCGCGGGGCCTTGCGCCTGGCCGGCTGGCAGGTCGTGTTCGACGGCCTGCCGGCGCGCCAGGGCGTGTTGATCGTCTACCCGCACACCTCGAACTGGGATTTCGTGGTCGGGGTGCTGTGCAAATGGGCGATCGGCATCCCGCTGGCGTTCTGGGGCAAGGATTCGCTGTTCGACGTGCCGCTGTTCGGTCGCTGGCTGCGCTGGATCGGCGGCGTGCCGGTCGATCGCCACAACCCGAAGGGCGCGGTGAGCTCGATGGTCAATCGTTTGGCCGCTGCGCGTGAGAACGACGCCTTCCTCTGGCTCGCGCTGTCGCCCGAGGGCACTCGCAGCTACCGCGACAGTTGGCGCAGCGGCTTCTACCAGGTGGCGCTGCAGGCCGAGGTGCCGCTGGCGCTGGCCTTCTTCGACTATGCCGAGCGCCGCGTCGGCGTCGATTCGTTCATTCGACTGACCGGTGATGCCGAAAGCGACATGGCAACCATCGGGGGCCGGCTCGGCCAGCATCGAGGTTGCAAGCCGCACCTGGCGGCGCCGGTACGGCTGCCCGCACACCTGAAATCGAAATGAACGACAACACCGAGGTCATCGCAGCCCGCAGCTACCTGCTGGGTCTGCAGCAGCGCATCGTCGATGCACTCGAAGCAGCCGATGGCGGCGGGCAGTTCATCCGTGACGCCTGGACCAAGCCCCCGGGTGAAAGGCTGCAAGGCGAGGGCGTCACACGTCTGCTCGAAGAAGGTACGCTGCTCGAACGCGGCGGCGTCGGTTTCTCGCAGGTGCAGGGGCCGGCGTTGCCTGCCTCGGCCACGCAGCACCGGCCCGAACTGGCAGGTGCGCCGTTCGAGGCCATGGGCGTGTCGCTGGTGTTCCACCCGCGCAACCCTTACGTGCCAACCGTACACATGAACGTGCGCATGCTGGCCGCATTGCCCGCGGGGCTGCCGTCCGTCACCTGGTTCGGCGGCGGCATGGACCTGACGCCCTACTACGGCTTCGAGGAAGACGCCGCGCACTTTCACCGCACCTGTCGCGACGCATTGGCGCCTTTCGGCGACGACAAGTACCCGCGCTTCAAGCAATGGTGCGACGAGTACTTCTTCCTCAAGCACCGCAACGAGCCGCGCGGCATCGGCGGCGTCTTCTTCGACGATTTCGCCGAACTCGGTTTCGAGCACAGCTTCGCCCTGCTGCGCGCCGTCGGCGATGCCTTCCTGCCAGCGTACTTGCCGATCGTGCAGCGCCGCCGCGACACGCCGTATGGCGAGCACGAGCGCGATTTCCAGGCTTACCGGCGCGGGCGCTACGTCGAGTTCAACCTGGTCTGGGACCGCGGCACCCTGTTCGGCCTGCAATCGGGCGGGCGCACCGAGAGCATCCTGATGTCGCTGCCACCGATCGTGAAATGGCGCTACGACTGGCGGCCCGAGACCGGTACACCCGAGGCGCGTTTGTACAGCGATTTCCTGCGGCCGCGCGATTGGATCGGAACCCCGTGAAACGCCGCATCGGCCTGCTCGGCGGCACCTTCGACCCGGTGCAGAACGCGCATGTAGCGCTGGCCTGCACCGCGCTCGACACGCTCGCACTCGACGAGTTGCGTTTCGTGCCGGCGGGCGCGCCGTGGCAGAAGGCGCGGGGCATCACCGGCGGCGTGCACCGAGCGGCCATGCTGCGGCTGGCAATGGCCGGCGAACCGCGCTTCGTACTCGAGCGTTGCGAACTCGACCGTGCGGGGCCGAGCTACACCATCGACACGGTGCACGAACTGCAGCGCCGCGAGCCCAATGCGCAGTGGTTCCTCATCGTCGGGCAGGATCAGTTCGCCAACCTGCACACCTGGCATCGCTGGGTCGAGCTTCTGTCGCTGGTGACCCTGGCCGTGGCTGCGCGTTCCGGCGCTGAGCAGGCCGCCGACCCACGCGTCCTGGCCCAGGCCTACCAGGTGCTGCCGCTGCCGCTGATGGATATCGCCTCGACCACCATTCGCGAGCGCGTGGCTCGCGGCGAGAGCATCGACACCTTGGTGCCGCCCGCGGTGGCACGGTATATTGACCAACACGCCTTGTATCTTCCCGATCGGGCGCACCCCGGGAGCTGAATGGACATCCGCAAGCTGCAACGTGCCATCGTCGATGGCCTCGAAGACGTGAAGGCGCAGAACATCTGCGTCTTCAACACCGAGCACCTGTCACCGCTGTTCGAGCGCGTGATCATCGCTTCGGGTACCAGCAATCGGCAGACCAAGGCACTGGCGGCGAGCGTGCGCGAAAGCGTCAAGTCGCGCGGCCTGGCCGTGCTGCGCACCGAGGGCGAAGACAACGGCGAATGGATCATCGTCGACTGCGGTGCAGCGGTGGCGCACATCATGCAGCCGGGCATCCGCGACTACTACCACCTCGAAGAGATCTGGGGTGACAAGCCGGTGAAGATGAAGCTCGACACCGAGACCAAGGGCCTGGTCAAGGCCACGGCTGAGCCGGCGGCAAAGAAGGCTGCGGCCAAGGCTGCACCTGGCAAGGCTGCGCCGGCCAAGAAACGCGTTGCCGTCAAGGCGCAGGCCGCCCCTGCCAGAAAGGGCGTGTCGCGCACGGTGGGCGTGAAGAAAGCGCCGGCCAAGGCGGTGCGCAAGCCGGCCGCGAAGAAGGCTGCCAGCAAGGCGAGCCCCGCACGTCGCGGCCGATGAAGCTGACGCTGGTCGCCATCGGCCAGCGCCAGCCGGCTTGGGCCCAAGCGGCGTACGACGACTTCGCCAAGCGCTTTCCACCCGAGCTGAGGCTGGAGTTGAAAGCGCTGAAGGCCGAGTCGCGCACGCTGGGCAAGAGCGCGACGGCGCTGATGTCGGCCGAGGCGCTGCGCATCGAGGCCGCCATACCGAAAGGCGCGCGCCGCGTGATGCTCGACGAGCGCGGCGAGCGCCGCAGCACCGTGCAACTGGCCGAGCGGCTGCGCCATTGGCTCGGTGAAGGCCGCGACGTGGCCTTCGTCATCGGCGGCCCCGACGGCCTCGATGCCAGCCTGAAAGCCAGTGGCGACGAAACGCTGCGTCTGTCGGACCTGACGCTGCCGCACGCCTTCGCGCGCGTGCTGTTGGCCGAGGCGCTGTACCGTGCCTGGTCGGTGACGGCGGGTCATCCGTACCACAGGGAATGACGCGGATGGGTTCCTTCATCTACCTGGCGTCGCAAAGCCCGCGCCGCGCACAGTTGCTGGCCCAGTTGGGCGTGCATCACGAGCCGCTGCTGGCCGATGACGACGAGGATGCCGAAGCGCTCGAAGCCGAACGCGGCGGCGAGTTGCCCGCTGACTATGTCGAGCGCGTCACCCGCGCCAAGCTGGCCGCGGCGCGCCGGCGCCTGGCAGCACGGCGGCTGCCCGTGGCGCCGATCCTCGCCGCCGACACCACGGTGGCGATCGGCAGGCGCATCCTCGGCAAGCCGGCCGATGCCGGCCAGGCGCGAGCGATGCTCGCCGTGTTGTCGGGCCGCACACACCGCGTGCTGACTGCCGTGGCCGTGACCGCCGGGCGGCGCACCCTGTACGCCCTCAGTGTCTCGCGGGTGCATTTCGCCGCCATCGCCGCGGCCGAGATCGAGGCCTATGTGGCCAGCGGCGAGCCGTTCGGCAAGGCCGGTGCGTACGCGATCCAGGGGCGCGCCGCGGCCTGGATCGAACGCATTGCCGGAAGCTACACCGGTATCATGGGATTGCCCTTGCATGAGACCGCGCAGTTGTTGAAGCGAGCGCAGGTGCAGTTCTAGATCAAACCATGCAAGACATCCTCATCAACTGGACGCCGCAGGAAACGCGCGTCGCCGTGGTCGAGAACGGCGCGGTGCAGGAACTGCATATCGAACGCGCGCTCGAACGCGGCCTGGTCAGCAACATCTACCAGGGCAAGGTCGCGCGCGTGCTGCCTGGCATGCAGAGCGCGTTCATCGACATCGGGCTGGAGCGTGCGGCCTTCCTGCACGTGGCCGATCTGCACGCCGGCTTTGGCGGCGCGGGCAACGGCGGCAGCGGTGGCAGTGCGAATGCGCCGCCGCCGATCGAGCGCCTGGTATTCGAGGGCCAGGCATTGACGGTTCAGGTCATCAAGGATCCGATCGGCAGCAAGGGTGCACGCTTGTCAACGCAGGTGAGCATCGCCGGGCGCATGCTGGTGCATCTGCCGCAGGACAACCACATCGGCATCTCACAGAAGATCGGCTCGCCCGAACTGCGCGAGCAACTGCGCCAGCGCATGTCCGCGCTGGTGGGCAAGCCCGAGGAGGGCGGCGGCGGCGGCTTCATCCTGCGCACCAATGCCGAGGAAGCCAGCGACACGGAACTGGCCGACGACATCGCCTACCTGCGCAAGACCTGGGCCGCGATCCGCGACCGCGCCTTCGCCTCGCCGCCCGGCACGTTGCTGCACCAGGACCTGACGCTGGCCGAGCGCGTGCTGCGCGACCTCACCAACGACGACACGCAAACCATCCGCATCGACTCGCGCCTGCAGTACGAGCACCTGCTGGCCTTCGGCAGCAGCTTCACGCCCGGCGCCGTGGGCAAGCTGGCGCATTACCAGGGTGAGCGGCCGATCTTCGATTTGTGCAACGTCGACGAAGACATCCGTCGCGCGCTGGCCCGACGGGTCGACCTCAAGAGCGGCGGCTACCTGATCATCGACCAGACCGAGGCCTTGACCACGGTGGATGTCAACACCGGTGGCTTCGTCGGCGCACGCAGCTTCGACGACACGATCTTCAAGACCAACCTCGAAGCGGCGGGCACCATCGCGCGCCAACTGCGCCTGCGCAACCTGGGCGGCATCATCATCGTCGACTTCATCGACATGACGCGCGAAGACCACCAGGCCGCCGTCCTGGCCGAGTTTCGCAAGCAACTGGCGCGCGACCGCACGCGCACCACGGTCAGCGGTTTCAGCCAGCTCGGCCTGGTCGAGATGACCCGCAAGCGCACGCGCGAGAGCCTGGCCCACCTGCTGTGCGAACCGTGCCCGACCTGCGAGGGCCGTGGCCAAGTCAAGACCGCGCGCAGCGTGTGCTACGACATCCTGCGCGAAGTGTTGCGCGAAGCGCGCCAGTTCGATCCCAAGGAATTCCGTGTCGTGGCCAGTGCGGCCGTGGTCGAGATGCTGCTCGACGAAGAGAACCAGCACCTGGCCGGGCTGTCGGAATTCATCGGCAAGCCGATCTCGCTGTCGGTGGAGCCAAGTGTCAACCCGGAGCAGTACGACATCGTGCTGCTCTGACGCGCGGCGCGGCTACGCGCTGATGAACCGGCGCAATGCGGCGAACGCGGCAGCGGCGTCGTCGCGCCACACGCCGTGGCCACACCCGCTGAATGCTTCGAACTGCATCCAGCGCGCGGGCAGAGCGTCGGCGATGTCCTGCGCATCGACCAGCGGGCACACTGGGTCGAGTTCGCCGGCCATCACCAGCACGGGGCACTGGGCCTGGGCCAGACCGGGCAGCAGATCCATCGTCTGCTGCTCGGTGGCAGCCCAGTGGAACAGGATCTCGGGCTTGAAAAGGGTGCGTTGCGCCGCTTGGCTGTCGGCGGCGCTGCGGTTGTAGAGCGGCCGGCAAATGCGGCTGTAGGTGGCCCACGAGACCTCGTCGGGCGCTGTCCAGAAACGTTCTGCCGCGGCACGCGCTTCGGCCCCGCCGAGGCGCTCGAACATCGCCAGCTTGCGTGGCAGTGACAGTCGCGCCGACGTGCTGGACAGGATGACCTTGGCAGGGTGTGCCGGGTGTCGTGTGATGTAGCGCTGCGCCACGAACCCGCCGAACGATTGGCCGAGCACGATCGGGCGGACGATGCCCAGCGTATCGCACACGCGCACCACGTCGTCGGCAAAGACATCGAGAGTCCACGCCTCGGGCGGGCACGCATCGCTGCGGCCATGGCCGCGGTGGTCGAGGTAGACCACCTGGGCGATGTCGGCGAGTTGCGAGAACAGCGGCTTGAAACTGCTGTGGTCGTAGCCGGGCCCGCCGTGCAGCAGGATCAGCGCGGGCTTTTCGCGCATACCGGGCCCGTCGGGCACGAAGGCAGCGCCTTCGACGTCGACGAACACCCGCACGCCGGGTGCAATGCTGACCTTCATCGGCCGGCCGTCAACGGTTGACTTCGGTCGCTGCCACCCATTGCCCGTCGACAAGCAATTCGTGCGGCTTGAACCCGGCCTTGTAGGCCATCTTGTCGCTGGCCTCGATCCAGTAGCCGAGGTAGACGTGCGGCAGGTGCAGGATGCGCGTCTGCTCGATCTGCCACAGCACGCTGTAGGTGCCGTAGCTGGCCTCGGGTTCGGGCTCGTAGAAGGTGTAGACGGCCGACAGGCCATCGCTCAGCACATCCAGGATGGCCACCATCTTCAGCGCGCCGAGGGATTCACCATCGAGTGCCGCTTCACGAAATTCCACCAGGCGCGAATTGACGCGGCTTTGCAGCAGGAACTGGGTGTACTGGTCGACGCTGTCCTGGTCCATGCCGCCGCCGCTGTGCCTGCCCGACTGGTAGCGCAGGTAGAGCTGGTAGTGCTCGGGCATGAATCCCAGCCGCAGCACGCGCGCCACCAGGTGCTTGTGCGCCTTCCAGGCGCGCCGCTGGCTGCGCGTGGGTTCGAACTGCGCTACCGGCACACGCAGCGGCACGCAGGCGCGGCAGCCGTCGCAATGCGGGCGGTAGGTGAACATACCGCTGCGCCGAAAACCGTTGGCCACCAGGCCCGAGTAGGCGTCGGCGTGGATCAGGTGGCTGGGCGTGGCCACCTGCGAGCGCGCCTGGCGACCGGGCAGGTAACTGCACGGGTAGGGTGCCGTGGCATAGAACTGCAACGACGCAAGGGGAAGTTCTTTCGGCGCGGTCACGCTGAGTGGCCTGGGTTGGGCTCTGTCGTGGTGAGCCCGAGCCGGGCCCAATGCGCCGCATCATAGGTCCAGCGCTGCGGCCCTGAGGCCCCCAGGGTGAGGGCCAGATGGCGCTCGAAATCGGCGCGCGAAAGCTCGCGCGCGCCGAGCGAGGCCAGGTGCCGGGTGTTCTGCTGGCAGTCGATCAGCGTGATGCCGTGGGCGCGGCAAAAAGCCACTAGCGCAGCCAGCGCGATCTTCGACGCGTCGGTGGCGCGCGAGAACATCGATTCGCCGAAGAACATGCGGCCGATGGCCACGCCGTACAACCCGCCGGTGAGCCGGCCCGCGTCCCAGGTCTCGAAGCTGTGCACCGTGCCGGCGCGGTGCCAGGCGCTGTAGGCGCGCTGTATCGTCGGCACGATCCAGGTGCCGCGCTGGCCGTCGCGCGGCACGCCGGCGCAGGCGGCGATCACGCGGTCGAAGGCGCTGTCGATGCGTACTTCGCAGCCGGGCGTGCGCATGAAGCGCAGCAGTGTCTTGCGCAGCGAGCGGCTCGCCTTGAACTCGGCCACCGGCAGCACCATGCGCGGGTCCGGCGACCACCAGAGCACCGGCTGGCCGTCGCTGTACCACGGGAAGATGCCGAGCCGGTAGGCGGCTTCGAGCCGCTGCGGACTGAGCTGCCCCCCGGCGGCGAGCAGGCCGGGTGCCTCGCTGTCGGTGCCGAGGGCTTGCGAGGTCGGCGGGAAGGGTGCGGCGTCGTCGTTGAGCCAGGGCAGGTTGAGCGTGACCATCTCAGTGGTCCATTGCGCTGCGTGCCACCCTCGAAGCATGAACC
>Ga0209798_10002153_pt1 | contig 11637 bp, 10 predicted proteins | sample DOMMetBare3Fresh_FD_187475 | JGI IMG/M metagenome (GOLD analysis project Ga0209798, IMG submission 187475) | Wetland sediment microbial communities from St. Louis River estuary, USA, under dissolved organic matter induced mercury methylation -... | ecosystem: Environmental > Aquatic >...
GCCTTCGCCCACACCGCGGCCTACGACGCCTCGATCGTCACCTGGTTCGACCGGATGGCCGCCGACCCGCTGCCGCCCACGATCCACCTCGCCCTCGAGCGAGTGCAGGACCTGCGCTACGGCGAGAACCCCCACCAGACCGGCGCCCGCTACCGCGAGATCGGCACCACGTCGTGGTGGGACGGCGTGCAGCAGCACGGCGGCATGGCCCTCAGCTACCTCAACCTCTTCGACGCCGATGCGGCGTGGGGGCTGGCCAACGACCTTGCCGCCACCACGGGCCGACCTTCCGTGGCCATCATCAAGCACGCCAACCCGTGCGGCGCTGCGGTGGCTGACACCCTGGCCGTGGCCTACCAGCGGGCCTTCGAGTGCGACGAGCGATCGGCCTTCGGCGGCATCGTGGCGCTGTCGCACTCGGTCGACGCAGGGACCGTCGAGCGCATGGCGGCGGCCGCCCAGGCCGACGTCGTGATCGCCCCCGGCTACGGCCCCGGCGTGATCGAGGCGCTCACCGCCAAGCGCAAGAACACCCGGCTCCTCACGGCCGAACCGCCGGTGCCCGATGCCCACCAGATCCGCCAGCTCACCGGATCCTGGCTGGTGCAGGACGCCCACCACTTCGCCGCCACGCGCGACGACTGGCGCGTGGTCACCAAGCGGGCTCCCACGGAGGCCGAGTGGGCCGACGCCGCCCTCGCCTGGCGGCTGGTGGGCTGGGTGAAGAGCAACTCGATCGTCCTCGTGAAGGACGGCACCGCGTGGGGCATCGGCGCCGGGCAGCAGAACCGCGTCGAGGCGGGGCAGATCGCCGCGTCCAAGGCGGCCGGGCGGGCCGCCGGCGGGGCGTGTGCCAGCGACGCCTTCTACCCCTTCCCCGACGGCATCGAGGCCGCCGCCGAGGCGGGCGTGGCCGTGGTGATCCAGCCCGGCGGATCAGTGAAGGACGAGGACACGATCGCCAAGGCCGACGAGCTCGGCCTGGCCATGGTCTTCACCGGCGAGCGCCACTTCCTGCACTGACGCCCTGGCGCACCTAGCGGGCGGGGCAGGCGTACTGCGCCATGACCACCGGCCACGCGGGGTTGCTGGCCGCAGCGGGGTCGGGATCCGAGAAGACCCCGCCGTCAGTCCCGATCGAGCGGGTGCGGGTGAGGGCAGAGAACGGGCCGTTGGCGATGCGCACCTGCAGGTCGATCCTCGTGTCGTCGGTGGGCGTCCGGGCCAGCCCCTCGCAGTCCTCGACGGCGAACCACGCGGTGAGCACGAGGTCCGCGTCGGGTTCCAGGCGGATCGGGAACGGGTCGGGCACGTAGTCGGAGGTCTCGAAGTCGCGCGTGTAGCCGAGGAGGCGCAGCCCGGGCCGGGGGCGGGGCCCGTCGACGATCTCGATGGCCACCCGCGACCGGTTGGTGAGCCGCACCCCGATCTGCACCGGTCCGTCCCCACCCCAGCTCGAGACCCCGGTGTCGCCGAGCCTCGGGGTGACGGTGCCACTGGTGAAGGCCCAGGTGGTGAGGATGACCACGGCGACGAACGCCAGCCAGGCCACCCATCGGCGCCAGCGGGGGCCAGCCGGCGGCACGAGCTGGTCGAGCAGGTCGTCCTCGTGTGAACGGGAAGGGGTTGCGGCCGAGATCATATTGTCATAATGTCCTAGGACAATGGGTCAGTCAAGGGGAGCCGTACCATGAGCGTCATCATCCTGCTCGTCCTGGCCGTTGGGGCGGCGGTCGCCCTCCTCGTCTCCCAGGGCGCTCCGGGTTCCCTGCTGGTCGCCGCGGCGGGCATCCCCCCGGCGGAGCGTCCACTGCTGATCCGCTTCCTCGATCGCTCCCGGCGGTTCCGCCGGACCGGGGCGATCGCGAGCCTCGTCCTCGCGGCCGGAGCGGCGGCTGTCCTCGCCGCGGAGCGCGATGGCGGGGTGGGAGGGCGCGTCGAGCTCGCCGTGCTGGCGTCGATCAGCCTGGGCGGGTCCATCCTCGGGTCGGTGGCAGCCGAGGTGTTCCGCGTCCGGCGCTCGTCCGGCCCTCGGGTCGCATCGCTGTCGGTGAGAGAACCCGGGACCTACCGGGATCTGGTCGCAGACCGACGCGAACGGGTGCTCCTCGTCCTGTCCGTGCTGGCGGCCGCGCTGTCGCTCGGTGTGGCGGCCGCTCCCGCTCGCGGCCTCGCCCTGCTCGTCGCGACCCTTCTCCTCGCGGTGCTCCGGCGCTGGGCGACGGCACGCGTGGCGCTGCGGGGGCGGCCGGTGCTGCCGGCTGAGCTCGAGGCGGCCGACGACCGGGTGCGCTCCCTGGCCATCTCGGCCGGCCTGGGCCGGCCCATCGTGACGCTGGCCGCGCTCCTCGGCTCGCTGCAGTGGGCCGGGCTGGCGGGCGGGTCGGACTCGGTCGGGACCATGCCCGACCTCGTAAGCCTCGCGGGGGTGGTCGGCTCGCTCGGGCTCCTGGGTGCCGCCCTCGTCTGGTGGTGGCGCAACCGCTCCTTCGGGCTCGCGCCCCGGGGCGTCGCCGCCCGCCAGTTGCGGCGCCTGGCCTGGCTCCGGTTCGCCGGTGTGACCGCAGCGGTGGTGCTGCTGGCCGGGCTGCTCATCGTCCTGCGGGGTGGGTGAGCTCGTGCTCCTGCGCGTCGACCCGAGCCTTCCCCTGCCGGTCTACGAGCAGATCCGCTCCCAGCTGGCCCGGCTGTCCGCCAGCGGGCAGCTGGCCGTGGGCACCCGTCTGCCGACGATCCGCCAGCTCGCCTCCGATCTCGGGATCGCCAAGGGCACGGTCGAGCGGGCCTACGTGCTCCTCGAGGCCGACGGCGTGGTGGAGTGCCGTGGTCGGGCCGGGACGGTGCTCGCCCCTCGACCCGACGACGGTGCGCACGACCAGGCCGATCGGCGTCGCGAGCTCGAAGACGCGGCCGAGGCGCTGGCCGTGATCGTGCGCCAGCTCGGCCTGGGCGACGATGACGGCATCGTGGCGCTGCGGCGGGCACTGGCGCGCCTCGGGTGACGATCGCGCGCTGACGCGCGGTGCAGCCCGGCTGATCGCCCCGGCGCCGATCTGCCGAGACCCCGCTCCTCGCCCGTGCCTGCCACCTCTAGAGTCGGCCGCATGCCTGCTGTCCTGATGCATGGGGCCCCTGTGGCCGAGGCCGTGTTCGCCGACCTGGTGCCCCGCGTCGAGGCGCTACGAGCGGCAGGGCACACCCCGGGCCTGGCCACCGTGCTGATCGGCGACGACGAGCCGTCGGCTCGCTACGTGGCCATGAAGATGCGCAAGGCGACCGAGCTCGGCTGCCACAGCCCCCACGTGCACCTGCCGCAGGACGCCACCACCGCGCAGGTGATCGCGGCGGTGCAGCGCCTCAACGACGACCCCGAGGTCGACGCCATGCTCGTGCAGCACCCGGCGCCCCCGCAGGTCGACTTCGACGCCGTGCTGATGGCCGTCGACCCTGACAAGGACGTCGACGGGATGCACCCGACCAACGTCGGGCGCCTCGCCCTCGGCATCCGGGGCCCGGTGTCGTGCACCCCGGCGGGCATCGAGGCGATCCTGGCCCACTACGGCGTGCCCGTGGCGGGCCGCGACGTCGTCATCGTCGGTCGGGGGGTCACGATCGGGCGCCCGTTGAGCATCCTGCTCTCCCAGAAGCGCCCCACGGCCAACGCGGCGGTCACCGTCGTCCACACCGGCGTGCCGAGCTGGCCCGACTACACCCGCCGCGCCGACATCCTCGTGGCCGCGGCGGGGGTGCCCGGGATGATCCAGCCCGAGCACGTCCGCCCGGGCGGCGTCGTGGTCGGCGCCGGCGTGCGCTACGAGGGCCGCACCCTCCTGCCCGACGTGGACGAGGCCTGCGAGGAGGTGGCGGGCTGGATCACGCCCCGCGTCGGTGGCGTCGGGCCGACCACCATCGCCATGCTGTTCCGCAACCTCGTGGAGGCGGCCGAGCGGCGAGCCGGGCTCGACTAGTGCCCGGGTCGCTCGTCACGCTGCCGGCGGTGCCGATCCCGGGCCATGAGCCGTCCGGGATCGGGTCGCCCGACCACCCGATGCGGATCATGACGCGGCGGGCCGCCGGGCTCGATCCGGCCGGCTGGGACGATGCAGCCCGCGCCGAGGTGGCTGGGTTCTTCGACGAGCTGGCGCCCGAGTGGCACACGCGCACGTCCCCCGAGCGCGACGCCGTGGTCACCGACGCCCTCGATCGCGGCCTGCCGGAGCACCTCGCCGAGCGCGGCATCTGCGTCGAGCTCGGCAGCGGCATCGGTGCCTACACCCCCGAGCTCGCACGGCGGTGGTCTCGGGTGCTGGCGGTGGAGGTGTCGATCGAGATGCTCCGGCGGGCGCCTCGCGATGTCGGGCACCGCCTCCTGGCCGACGGCTCTCGGCTGCCGATGCGCTCGGGGACCGCCGATGCCGTGGTGCTGGTGAACTGCTTCCTGTTCCCGGACGAGGTCGACCGCGCGCTGTCACCACGCGGGGTCGTCGTCTGGGTGAACAGCAGCGGGACGGCGACGCCGATCCACCTCCCTGCCGAGGACGTGGTGACGGCGCTGCCCGGGATCTGGACGGGGGTGCAGAGCGGCGCCGGCATCGGCACCTGGTGCGTCGTGTGGCGCGCCGGAACCCGAGCCCTGGTGCGCTGATCCGCCCTGGCTTCGGCAGCCCGTCAGGGCCTACCGTTGTCCCCCTGTGACCCGGATACACGAGCTGCTCGACGCCGGGCCCACGCTGTCCTTCGAGCTCTTCCCCCCGAAGACCGATGAGGCCGAGCGCCTGCTGGAGAAGGCGGTCGCCGAGCTGGCCGAGCTGCGCCCGTCGTTCGTGTCGGTCACCTACGGCGCTCTCGGCAGCACCCGCGAGCGCACCCGCGACCTAGTCACCCGGATCAATCGCGAGCAGCCGTTCCCGGCCATGCCGCACCTCACCTGCGTGGGTCACACCCGGGCCGACATCGCCCAGCTGCTCGACCACTACGCCGACAGCGAGGTGGAGAACATCCTCGCCCTGGGCGGTGACCCGCCGGCCGACGGCTCCGACCCCGGCGGCGACTACCAGTACGCCTCCCAGCTCGTGGAGCAGGTGCGTGAGCACCCCGCGGGGTTCTCGATCGGTGTGGCTGCCCATCCGGAGGTGCACCCCCGGTCGGCGGATCGGGCCACCGACCGCCGCCACCTGGCCGCCAAGCTCGAGGTGGCCGACTTCGCGATGACGCAGTTCTTCTTCACGATCGACGACTACCTGCATCTCGTCGACGAGCTGGCCGAGCTCGGCTGTGACAAGCCGATCGTGCCGGGGGTGATGCCGATCACCAACCTCGCCGGCCTCGTTCGCATGGCAGGCATGAACGGCAGCGCCATCCCGGCCCCGCTCCTCGACCGCCTCGAGGCCGTGGCCGACCAGCCCGACGAGATCGCCAAGATCGGCATCGAGGTGGCCACCGAGCTCGGCGCCGCCCTCCTCGCCGAGGACGCCCCCGGCCTCCACCTCTACGCCCTCAACCGCTCCGCCGCCGTGCGGGCGATCCACACGAACCTCCACCTCGGCTGACCGTCGACGATCAGGGGCGCCGATCGGGAGGGTTCGGCAGCCGCCCCGGTCATCCTGCCGGTGCCCAGGAGGGCCGGGCCCGTATGGCATTGTGAGTCGTGCGGTATCGGCCGGGCCCGGGACCTGGGTTCACGTTCGTGGCGATCGGCCTGACGTCGCTCGTCGCCATCCCGCTTTGCGCGGTGGCGGTCGCGAAGGGAGGCGACCTCTGGTGGGTCACGTTCGCGGCGGGATGGGTGATCTTGCTCGCCTTGGGCGCCCGCAGCTACCTGGTGGGGGTTGCCTACGAGCTGGAGATCGATGGTGCCGACCTCGTCTGGTGGACCCCGCTGCGGCACGGCCGGGTCCCGGTCGCCGACATCACCAGCATCCATCCGGAGAGAGGGCATGACGAGACCGACGTCATCGAGTGCCGAGGTCGACCTGGGATCCGGGTGGGGGACACGGCGGAGTTCGCCCTGTTCGTCGACGAGATCCTCCGCCGGCGCCCGGACCTCCCGGTCGAGCTGGGCATCTGGTCTCGTTTGGCCCGCAAGCGGGGTCGCACCTGAGCGATGCCCCGCTGTAGCCGGGCCGAATGACCTAGTGACCACTATTAGTGGTTGTACGTACACTATCCGTGACGTAGACATACCTCCTGACGAGCGTTGATCCGTTGGCTTGTACTTGGTCGCCTGAGCCGGCGGGGAGCTAGTGGCGAACCCACCGTCTGGACACGAGACATCCCTCGGGATGCGCGACGGCGGAGGCGGACAGATGGGCGGACGACGGCACGGTGCCACCTGGGGTGGACGAGGCGCCACCTGGGGCGGCCGACGGCTGCGGGCGCTCGGCGCCCTCCTGGCGGTGTCGGTGAGCGTGGGTGGGTCGATCGCCACGGCCGGCGTGGCCGGCGCGGCGACGACGACGTATGACCCGGCGGCGGATCCGTACTCGATGAACGCCGTCACGGGACTCACCGGCGCGGAGGCGTGGTGGAGCGCTGGCTACACGGGCGCCGGGGTGGACGTGGCGGTGATCGACACCGGGGTGTCGCCGGTCGCGGGTCTCGCCACCACCGGCAAGATCGTCTACGGCCCGGACCTGTCCTTCGACTCGCAGGCGGCGAACCTGCAGTACCTGGACACGAACGGGCACGGCACGTTCATGGCCGGTCTGATCGCCGGCAAGGACAGCGCGCTCGGGTCGAGCCCCAACGCCTACGCCAACGCTCCTGCGTCGGCCTACCGGGGCATCGCCCCCGACGCCCGGATCGTGTCGGTCAAGGTCGGCGCCGCCGACGGCGCGGTCGACGTGTCCCAGGTGATCGCGGCCATCGACTGGGTGGTGGAGCACCGCTACGACAACGGGATGAACATCCGGGTCATCAACCTGTCCTTCGGCACCAACAGCGCCCAGGACAGCACCCTCGACCCGCTGTCCTACGCCGCCGAGCAGGCCTGGAGGAAGGGGATCGTCGTCGTCGCCGCTGGGGGCAACACCGGCTTCCAGAACCAGGCCGCGTCGGCACCGGCACTGGCCGACCCGGCCTACAACCGCACCGTCTTCGCCATCGGCTCCACGGAGACCAATGGCACCGCCACCTTCGGCGACGACAGCGTCCCGTCGTTCTCGCCCTGGCCCAAGAAGTCGAGCACCCGCACGGTGGACGTCGTCGCCCCGGGAACCCATCTCCAAGGGCTCCGGGTCCCCAACAGCTACCTCGACGCCAACCACAGCAGCGCCCGTCTCGGCGATCGCTACTTCCGGGGCAGCGGCACCTCCCAGTCCGCCGCCATCGTGTCCGGTGCGGCGGCCCTCATCCTGCAGAAGCACCCCACGGCCACCCCTGACCAGGTGAAGAAGCTCCTCATGAGCACCGGGTACCTGATCTCCGCTAACCGGCTGGCCATCGGGGGCGGCGAGCTCCAGCTCTCGAAGGCTCTCACGACCCCCCTGCCGAGCGTGGCGGCCTCGACGCAGACGTGGCCGGCGGCGACCGGGACCGGCTCGCTCGAGCAGGCTCGAGGCACCGACCACCTCACCGCTGACGGCGTCACCCTCACCGGCGAGAAGGACATCTTCAACCAGCCGTTCAACGCCGCCGCGATGGCCACCGCCACCGCCCTCGGCGCCACCTGGTCCGGTGGCACCTGGAACGGCTCGACCTGGTCCGGCAGCAGCTGGTCCGGGTCCACGTGGTCAGGCTCCACCTGGTCCGGCAGCAGCTGGTCCGGCAGTAGCTGGAGCTGATCGGCCCAGCACGCCAGCCGGACGACGATCGATGGAGGCCCGGGTCACACCCCCCGGGCCTCCATCGCGCCTGGCCGCCGCGCGGCCCACGATCACGACGAGCCCTGACCCACCCCAAGGCGAGGCAACAGGTCCCGTGTCCCCGGTCCCGAGGGGCGCCGCGGTGACGATCTAGCGGTGGCTGAGAACGTGTCGGCCCGGAGCCTCAGCCGGTCGGACTTCGCGAGTCAGGTGGCCGAGCTGCTGGTCGAGACCGGCGTCGAACCCCGCCACCTCATCATCGAGATCACCGAGACGGCCCGTATGGTCGACCCCATCCGTGCGGAGCGCATCCTGACCGAGCTCCACCATGCCGGCGTGCGGGTCAGCCTGGACGACTTCGGCTGCGGGCAGACCTCGTTGGGCTACCTGGCCACGTTGCCCGTGAACGAGCTCAAGATCGACCGGACGTTCATCGCCGACATGCTGGTCAACCCGGCCCACGCCGCCATCGGGGCCTCTGATCGCAAGGCGGCCCGTCAGGCCAGTAGCTCAAGGGCCTTGTTGAAGGTGGGGCTCGGGCGCATCACAGCGTCGACCTTGGCGAGGTCGGGCAGGTAGTAGCCGCCGATGTCGGCGGGGTGGCCCTGCACGGCCAGCAGCTCGGCGTCGACGGCGGCCTGGTCGGCGGCCAGGCGCTCGGCCAGCGGGGCGAAGGTGGCGGCCAGCTCGGGGTCGTCGGTCTGGGCCGCCAGCGCCTCGGCCCAGTAGCGCGCCAGGTAGGCGTGACTGCCGCGGTTGTCGATCTGACCGAGCCGGCGGGCCGGCGACTTGTCGTTCTCCAGCACCATGCCGGTGGCCTGGTCGAGGGTGTCGGCGAGGATCTGGGCGCGCGAGCTGCCGGTGGTCGTCGCCAGGTGCTCGAAGGACACCGCCAGCGCGAGGAACTCGCCGAGCGAGTCCCAGCGGAGGTAGTTCTCCTTCACGAGCTGCTGCACGTGCTTGGGTGCCGAGCCGCCCGCGCCTGTCTCGAACAGCCCGCCGCCGTTCATCAGCGGCACGATCGAGAGCATCTTGGCGCTCGTGCCGAGCTCCATGATCGGGAAGAGGTCGGTGAGGTAGTCGCGCAGCACGTTGCCGGTGACGGAGATGGTGTCCTCGCCCCGCCGGATGCGCTCGAGGGAGAAGGCCATGGCGTCGACCGGGGCCATGATCTCGATCTGCAGGCCCGTGGTGTCGTGGTCGTCGAGGTAGCGGCGCACCTTGTCGATCACCTGGGCGTCGTGGGCGCGAGAGGCATCGAGCCAGAACACGGCGGGGGCGCCGGTGGCCCGGGCTCGGGTGACCGCCAGCTTCACCCAGTCCTGGATCGGGAGGTCCTTGGCCTGGCACATGCGCCAGATGTCGCCCGGCTCGACCCGCTGCTCGAGCAGCGTGGTGCCCGCCGAGTCGACGACCCGTACGATGCCGGCGGCGGGGATCTCGAAGGTCTTGTCGTGGGAGCCGTACTCCTCCGCTTGCTGGGCCATGAGCCCCACGTTGGGTACCGACCCCATCGTGGCGGGGTCGTAGGCGCCGTGGGCGCGGCAGTCGTCGATCACCACCTGGTAGATGCCGGCGTAGCTGCTGTCGGGGATGACGGCCTTGGTGTCCTGTGGCTCTCCTGCCGAGTTCCACATCTGGCCCGAGGTGCGGATCATGGCCGGCATCGAGGCGTCGACGATGACGTCGCTGGGCACGTGCAGGTTGGTGATGCCCTTGTCGGAGTCGACCATCGCCAGCGCGGGGCCCTCGGCGATGCCCTGCTGGATCGCTGTCTCGATGGCGGTCCGCTGGTCGGCTGGGAACGAGGCGAGGGACTCCAGCAGGCTGGCCAGGCCATCGTTCGGGCTGATGCCGGCCGCCTCGAGTGCGGCCCCGTGCTCGGCGAACAGGGCGGGGAAGAAGGCCCGCACCGCGTGCCCGAAGATGATCGGGTCGGACACCTTCATCATGGTGGCCTTGAGGTGCAGCGAGAACAGCACGCCCTTGGCCTTGGCGTCGGCGATCTGGGCGGTGAGGAACTCGACGAGGGCTCGCTTGCTCATCACGGTGGCGTCGATCACCTCGCCCGCCAGCAGAGGGGTGGACGCCTTCAGCACGGTGGTGGCTCCGTCGTCGCCGGCGAGCTCGATGCGCACGTCGGTGGGATCGGCCACCGTGACGGAGCGCTCGTTCGTGCGGAAGTCGCCGCTCGACATGGTGGCGACGTGGGTCGAGGAGTCGGGTGACCAGGCGCCCATGGAGTGCGGGTGCGTGCGGGCGTAGTGCTTCACCGATGCCGGCGCCCGCCGGTCGGAGTTGCCCTCGCGCAGCACCGGGTTCACCGCGCTGCCCTTGAGCCGGTCGTAGCGGGCGCGGGCCTCGAGCTCATCGGCGCCCTGCGGCTCGTCGTGGTAGTCGGGGAGGGCGTAGCCCTTGGCCTGGAGCTCCTCGATGGCCGCCTTGAGCTGGGGGAGCGAGGCGCTGACGTTGGGCAGCTTGATGATGTTGGCTTCGGGCGTCTTGGCCAGCGCGCCGAGCTCGGCCAGAGCGTCTGGCACCCGCTGAGCCTCGCTGAGGTGCTCGGGGAAGGCGGCGAGGATGCGCCCGGCGAGGGAGATGTCGCGCGTCTCCACCGTCACCCCTGCGGTGGAGGCGAAGGCCTGGATGATCGGCAGGAGCGAGCACGTGGCCAGGGCGGGGGCCTCGTCGGTGAACGTGTAGATGATCTTCGGGTCCGGCATCCGGGCGAGGCTACCCACGGTGCTCGCGCCCGCGCGCGGGGGTCAGTAGCGTGGGCCCGGGTGTCACACCCCCTCCGTAGGGTTCGTGGTGTGACGAGATCGACGAGAGGGTTGGCCACGGTGGCTCCACACGCGCAGAGCAAGCGGGCGACCTCCACGTCCTCATTCGGCGTGTCCCGCCGCGAGAACCACGACGCCAGCGGCTTCTACGCCCGCTTCACCGCGCCGGTGCTGAGCGACGACGACACGGTCGAGCCGCCCGGCGTGGTCGACCAGATCTACGTCGGCGATGCCCGCTCGATGGACCGTGTGCGGCCCTCGTCGGTGGCCCTCGTCGTCACCTCGCCGCCCTACTTCGCCGGCAAAGCCTACGAGGCCGAGCTGGGCGAGGGCCACATCCCGGCCACCTACGTCGACTACCTCACGATGCTGGAAGACGTCTTCGCCGAGTGCGTGACCAAGCTCGAGCCCGGCGGCCGCATCGCCGTCAACGTGGCCAACCTCGGTCGCAAGCCCTACCGCTCCCTGTCGGCCGACGTCATCGGCATCCTCCAAGACCGCCTCGGGCTGCTCCTGCGGGGCGAGGTGGTGTGGCGCAAGGCCCGCGGGGCGGGCGGCAACTGCGCCTGGGGGTCGTTCAAGCAGCCCGCCAACCCCGTGCTGCGCGACCTCACCGAGCGGGTCGTGATCGCCAGCAAGGGTCGGTTCGACCGCGCGATGAAAGGCCCGGCGCGGGCACAGCGGGGGCTGCCCTCCCAGGCCACCACCACGGCGGACGAGTTCATGGACGCCACGCTCGACGTGTGGGAGCTGGCCCCGGAGAGCGCGACGCGCGTCGGCCACCCGGCGCCCTTCCCGGTGGAGCTGCCGCAGCGCCTGATCGACCTCTACACCTACCGCGATGACGTCGTGCTCGATCCCTTCATGGGCTCGGGCACCACCGCCGTGGCCGCCGTGCGCACCGGACGCCACTACCTCGGCTACGACACCGACGACGGCTACGCCCGAGCTGCGCGCGAGCGGGTGGCCACCGAGGTCGAGCAGGTCCTCGCCGCCGTGCCGGCGCCGCGGCCCGACAAGGCCCTCGCCGCCGCCCATGACCTGCTGGTCGA
>Ga0209798_10002154_pt1 | contig 11637 bp, 11 predicted proteins | sample DOMMetBare3Fresh_FD_187475 | JGI IMG/M metagenome (GOLD analysis project Ga0209798, IMG submission 187475) | Wetland sediment microbial communities from St. Louis River estuary, USA, under dissolved organic matter induced mercury methylation -... | ecosystem: Environmental > Aquatic >...
GATCCGCGACTACTTCACCGCCGACATCGGCGAGATCCTGATCGACACCGACGACATCTACGATCAGGCCAAGCAGTTCATGAACCACGTGATGCCGGAAACGGCCAATCGTGTGAAGCGCTATCGCGACGACGCCTCGCTGTTCAGCCGATTCCAGATCGAGCACCAGATCGAGACGGCGTTCTCGCGCACGGTGAACCTGCCCTCGGGCGGAGCGATCGTGATCGACCACACCGAGGCGCTGGTGTCGATCGACGTCAACTCGGCGCGCGCCACGCGTGGCAGCGACATCGAGGAGACCGCTACGCGCACCAACCTCGAGGCCGCCGACGAGATCGCGCGCCAGATGCGGCTGCGCGACCTGGGCGGCCTGCTCGTGATCGACTTCATCGACATGGAAGAGTCGAAGAACCGTCGTGACGTGGAACAGCGGCTGCGCGAGGCGATGCGCTATGACCGCGCCCGCGTGCAGTTCTCGTCGATCAGCAAGTTCGGCCTGCTCGAATTGAGCCGCCAGCGCCTGCGCCCGGCGCTGTCCGAAGGCAGCCACATCACCTGCCCGCGCTGCAACGGCACCGGCCACATCCGCGACACCGAGAGTTCGGCGCTGCAGATCCTGCGCATGGTGCAGGAGGAGGCGCTGAAGGACAACACGGCCGCGGTGCATGTGCAGGTGCCGGTGGAGGTGACCTCGTTCCTGCTCAACGAGAAGCGCACCGAGATCACCAAGATCGAACTCAAGCAGCGCGTGAACGTGCTGCTGATCCCCAACCCGCACATCGAGACACCGAACTACAAGCTCGAGCGCCTGCGCCACGACGATCCGCGGCTGGAAACCTTCAAGGCCAGCTACACGATGATCGAGGAGCCGGACGACGAGGTGGGCATCACGCGCCGCGAGAAAGCCAAGGCACGCCAGGAGCCGGTGATCAAGGGCGTGTTGCCGGACCAGCCGGCACCGATCGCGCCGCCCAAGCCCGAACCGGCGCCCGCGCCGGTGGCGGTGACTCCCGCTCCCGCAGCCGTGCAGGCAGCCACGCCGGCCGGCGGCGGCTTCTTTGCATGGGTCCGCAAGCTCTTCGGCAGCGGCGAAGCGGCCACGGTCGCGGCAGCGCCTGCCGTTGCCACGACACCGGCGGAGACCAAGCCGCGCAGCGGCGAGCGCGACGGCCGAGGAGGCCAGCGCGGTGAACGCGGTGGCCGTGGCGAGGGACGTCGCGACCGCGGTCGCGATGGCGGTCGTCGCGGCGAGCGCGAGGGCCGCGAAGGCCGTGAGCAGCGCGAGCCTCGTGAATCCAAGGACAACCGCGAAGGTCGCGAAAGCAGGGAAGGCCGCAACGAGGGCCGTCGCAACGAGGGCGCGCGCGACGCGCAACCGGCGCAGGCGCCGCGCGAGGCCCGCCCGCCGCGCGGTGACGGCCGCCGCAACAACGAACCCCCGTTGGTCAAGCCCGAGGTGGAACCGACGCAAGCACCGCTCACGCTGGCCGACACGATGCCGCTTGCGCCGCAAGCCGTGGCGCCGGCGCCGACCGACGGCGCCGATGCAGGCGACCGCGAAGGTGCACGCCGCCGCCGCCGTCGCGGCGGCCGTGGCCGCAATCGCGGCGACGGCGCTCCTGGCGACCAGGCCAACGGTGTCGATGAGGCGCTGCTCGATGCAGGCGAACCGTCAGCCCCCGTGCACAGTGTCGAGACGCAAACCCCGGTCGAGGAGCCGGTCATGGCCGAAGTGGCAGCCCCGATGCCGCAGCCGATGGCCACGTCGCGACCCATCGTCGTGCCCGCCCCGGTGGCCGCTTCGGCGCCTGCCGCGGCGCCGATCCGCGCCGAGCCCTATGCACTGCCGATCGAACAGCTCAACGCGGTGGCCAGTTCGGCCGGGCTCGAGTGGGTGCACACGGACAGCGACAAGGTGCGCACTGCTCAAGCGGCGATGGCCGCAGAGATCAGCCCGCCGCGCGTGCCGCGCGAACCCAAGCCGCCGGTGGCGCCCGACGACGGCCCTTTGATCCTGGTCGAGACGAAGAAAGACCTCTCGCAGATCAAGCTGCCGTTCGACAGTCTCTAGGACTGTCGCATCGATCGCGGGCCGCGTGCAAGCGGCCCGCTGCGCGATCAGGACTTGACCTGCAGTTGCGCGTCGCCGCGGAGGTAGACCAGGCAATCGCTGCCGGCCTGGACCAGACCGTGGTCGAGGCCGGCCGGGGCCAGCTGGAAGTCGCCCTCCCGCAGCAGGATGTCGCCGGTGAAGAGATCGCCTTCGATCATCAGGCACTCCTCGTCGTTGACATGTCCGTGCGGCGGCACCACCGCGCCGTCGACCGCGCGCGCGATGTAGCTCACGGCACTGCCTTGCTCCCAGAGGATGCGTCGCTGGATGCCCGGCGCGTAGTCGTGCCACTGCGCGTCGGCGGCGCGCGCGGTGCCGGCCGGCGTGGGTTGTGCGCCGCCTTGGCGCACGTAGACGCGTGCGCCGGCGCGACTGGCGAGCTCCGGCTCGCCGGCCGTGGGCTGGCGGCCGTGGTGATCGAGCACACCCAGCTCGACGCCATCGATGGTCAGGTCGCCCGCCAGCACGAGCCACTCGCTCGCCTGCCCGCTCAAGCCCAGGCCATCGGTGCAGCGCGTGCCGGGCGCGAGTTCGATCACCGCCAGCCAGCCCGGCTCGCCGGGGCGACGTGCAGCGTCGCTGGGCGCACCGCTGCGGTACAGCTCGCGGCGAGTGACACCGCGTGCTACTTCGACGGGCTGGCGTTGGCGAGTGCGCGCTGTCGCCAGACCGCGATGGCGTTGCGCGCTCTCGGCCACCCGACGCAGCAGGCGGCTGCGCAGTTGGGGATCGGCTGGCGCCGCCGGATCGGCCGCCAGCGCTTCGCTGAGCAGGCCGATCGCCTCGTCCAGTTCCGCGCGATCGCGCGGTTCAGTGGCGTGGGTTGTGTTCATGGCGCCGTGCGCTCCGAGATCAGAAGATGGGGGGCGAGCTGGCCGCGCAGTGCGACCAGGGTGCGCCGGATGTGGGACTTGACGGTGCCCAGCGCCAGGCCCGTCTGCTCGGCGATCTCCTCGTGCGTGCAACCGCGGAAGAAGGCGAGCGAAAGCAACTGGCGCGGCAGCGGCTCGAGGCCTGCCACCAGCGCGTGCAGCCGCGCATGGTGTTGCGCGGCACCGACGAGGTCGAACGGGTCGCTGTTGTCGTGTCGGTGCTGATGGTCGGCGGCCAGCGCCTCCATCGCGTCGTCGTCCTCCACGGACACTTCGGCGGCGCGCGAGCGCTCGTTGCGGCGCAGCGCGTCGATCGCGCGGCTGCGCGCAATGGTCAGCAGCCAGGCCATCACGTGGCCACGCGCAGCATCGAACCGCGGCGCCTCGCGCCAGACCTGCCAGTAGACGTCTTCGACCACCTCCTCGGCCAGGGGCGCCTGGCGCACGATGCGCAGCGCCAGACCGTAGACGCGGCCGGACGTGGATTCATACAGGCGCGCGAGCGACGGCTCATGCTGATCGCAGACGCGCAGCACCAATCCGGCAAGCTGGTCGTCGTCGAGCGCCACGGCACAACCCGCGGTCACCGCATCGTGCTCGACCGCGAGCGCTGCGACTTCCGGCTCGGGCTCGAGCGCAGGGGGCAGTCCCAGCCACGCTGCGGCGGCGGCTTCGCCATTGACGGCCAGACTCACGGGCGCCTCCGGCCACGCAGGATTGGAATCCAACGGTTCATGTGCAGACCCCTCCTTCTGATTCAGGCCGGCGGCCCTGGCCGTGGGTCTGTCGGCTTTCAGTGTACGGAGGCGCGCGCTGCGTGGATGCAGCGTTCAGCGGCGAAACTTGTAACGGCGGGAGCCGCAGTCGGCGCCGAACAGCAACGTGACGACGTTCAGGGCAGGCGATCCAGCGCGTGGCGGTAGTTCGGATCGTGCATCAACTCGTCCCACGTCAGCGGCGCGGTCTGGGGCAGCAGCGCGAGGCGGCGCGCGTCGGTCTGCCGGGTGAGCTGGACCCGACCATGGTCCACCGCGCGCTGCACACCGCCGATCAGCTCGTCGACCGCGGCGCCACCGTCGAGGCTCTGGTTGCACAGCAGCACCATGTCGCACCCCGCATTCAGTGCCAGCGCCGCGGCCTCGGAATAGCTCAGGTCCCGGCCATCGACGCGGCGGGCGCCGGCCATGCTCAGGTCGTCGCTGAAGATGGCGCCGTTGAACGCGATCTGGCCACGCAGGATGTCCTGCAGCCAGCGCGCCGAGAAACCGGCCGGCCGCGCATCGACTCTCGGGTAGATCACATGCGCGGGCATCACGCTTTGCAGGCTGGTCGAGAGCCAGGCGTAGGGAGCGGCATCTTCGGCCAGGATCGCCTTGAGCGTGCGCCGGTCGATCGGAACGTCCACATGCGAATCGGCGGCGACGAAACCGTGACCGGGAAAGTGCTTGCCGCACGCCGCCATGCCCGCCTGCAGCAGGCCGTGCATCACGCTCTTGGCCAGGATCGTGACGACGCGCGCATCGCGGTGGAAGGCGCGATCGCCGATCACGCCCGAGGGGCCGTGGTCGAGGTCGAGCACCGGGGTGAACGACAGGTCCACGCCGCAGGCGCGCAATTCGCTGGCCAGCACATGGCCGCAGGCCGTGGCGGCGTCGGTGGCCGCGAGCGCATCGCGCATCCACAGCTCGCCCAAGGCGCGCATCGGCGGCAGGTGGGTGAAGCCGTCGGTGCGAAAGCGTTGCACGCGGCCACCTTCATGGTCGACGCAGATCAGCAGGTCGTCGCGCAGCGTCTTGATCTCGGCCGTCAGTGCGGTGAGCTGGCGCCGGTCGCGCCAGTTGCGGGCAAACAGGATCAGGCCGCCCACCAGGGGGTGCAGCAGGCGCGCACGGTCCGCGTCGGCGAGCGCGGTGCCGGCGATGTCGATGATCAGGGGCGAGGCGTCAGTCATGCTTCTCGACGACCACAAAAGCACAAGCGTAGCTGCTTTCGTCGCTCACGCTGACCTGCGCCGTGAGGCCGCGTTCCTCGAACCATGACTTCAGGGCGCCATGCAGTGCGATCTCGGGCTTGCCGCTGGCGGCCTTGACCACTTCGCAGTCGCGCCAGGTCATCGGCATGCGCATGCCCAGGCCGATCGCCTTGGAGAAGGCTTCCTTGGCCGAGAAGCGTGTCGCGAGGTAGGCGACGCCGCGCGCCTGCGCGCGCGCGCGGCGCGCGCGAAAGACTTCGATCTCGTGCGGCCCCAGGACCTTCAGCGCAAAGCGCTCGCCCCAGCGGTCCAGTGCCGCGCGGATGCGCGTGACATCGCAGATGTCGGTGCCGATGCCGTAGATCAAGGCTGTCCGCCGCCGGGCCGCCCCAAGGCGGACGCTCCCCCTTGGGGGGATGACGCTGCAGGCGTCTTGGGGGCCAGGTACGCTCTTTGAATGCAGCGCTGGTAGTCGCGCACCGCTTCGGTGTAGCCGAGTTCGAGTGCGTCGGCGATCAAGGCATGGCCGATCGACACTTCCTGCACGCCGGGCACGGCGCGCAGGAAGTCGGTGAGGTTGGCCCGGTTCAGGTCGTGGCCGGCGTTGATGCCCAGGCCCGCGGCCAGTGCGGCGTGCGCGGCAGCCGCGTAGCGCGCGAGCTGGGCGCCCTGCCCCGGCGTGCCGTGCGCTGCCGCATAGGGTTCGGTGTAGAGCTCGATACGATCGGCGCCCGTGGCGGCCACCTGCGCCATCGCGCCCGGATCGGGATCCATGAACAGGCTCACGCGCACGCCCAGCGCACGCGCCTCGCGCACCAGGGGCGCGACCCGCGGCAGTTCGTCGAGCGCGAAGCCATGATCGCTGGTGAACTGGCCCGGCGCGTCAGGTACGAAAGTGGCCTGCTGCGGCCTGTGCTCGCGCACGAAGTCCATCAGGTTGTCGAACGGGTTGCCCTCGATGTTGAACTCGGCATGCGGCCACTGCTTCAGGAGCGCGGCGAGTTCGCGCACGTCGTCGGCCCGGATGTGGCGCGCGTCGGGCCGCGGGTGCACCGTGATGCCCTGGGCACCGGCTTCGACGCACAGCATGGCCGCGCGGGTGACGCTCGGAATGCCGAGGTGGCGCGTGTTGCGCAGCAGCGCGACCTTGTTGACGTTGACCGACAAGGCGCAACGTGAATGACGATCGTGGGCCTCGGGAGCGACGAGCGGGTTCATCGGGGGTTGAGCAGGGGTTGCAGTTCGCGCGCCACTTCGCGCGTCTTCAGCGTTGCGCCGCCCAGATGGTACGCAAGCCAGTGCCGCAGCTGGCGCCGCAGCACCACTTCGCAGGGGGTGCAGGCCGTTTGCAGCGCCTCGATGTCCCGTGCCGCGAGCGCTGGCTGCAGCGCGATCAGGTCGCCACCTGCGAGGCTCGGCTCGCCGTCGTCCGCGCGCGCGTCGACCAGCCCGGTCTCGGGCTGCAGGGCGTAGCAGCGCGTGGGCTCGACCGCCCGCTGGGTCGCGGTGACGAGCGAGAGGTCGGGCAGGTGGCCGGTTTCGGCCAGCAGGATCAACTCGAAGGCGCGCAGGGCCACCGCCTCGCGCGCGCCGCCCAGCGCGGGCATCGTCGCGGCGTAGGCGTCCCACAAGGCCGGGTGCGGGTCGTCGCGTGCCAGCAGCTTCATCACCAGCTCGTTCAGGTAGAAGCCGGCGAACAGCGCGTCGCCGCCGGCGGGCGCCATGCCGCCGCCCCACTCCGCCCCGCGCAGGTTGTGGATGTCGCTTTGCGTCGAGTCGCGCGCGCCGCGGCCGAACGAGACGCTGATGCGCTGGAACGGCATCAGCACCGCGCGCAGGTTCGACGTCGGCCGCTTGGCGCCCTTGGCGGCCACGGCCACACGGCCGGCGTCGCGCGTGAACAGGTCGACGATCAGGCTCGATTCACTCCAGTCGTAGTGATGCAGCACATAGGCCGCGAGCGGGGGCGCGACGGCGCGCGCAGCGCTCATCGCGCCGTGGCAAGCGCGCGCAGCGTGTCGAGCGTGGCGCGGCAGGCGGACTGGTCATCGGCGTCGAGCTTCTCGAACACCGACTCGGCAGCCCGCAGGTGATGATCGCGCGCCGCGGCATCGTTGCGCGCATGCTGCACCAGCGCCAAGGCTTCATGGCCGAAGAAGTGCTCGTAGGGCGGCGCGTCGTGGGCGATGCAGGCCGCCAGGCATTGCGCAGCATGACGCAGCGCCTGCTCGAGCCGGCCTGCGGCCAGGTGCGCGCGCGCGAGATCGTAGTCGCCACGCTCGACTTCGAGCCACGTGCCGGCGTGCGACCAGTGCTCGCGGCTGGCGGCGGCCAGTTCGAGCATCGCCGCAGTGTCGGCTTGGCTGCGCGCGCTGCCACGCTCGATCAGCACCCAGGTCATGTTGTGGCACGCCACCGCGAGCGGGCGGTGGTCGGCCGGTATGGTGACGACCATTTTGGCCAGGCGCTCGCGCGCGGATGCGATGAACGCCAGCGCGCGCTGGCTGTCGCCACGGCCGACGCACAGTGCCGCGGCAGCGCTTTCGGCACGCACGAACTCGGCGGCACTGAAGCCTGCGACCGCGGGAGCGCGAGCAGCGGCGAGGTCGAGCGCGGCCTGGCTCGTGCGCAGGGTGGAGCGCACCGATTCGTCGGCCAACGGGTGGTGGGTCAGCGCAGCCAGCCGCCAGCGTGCATCGTCGAAGCGGCCGAGATGCTCGCCCATCAGGTGGACCACCAGGCGTGCCAGGGCCGACAGGTGCTCGGGCATGCCGGGCGCCGGCGTCTGGGTGCGCAGGCGGTCGGCCACCGCTTCGCTGTGGTCCGCGTGATCGGCCCAGGCGCGGGCCAGGAATGCGTCGAAGGTTTCACTCATAACCGTAGCTTCGCAGATGTTCCTCGGTGCTCGCCCAGCCGGTACGAACCTTGACCCACAGCTCGAGGAAGACCTTGGCGTCCAACAGGCGCTCGAGTTCCTGGCGCGCTTCGCTGCCGATGCGCTTCAGGCGCTCGCCGCCCTCGCCGATGATCATCCCCTTGTGCGCCTCGCGCTCGACCACGATGGTGGCCGCGATGCGGCGCAGGTTGCCCTGCTCCTCATAGTTGTCGATCACCACGGTGCAGCTGTAGGGCAGTTCGTCGCCGGTCAGGCGGAACAGTTTCTCGCGGATCAGTTCGCTGGCGAGGAATCGGTCGCTGCGGTCGGTCAGCGCATCTTCCTCGTAGAACCAGGCCTGCTCGGGCAGGTGCGCGGCGGCAACCGAGGCCAGGCGGGCCGCATCGCCTTCGCGGGTGGCGGCCAGCGGCACGAACTCGGTGAAGTCGCGCCGCTCGCGCATCGACGCCAGCCAGGGCAGCACATCGTCGCGGCGCTTCATCTGGTCGAGCTTGTTGGCCACCAGGATCACCGGCTTGCCCTCGGGCAGCAGCGCCAGCACCTTGGCGTCGCCCAGCGTGAACTTGCCGGCCTCGACCACGAACAGCACCACGTCGACGTCGGACAGGACACTGCGCACGGTGCGGTTGAGCGAGCGGTTGAGTGCGCTGCCGTGACGCGTCTGGAAGCCCGGCGTGTCGACGAACACGCACTGGGCCGGCCCCTCGCTGCGGATGCCGGTGATGCGATGCCGCGTGGTCTGCGCCTTGTTCGAGGTGATGCTGATCTTCTGGCCGACCAGCGCGTTGAGCAGCGTGCTCTTGCCGACGTTGGGCCGCCCGACGATGGCCACCAGGCCGCAGCGCCGTTGCGGATCACCCGGGGAGGTCAAGGTCACGACCGCAGGGGTCCGCCGGGCTGGTCGTCGGCTTTCAAGGCGGCGAGCAGGCGTCGCGCCGCGTCCTGCTCGGCGGCGCGGCGCGACTTTCCCTCGCCTCGCTCGGCCAGGCCCAGGGCCGGCACCGCACATTCCACGTCGAATGTCTGCGCGTGCGACTGCCCACGCGTGGCCACGATGCGGTAGACCGGCACCGCCAGCCTGCGCGCCTGCAACCACTCCTGCAGTTCGGTCTTGGCGTCCTTGCTCCAGCTGTCGACCTCGGTCCCCGCGATCACCTCGCCGAACAGGCGCTGCACCAGGGCTTGCGCCGTGGCATAGCCACCGTCGAGAAAGGCAGCGCCGATCAGCGCTTCCAGCGCATCGGCCAGGATCGACGGCCGCTGGGCGCCGCCGCCACGCGCCTCGCCTTCGGACAGGCGCACGACCTCGGGCAAGCCCACGGCCAGCGCCACGCGCGCCAGGCTGTCCTCGCGCACCAGGTGTGCGCGCACACGCGTGAGGTCGCCCTCGTCGGAGCCGGCGAAGCGTTCGTAGAGCAGGGCCGAGATCGCGGTCTGCAGCACCGCGTCGCCCAGGAATTCGAGTCGTTCGTTGTGATCGGTGCCGGCGCTGCGGTGCGTGAGCGCGCGATGCAGCAGCCCCGGCTCGGAGAAGCGCAGGCCCAGGCGCTGCTGGAGTTCGTCCACGGCGGTCAGTTCGAGCGTCCCTCGCCCGAGTACTTGATCAGCAGGAACACGGGTTCGAAGATCGGCACTTCCTTGTCGTAGGCGAAGCGGATCACGACCTTGTCATTCTCCTTGGTCACCTGCAGGTCCTTGCCGCTGATGCTCGAGATCGAGTACTCGATCTCCTTCTGCTTCTCGAAGGCGGCGCGCGCCTCGGCCACCGTGGCGGGTGCCGCCTTGGCGATCTGCTGCACCGCGCGCAGGATCGTCGAGTACTCGTTGACCGTGGGCAGCACACGTATGACGATCAGCGCGATGAACGCGACGACGATGGCCCAGAACAGCAGGCCGATCAGCGTGATGCCGCGCTGGGAAGATGCAATCACACGGGTGCTCGACATGGGCCGTTTCTCCAGTCCTCAGCGGAAGCCGCCGATACGTCCGAGGTTACCGAAATTCATCCACACGAAGAAGGCCCGGCCCTTGAGATTCCTGTCGGGCACGAACCCCCAGTAGCGCGAGTCGATGGAATTGTCACGGTTATCGCCCATCACGAAGTAGTGTCCGGGCGGTACTTTGCAGGTCACCCCCTCGGCGCTGTAGCTGCAGGCCTCCTTGTTGGGATAGGGCTCCGTGCCGGCGATGAAGGGCGGCCGGTCGTCGCGGATCAGGATGCGATGGTCCAGGCCGGCCAGGTTCTCGCTCAACGCCTTGGTGTAGCGCCGGCTGTCGTCGTCGTAATAGTCGGGCAGCGGCGAGGTCGTGACCGGCTTGCCGTTGAGCGTGAGCGTCTTGTTCAGCCACGCCACCTCGTCGCCGGGCAAGCCGACGATGCGCTTGATGTAGTCGATGCGCGGATCGGGTGGGTAGCGGAACACCACCACGTCGCCGCGCGCCGGTTCCTTGTAGTCGACGACCTTCTTGTCGATCACCGGAAGCCGGATGCCGTAGCTGAACTTGTTGACCAGGATCAGGTCGCCCGACTCGAGCGTCGGCAGCATCGAACCCGAGGGGATCTTGAAAGGCTCGAACAGGAAAGAGCGCAGCAGGAAGACCAGCAGGATCACCGGGAACAGGCCCGCCGTCCAGTCGAGCCACCACGGCTGCATCAACAGGTGTGACGTGGCTTCTTCGAGGTTGCCATCGACCTGGGCAATGCCCTGCTTGGCCAGGCCCGCGCGTCGCGCGGCGTCCTGCTCCTCGAGCCTGCGGGCGGCTGCCTCGCGGGCGGGCTTGTAGTGGAAGCGCTCGGCCAGCCAGAACCCGAAAGTCACGACCGTGAGGATGAACAGCAGCAGCGCGAAGTCGCCGATCCACTGATCGCGGTACCAGCCCACGAGGTACAGCGCCAGCGCGGCATACAGCGCTGCAGTCAAGGTGCCCATGAATCCCATCAGTCGTCCACCTGAAGAATGGCCAGGAACGCTTCCTGCGGCACCTCGACGGTGCCGATCTGCTTCATGCGTTTCTTGCCGGCCTTTTGTTTTTCGAGCAGCTTCTTCTTGCGGGAGATGTCGCCACCGTAGCATTTTGCCAGCACGTTCTTGCGCAGGGCCTTGATGTTCTCGCGCGCGATGATGTTGGCACCGATGGCGGCCTGGATCGCCACGTCGTACATCTGGCGCGGGATCTGTTCGCGCATCTTGGCCGCCACGGCACGGCCACGGTACTGGCTCTGGGCACGATGGACGATGATCGACAGCGCATCGACGCGGTCGCCGTTGATCAGCAGGTCGACCTTGACGACGTCGGCAGCGCGGTACTCCTTGAACTCGTAGTCCATGCTGGCGTAGCCGCGCGACACGCTTTTGAGCTTGTCGAAGAAGTCGAGCACGATCTCGGCCAGCGGCATCTCGTAGGTCAGGTGGACCTGGCGGCCGTGGTAGGCCATGTTGATCTGCTGGCCGCGCTTGATGTTGGCCAGGGTCATCACCGGGCCGACGCTGTCCTGCGGCATGTACAACTGCACCGTGACGATCGGCTCGCGGATCTCGCGGATGCGCCCGGGGTCGGGAATCTTGCTCGGGTTCTCGACCATCAACACCGTGTCGTCGTTGAGCACGACTTCATAGACGACCGAGGGCGCCGTCGTGATCAGGTCCTGGTCGAACTCGCGCTCCAGGCGCTCCTGGACGATCTCCATGTGCAGCAGGCCCAGAAAGCCGCAGCGAAAGCCGAAGCCCAGCGCCTGGCTGACTTCGGGCTCGTAGCGCAGCGAGCTGTCGTTGAGCTTCAACTT
>Ga0209798_10002156_pt1 | contig 11624 bp, 12 predicted proteins | sample DOMMetBare3Fresh_FD_187475 | JGI IMG/M metagenome (GOLD analysis project Ga0209798, IMG submission 187475) | Wetland sediment microbial communities from St. Louis River estuary, USA, under dissolved organic matter induced mercury methylation -... | ecosystem: Environmental > Aquatic >...
GCCCCGGCGAAGATCATCGGCCGCTCGGCCCCGGCCAGGGCGGTCACGACCCGATCGAGCGAAGTCGGGTCGACCCCTCCCAGCGGGTTGGCGCGCGGTCCGTCCGGCCAGCGCACCCCGCCCTCGTCCACCTCGTCGAACTGGACGTCCATGGGTACGTCCAGGAACACCGGTGCCCCCCGGCCGCTGAAGGCGTGGCGGGCGGCGGTCGAGACATATTCGGCCAGCCTCCCCGCCTCCCACGCCGTCGCCGACCAGGCGGTGATCCCTTCGAACAGCTTCGGGTGGTCCATCTCCTGCAGCCCACCCTTCAGTTCCTGGCGGAGCAGGTGCCTTCCCCCCAGCAGCAGCAGCGGCGTCGCCGCATGCCAGGCACTGGCCACACCGGTGATGGCATCGGTCACCCCCGGCCCGGCAGTCACCGCCGCCACCCCCAGCTGGCCGGTGAGCCGGCCGTAGGCCTCGGCGGCATGGACCGCGGCCTGTTCGTGGCGGACATCGATGACCCGGATCCCCTCCTGGACGCAGCCGTCGAGGATCGGGAGGATGTGGCCTCCGGTGAGCGTGAACAGGGTGTCGACTCCGGTCAGCCGGAGGGCTCGGGCGATGACGTGTCCGCCGTGGATCTTGGCCATGCCCGCGACGCTAGTGCCCCCTCCCGGCCCTGGTCTCGGACAGCATCAGAAGGCCGGTACCCCGCCCGCCTCCGGCCCTCCGGGGAGATCGGCCACCATCCACACCGAGTCCTCGGTGCGGAACCCTAGGCGCGAGTACAACCGGCGGGCCTCCCGGTTGGCCTGCTCGGTCTCCAGGAACACCCTGGGGAGGTTCCGCCTCCGGCAGTCCTCGAGCAGATGGGCGACGAGGGCGGAGCCATGCCCCTTGCCCGGTCGGTCGATGTAGATCTCGTCGAGGAGGGCGTCGGGCCCGCCCGACTCGATCGACCAGCTCCAGGTCACCACCGCGTACCCCACCACCTCGTCCCCGTCGACGGACAACCACACCACCCCGTGCTGATCGGAGAGCAGCAACGGTTCGAAGCCGGCGGTGGCGGTGACCGGGTCGAACTGGTGGGAGTCGGCCTCGCAGTACCGAGCGCACAGCCGCAGAAGCACCTCGAGATCCCCAGCCACTGCCCTCCGGATGGCGACCATGAGGCGACTTTATGTGGTGAGAGAGCAGAAAACTGCCATCTCAGCGCGCTATTTGCGGTCTGGCGCGGTCCGGTGGGGGTCAGTGGCCCGTCAGCAGCCGCAACATGCCACCCAACACCCGGGAAGGCCTCCCCGAACGCTCCTCGACCCGATCCGCCATCGGAGCCAGCAGCCGCCCGAGGTTGACTCCCAGATACCGAAGCGGCTCCGGCTCCCAGCGTCGATTGCGGTGCGCCACCCAGGGGAGGGAGGTGAGATCGGTGTCCCGTTCGAGCACCAGGTCGGCGAGCGTGCGCCCGGCCAGGTTCGACGCCGAGACACCTGCCCCCACATACCCGCCGGCATACCCGATCCGGGAGGGCCGGTCGAAGACGACCGCCGCAGTCCAGTCGCGGGGGACGGCCACGGCTCCACCCCAGGTGTGGGTGATGGCCGCCCCTCCGATCTGTGGGAAGAGCCGGCGAAGGACTTCGTGGATGTGCCCGTGCACCTGCGGTTCCTGCTCGAACTCGGGGCGCATGGCCGATCCGAAGTGATAGGGCGCCCCCCGGCCGCCAAAGGCAAACCTGCCGTCGGCGGTCCGCTGGCCGTAGATCACCAGATGCCGGGCGTCATTGAAGGTGGGCCGCTCCTCAAGCCCGATGGCCTCCCAGGTCCGTGTCGAGAGCGGCTCGGTGGCGATCATCAGCGAATAGACCGGGATCACCCGCCGGCTACCACCGGCGAGCCCGACCGAGAACGCCTCCGTGCACTGGAGGACGGTCCCGGCCCGTACTTCACCATGCCGGGTCCTCACCCGTCCCGGTTCGATGGCTTCGACCGGCGAACCCTCGAAGATCGTCACGCCTGCGCGCTCCACCGCCGCCGCCAGACCTCTTGCGAGCCGGAATGGATGGAGAGCGGCGCAATGGGGCGTGTACATCGACCCCAGGGCGGTTTCCGACTTGGCGATCCGGGCGGTCTCGGCCGGATCGAGCCACCGGTAGTCGTCCTCACCGAAACCCCAGGCGGCCTCGGACTTCAGCCGCTCCCGAAGGCGGGAGACCTGGGCCGGATTCGAAGCAAACGTAACCGTCCCGCCCTTCTTGAAGTCGGCGTCGATCCCCTCCTCGAGGCAAACTCGCCCGATCTCGTCGATCGACGAGAAGATCGCCCGATGCTGGCGGACGAGCTGGTGGCGGCCCTGGGCCGCCTCGGCGCGGGCGAGATTGACGGCGAGTTCACCGGATGCCCAACCGCCGTTCCGACCGGAGGCGCCGAACCCGGCGATCTCCGCCTCGACCACGACGACGTCGAGTTGTGGTTCGAGTCTGGCCAGGTAGTAGGCGGTCCACAGCCCGGTGTATCCGGCGCCGACGATCACGACATCGGCCGACCGCACCCCCTCCAGTCGGGGCCGCGGCTCGAGTGGATCATCGCCAAGGCTGTCGTGCCACAGACTCAGCCGCCGGTACCGGCTCATTCGTCCTCGAACGATGGCAGTGACCCAGCCCGCGCCAGCGTCTCGGTGAACGCCTCCTCGAACACATCCAAGGTCCTGGCGACGTCGGCGTCACTGTGCGCAGCGCTCATGAACCAGGTCTCTTTTGCGTCGGGGCAGGGCATCACTCCGCGCTCGATCATGGCCAGCACGGTGTTGTTGTAGATCCGCGAGTCATGCCGGGCGAGATCGCGATATTCGGTCGGTTTTCCCTCGCCCAGGAAGACGGAGAACATCGACGGGTGCCCGACGATCGATCCAGCCATCCCGTGATCGGCCAGGATCTTGCGTAGTCCGTCCATCAAGGCGCCACCCGTGCGGGCGATCGTCCGGTACACCTCCCCGTCGGAGAGACGCTCGATCGTCGCCTTGGTGGCAGCCGCGGCGATGGCATTACCGGAGTATGTGCCGGCCTGGGCGATCCCCCCCAGCCGCCATCCTTCCGACATCTCCTCGCTGACGGCGATGGCAGCGACCGGGAACCCATTCCCCATCGACTTGGCGAAGGTGGCCACATCCGGCACGACCCCGAACGCCCCTACCGCCCCATCCAGACCGAGCCGGAAGCCGGTCTTGACCTCGTCGAAGATCAGCACCGACTGATTCTCGGAGCACAGGGTTCTCAAGGTTTCCAGGAAGCCTGGTTCGGGAAGGACCCCCAGGAAGTTGGCTGCCATCGGCTCGACGATCACCGCCGCGACCTCGTGGCCGTGATCCTCGAAGAACTCGGTCAACAACTCGATGTCGTTGAACGGAAGCGTCCGGATGTAGCTGCGGATCGACTCGGGGATCCCCGAGGAGGCCTGGATGGGAAGCGGCCGCAGGCGCGACCCGAGGTGGGCAGGCGGAGCACCGGCCGTGCTGAACAGCACGTAGTCGTGGGCGCCGTGATACCCGCCCTCGAACTTCAGGATGAGATCCCTCGCCCCCCACCCACGGGCGAGGCGGATCGCATGCATGGTGGCCTCGGTCCCGGTGTTGGTGAACCGGATCTGCGACGCCCAGCCGAGGGCGGCGATCACCGCCTCGGCGGCCTCGACCTCGATCTCCTGGGTCATGGCATAGACGTTCCCCCGGAAGGCGGCTTCGGCCACCGCCTGCGAGACATAGGGGTCGGCGTGACCGAGGATCACCGGACCGAACCCCAGTTGGTAGTCGATGTACTCGCGCCCATCGGCATCGAAGATGTGAGAACCGAGGCCGCGGTCGATCACGAGGGTGTCGGCGTCACCCCAGTACCGGAACTGTGACGAGACACCGTTGACCATGACACGTTTGGAACGCCGGAACCACTCGGCGGTCTTGGGACCCTGCAAACTCATTTGAAATCCTCCTGGAACTGCTGAAGACCGGTCATCTGCACCCCCGAAGGGGCGGACGATCAGGCTCCAGGCGGGTTCCAGTGGCGGGGGGCGAGCATGTTCCGCTCGAGGTAGGCGGGGAGGTGGGCGGTCTTGTCACGATTGAGCCGGTGGCGGGCACCTACGCTGCCGGCCGGATCGTCCCCGAGGGCATACGCGGCGGCAACGAACGGACCCGTCTCACCGACCTCGAGCACCAAACCGCTCCCGATCACGAGCGAAGCCTAGTCGAGCCCACCTGTGCCCGCCCGGCCGAAACGGGATGCGACCAGGACACTCCCACGAATCACCCGACGCGCCCGGGTATCGGATCCGACGACGCAACATCGAGGGGAGCCTCGCTCGGCCCACTCAATCCATCGTCTTGACCATCCCCGCGAAACCGCCGAAGAACACCCCAAGGAGGGTTCCCGGGATCACAGACGTCGCGAACGAGTCGGGCAGATCCTGGCCGGTGATGAGCTTGACGACCAGGGTGAGTGCGACCAGGGCGATCGGTAGGCCGAGGCCTACCCCCTTGGCCACCGCCATGCCCATGCGGACGTCTTCGTGTTCGTCGGCTGCTTCGCTCACGTTTGGTCGGCTCCTCGAATTCGTGCTCCTCCAGTGTGCCATACGGCCCGGTCGGGTTGCGTCGGTTACCGTGATTCGGTCATGTCGGAACCGCACGTCCACCGCCCATACCCAGAGCGGGCGAAAGAGATCGCGTTCGCTTCGGCCGAGTACCTGGCGTTCGCCTCACGTCAGCCGTTTCTGGGGGTTCCGGCGCGGCGGTTCGACGAACTGGCCACCGACCCCTGCGAAGTCGTGATCATCGGCGCCCCCTTCGACTGGGGCACCACGTATCGCCCCGGGGCCCGGTTTGGGCCCAAGGCGATCCGCGAGGCCGACTACGGGGCCATGGACGGATACCGGCCGCATCTTCCCACCGGGATCGACCCTCTCGGCGAGTTGGGGGTGGTCGACGTGGGGGACGTCTATGTGGTTCCCGGCCAGGTCGAGTTGTCGCTCGACCGCATCACCGAGGCCGTCGAACTGGTGGCGAAGGCGGGGAAGGTCCCCGTAGTCCTCGGGGGTGATCACACCGTGACCTTCTCCAATGCCACCGGAGTGGCCAGGGCTCACGGGTTCGGAGAGGTCGCCTTGATCCACTTCGATGCCCACGCCGACACCGGGAACCTGCAGAACGGCCAGTTGTACGGCCACGGCACCCCGATGCGCCGGTTGGTCGAGTCGGGCGCGGTCCCCGGCCATCGATTCGTCCAGATCGGGCTGCGCGGGTACTGGCCGGAGCCTGACGTCATCGCCTGGATGCGGGACCAGGAGATGCGGTCATACATGATGAACGAGATCGTCGATCGGGGTCTGGAGGTTGTCGTCGACGAGGCGGTTGCCTACGCCCTGGAAGGCGGGGCGAAGGGTGTCTTCATCTCGGTCGACATCGACGTGGTCGACCCGGGATTTGCCCCGGGAACCGGAACCCCCGAGCCGGGAGGTCTGACGTCCCGCCAGTTGCTCGATACCGTTCGAAGGCTGTCCCGCGAGCTGCCCGTACTGGGCGCCGATGTCGTCGAGGTGGCCCCCGCCTACGACCATGCCGACATCACCGCCTACCTGGCCAACCGGGTGGTCCTGGAGATCCTCAACGGGATGGCGGAGCGCAAACTCGGGATCTGACCGCCATGCGTCGTGCGTCATGCGCCATGCGTCATGCGACGTGCGTCAAGCGCCCTTCGGTCGGCGACGGCAGACAGGCGACACCACGAGTCGGATAGGCTGGGTCGCATGGCTCAGACCGGGTTCTGGTTTGTCGTTCAGGCGTCGGACGCTTCGGCGGTCGAGGTCGCCAAGTACCTGCACCGGTTGCGCACCGACTTCGAACCCACCATCGGCCCGCTGCTCGACTCCTGGCGGATCACGCCGGCGACACGCTCCTTCGACGAGGACGAGTCGGAGTTCATCAGTGCGGACGACTACCTGCGAATGTTCTGGGCGACCCGGGTGCCGGAGGAGCTCTTCTACGCCTGTGCCGACCCCCGCCTCGACGACGCCACCTGGGACCTCGCCACGGCTCGCCTCGACCACCCCTGCAAGGCGGTGCTCGCCGCCATCCCCTCGATCGCCCCGGTCGCCGTGCTCTTTGCCGGGCTCGGAGCGAGGCGGGCGGACATGATCCCGGGCTGGATGGGAATGTTCTCTCTCACCCGGGCGGAGGTGGAGCAGGCCGCCGAGTCACTCCGCAAGGCCCACGGGTTGCCGCCCCAGCAGCGAGTGAACGCCCTCCAGCACATGCACCACCTGCTCGATCAGGCCGGCGTCCTCAACTTCCCGATCGCCAACCTGCTCGAGGCCATGCCGGTGGTCCTGGGATCCGCCCTGGAGGATTCAACCGGGCTGATCGCCGTCTCTGCGGTGATCTGAAGCAGGTTGCCAGGCGAATCGGGTTCGGCCCGGGGCGAGTCACAGCTTGAAGCGGTAGACGTTGGTCTCGCGCTGCACGAAACCGATCCGCTGGTAGAGCCGGTTGGCGGCCTGGCGGGTGGGATTCGACGTCAGCTCGACCGACTTCGCTCCCCTCTCTCGGGCATGGGCGATGGCCTCTGTGACGAGCTTCTCCCCCACTCCCCTACCACGGACGGCCCCATCGACCACGACGTCCTCGATCCAGGCCTTGAGCCCGGTCGGGATCCGAATGAAACCGAGGGTCAACGATCCGACACACCGGTCGCCGTCCATCGCCACCAGCATCACGTTCGAGCCACTGTGAACGATCGCCTCGAGGTGATCACGGGACGGCGGCACTGCCGAGCTGGAGAGTTGGGGAATGAGGTGGGCGAAGGCCTCCACCAATCGATCGTCGACCGCCTCGGCTCGCTCCACCCTGATCCCGGTCACCGGGCAACCTTGCTGCGCCGGGTGGTGATGGTGAGATAGCCGAACATGGCGATCACGGTGACCAGGAAAATGATCGTGCCAAAGACGTTCACCTGGGGAGGAATTCCTCGCCGGGCGGCGCCCCAGACGTACAGCGGGAAGGTCATCGTGGTTCCGCTGTTGAAGTTGGTGATCACAAAATCATCGAAGCTGAGGGCGAAGCACAGCATGAACGAGGCGGCCACACCGGGCAGGATCATCGGGAGCGTCACCCGTCGGAAGGTCTGCCATTCGTTGGCATAGAGGTCCATGGCGGCTTCCTCCAGGTGCCGGTCGAATCCGACGATGCGGGCCCGCACGGTGACCACCGAGTAGCTGATGTTGAAGAGCACGTGCGCCACCAGGATGGTCCAGTAGCCCCGACCGAACGAGGTGGCGATGAACAGGGCCAGCAGCGCGGAGCCCATCACCACCTCGGGACTGGCCATCGGGAGGAACAACAGCAGATTGGTGGCGGCCCGGGCCCGGAACCGGTAGCGGACCAGGGCGAGGGCGATCAGGGTGCCGACGATGGTGGCGATCAGGGCGGAGAGGAAGGCCAGCGTCAGCGAGTTGATCAACGCCTCCGACAGCCCTTCGACGCCGAATGGGTCGGCCCAATGCCGGAGGGTGAAGCCCACCCAGGTGACGTTGAACCGTCCTTTGAGGTCGTTGAAACCGAAGGCGATCACGACGAACACCGGGAGGAACAGGTAGACCAGCCCCGCCCCCAGCAGCACCCGGTAGAAGACGCGCGCCTTCACGTCAGCAACTCCTCGGTGCCCACCCGCCGCACGTAGATGACCACCAGGGTCACGATCAGCGCCATCAGCGTGAAGGAGATGGCGGCGGCGGCCGGATAGTCGATCACGACCAGGAACTTGTTCTGGATGACGTTGCCCATCATCGAGTTGGGCGGGTTGCCGAGCAACTCGACATTGACGTAGTCGCCGGCGGCGGGGATGAAGGTGAGCAGGGTGCCGGAGATGACACCGGGCAGCGAGAGCGGCCAGGTGACCTTGCGAAATGCGGTGAATGGCGAGGCATACAGGTCGTTGGCCGCCTCCAGCAGCGACCGATCGATCTTGTCGAGCGAGACGTAGATGGGAAGCGTGATGAACGCCAGGTAGTTGTAGACCAACCCCGCCACCACCGCCCAGGCGGTGGAGAGAAGGCGGCCATCCTCGGGAAGCAGACCAAGGGTCTTGATGATCCCCACCACCGTCCCCTGGTCGGCGAGGATGATCCGCCAGGCCAGGGTCCGAAGAAGGAACGGGACCAGGAACGGCATGAGCAACAGCATCAGGAACAGGCTCTTCCACCGCCCGGTGTGGAAGGCGATGGCGTAAGCCAGCGGGTAGGAGATGGCCAGCCCGATCACCGTGGCGGCAAAGGCGAACAGGAGCGAATTGAACAACTGGCCCCGGTAGGTCGTGAACACCGCCAGGTAGTTCGAGAGGTCACCCGTGAACCGGTAGCCCCGCTCCAGCGAGCCTTCCTGCAGGGAGGTGATGACCAACTGGCTCATCGGGACCACGTAGAAGAGGAACAACCACAGCAGCCCGGGGGCCATCAACAGATACGGGACACGCCGGCGCCGTCGCTCCGCGGCGGAGACGGCCTCGATCGTCATACCGGCTGAACCACGAAACAATGGCCTGGCTCCCAACCCATCACGACGTCGCTCCCGGCCGGGAAACGGGCGGCGCCGATGTTCTGGACGACGACGGCGAGTTCGCCCAGCTGCCCGGCATCGACGAGATAGTGCGTGCTGATGCCGATGAAGGAGGCGTCCGTCACCCGGCCGGCCACCCGGTTGGTGGTGCGCAGGTCCTCGGCCGTGGCGCCGAGCTGGATCTTCTCGGGTCGGACTCCGAGCCGGATGTCGGCGCCCTCCTGCAGGCCTCCGGCGGCCACCCGCATCTCGGTGCCGTCGGCCAGCCGCACCGCCCCGCTGGACGAAGTCACCTTGCCGTCCATGAGATTGGAGGCTCCCAGGAACGAGGCAACGAAAGGAGTACGGGGATCGTCGTAGATCTCCGCCGGCTCACCCATCCGCTCGATCTTGCCCTTGTTCATCACGGCGATCGAATCGGCCATGGTCATGGCTTCTTCTTGATCGTGGGTCACATGGATGAAGGTGATTCCGACTTCTTGCTGGATCCGCTTGAGCTCGATCTGCATCTCCTTGCGGAGCTTGAGATCGAGCGCCCCGAGCGGCTCGTCGAGGAGCAGCACCCGGGGATGGTTGACCAGGGCTCGGGCGAGGGCGACGCGCTGCTGCTGTCCACCCGACAGCTGGCGCGGCTTGCGCTTGGCGGCATGACCGAGCTGGACCAGATCCAGCATCTCGTTGACTCGACGGGCGGTGTCGCCGTCGGCCACCTTCTGGCGACGGAGCCCGAACGCCACGTTCTCGAACACAGTGAGATGAGGGAAGAGCGCATAACTCTGGAAGACCGTGTTCACCGGCCGCTGGTATGCCTTGGTTCCGGTCACGTCCTCGCCATGCAGACGGATGACTCCGGAGGTGGGGTCCTCGAACCCGCCGATCATCCGGAGCGTCGTGGTCTTGCCACATCCCGAAGGGCCGATGACGGCAAAGAAGCGATTCTCGTCGATGACCAGATTCAGGTCGTCGACCGCCAGCACGTCGCCAAACGCCTTGGTGATCCCTTTGAGCTCGACGGCAGGGGTTTCACCCCCCGCCGTCGAACCCGGAGCTTGGCTCATACGCCGGTGGCGGCGGCCACCGCGTTGTTCAGTTCGGTCTCCTCGGCCTCGTCCAGCGCCCGGAAGATGTGCGACTTCGCCAGCGTCGCCTCGTCGGGGAAGATGAGCGGCTGATCGACGAATGTCTCGTCGATGTCGGCCATCGCCTCCTTGGCGCCGTCGACCGGCGACACGTACCACACCCAGTAGGCCAGCTCGGCGGCAACCTCGGGCCGGTAGTAAAAGTCCATCCACTTCTCGGCGTTGGCCTTGTTGGCCGCTCCCTTGGGGATGAGCATGTTGTCCGTCCAGATCATCACGCCCTGGTCGGGGAAGCTGAAGCCGAGCTGGGGAGAGTCCTCCTGGTTGGCAAAGATGTCGCCGGACCAGGCCAGCGCCACCGCCAGGTCGCCGTTGATCAGAGCATCGAGGTAGTCGTTCCCGTAGACCTGCCGGATCTGGCCATCCGTCACCAGCTTGCCCAGTGTGTCGGTCGAGGCGAGCATCTCGTCGAGGGTGGCGGTGGCAGGGTCCTTGCCCTCGTACAGCATGATCAGGCCCAGGGTGTCGATGTATCCCTCCAACACCCCGATCTTGCCCTTGTACTTGGGATCGAACAACACCCCCAGATCCGAGACCGGACCGCCCGTCTGGTTGGTGTCATACCCGATTCCGGTGAAACCGGACTGCCAGGGCAGCGTGTAGTCGCGGGTGGGGTCGAACCCGGGCGAGGCCAGCGCCGACGCCAGATTCGCCATGTTGGGCACGTTGCCGTGATCGATCTTCTCGGCATAACCGAGCCGGATCATCCGGGCTGCCATGTAATCGGTGAGCACAACGATGTCGAAGCCGGTCGGCTCACCGGCCGCCAGCTGGGCCTGATACTTGCCAAACCACTCCTCGTTCGAGTTGACCCCTTCGGTGTAGGTGACGGCGATCCCCGTCTCCGCCTCGAAGGCATCCTTGGTGGAGGTGCCGTCCGGCGAGTCCTCGGTGGTGTCGATGTACTCGATCCAGTTGTCCACGAAGAGCACCGTGCTCGGCGCCCCGGTCGTCCCCGGCCCGGCGGTGGTGGCGGTGCCCTCGGTGCCGCAGGCGGCAAGAATCGACGGTCCGGCGATCACGAAGGCGCCCGTCCCCGCCACCCGTCGCAGGAACTCCCGCCTGCTCACGCCGTCGCGAGCCGCCCTTGCCATCAGCGCGTCCATCGACCCTGTTCTTCTCACTCCTCGTTGGATGTTCGTCACGCTCAATCTCCTCCTGTTTCGGGTGCCGTCGCCGGCACGGCGATCTTATGCTCCGCTCGACAAACCTTGTTCGACGAAATCGGGGTTGTGCCAGACGATCAACGCCGAATACGAGTCCGTCTCGGGATCGTCGAGGTAACCCGGCAGTGCCCCCCGCAATTCGAAACCGTTGTCCATCTGAAAGGTGAGGGTCGGGTCGTACAGTTCGCGCGCCGCCACCCGCCGCACGTACTCGTCCGCGCTCATGAGGTGCTTCTGAGCGGCAAACCCGGGCATGTGGCCACCGGCGATGATGCCTCGTTTGTTGTGGGTGCGCACGAGTTCCTGGCGCAGTTCGTACAGGCGCGAGCCGATCCCGCGCCGCCGGTAGTCGGGGTGAACGACCATGTCCGTCCCGTAGTACCACTGGCCGGCCGGGTTGTGATTGCCGCACTGGTGGTCACCGGTGATTCCGGCGATGGTGTGGACCGGTTCGTCCCAGTCGAAGTCGAGGAAGATCCCGGCCCCCTGTCCCGCCACCCGCTCGCCGTCCAGGCACACGAAGAAGCCCTCGGGGAAGGTACGGGCATAGACCCTGATGTCTTCGACGCTGAGCAGACCGGCGGGATCGGCGTGAGGAAACGCGATCAGCTCGAGCTTGCCGCACCGTTCGGCCAGATCCTCCGTGAGATTCACATACCGCAACTCGCCCATTGCCATCCCTTCAAGCCGACGCCGACACCGGAAGCCGGAAGAGCTGATAGTCGTTGTCGGCGGG
>Ga0209798_10002157_pt1 | contig 11622 bp, 9 predicted proteins | sample DOMMetBare3Fresh_FD_187475 | JGI IMG/M metagenome (GOLD analysis project Ga0209798, IMG submission 187475) | Wetland sediment microbial communities from St. Louis River estuary, USA, under dissolved organic matter induced mercury methylation -... | ecosystem: Environmental > Aquatic > Freshwater...
TTACCTTAAAATAATTATTAATCAGTAAAGCTGCAATTGAAGAAATGAATAACGATAACAGAAAAGCAGTAAACTCTAACGGATCATTTAATTGTTTAGATACATAAAAACTCCAAAAGAAAAAAGTAATACATGCTACATACGGAATTATGCGTTCTTTTTGTGTTTTAAGTTGTATGGTTTGAATAAAACCCAAAGCTTTAAGCAGCAATACTGTAACTAATGGAATAAAAATGGAAGTACCAAAAATGCGCAGAAAGACAATCAATCTTTCATCAAATCTCAGCCCTAAAAATATTTTATCATTCCGGTAAAGCAGATATAATGTAACCCATGCAATTAAAAAGAGTGGGTGAAAAAGATATGAAAAGAAGATAGAATATATTTTTTCAAAAAGAGAATTCTTTTCAACTAATCCTTTAATATCACCTTTTTCATTTACTACTAAATGATCCATAGCTTATAATTCTTTACGTAGCCTTGCTACCGGTATGTTTAATTGTTCTCTGTATTTTGCAACCGTTCTTCTTGCAATATTATATCCTTTTGCCTGCAGTAATTCTGTTAACAGTTCATCACTCAATGGTTTTTTCTTTTCTTCAGCTTCTACCATATCTAACAATATTTTCTTTACCTCCCTGGTAGATACTTCTTCGCCGCTATCTGTACTAAGCGATTCACTAAAGAAAAACTTTAACCTGAAGGTTCCAAACTCTGTTTGTACAAATTTACTGTTGGCCACCCGGCTTACGGTTGATATGTCAAGATTTGTTTTCTCAGCAATATCCTTTAAGATCATGGGTTTTAAAGTAGTTTCATCGCCTGTAAGAAAAAATTCTTCCTGATGTTTCATAATTGCATTCATGGTATGCAATAAAGTATTTTGCCGTTGTTTGATAGCATCAATAAACCATTTGGCTGAATCAATTTTTTGTTTAATAAATAAAACGGCTTCTTTTTGGCGTTTATCCTTCTTACTTCCTTTTTCATAATCTCTCAGCATTTCTCTATACCCTTCACTTATTCTTAAATCAGGAGCATTGCGTGAGTTTAATGTAAGTTCGAGCATACCGGCATTATTAAGAATGAAAAAATCCGGGATAATATAGGTTTCAACTTTATTTACATTCTCAATATTGCCGCCCGGCTTAGGGTTGAGTTTAATAATTTGCTGAATAATTTCTCTTAATTCATCATCATCTATCCCCAGGCTTCGTTGAATTTTCTCGTAGTGTTTTTTAGTAAACTCATCAAAGTATTTTTCTAAAATGATAATGGCATTCTCAATGACTTTACTGTTATTTGTATTTAGCCTGAGTTTTAACTGATTCAATAAACATTCCTGCAGGTTGCGTGCACAAATGCCCGGCGGCTCAAATTGCTGAATAAGATGAATGATTTCTTCCAGTTCTTTATCTGAAGTTTCAATATTTTGTCTAAAAGCAAGATCGTTCACTATTGCACTATTTTCTCTTCTTAAATATCCATCATCATCAATACTTCCTATGATTTGTTCGGCAACTACTTTTTGATGATCATCTAAATTTAACATGCCTAATTGCTGATAAAGCATTTCATAAAAACTGGTTTGCAGTTTAATGGGCATTGTTTTAGCTTCTTCCTGCTCACCATAGTTTTCATCTCTGGTTCTGTATTCGGCTATTTCATCATCTCCATCATTTACATATTCAGCAATATCTAAATTTTCATATTCATCTTTACTACCATCTAAATCAAACTCATCCACTTCATCATCAGTACTTGCATCATCTTTAAACTCATCTGCATCATCCTGCGATTCGTCATCACCCTGATCAAGAGCCGGGTTTTCTTCCATTTCCTCTTTAATCCGTTCTTCCAGATTAGACGTAGGTACCTGCAGCAATTTCATAAGCTGAATTTGCTGTGGTGATAGTTTTTGAAGAAGTTTCTGATGTAGTCCCTGACTGAGTGCCATATTCCGGTTACTGCGTTATCTTTGATTAAGGTATGATTCTAAAAGCTAAAATATCAAAAAAAAGCGGTCCATTTAAAAATTGGAACAATTTTTGTGCAATGTCTGTCTTTTTCTTAACATTTAGCTTTTCTGCTTTTTCTCAAAACACCCCGCCTTTACAAAAAAAGAGCAGCATACAACAAACTAGCATTCTTGGATTTTCTTTTACTCATCAACAAATCAAAAAACCAGAAAACCAGAAGCCTCCTGTATTTGTGAATCTTGGAAGCCCGTTTATGAACTGGGGATTTATGTGTATTGGTGAATATAAATTTGAGAAGAAAACAAAGATTCCATTAAGGTTTCGTTTAGGCTCATTAGAATATGTGAACAGGCTTGAAGGAAAAAAATAATGCAGTCAAACAAAATTCGACTGCATTAAATCTATAAATCAAAAAAAATTAACGTTTACCCCAAACAGCAACTCTTGCTCTCCCTTTTGACCGGCCTACAGTAGAGTATAAAAAACTAATCCTGTCAATTCTTCGTGTACCACCAGGCAAATCAATTACCCTGCTTTCCATACCTGCATGAAAATTATTCTTTAGAACCACATTCATCTTTTCGCCATTTTCAAAATAGATATCCATATCCTCAATGTGCAAAGGCCCGCTTGTTACTTTTATTTTTATTTGCCTGAATGCATTATTACCTCCAACTTTTAGCACATCTCGGTCGGCGCCAAAAGCAGCCCATTTATCTCCTATAAAGCGCCAGCCTTGTTGTACAGTAAATGAAGAAGAAAAAATTAAAAAAATGAATACTGATAAAAGAATTTTGTTTTTCATGTCTTGTTTTTTTGATGAAAAATAACCTGCTGTTTTTTTTGACAGTTAAAATCCAGAAAAGTTAAATTACTTCTTAAGAAACATTTTTGCAAGAGGAGAGCAATGCATTTATTTATTACCGAGCCAGAGTAAATGATTGGCCACAGCTCTTATTTCTGAATAGCTGTAATCATCACCCAGTATTGATTTTATTTCCGCATGTCTTTTTTGAGGATTGTTTTTTATTGTGTCTGAAATGATTTTCACTTTTGCATCATCAATAATATCCTGAATTAATATTTCGCCGGTTTTTATAAAATCTGAAAGGTGGCTTTCAATTGTTCCTGTAGTTAAATTTCTTTCGTTGGCAATTTCATTGATAGTTTTCCCTTGCTTATAGTATTGCAGGCTCACCATACCCGATGGTGTCTTATCCACTTTGTTTTTGGATGGTTCTTTGCGTTGCCGTTTTGGATTTACTTCTTTCAGTTCAATATGGCTTTCGAGCCCGTATTGATTGCAGTAAGTATCAACCATTTCAATTATTTCATCACCATATTTTTCTGCTTTGGCTTTTCCAAAACCACTCAGCAACATCAAATGATTTTTTGTTAGCGGAAGAAACATACAGATTTCTTTGAGACTATTACTGTTGGCCAGCATATAAATAGGAATATTTTGTTCCTGGCATATCTGATCACGCCAACTCTTTAAATTAAAATATAATTCAGGGTTAGGAATATCCGATGTTGCAGCCGTTTTTTTATTAGCAGCATAACTGGTTATTTGTACACGTGGAATTGCAAGGTCGAGTTTATGTTTTAAAAAACCTGTTACTGAAAAGGGCATTGTACAATATTGTAAATACCATTTTGTTTTAATAAAATCATGCATCAATTCAATTAAAGTTTCATCAATGGATAATGCAACTTCTTTATGCTCAGTAACAAGAGGGTGTTTTTGCAACTGATCTTTTAATTGTGCAATGACAGGAATAAAATAACCGGCTGCATCCTGTATTCTTTTTTGAAGAGTTGCGTTGTTTTCGATTAATGGTTCATCCTTCATTAATTCATAGATGCGGTTGACAAATTTACCAGCAACTGCTTTTTCTTTTTTCAATTGTTCACTATACTGATTTGCCCATTCTGTTGCTTCCGGGTTCAACTTGTCTTTTTGATTTTCAATTTTTGAAATGAGAATGGCAACCTGTTTTTGTATTTCTTCAAATAAAAATATTTCACTCAAAAGTTGAATAGTGAAAAGTTGCCTTGCGCCTGTAAAACGCTCTGCCAATGATCCTTTAGGCGCTAAAGCAGATTGTGCAGATGCTACCTGCTCATTGCTGTATATTGCGGTTGAAGGAATTTTTGAAAGCAACACAATTCCCTGCAGGCTTGTACAACGGCTGAGTGCTACATACACCTGTCCACTGCTGAACGATGATGCGGCATCAATCATTACTTTATCAAATGTTAAGCCCTGGCTTTTATGAATAGTAATAGCCCATGCCAATCTCAATGGATATTGACGGAAATTGCCAAGTACCTGTTGTTCTAATTTTTGATTTGATGGATTTAAACTATAACGGGTATTCTCCCATTCATCTTCAAACACTTCAATATCTAATCCATCACTATTTACAATGATCTTATCTGTTTCAAGCGTTTTTATAATTCCAATCTTGCCATTAAAATATTTTTTTGTAGCCGTATCGTTTTTTATAAACATCACCTGGGCTCCCTCTTTTAAAATAAGTTCAGCTTCGGCAGGAAAGATGTTTGGAGGGAAATCTCCTTCAATCTTTGCATGAAAGCTATAACCCGGTGATGACAGTTTCATCATTTTTAACTGGTTAATACTATCTGATTGTGCATTGTGTGATGTTAATGTAATATATTTTTCATCGGCCTCTGGTTGAAACCCATTAATAAACCGGTTGTTTAATTGATTGTAATCTTCAACATCCATGATGTTGTTCCGTACTTTATTTAAAAGCTCCACAAAGCTTTGTTCCTTCTGCCGGTAAATTTTATTGAGTTCAATCAATAGCGGACCCTGATCTTTCACTGCCTTACTATCAAAAAAGAAAGGCGATTCATAATACTCTTTCAAAATGCTCCACTCATCGTTTTTTACTACTGGTGGCAGTTGATATAAATCGCCAATAAATAAAACCTGTACTCCACCAAATGGCTCCGTGTAAATACGACGTACACTTTTTAAGATTGCATCTATAGCATCCAATACATCACAACGAACCATGCTGATTTCATCAATCACCAACAGTTCCATTTTACGAAGCAGGTTAACACGTTGTTTATGGTAGCGGATGTTTTTCAACAGTTCCAACCTGTTTGTTTCGGTTGGTAAAAACGGATGAAAGGGCAATTGAAATAAGCTATGAAGTGTTACCCCTCCGGCATTAATAGCTGCTACCCCGGTTGGTGCGGCAACAATCATATTTTTAGAACAGTTATCTCGGAGGTATTTTAGAAAAGTTGTTTTACCTGTGCCCGCTTTACCCGTAAGAAAAATACTTTCCTGTGTTTCGGTTACAAAGCGGTAAGCCAGATCAAACAGTTCATTGCGTTCCACAACTTGCATAAGAGGAAAATATTGAAATTAAATTAGATTAAAGAATAAGACGCTTGTATTCAAGTGATGTTTTGCCAAAGTTAATGATCAGGGCCAACCTGATACCCGATGCTTTAAGATAATTGAGGGTTTGTGCAATGGCTTCTGTTGTTATAACATCTTTATTTACTTTTACTTCTACAATAATGCTATTGTACAATGTATAATCGGCAAAAAATTTATGTTTTAAGGTCGTGCCTTTATAATCAATTGAATGTTCATCTTCCCTTACGTAGTTCATATCCCGTTGAAGAAATTCAATTTCCATTGCGTCCTTATAAACAATTTCTAAAAAGCCATAGCTAAGGTTATTGTACACTTCCATACAAGCACCCACTATTTGGTATGTTTCAGATTTATAAAGAATTTGCTCCATGAATTAAGCTGAGGTTTTGGAAAAGGCCACGAATTACACAGATTGGCACAAAAGAATATTCTTTATTTGTGAAGATTCGTATAATTCGTGGCACTGATTTTATGCTTTCTCTTTTTCTTCAATTAGGAGTATGAATTAATTTGAATTCTTGGTAAAGGCCACGAATTACACAGATTGATACAAAAGAATAATCTTTACTTAAGAAGAATCGTGTAATTCGTGGCACTGATTTTATGATTTCTCTTTTTTTTCAATTAAGAGAATAAATAAACTTGACTTTTTGGTAAAGGCCACGAATTACGCAGATTGGCACAAAAGAATATTCTTTATTTGTGAAGATTCGTATAATTCGTGGCACTGATTTTACGCCTTCTCCTTTTCTCCAATTAAAAGATTGAGTTAACTTGAAGTTTTGGTAAAGGCCACGAATTACACAGATTGGCACAAAAGAATATTATTTACTTGTGAAGATTCGTATAATCCGTGGCACTGATTTTATGCTTTCTCTTTCTCTCCAATTAAGAGAATTTCATTAACCTGCACTTCTGTAATGTATTTTTTATTTCCTTCTTTATCATTGTAAGAACGGTTAATAAGCTTGCCTTCAATAGCCACTTCTTTTCCTTTAGCTAAATACTTTTCAGCAATATCGGCAACCTTACCCCAGGCTACTAAATTGTGCCATTGTGTTTCAGTTACTTTTTCGCCTTTTGCATTGCGATAGATTTCATTTGTGGCTACACTAAAGCGGGCCATTTTTTTGCCGCCTGTTATTGTTTTTACTTCCGGAGCGTTGCCCAGGTTACCAATCAATTGAACTTTGTTTTTTAATGCGTACATGTTTTTTCGTTTTGTGTCCCGCACAAGGCGGAACGGTTTTAAATTTTGTTATCTCAGTCAAGCGGTGACGTCATTTCCGATTGACAGTGCAAAGATGTTAGCAGCGGAAAAGTAGAGTCGGTTTTTACCCGTTTACTCCCGAAGCTAAACGTGTATAAACGTTTGCACACGGATAATTTTCCCTATCTTCCTGCTCTGAAACCTTTACTATGACAGCATCCGATACAAAAAAATGCCTCGCCTGCGGAAAAATTTTAAAAGGGAGAATCGACAAGAAATTTTGTGATGATTACTGCCGCAACAACTACAATAACATTCAAAAAGCGAAAGGTAGCCACAGCAGTTTTGTGCGAAACATCAACAATACCTTGCTTAAAAACCGCAAGATTTTAGAAAGCATTTTACCCGAAACCGAAGAAACTGCAAAAGCCAGTAAAGACAAATTACAGCGGTTGGGTTTTCATTTTAAATACATCACCCACCTTTATACAACCAAAACCAACAAGACTTATTTCTATTGTTATGATTATGGTTACCTGCCATTAGAAAACGATTGGTATTTAATTGTAAAGAAAAAAGAAGAATAGTTCTTTGCCTTTACATTTGCATCATGTTAAAACCGGTTATTTGTATTGGTGCTTCTTTTGTTGATGAATTGTTTCATGCAAAAGAAGAATTACTCATGGCTACTACCAATGATGCTGTTGTAACAAAAACAGCAGGCGGTGTAAGCAGAAATATTGCACACCAATTAGCTCTATTAGGAGTGCCCGTTCAACTCATCAGTGTTTTTGGAAACGATAGTGATGGTAACTGGTTGAAACAGGTTTGCAAAGATGCAGGTGTGCAACTGGATGCATCTATTACAAAAGAAGGTTTATCAGGAAAGTACACAGGTATATTGAATGCAGATGGTTCTTTATTCTCTGCTTTTTTAACCAACGCAGCAAATCATTTAATTACACCTGGTTATTTAGAACTGCATCTGGAAGTATTAAAAACAGCTTCCTATATTTTAGCCGATGCAAATATTAATGTAGAAACTGCTGAATGGTTACTTGCGTTTAGCAATGAAACCGGAATCCCTTTTATTATTGAACCTGTATCTGTTCCACCTGCACGAAAGTTCAGAGATGTAAATCTGAAAGGGCTTTTCCTTGTTACTCCTAATGAAGATGAATTACCGGTGTTATGTTTAGAAAAAGCATTCTTTACTCAACAACAGGTTGAAGAATTGTTGAACAGAGGAATCCAGAACATCTGGTTGCATAATGGTAAACATGGTTCTGCATTGTACAATCAGGAAAAATCGATTACTCTTCATGCACCTGCAATTGATGTGGTTGATTGTACAGGTGCTGGTGATGGTTCTTTATCAGGATTTATGTTAGGCAAGTATTTGGGCAAAGAAGATTTAGACTGTTTAAAACTTGCACATACTTTATCGGCTGAAATTCTACAGGTGAATGGTGCAATTGCCTATCATCTTACTCAAGACAAACTTTTACAATTAGTAACCAAATATTATCCTGATTAATGCATTCATTTTTACAAATACACCCGGAAGTTCAGCAAGCTCTTACTAATGGAAAAGCAGTTGTTGCATTAGAGTCAACGATTATTTCTCACGGAATGCCATTTCCTAAAAATGTTGAAACAGCATGGGATGTTGAGCAGATAGTAAGAGAGAACGGTGCGGTACCTGCAACCATTGCCATTTTTAATGGCATGTGCCATGTAGGTCTTAGTGAAGATGAATTAAATTATTTCGGAAAAAAAGCTGAAGATATCTGGAAAGTAAGCCTGCGTGATATGCCTTATGTAATCAGTAAAAAATTATATGGTGCAACAACTGTTGCAGCAACCATGAGAATTGCATCAGTAGCTGGAATTAAAAATTTTGTTACCGGCGGCATTGGGGGTGTTCATCGTGGAGCTGAAACAAGCATGGATGTTTCGGCCGACTTAACTGAAATGGCACAAACTTCAGTAGCTGTTATTTCAGCAGGTATTAAATCAATTCTTGATATTGGTTTAACCTTAGAATATTTAGAAACAAAGGGAATTCCTGTTGTAACATACGGGCAGGATGAGTTCCCCAGTTTTTATAGTGGCAAAAGCACTTTTCAATCTCCTTTACGTTTAGACACGCCGGAGGAAATTGCACATATGATGGATACCAAATGGAAGATGAGATTGCATGGCTCTGTTCTTATTGCCAACCCTGTTCCTGAAGAACATGAAATTGAGGCAACTGAAATGGAAAAGTATATTACAAAAGCACTTGATGCAGCAAAATCTAAAAAAATAAAGGGCAAAAAAGTTACTCCCTTTTTGTTGCAATACATTTCTGAAAACACAAGAGGAGAAAGCCTGGAAAGTAATATCGCATTGATAAAGAATAATGCAAAACTGGGTGCGGAGATAGCTGTAGCGTATGCCTCATTAAAATAAAAAACCCCAGCATTACTGCCGAGGCTTTTTAAAGCTTGTGGTGTGGGCCGGGATTGAACCGGCGACACAAGGATTTTCAGTCCTTTGCTCTACCAACTGAGCTACCGCACCTCTCATCCTCCATGGCTTTCGCTGGGGAGGAATTCCTGAAACGCATCAAATCCGGAAAGTGGAAGCTTCCTTCATTTTTGTGCTTCGGGGTTGCAAATATAGAAGTATCCGGCTTAAATCTGAAATCAAAAACCTGAAATCTTCAATAGGCCATCACATTCCAAATTCACTCAAAAATTTAATCCGCATTATTTTCAGCTGCTCCCAGCTGTACCCGCCATCTTCCAGTTCCTGTTGTGCAATCTTTAAATCGCTGGTGCTGCAGGTTTTAAAGTAATCAATGATTTCCTGTTGTTCATATTCATCCAGCCATTCATCAATGGCATAATCTAAACGGAGTTTTGTACCACTTGCAGCAATGGTTTCCATTTCTTCCAGCATTTCATCCATCTTCCAACCCTTGTTTTTGGCAATGGTTTCAAGAGGAATACGTTTGTCAACATTCTGAATTAAAAACACTTTATTGCCGCTTTTATTTACCACACTCTTCATGATAAATTCATCGGGCTTTTCAATTTCATTTTCTTCTACATATTTGGCAATCATTTCTACAAATGGCTTACCATACCGGATGGCCTTCCCTTTACTTACTCCCTGGCATTTTTCCAATTCTTCCAGTGTTGTTGGGTAAATGGTTGCCATATCCTGCAATGAATTTTCAAGAAAAATCACAAATGGAGGCAATGCTTTTTTCTTGGCTTCTTTATGTCGCAGGTCTTTCAGCATTTCAAACAACTTATCATCTGTTGCTCCTCCTGATGATAACCCTTCAGCACCTTCTTCATCGTCTGCATTGGCTTCTTCAAACAAATTATTCAATGCTATTTTAAATGAAGTTGGTTTCTTAATAAACTTTTCGCCCTCGGCTGTTAACTTAAGCAATCCATATTCCTCAATATCTTTTTTAAGCAAATTAGCCAGCAATAACTGGCGGATGAGTGAGTTCCAGTAATGCCTGTCATCATCCATACCTGTACCAAACACGCTTAATTGCTCGTGCCTGTACATTAATATTTGTGGTGTAGGTTTACCCATGAGCACCTGCATTACATATTCGGTTACAAAACGTTCATCTAATGCTTTTACTACTTTCAACACCTTCACTGCATTTTCTTTTGCTTCTACTTTTTCTTTAGGGTGTAAACAGTTGTCGCAATGACCACAGTTTTTTGTTTCATATTGTTCACCAAAATAGTGAAGCAAACTTTTTCTTCTGCATATAGAGCTCTCTGCAAATGCAACGGTTTCATAAATCAGCTGTGCACTCACTTCTCTTTCACTCAGTGGTTTATCTCTTAAGAAATGTTCAAGCTTACTTACATCTTTATGGGAATAGTATAAAAGACAATTGCCTTCCATACCATCTCTTCCTGCACGACCGGTTTCCTGGTAATAATTCTCAATGCTTTTTGGAATGTTGAAATGAATTACAAAACGGATATCCGGTTTATCAATACCCATCCCAAATGCAATGGTTGCTACAATTACCTGTACATCTTCATTTAGAAAAAGATCCTGGCGCTCGGTTCTTAATTTACTATCTAATCCCGCATGATAGGCCACCGCTTTTATGCCATTGGCATTTAATATATCCGCCAGTTCTTCGGTGGTTTTACGATTGAGTGTATAAATGATTCCGCTCTTGGTCTTCATACTTTTTATGAAGCGCACAATGCTTTCATCCGTCTGGCTTTTCTTTATTTTGGGAAGGATCTCGTAATGAAGATTGGGACGGTTAAAAGAAGAAATAAAAATCTCCGGATTTCTTAACCCGAGGTTTTGAACGATGTCGCTCTGCACTTTTGGAGTGGCGGTAGCGGTTAACGCGATAATAGGAATGTCCGGATTTATTTGGGTCATCATCTCTTTCAGTCTTCGATATTCCGGCCGGAAATCGTGTCCCCATTCCGAAATACAATGGGCCTCATCCACGGCGAAGAATGATAGCTTGAGATCGCTGAAGAAGTCCATGTTTTCCTGCTTCGTAAGTGTTTCCGGGGCCACATAGAGCATTTTTGTGCGGCCGCTGAGCAGATCGTCATGTACTTCTTTTATCTCTTTTTTATTAAGTGTCGAATTCAGAAAGTGAGCAATATCATCGCGACTGCTGAAGCTGCGAACCAGGTCCACCTGGTTTTTCATCAATGCAATCAGGGGACTTACTATAATGGCCACTCCTTCGCTGATGATGGCGGGTAGTTGATAACAAAGGCTTTTGCCGCCCCCGGTCGGTTTAATAACAAAAGTATCATTACCGGCCAATAATGTTTTAATAATTGCTTCCTGGTTGCCTTTAAATGAACTGAAACCGAAACGTTCCTGTAATGCTTCGTATAAAGCTGCCGTAGATATGGTTCCGTTTTTAGACTTGCCGTTGGTCTCTTTGTTGGTTGTTTTTGCTGATTTTGATGCAGCTTTTTTAGTGGTTGTTGCCATGCGCT
>Ga0209798_10002158_pt1 | contig 11622 bp, 9 predicted proteins | sample DOMMetBare3Fresh_FD_187475 | JGI IMG/M metagenome (GOLD analysis project Ga0209798, IMG submission 187475) | Wetland sediment microbial communities from St. Louis River estuary, USA, under dissolved organic matter induced mercury methylation -... | ecosystem: Environmental > Aquatic > Freshwater...
CCTGCGCAGCCGGGCCTCGTCCTCGGACGGCTGAGCGGCTCCTCGGTGGGCTCCCCGGCCCGGAGCGGTGCGTCAGGGGCGCCGGCCCAGGCCCAGCGTCAGGCAGGCGGCGACGGCCACGACGGCCCAGGCGAGGTCCCCGCGGCTGGGACCGTGGCGGAGCATGGCGAGCCGGCCGGCACCGGGGACGACGAGCCGGACGCTGCCGACGACGTCCTCGGAGCGTCGTTCGCCGACGTCGGCGGTGGGGTTCGCGTCGCCCTTCGTCACGAGGTTGCCGTTGCCCTTGACGACGACGACCCGGTGGGCGACCCGGCCGGACGGCATGGAGGGGTCGCGGACGAGGACGATCTGGCCCGCCCGGGGCTGGCCGACGTCGGGGTCGACGACGACGACGTCGCCGGGCGAGATCGTCGGCTCCATCGAGCCGGTCACGACGACCGCGGGACGCCACCCGACCGCGACCGGCCCGAGGGACCACACCGCGAGGCAGGCGAGCACGAACAGCCACGCGACCGCGGCGGTCAGCGCGACCGGCTCGACCCGGTCGCGGACCGTCGGCAGGACGTCGGTCACGGCCCCGGGCCCGGTCAGGTGTTGCGGGCTTCCCACGTGAACGTCGCCGCGGCGCTCTTGTTCTGCGCGGCGTTGTCGTCCTGGAGCGTGTACGTCACGCGGTAGCTCCTGGCCTCGCTCGAGACCCCCGTCGGCGCCCAGGCCGAGACGCCGCTCGCGAAGTCGGTGTGCGCCGTCGCGAAGGTCGCGAGCGTCTCGACGCCCGCGGTGATCGTGGAGCCGGCGCTGAACCCCGAGCACGACAGGCTCGCGCCACCGGCGGCGCCGGTGCCCTCCTCGATCGCCAGGTCCAGGTACTGACCCAGCGTGCCGGACGGCGACGTCACGTAGAGCCGGACCTGACCGGCGAGCGTGCCGGAGTAGGTGACGTTGATGCACTTGATCCCGGTGGAGCCGGGCTTGATGTTCGTGGCCTGGAACATGACCGAGCTGCTGTCGTCGTCGGCGAGCAGCACCGTCCCGGACGACCATGTGTTCGAGCCGTTGGACGTCGACGCCGTGAAGGCCGCGTTCGACGCCTGGTAGACGAGCGCGCTGCTCGCGACGAGGGCCAGCGGGAGCGCGATGACGGTCGTCCGACGACGGCCGCCCTCGGGGCGGCGCCCGCGGCGCCTGCCTCGCGGTCGGTGCTGGACGGGCGTGGTCATGGCGGGTCCCTCCGGGGTCGTGCTCCTGGAGAGATGGATCGGCACACCGGGCCACGAAGTTGACGTCGCCACGGCCGCGCCGGACGCGTCAGCCGCTCGGCGGCACCGCCACCTCCTCGGCATCACGGACGGTGACCGCCGAATCCCCGTTGGGGTGACGTGCTCAGCTGACGGGCGTCCGGGTCGTCTCGCGGACCCCGGCTAGGGTGGTCGGGTGAGGATCGGCATCGTCACCTTTCCCGGGTCGCTCGACGACGTGGACGCCGCACGCGCCGTCCGTCTCGCCGGCGGTGAGGCCGTGGCCCTCTGGCACGGGGACGCCGACCTGCGCGGGGTGGACGCCGTCGTCCTGCCGGGCGGCTTCTCCTACGGCGACTACCTGCGCTGCGGGGCGATCGCGCGGTTCTCCCCGGTGATGAGCGAGGTCGTCCGGCTCGCCGGCCCGCCCGAGCAGACCGCGCCGGGACTGCCGGTGCTCGGTATCTGCAACGGGTTCCAGGTGCTCTGCGAGTCCCACCTGCTGCCCGGCGCGCTGATCCGCAACGACCACCGCAAGTTCGTCTGCCGCGACCAGCGGCTACGGGTCGAGCGGACGTCGACGGTGTGGACGAGCGGGTACGCCGACGGCGAGGAGATCGTCGTCCCGCTGAAGAACGGCGAGGGCGGCTACGTCGCGGACGACGCGACGCTCGACCGGCTCGAGGGCGGCGGCCGGGTCGTCGCGCGCTACCTCGGTGACAACCCGAACGGGTCCTACCGTCACATCGCGGGGATCTCCAACGCGAGCGGCACCGTCGTCGGACTCATGCCCCACCCGGAGCACGCCGTCGAGCCGCTCTTCGGTACCGACCGTGACGCCGCCGGCGGCTACGACGGCACCGACGGGCTGCGGTTCTTCACGTCCGCGCTCGGTGCGGTCCTGTCGGCCTGACGGCATCCCGGCACCGCAGCTTCCCGGTACCGCTGCGACCGGTATGCCCAGGGGTGTCGAGGACGGCGCCGTGGTTCCGACCTCCTGGTGACGGCGCCGCAGGGGCGCCGCCGGAGCGACGAGGAGAAGACCATGACGAAGTTCATGCTGCTGCAGAAGTACGAGGGCGGCGCCGGGTGCGACGTGCCGATGGACGAGTGGGACCCGACGGACGTCGCGGCGCACATCCGGTTCCAGCAGGACCTCAATGCCGAGCTCGTCGCCTCCGGTGAGCTCGTCGACGCCCAGGGCCTGGCCGGCCCCGACCTCGTCAAGGTCGTCACGGCGGACGGCGTCAACGCGCCCGTCGTCACCGACGGCCCCTTCCTCGAGGTCAAGGAGTTCCTCGCCGGCTACCGGACGGTCGACGTCGAGTCCCTCGACCGGGCGCTCGCGATCGCCGCGAGGGCGTCGGCCGCACCCGGTCCGGACGGCGTGCCGATCCAGCAGCCGATCGAGGTGCGCCGTCCAGGAGGCGCTGCTCGCGGCCGTCACGGCGTGGCCGCTCGAGGTCCCGCAGGACCCGCGGGCCTGGCTGACCCGGGTCGCCCAGCGGCGGCTCGTCGACCAGTACCGCGCCGAGTCCGCCCGCCGCCGACGCGAGGAGCGGGCGGCCGTCGTCCACCCGCCGGCCGGGGAGGTGCCCGACGAGGACACGCTCGTGCTGCTCCTGCTGTGCTGCCACCCGAGCCTGACGGCGGCCTCGGCGGTCGCGCTGACCCTGCGCGCGGTCGGCGGGCTGTCGACGGCGCAGATCGCGGCGGCGTTCCTCGTGCCCGAACCGACGATGGCGCAACGGATCAGCCGCGCCAAGCACCGCATCCGCCTCGCCGCGGAGCCGTTCGCCATGGCTGGCCCGGACGAGCTGCCCGCCCGGCTCAGGCTCGTTCTCCACGTGCTCTACCTCGTCTTCAACGAGGGGTACATGAGCAGCGACGGCGACGCGCTCCATCGGGTCGAGCTGTCCGCGGAGGCGATCCGGCTCGCCCGACAGCTGCACCGGATGCTCCCCGGGAACGGCGACGTGACAGGCCTTCTCGCGCTCATGCTCCTCACCGACGCGCGGCGTCCGGCCCGGACCGGACCGGCCGGGCAGCTCGTGCCTCTCGGCGAGCAGGACCGTTCGCTGTGGGACCGCGCACTCGTCGACGAGGGGGTCGCCCTCGCCACCCCGGCCATGTCGCTCGGCCCGGCGGGGGAGTACCAGCTCCAGGCGGCGGTCGCCGCGCTCCACGACGAGGCGCCCTCGACGGCCCGGACCGACTGGCCGCAGGTCCTGGCGCTCTACGGCTCCTCGAACGGATGACGGGCAACCCGATGGTCTCGCTCAACCGCGCGGTCGCGCTCGCGATGGTCCAGGGTCCCGCCGCGGGCCTTGCCGCGCTCGACGCGCTCGAGGGTCAGCTTGCAGGCAGCCACCGGCTCGACGCCGTCCGGGCGCACCTGCTCGACCTGGCGGGTGACTGCGCGGCGGCCGCCGAGCACTACGCGCGCGCGGCGCGGCGGACGACGAACGGTCCCGAGCGCGACTACCTCACGCTGCGGGCCGCCCGGGCACGCTCGGCCTTCACCGGTGCGTGAGCGCCTCCTGGCAGGCCGGTCGCGCCGAACACGCTCGGACGGCGGTCCGCCGTGACGCCGCGGTAGCGTGGGCGCCGTCCCCACGATGCGCACCCTGGACCGGAGACCGTGACCAGCGCCGAGACGCCGACCGTGACCACCGTCCCCGCCTCGCCGTCCGTCGACACGGTCGACGCCGCGTCGACCTCCCCGGGCGTCGTCCAGCCTTACCGCGACCTGGGGCTGGAGGACGACGAGTACGCCCGGATCCGGGAGATCCTCGGCCGCCGCCCGACGTCGTCCGAGCTCGCCATGTACTCGGTCATGTGGAGCGAGCACTGCTCCTACAAGTCGAGCAAGGTGCATCTGCGCCAGTTCGGCGACAAGACGACCGACGCGATGCGGTCCAGGCTCCTCGTCGGCATCGGCGAGAACGCCGGCGTCGTCGACATCGGCGACGGCTGGGCGGTGACCTTCAAGGTCGAGAGCCACAACCACCCCTCGTTCGTCGAGCCCTACCAGGGTGCCGCGACGGGTGTCGGCGGGATCGTCCGCGACATCATCTCGATGGGTGCGCGGCCGGTCGCCGTCATGGACTCGCTGCGCTTCGGCGACCTGCACCACCCCGACACCGCGCGGGTGGCGCCCGGCGTCGTCGCCGGCGTCGGCGGTTACGGGAACTGCCTGGGCCTGGCGAACATCGGCGGCGAGGTCGCCTTCGACCCCTGCTACCAGGGAAACCCGCTCGTCAACGCGCTGTGCCTCGGCGTGCTGCGCCACGAGGACATCCACCTCGCCAACGCCTCCGGAACAGGCAACCTCGTCGTGCTGTTCGGCGCCCGGACCGGTGGCGACGGGATCGGTGGCGCGTCCATCCTCGCGAGCGAGACCTTCTCGGCCCAGGCCGACGGCACGGTCGGCCCGGCGAAGCGCCCGGCCGTGCAGGTCGGCGACCCGTTCGCCGAGAAGGTCCTCATCGAGTGCTGCCTCGAGCTCTTCGCGGCCAAGGTCGTCGCAGGCATCCAGGACCTCGGCGCGGCCGGGCTCTCGTGCGCGTTCAGCGAGCTCGCGAGCAACGGCGACGGCGGGATGCTCGCGCTCCTCGACGACGTGCCGCTGCGCGACCCGACGCTGCGCCCCGAGGAGATCCTCATGAGCGAGTCGCAGGAGCGGATGATGGCCGTCGTCCGGCCGGGCGACCTCGACACGTTCCTGGCGATCACCGGCAGGTGGGACGTCGAGGCGACCGTCGTCGGCGAGGTGACCGACACCGGCCGGCTGGTCGTCCGCTGGCACGGGCAGACGATCGTCGACGTGCCGCCGCGCACGGTCGCCCACGAGGGCCCGGTCTACCACCGGCCGTACGCCCGCCCGGCCTGGCTCGACGCGCGGCAGGCCGACGTCCCCGACCGCCTGGCGCGCCCGCAGACGGGCGAGGAGCTGCGAGACCTGTTGCTGCGCATGATGTCCTCGCCGAACCTGTGCAGTCGGGCATGGGTCACCGAACAGTACGACCGCTACGTCCGTGGCAACACCGCCATGGCGACGCCCGACGACGCCGGCGTGGTCCGGGTCGACGAGGAGTCCGGCCTTGGCGTCGCGATCGCGATGGACTGCAACGGCCGGTTCGGCGCGCTCGACCCCTATGCGGGTGCCCGCCTGGCGCTCGCCGAGGCCTACCGCAACGTCGCGACCTCGGGTGCGCGCCCGCTCGCGGTCACCGACTGCCTGAACTTCGGCTCACCGGAGCACCCGGACTCCATGTGGCAGTTCGAGCGTGCGGTCACCGGGCTGGCCGACGGCTGCCTCGAGCTCGGCATCCCGGTGACCGGCGGGAACGTGTCGTTCTACAACTCGACCGGCGACGTCGCGATCCACCCGACGCCGGTCGTCGGCGTCCTCGGCGTCCTGGACGACGTCGCGCGCCGGACGCCGTCGGGCTGGCGCACCCCCGGCCAGGCCGTCTACCTGCTCGGCAGCGTCCGCGAGGAGCTCGCCGGCTCGGAGTGGGCCTGGGCCGAGCACGGCCACCTCGGCGGCCTGCCGCCGGCGGTCGACCTCGCGGCCGAGCGGCTCCTCGGCGACCTGCTCGTCAACGCCTCACGGGACGGCCTCGTCGACGCGGCGCACGACGTGTCGGACGGCGGCCTCGCGCAGGCGCTCGTCGAGGCCTGCCTGCGCCACGGGGTCGGGGCCCGGGTGTGGCTCGACGAGGTGTGCGACCGGGACGGCGTGAGCCCGTTCGTCGCGCTGTTCTCCGAGTCGACGGCACGGGCAGTCGTGGCCGTGCCGCGCTCGGAGGAGGTCCGCTTCACCGACATGTGCGTCGCCCGCGGCTTTCCCGTCGCCCGGATCGGCGTCGTCGACGACGCGGCCGGCCCGGACGGCGTCCAGGGCCTCGACGTCCAGCGCCAGTTCGCCGTCTCGCTCGCGGACCTGGCGGCCGCCCACGCAGGCACGCTCCCCGCCGTCTTCGACGCCTGACCGGACATTCCGCATCCGTCCTCTGGTGGCGAAGGGGCGCTACGACGAGCGTCGTAGCGCCCCTTCGCCACCAGAGGACGCTAGGGCACCCCGGGGGCGGTGGGGCGTCAGGTGAGCCGGACCGCCGCGAGCTGGTGCCCGACGGCGACCAGACGGCCGGTCGAGTCCCAGACGTCCGTCGTCTCGTCGACCGCGCCGCCGCCGACGCTGCGGGCCCGGTGCTGGATGACGACCGGCCCCGGCGCGGGCAGCGCCCGGACGAACGCGGACAGCTGCATCGTCGGGACCCAGCCCGGCTGCACGCCGGGCAGGTCGAAGGTCGCGGGCGGGAAGCAGTCGACGGCGAGGACGAGGCCCAGGGCGTCCATCGAGCGGCCGTCCTCGAACTCGACGTAGCCCTGGAGCACGCCGGCGCCGGACGGGGTGCCGAGGGCGAAGCCCAGCGTCGCCGGGTCGAGCCGTTCGCTGACCTGGCTCATGAGCGGGATGTCGAAGCCGGGGGACCTCGGCGGCAGTCGCGGGCAGTCCTCGATGGGCGGCAGCGCCGGCCGCGGCGGACCCGGAACGAGCTGGGCGCCCTGCGGCCCCTCGGCGACCCGGCCCGCCGTGACGACGACCTCGAGCCGCGTCACCCCGTCCGCGACGACCCGGCCGCGCGCCACGGAGGTCGACCGGCCGCGCCGGAACACCTCGACCTCCACGACCGCCCGGCCGGGCGGGACCTGCTCGGCGAAGGCGCCTGTGACCGCGAGCGGGGTGAGCGGTGCGGTCGCGGTCGAACCGTGAACCGAAGCGTCGCCCAGGCTCTCGCGGGGGCTCTCGCCGGGACCCTCGCCCGGACGGGTGAGCTCGCTCATCACGGCCCGCGTGGCGGTCGCGAGCAGGTAGCCGCCGTTCGCCCGTCCCCCGACGGACCAGAGCGGGTGCACGTCGATCTCGTAGCGACCGTCCCCGACCGACGTCACGGCCGTCGCGGCGTCGAACGCGCTCGTCACCCCCTCACCCTAGGGCGCCCGTCGGCCGGCGAGCGTGGGCCCGATGCTCGTCATCCGGACGCGGCACCGGCGTCCGCCGGGCGGCATCCGCGTCAGCGCGGCGGCAGGGCGTGATGGCGTCAGCGTGGTGACGTCAGCGTCGTGGGGCGATCTCGCCCGAGCCGCGCCGGATGAGAGTGGTCGGGACGACGTGGGTCATCGTCGGTGCCGGGTCGCCGGCGAGGCGCGAGAACAGCACGCTCGCGGCGAGCCTGCCGATCGCCGTAGGGTCCTGCGCGACGACCGTGACGCCCGGGCTCACGAGGTCGGCGAGCGGGAAGTCGTCGAAGCCGACGAGCGCGACGGACCGTTCGACGCCGAGCCGGCGCATCCCGCGCAGCGCACCGATCGTCACGAGGTTCTGTGCGGTGAACAGGGCCGTCGGCGGGTTCGGCCGGGTCAGCAGCGTCGACGCCGCGCCGTCGGCGAGCGCGGCGTCCGTGAGGTCGTGGACGACGAGCGCGGCGTCCACCTCGATCCCGGCCGAGGCGAACGCGTCGAGGTAGCCGAGGTAGCGCTCTCGCGCCGTCCAGACGCTCTGCCGGTCGCCGAGGAACGCGATCCTGCGGTGACCACCGGCGACGAGGTGCCGCACGCCCTCGGCCGAGCCGCTGCGGTTCGTCGTGACGACCGAGTCGACGTCGACGCCGCGGCAGGCACGGTCGACGCAGACGACGGCGGTCCCGGCACGGACCTCGGCCTCGAGGTAGGACTGGTCGTCGCTCGCGGGCACGAGGATGAGCCCGTCGGCACGGCGGGCGGCGAAGGCCCGGGCGAGCTCGCGCTCACGCTCCGGGTCCTCGTCGAGGCTCGCGGAGAAGACGACGACTCCGCGCGGCATCGCCACGTCCTCGATGGCCCGCTGGAGGGCAGAGGAGAACGGGTTGGCGACGTCCTCGACGAGCAGGCCCACGGTGGCGGTCTTGCGGTCCGCGCGACGAAGGCTGCTCGCCCCGACGTTGGGCCGGAAGTCGAGCTCGGCGACCGCCTGCTGGACCCGTTCGACGAGCGCGGAGGAGACGCCGGACTCGGCGTTGACGACGCGCGACACCGTCTTGAGGCTGACTCCCGCCCGGGCCGCGACGTCCCGCATGGTCGGACGTCGGAACTCACCCTCGGCCCCCGCCCTGGCGGGGCCCTCGGTCGCGGCGCTCATGGTCTGACCCCTGTCGGCTCCGCGTCGTCGTCGACGCACTCACACGGCGGTTGGTGACGCACAGACGACACGTCGACCGGGCCGTCGCCTACGGTGTCCGTGCCACATGGTGGTCACTGGCTGACAAGGTTGTCAACAGATACCCGGTCCTGCACGTCGAACCCGTGGCAGCAGGCAGCGGCCTCCCGGTCGCAGGCTCGCGTCCGGTGGCACCTGGCGGCGCCGGCGTCCGACGACGTTGTCCGCGCAGGCTCGCGGAGGCGCACGCAGGACCGTGGTCTGCCGAGCGGCGGCGAGGTCGTGGGCGTGGCGAGGTCACGCTCCGGTAGCGGTCGCGCTGCGTCATCCCCCGTGCGGCGGCTGCCGCGTCACCGGGTCGTGCGGGGATGGTCTCGGGGTGACCACCGACACCGCCGGACGCCGTGACCGGCCGTTCACGACGCCGCCGGTCGGCCAGGTGCGCGACCCCGGCCCGGGTGTCGCGTCGCCACCGGTGGCCGGCGGCCGGCTCGGCGGGACCTCCGGCTACCGGCGGGACCCGGCGTGGCGCACGGGGCAGGTGCACCACCTGCTGCGCCGGGCGACCTTCGGCATCACGCCCGCGCTCGCGGCCGAGGTCACCTACGAGAACCGCTGGGACTGGCTGACGGCCCAGCTCGACCCGGCGTCGGTGGCGGACGACGCCTGCGCCGACGTGCTGTCCCGGCTGCCCGCGCTGCCGATGACGCCGCCGCAGGTCCGCGCTGCCGTCGCGGCCGAGCAGCTCGACAGCTGGGAACCGATGTTCGACCTCGGCAGGGCCGCCGTCGCGCGGGCCACGTGGAGCCGGCGCCAGCTCTTCGAGGTGATGGTGGACCTGTGGTCCAACCACCTCAACGTCACGTGCCCGAGCAGCGAGGTGTGGGACAACCGCTGCGACTTCGACCGCACGGTCGTGCGGACGCATGCGCTCGGCCGGTACGCGGACCTGCTGCTCGCCGCGACGCTGCACCCGGCGATGCTCACCTACCTGAACAACGCCTCCTCGACGAAGGACGCGCCCAACGAGAACCTCGGCCGTGAGCTCCTCGAGCTGCACAGCGTCGGCGTCGAGGCCGGCTACACCGAGTCGGACGTCCTCGCGTCGGCGCGGATCCTCACCGGGCACTCGATCGACTGGGACAGCGGCCTGTACGTCTACCGACCGGCCGACCACTGGACGGGCCAGGTGCGGGTCCTGGGGTTCAGCCGGGCGAACACGACGGCCGGCGGCGGACCGACCCTCGTCGCGGACTACGTCGCCTACCTCGCGCGGCATCCCGCGACCGCGCGCCGGGTCGCCACCAGGCTCGCGGTCCGGTTCGTCGCGGACGTCCCGCCGCCGCACCTCGTCGAGCGCCTCGCCGCGACCTACCTCACGCACGACACCGCCATCGTGCCGGTGCTGTGGGAGCTGTTCCGCAGCGCCGAGTTCGCCGAGAGCGTCGACGCGAAGACCCGGCGGCCCTTCGAGGCGCTGGTCGCCGTGCTGCGCACGCTCGACCTGCGTCCCGCACCCCCGGGAGGCGCCGAGGACCCGCTCGGGACGCAGGCGCTCTCGGACCTGTTCTGGATGCTCGGCGACCTCGGCCAGCAGCCCCTCGCGTGGCCGCTGCCGAACGGCTACCCGGACGTCGCGTCGGCGTGGCAGTCGGCGGGCGGGACGCTGGCCCGCTGGAACGCGACGATGAGCGTCGTCGGCGGCTGGTGGCCGACGACCCTGACCCGCGACCCGGTGTCGACGCTCCTGCCCGCGACGCTGCCCGCGACGTACGGCGACCTTGTCGGTGCTCTATGGCAACGGTTGCATTTCCGCACGATCCGTTCCTCGGACCGGGACGCACTGTGCCGCTTCCTCGGCGGCACCGCGGCGACCGCGCTGTCGACGTCGAGCGACGTGCTCGACGACTGGCTGCTGGTCCCCCTGGTGTCCCTGGTCCTCGACGCGCCGGCGGTGATGTCCAGATGAGCGACGACGTCGCGACCGCCGGGACGGGCAGGCCCGCGGAGCCCGTGACCCCGGGGTGCGGCTGCCCGCCGGTTCTGTCGCCGTCGACGGCTCCGGGGGCCGGTGCGCGGGTGCGCCGTCGGCGACTGCTCCAGGCGGCGCTCGCCGGTGGCGCGCTGGGCGTGGTGGGGTCCGCGGTCGGCGGCCCGGCGTCCGCCCGGTACGCCTTCGCGGGCACCGGGTACACCGGGGACACCGTCGTCGTCCTGTCGCTGCGAGGCGGGTTCGACGGGCTGTCCGCCGTCGTGCCGAAGGGCGACCCGGCGTACTACCGGTGGCGGCCGACGATCGGCGTCCCGCGGGGTGCGTTGCTCGCCGTCGACGCGATGTGGGGGCTGCACCCGCGCCTCGCGCCGCTCTGGCCGCTGTGGCAGCAGGGAAAGCTCGCTGCCGTGCACGCGGTCGGGCAGGCCGACCCGACCCGGTCGCACTTCGAGGCGATGGCCGAGCTGGAGCGTGCCGCGCCGGGGACGTCGATCCGGTCCGGCTGGCTCGACCGCACGCTGGGGCTGCGGTCGCGGGCGTCGGTGTTCCAGGCCGTCCAGCTCGGCTCGACGCAGGTGCCTGCCTCGCTCTACGGGTCGAGCCCCGAGCTCGCGATGAGCGGGATCGACGACGTCGAGCTGTTGGGCGACGGCGACTGGCTGCCCGGCAGCTTCACGCAGGCGCTGACGGCCCTGCACACCGGCACCTCGCCGTCGGTGGCGGCGCCCGCCGGGGCCGCGCTCGGCGCGGTCGCGACGACGACGGCGCTCAAAGCGGCCGGCTACACCCCGTCCGGCGCAGCCGTGTACCCGGACACCGGTCTGGGGCGGGCGCTGAAGGACGTCGTCCGGCTCCTCAAGGCCAGGGTCGGGCTCCAGGTCGCGTGCATCGACTACGGCGACTGGGACATGCACGCCGACCTCGGCACCCTCGCCGGCGGGCGGATGGTCGACCACCTCGACGAGCTGGCGAGGGCGTTGGCGGCGTTCGCCGCGGACCTCGGGCCGTTGCTCGGCGGCGTCACGCTCGTGACGCTGTCGGAGTTCGGCCGTCGGGTCGAGGAGAACGGGTCCGCGGGCACCGACCACGGGCACGGCAACGCCGTGCTCCTGCTCGGCGGTGGCGTCGTCGGCGGGAAGGTCCACGGGCGCTGGCCGGGGCTCGCGCCGGACCGGCTCGTCGAC
>Ga0209798_10002159_pt1 | contig 11620 bp, 14 predicted proteins | sample DOMMetBare3Fresh_FD_187475 | JGI IMG/M metagenome (GOLD analysis project Ga0209798, IMG submission 187475) | Wetland sediment microbial communities from St. Louis River estuary, USA, under dissolved organic matter induced mercury methylation -... | ecosystem: Environmental > Aquatic >...
AAAGGAGGCCCTGGCGCGCCTGGCTTCGGAACCCGCTTCCGCACACTCATTAACGGCCGCTATGTTGTCGAAAACACATCTATTCCCCTGATAGTCTCAGCTAGCTGGCCCATATCACTCCACAGAGGCCTGTGCCAGTAGTGATGACATTGTGGGTAAGGGGGTGGCAGGCCCCTTCTCCTCTGATCAGTGGTATAGCCATATGGCCTTGTCGCCGCTCAGCTGCGCCACTCGTTCCATTTCTGACTGCCTCCGAACGGAATTTCGAACGGTGTTCGCCACCTGCCAAGGGCGAACCGTGTCTACGAGAGCATGCTATACCCTTTCTAATTACAGAGAAGCCCTACCATGCTCATCCCGAGGATTAGAGAATGAATGAGCAAGTATGGAAAGGCATGTTAGAGACGGGCCTTACCTGCCAAGAAGGAGTGGGTATCGACCAAAACAGGCCCTGCAAGTAGAATAATCGTATGGTGAAGCAATCGTCTGCTCAAGAGACGGTTCTATGTTGGTGCGGATCAGGCCAACACTACGGCACGTGCCATCGCGATCGAGATAAACAAATCCCTCTGAAATCGCATGCAATCAACGCTGAGTTTCGCAAAGTTTTCGCCAAGAAGTACTGCCTACATCCTCAAGGCTCCTCATCAATCTGCTCGCAGCACATTGTGAAGGCTCATAGTGTTTCAGTTTCATCGAATCTAAAGAGCATTGCAGAAGATGACCACGTTCTACGCTTCTACTACCCACCTAAGGCACCGTTGGAAGCCCGTGGACGTGTGACGGCTCAACCTATTGGAATCAACAAGGCATCTACCTTTACGGGTTTTTGCAAACTACACGATTCCCAGACCTTTTCCTGCATTGACCAACCTATTAAACTCCTCACACCTGAGCACTGCTTTCTCCTCGCGTACAGAGCGCTGTCCCAGGTAATCTTTACCAAAGCGGCATCATTTGCCGCGAGTCCAACTCTTCGGCAATTGGATCGAGGAACTCCTCCCCACATCCAGCAGGCACATCAGGAATCTTGCTCTGATAGAGAATTCAGTCTGATGGTCGGCTTACAGGATTTGCACCGCGATAAAGCCGCGTTCGATCGGCACCTTTTGAGCCGAAATTTTGAGGCAATCTCTTACTATGCTCTTGAACTAGACCATGCCCCCCAGATTGTTTGCAGTGTGGCATTCTCGCCAGAAGCCGACTTCGAAGGCAACCAGCTTCAATCCCTGGAAAATCCTGATATTCATGCCGACATGTGTACCTGTTCCATCATTTCCACTCAGCGTGGTGGGGCAATAGTGTTTGCCTGGTTGAAGGATACTAGCGGTGCATCCATCCGATTGATTAAAAGCCTCGACAGGCTTAAACCGTATCAAGTTCCTAGTGCGATTGTACGTCTCGTGTTCGAGTGCGGTGAGAACGTATTTTTTTCAAAGTCCTGGTGGGACGGCTTGGATTCCAAGACTCAAATGGTGCTAGAGAATCGGGCTAATTCGATAACTGACAAACCTACTAGCATATTACTCGAAGATGGATATCGGCCCGTTCTTTGGTCGATCGTATCAAAGTCAATATCCCCAACTCTCCAGATTGCACTTGAATAGTTCCAAGACTTTTAAGAAGGCAGGCCCGTTTCTCGACGTGCGGCGATTGGATGCATCATGATGCTTCCTGCCGGGTATATGACAAAGCGAGTGGTGAGGAAGCCTGACTGGCTAAAGGCTAGCAGGGTCGAAGATATCTACTCAGTGAGTGGATGTATTTCCAAAGACTTTGCCGATTACATTAACTTTTTGAAACACAATGGCTACTGGCTATTCGACTCCCCCAATGTGAATGAACAACTTGCACGAGAGCAGTCCTTCCATCTCACTGGCACAACGATGTTCTATTATGAAGTCCATGAGCAGGAATTCGATGACGCAAAAAAACAATGGTGTCCGGATGAGAGACAATAGTCACCTATTGCGAACATCTGTTTGTTCCGCCTCCCATTTACATCCACAGGCCTGGAGCTCAGCCCTGACCCATTTATCTGAATCGATACAGTCTGTATCTGTTTTTCTTTTCTTTGATTGACGCCAGCCTGTTTCACTTATCCAGATGCAGGCATTTCCAGGAAACTTCTTCTCCGATGGGTTCCCGCTGCATTGGTACGATTTCTGCACGAGAGCCAGCAATGGCCATCGCTGTGCAACTTCCCATGAAAGGAGCATCCAAAATGAACCGTCACGCAGTGCGGACTATTTTTGTGATCGCAACCCTCCTTGTGTTGACGCTCTCCGCCATAGATCATGTGTGGGCCACGGAGCTGCAGTTCGAACAGAAGAAGTTAAATAAGGTCAACCCCAAAGAGGTCATCACTTCTGGGAAAAAGGGAGGCCCCGCTCCTCCAGCGGATCCGCAATGCCCAATAGGGTCCAGTCCCGTTGGGCCGGTGACGCACTCAACCGAATCTCGGTCCTGTAAAATCGACGGCAAGGACGGAACCAAGAATTGTTATCACAAGATGGTCGCATGTCTCAGTGGTCCGGGTGAACAAGAATATGCCTTTTCTGAGAATTGTGGCCCCTGTGTTGCATTGAAGACGCAACCAGGTCAGACGCAAACGCCGACTGGGCAGTAGCAGGCAGGACGAGGCGGCATCCGCCGTCTCGTCGTAGCAACCAATTCGGAGACCGGATTATAGGACTGAGCTCCTGTTAGCGCGAACAACCGGAGCAGAGTCTTTGTCAGATCCCCCGGTTTACTCAAACGCTACAAATTGATTCTATATTGTCGTTTCGCGGCACGCGGCGGTTTTTGTGACAGGCTGACACTTGTTCTCAAGGTTGGTATACTTGAGTCGAAGGTGACGTATGAGTAAAGTTGAATTGATCGAACAGCAGATTGAGAAACTCTCGTCCGAAGAACTTGCCGCGTTCCGCTCGTGGTACGCGGCCTTCGATGCTGAGGCTTGGGACCGCCAGTTTGAAGCTGATGTGAAAGCTGGGAAGCTTGATGCCTTGGCTGACAAAGCTGTTCGTGCACACACCTCCGGCCAGTCCACCAAACTTTGATCCATCACGCCTTACCTGATTTCTGGACTTGCTACAACTCCCTTCCTGCTCCGCTCCGTGAACAAGCTGACAAAGCTTTCGAACTTCTGAAGACAAACCCGCAGCACCCTTCGTTACATTCCAAGAAGGTGGGGCGTTTCTGGTCAGCTCGCGTCAGCCTCAACTATCGAGCCATTGGTGTGGATGCACCCGACGGCATCGTATGGTTCTGGATCGGTACCCATGCGGAATATGACAGGCTGATTCGATAACGTCGTTTTGCGGTGCGCGGCAGTTGAATGAGTCATGATGATTCCAGCTGGATATATAGCCAAGCGAGTGGTGAGGAGGCCTGACTGGCTGAAGGCCAACGGGGTTGAAGATATCTACTCGGTGAGCGGATGTCTTTCCAAAGACTTTGCCGATTACATTAAATTCTAAACATAGCGACATATATAGTGCCGCATAATATCGGTATACTGATGACAGATCACCGAGGTGGAGGCGCTGTCATGAGAAAACTGGAAATTGCGGATACCGACGTCATGCGACTGGCCATCCAGCAGGAAATCGCTCGATCCGATGAGTCGCGGTACGACCATCGGTTGCACGGGCTGCTGCTGATCACCGGCGGCCACAGCTGCCAACAGGTCGCCGAATTGTTCGGGGAAAATCGGCGGACAGTACAGCGATGGGTGAAACGCTTCGAAGCCCATGGACTGACCGGCCTGCGCGACGGGGCGCGTTCAGGTCGGCCAGCGACGCTGAACCCCAAGCACTGGGCTGCGCTGGGGCGCGACTTGCGACGCGAGCCGCAGAAATTCGGTCATGCGGGTCATCTGTGGGACGGCAAGCTGCTCGCGGCGCATCTGCGCCTGCGCTATGGGGTGACGTTGGGGGTGCGCCAGTGCCAACGCATCTTTGGTCACATGGGGTTCCGGCTGCGCAAGCCCAGACCCCAAGTCGCCCAGTCCGATCCGGTCAAGGTCGCCACTTTTAAAAAAACTGCACCGCCTGGGCCGACGCCGAGGCGTTGAGCTCTGGAGCGTGGACGAATGCCACTTCCAACAACATGGCACTCGGTGCCGCATGTGGGTGCCGCCCGAGATCAAGGATCCGGTTCTGATCCATGCGCCCACCCGCAAGTCGGTCGCCTGCTTTGGGGCTGTCAGTTTGCGCACCGGCAAGTTTATCCACTCGCTGTGCGTCACGTTCAACGCGGCCACGTTCGAAACCTTTCTGAAGACGCTGCTGCGGCATCGCTCTCGTGGCACGCGCATGGTGCTGGTGCTGGACAATGCCCGATACCACCACGCGGTCCTGCTCAAGCCCTTGCTTCGAAAATATCGTGCCGTGCTCACCCTGCTGTTTCTGCCGCCGTACAGTCCGCAGCTAGCCCCCATCGAGCGAGTCTGGAAGCTCGCCCGCCGCATGGCAACGCACAACCGATTCTTCGCCACCCTGGACGCCGTGTTGACCGCCATCTCCACATGCTTCGACCGCTGGAGAATGCCCAACGCGGTGCTACGGAGATTATGCGGCATAATTTAAGACGCTATGTTTAGAAACATAATGGCTACTGGTTCTTCGACTCTCCTGAAGCATTGAGCAGGTGGCAAGGGAGCAATTGATCGATCTTGCAGGGACGACGATGTTCTTTTACGAAATCTATGAACAGGAATTCAATGACGCAAAAGAACAGTGATATCCGTACGAGAGAGACCGGTCATTTATCACGAACGTCTGCTTGCCGGAGAAAAAGATTCTCGCGGGATTTGATGTAGTAAGCAGCACGCAAAGAAACAGCCCTGAATGCTCTCCACTTTCATGCAACTCACTGGCTAACGAGATTCAGACCAATTCACATTGCCTGCTTCCCGATTTTGAGACCGCAAAGCAGCTTGTCGAAACGGGACGGTTCAAGGATTCAGAACCTGGGCCCTACAGAATCTTTGCGGTATACACCCTTGACTAGGAGCGAGTAGACCGCCTTTTTACAGCGTGCGACGATGAGTTATTCTGTATTCTGTGCAGCCGCCACAATCTTTCTACTCATCGCTGTCTCCTCTGCTTTCAGCCACCGGTCGTCAGCAGCCAGCCTCGTACCTCCGAAGAAGCAGAGAGCTGACTGCCAACCGATGATCGCCTGTTCTTAACGACTCATTGCCATGCTATCGTGCTTCATGCCACTGTCGGCTTTCATGCCATTGCTACGAGCTTCGCCGGAGGCCGTCACGATCGGCCTGGTAAAGGACGCTTCGCCGAGCATCACTTCTGCATAGGCACACCAAATCTGGACCTTGGCCACGTCGTTGATCTGCACCGGCAAGGTAATGGTCCGGTTTTGCTTGTCGCCCTTGATGACGAGGCGATTCAAGAGATAGACGTTGCCCTTGGTATCCACCACCTGCCAGTGCGGTGCAGGCGTGTCAGGAATCTTGAACTCCTCCGACCAGGTCAACGTGTCGTTGTTGCCGGAGCGGCCATGCGACGCCGTCCCGCTATTGGCCTTCACACCTTCAAACTTACTCGTGGTGTGTGCGTCAGCCGCGAACCCGTTGGATGCGATAAATAATCCAGTCGCGGCAACCATAGACAGAAATCCCATCTTGAACCAACCCTTCGAGCTCATAATGCCTCCTTGTTGTGTGAGTATCCGCGGGGCTGACTGATTTCAGCACTTTGAATTCCGCATCTGCGCATCAGTCGTGTGGAGGCTCCAGTCCTTACATACATTCATGGAACGTATGGCTGATCGCACAAGCGTCAGAGGACACACTTATGCCTCGAAGGCATGTTTCACAAATGACCAATGACGGTTGAGGAATGACGCAGCCTTCAAGCCATGTAGCGACAGTGAAAAATGCAGCGACTGTTATTGTGATGATGAAGTTTGGCACAGAGGATCTGGTGGATGCCGTGGGTTCGCACATAACATTCAGCCGCCAACAACATGCCGCTAAGCGGAGCGATGAGATACAGCCAATAGTCGGTCCAGAGATGCGCAGAAAGTGCGGAAGCAAACGTGCGTGCTGGGTTCATGCTCATGCCGGACAGAGGCGCCTCCACCGCAATGTATGTCGCCACCAACAGTCCCGCGAAGAATCCTGTCCATCGGTTGAGCGACGGCCGATTCGAGACAACCAGCACAACCAGCATGAGCCCGAACGAGATCATCACTTCTGCGGCAAACGCGACCACCCTTCCGCCAAGTCCCGGCACCGTCACAACATAGTTGACGGCGGGATGCTCAATTGCCAGGCACGGGATCTGAGCTGCCAGCCAGAGTCCAATAGTTCCTCCCAGAAACTGCGACAGGACATACCAGAAGGCATCTCCACCTCTAATCTTTCCAAGCCGGAAGAATGTCATCGTGACCGCTGGGTTCAAATGTGCCCCTGAGCGCTTACCCCAAGGCGAATAGATCAGCCCGATGGCCGTGAGCCCCATGGCCAGCCCGATCAGAATCCGTCTCACTGTCGGATCAGGGAACAGATCGTGAAGGGGTGCTTGCGGATATTCAAACGCGGCTGTCACCACTGCAGCGGAGATCATAAAGAGTCCAAGCCCAGCCGCTTCCATCAGATACTCAGGCCAGTGTACAGACACTGGTTCAGCGAGCTTCGCCATCAGCACATCACGATGCTGCATGGCTCAATAGAACCTTGTGTGCATCGACCACCCCATGAGTGCCGATAAGTCTGGTGACAAGACATCATCTTACAACGATCGACAGGACCGACTCACACGAACACAACACCCCTCTCTCTCCCCTGCACAGAGAAGGCCCCTTGCTCCCTTGCGCATCCGCAGCATATGATCCCAGCATGCAGGTTCAACTCAGCCATCCCGCACGAACCATTGAGATCAAAGGCCCGAAGAAGGCAAAAGACCTCTTCAAAGAACTCAATCTCGTGGTCGAAGCGCATCTGATCATACGCGGCGATGAACTCGTGACCGAAGACGAGATGCTCTACGACCAGGACCAGATCGAAATCCGTCCGGTCATCTCCGGCGGCTCTCCACGCTTCATGAGTCACGAATGAACTGCACGAAATGCAAAATCCGAGCAGTGATCGACCTACCCCGCCACAATGCCGCCTTCTGCAAAGGCTGCTTCAACGTCTATGTGCATGACCAGGTCAGCCGGGCCATCAAGTCTGAAAAGATGTTCAAAAAGGATGATCGCATCCTAGTGGCGGTGTCTGGCGGGAAAGACAGCCTGGCTCTGTGGGATATTCTCCTCAAGATGAGCTATAAGGCCGACGCCCTCTATGTAGACCTCGGCATCGGCGGCTACTCGGAAGTGTCCCATGCCAAAGTCGTCCAGTTTGCCGAAACGGTCGCCGCGCCAATGGGCGCGGTCCTGCATGTCCACACTGTGGAGCAGGAAGCCGGCGCTGGCATCAAGGAACTGGCCATGCTGATTCACCGTCCGACCTGTAGTACATGTGGCACCATCAAACGCTACCAGTTCAATCGCGTCGCGCTGGAGCACAAGTACGATGTGATGGCGACCGGCCACAATCTCGACGATGAAGCAGCCCGCCTACTGGGCAACGTGCTCCGCTGGCAGGAGGAATACTTGGACAAGCAATCCCCTAGCCTGCCGGCCTCTCTCGACGGGTTTGCCAAAAAAGTGAAACCGCTCTTTCGCCTCTCCGAGCGTGAATTGGCCGCCTATTCGGTGCTCAACCACATTGACTACATTGTGGAAGAGTGTCCGATGGCGAAAGGTGCGCGGACCCTTCTCTATAAGGAAGTGTTGAATCGGCTTGAGACGGAATCCCCAGGCACCAAGCAGGCCTTCTACTGCGGCTTTCTCGACAAACAGCGCAAGCCCGAGGCCTCCCCGACCACGATGGCCGAGAAAGATCAGGCCATGCTGCATCCCTGCTCCGTCTGCCAACAGCCTACCACCGCCGACGTCTGCTCCTACTGCAAGATGATGGCGCGTGCCAAGACCCACAGCGTGTAAACCACCACCATCCTTGCCCGAAGCATGGCTATCTCCCGCGAGAACTCAGCCGACTCGCGTCGTGCTAGACCTTGGCAGCTACGTCCTTGCACTCTCTGGGATACGGTAGCGCTGTTTGATGGCCGTCACGATCTGTTTCGCTTCTACTTCATCGAGTCCAGCACCAAATCGATAGGTTCTTGCCCCATAATTAAAGGCGATCACTCCACCACCGACTCCCCATAATTGGAGACTCGATGAAAAATCAAACGGATTGACGTCAAGATGCCCCACCCGTACATCGCGCATCTGCACAAGATCATATTCCTTGTCAAAACCGAATCCTCCGATGTCACGCCTGGTTTTGAACGTCTGCCCGTGCACCATGACAATTTCCTTCCCCATCACTTGCCAAAGCCACGCATAGATCGCAAACAGCCCGCCGACCGTCCAGACCCCAAGCCATGTCAGCATGAAGACTTCTCCTAGCGGTGGAGCATCCCCGTTCAGCAACTGACGGGTGACCATGACTTCACCCAACCCCCACCCGCAAATCCAAAATCCCAAAAAGCAAATCACCAACCAACTGCGTCTGCAAGGCATGACGATGTTGAGCCCCTGCGACGTATCCGCGATGGTGATTCGAGAGTCAGCTGGTTGTCGCTTTGCCATGGGGTCCTCACCTTGAAACGGTCGGCATTATTACATGGATGACCGGTGAGTCCCAGAACATATAGCAGCTGAATCGATCAGCTTTCTTGAGCTTAAGGCGGAGTCATAGATTCAGTGAGCCGGAATATTTGGGGCAATTTTTTCCAGGATGACTTGCCTGACCTGCTTGGCGAAGCGTTTGGAGACCTCAAGGTTTTTCAAGACATGGCCTGACTCTGAGACATTGTACGTTGCCGGTGGGACCTGTGTCGTGATCGTGGCTTCAAAAACGACCGCCAGCATCTTACTCGGCTTTCCGGTCTTTCGGTCGACCCCATAGGCTTCCCTCAGTGAAACCTTAGGCGACACTTCGACATCGGCACTCGCCGCTCCATGCGGCTTTAACAAACCAGACCGACTGTGATGTTCCTCAATGAGCTTGATGATGGGATCTGCCTCTAACTCACTTCGAATCTGCTCCGCCACCGCCCCTTTGGATCGCTCCGCCTTCTCCATTTGCGTATCCAGTACAGGCTGGGCAAGACTGACATAAATAGGATCGTTCGGTTGCCGTTTAAGCGTCCGGCTTGATTGTTCAGGTTGATTAGCGGGCTTTGCGCTGAGCTGTTCAGCATTCTCCTGTGCGGCAGCCTGCTGCTTCGCCCTTGGATCGTCGGCATCATAGATGGTGGTATGGCCGTTCTGGTCGGTTTCATACACCAGCGTCTTCGCGCCGTGCTCACCGACCCGATAGACCTTCTTTCCGCCGTTCACATTGGCCGTATAATACCCACCAGAACAGGCGACCATCATGACAACGGCGACGGCCAAACAAACAGAATTGGTGATCTGCGAAACGTGACGGGTTGTGACGGCCATAAGCTGTACTCCTTTTCCCATTCCGTACGGGTGCGTACCAGGACATGAACCTCTTCCTGCGCTGAGGTAAGTGTAGCAGCACTGCTACCGCCGCCTACGCTATTGGGTTATTCTCACCGAGCGGGCTCAAGAAAAATCTGGATCTGCCGATTCTTAGAGAGAGGGCCCACAACCGAGCGTGGAAGAAGTCTTTGACAGTTTGTGATTCGCCACGTAGCAGACTCAATGGATGTTCTTACTTCCTGCAAAGTGGATTCTTGTTTAAACCTTCCCTTCCCTTTCATTTGATCCTATAGCCGTTGCGCACGCTCTTCCGTACGCAAGCCAATGTTCATGTGATGATGGATGACATGCCATTCACTACTGCAATGGTTACATTGCTTACAGCTCATAACTAACTGTAATTCCTAACTATTAATATCGCTTTACATGTTTCCAATGTGGTGCGTGACTCATACTGATGCCTCTTTAGTTCGGTCTTTCCACCTACCAGAGTAATAGCCCTCACTCCCCCCCTGTAGTACCGTTTCCTCACTGTTCAGACATTCCACACAAGGAGAGAACATGCCTGCAGGACTTCTATCAAAAATTGGGATCGACTGTATGCTTTCAAAGGGGGGCAACGGCTTGCGGGGCGATGGGTGCCTGTATGAACTATCATCCTCTCACCCGGTCATCTTAACCCCTACAAGGCTGCGCCCTGGTGATTATGTCAAGCTCCGCTTGTGGTTCCCCGATGAAGACGCTTTTAGCGTGATCGAATTAGCGGAGGTGCAGTGGGTCAAGAGTGAGTGGATCCAGATTGAGCTTCTTGTTGTGTCACCCAAAGACCAGTCTAGGCTTAGACAATTCGTCGCTGCTGACGGAAACCACGTACCAACATCAGCCAGCATAGGCCAACAGATCATGATTCGCGCGTGACAGCAACCACTGTGCGCAGCAACCTCATTGCAATATTTTCGTCATACCAACAGGAGCCCTATTCTGACACCAGGCGAATCGCAATATGGATACTGAATTGAGGGACGAAGAATGGAAAACCAACTCAATCGACGGGGATTGATCCAACAGAACCTCCATCGGGAAGCATGCCCATTTTGTGGAGGAAAGACCTACCAACTTATCCTTCGAACCTCCGGAACATTAGATGACCCAAGCCTATTTGTTCGTTGCCGCCAATGCAGTCGTCCACGAAGCCTGGATACTGACTTCAAACGAGTTCTGTGGATCTGACTTTGGCAGTTTGGGCGTGGCTCACAAAAATGGAGGTCATCGTAATGCCGCTGCAAACTGAGATCGAGCACACGCGACAAAAACGGAAGGCTCTTCACATGCTGATCCTCAGCGGTGTCGTCCGACCAAGCTACACTAAACTTCGTTATGCGATCCCGCTCCTGAATAGTGAAGATCCATCGAGCGCGATCCAGGAGAAACCCATAACCGCAGTCCGGCCATCTAGCCTCCTACAAAGGTTCTTTGAACTGATGAGCTGGCCACCAAGGATGAGAGATCACTCGGATACCATCAAGCTCAGACTTCTTACACGTTTGTCCGCAAGTACCCGTTCTTCGCCATAGACCCTACCCTGAGAATGGCGTCGGCTGCAGCATGATCATTTGTATGATGCATGAGGCATTTTCCATCGAACGGCATGCTTGGCAAAACCTCCTGATCCACACCTATCTCAGCCTTCGTAACTCCCATCCCAACATTGAAAGACCGAATTCGAAGGGCGGATATCGCTGTGGAATTCAAAAATTCGAATTCATTCCAGTGGTTGGCTAGACCATGCGGCGACTTGTTTATGTACCTGTCCGCAATACAGACACTGGGCCCTATCAGATCTCGTTGTGACACAGGACACAGTTTTAGGCGAAGCTTCACTCCTCTCTTGTACCCCTCGTATCAGCTGAGGTAATATGGGCCCTGGTTGGTGATTCCCGCCCTGGCGACGCTTTCCGCTGTGGATGCGGAGTAATCCATTAATTGTGACGTGGAGAGGTGGCCGAGTGGCCGAAGGCAGCGGTTTGCTAAACCGCCGTAGGGACAAAATCTCTACCGAGGGTTCAAATCCCTCCCTCTCCGCCACCCT
>Ga0209798_10002160_pt1 | contig 11618 bp, 12 predicted proteins | sample DOMMetBare3Fresh_FD_187475 | JGI IMG/M metagenome (GOLD analysis project Ga0209798, IMG submission 187475) | Wetland sediment microbial communities from St. Louis River estuary, USA, under dissolved organic matter induced mercury methylation -... | ecosystem: Environmental > Aquatic >...
GAATTGTTGCCAGCTGCTCAGGATATCGAGGAAGATAAGCCAACAGGCATAGGCATTGCAGTCGTTGGTCGTCCCAATGTTGGAAAGTCAACCCTGGTTAATCGCTTGCTGGGTGAAGAAAGAGTAATCGTCTTCGATCAGCCGGGCACGACCCGGGATAGCATTTATATTCCCTTCGAACGCAACGGACAACAGTTCACGCTGATCGACACCGCCGGTATGCGTCGACGTTCCCGAGTATCCGAAGCCATTGAAAAATTCAGTGTCATAAAATCGTTACAGGCCATCGAAAAAGCCAATGTCGTCATTTATTTAATCGATGCCAGCGAAGGTGTAACCGATCAGGACGCTCATTTGCTGGGATTGGTGCTCGAAGCTGGCAGAGCTTTAATCATAGGGCTCAACAAATGGGACGGTCTATCCATTGACCAAAAAGAAACAGTAAAACGGCAGCTAGATGTCAAACTGTCATTTCTGGAATTTGCTGAAAAACATCCCATTTCCGCCCTCCATGGCAGCGGTGTCGGTAAATTGTTTGATGTCGTACATGAGTTGTACGATTCGGCGATGCTCAACATGTCAACAGCTGAATTGACCAGAATCCTGAAAGAAGCGACTGATGCCCATCAGCCACCCATGGTGAACAGCCGACGTATCAAATTGAAATATGCCCATCAAGGTGGACGTAATCCCCCTGTCGTTGTGATTCATGGCACACAAACCGACGGCTTGCCCATTTCATATAAACGTTATTTGATCAATTATTTCCGTGACAAATTGAAATTGTCGGGCACGCCGATCCGCATAGAGTTTAAATCGCCTGTTAATCCTTTCCACGGCCAAAAAAACAAATTGACCGAACGGCAACTACAAAAACGTAAACGCTTAGTGATGCATAATAAAAGAAAAAAATAAGATACCCAAACTCGCTGCTAATGAAATTTCGGCACTGTCGGGTATGTGAAAGAGGTTTTGGCAGCAAGGCCAACAATTTGGTTCTGTACTACTCGAGTACATGCCTACCTGAAGTTATCCAAAATCAGAATTCTTGCCATCTTAGTGAGTCGGATACTGTCGTAATCTCAGAGAATGGATTCAAGCGCCACTCTCATACTAATACCTGGGTATCACCGCAGATTCGTGATAATAAATCCGATTTTACGACAAATTTCGTGTTCTTCGAGAAAAATAGTTAGCAGACTTTATATAATGGCTCTATGCAGCCATTCGCCTGTCAACTTTCAGCACCTAACATCCAAATTTAATGAAGAAAGGGCGAATGGCATTCCAAAAACCACCCATTAGGTTATCTTTAGTTGGTTAAGCCCCGTTTTTTATGGATAATGTACTAACTGTTCCAGGATTTCCAATAGCTACAAGAGATGCAATAAAAAGGTTTAACACTATGACGGAATTGATAAAAAGCGGCGTCGAATTAATGATTATTGGCATGGGTATTGTCTATTTATTCCTAACCATGTTGGTGCTTGTGATCAACCTGATGTCATCGATCGTACAGCGTTTTTTCCCCGAAGTGCCCCAAACAACGCTACCAGTTCCTCAGATATCGCCCACTATTGATAAGAATACCGTTGCGGCAATCACAGTTGCAGTCCATCAGTACCGTGAAAAACAAGAGCAACAGGAATGATGACTGAAAATATACCCAAATTTTTTTAAGAACGCCGTTGTAAAACTTTATTCAAGCTGCTCAATTGATTTAATCACAACTTTGCCAAGGCCCCGGAGAACCAAAAAGAATGGCCAAAGATAAAAAAAAGCCCTTAGCGATTACCGAGGTGGTGTTGCGTGATGCGCATCAATCCATTCTGGCTACCCGCTTGCGTATTGAAGATATGCTGCCTATATGCAGCAAACTCGACCGCATCGGTTTCTGGTCAATTGAAACTTGGGGTGGCGCCACATTCGATGCCTGCATCCGGTATCTTGGAGAAGATCCCTGGGAGAGACTACGCCTGTTAAAAGCAGCGATGCCCAATACACCTCAACAGATGTTGCTGCGTGGCCAAAATATTTTAGGCTATCGCCATTATGCCGATGATGTGGTCGACAAATTTATCGAACGGAGCGCTCTCAACGGCATCAATGTATTTCGAATTTTTGATGCCATGAACGACATGCGCAATATCGAACATGCGGTAAAAGCCGTGCTTGCCACAGGTGCGCATGCTCAGGGCACGATGTCTTATACAACCAGCCCGGTGCATACGATTGATATGTGGGTAAATCTTGGCAAACAAATTGAGGACATGGGTGCCCATTCCATCTGCATCAAGGATATGGCTGGATTGCTCAAGCCTTACGACGCCTTTGAGCTGGTCAGCCGTTTGAAACTTAGCACCAGAATCCCCATTCATTTGCATAGCCACGCAACTACCGGTTTAAGTGTATCGACCATCATAAAAGCAGCTGAAGCCGGCATCGACAATGTGGATACCGCTATATCATCACTCAGCATGACCTATGGCCACAGTCCTACCGAAACCATCGTCGCCAGTCTGGCAGGCACTGAGCGCGAGACCGGCCTGGACTTAAATGCGCTGGAAGACATAGCCATTTACTTTAGGGATATACGGAAAAAATACGCCCAGTTTGAAGGCAGCCTAAAAGGCGTGGATAGCCGGATCCTGATTTCACAAGTGCCAGGCGGCATGTTGACCAATATGGAAAGCCAGTTGAAAGAACAGGGCGCTGCCGACAAATTCGACGAAGTCCTGAAGGAAATCCCGCGTGTTCGCGAAGACTTGGGCTTTATTCCGCTGGTGACACCTACCTCGCAAATTGTCGGCACGCAGGCGGTCATCAACGTCATGAACGGCGAACGTTATAAAACCATTACCAAGGAAACGGCCGGCGTGCTAAAAGGCGAATACGGCAGCACGCCAGCGCCGGTTAATAAGGCCTTACAGGATAAAGTACTGGAAGGCGCGCAGCCCATAACGTGCCGCCCAGCAGATTTGCTGGATCCGGAAATGGCCAAATTAATCGCAGAAGTGCAGGAAAAAGCTAAAGCGGAAAATGTTAAACTTGCCGCCAGCATCGAAGAAGATGCCTTAATCCATGGCATGTTTGCTCAAGTCGGCTGGAAATTTTTGGTCAACCGAAATAATCCCGCCGCCTTTGAAGCCCCACCCAATCCGGACCTTTCTGCTAAACTCAATAATACATCCAAAGCAAGCAATCCAGGCAACAAAACCATTGAAACCTATACCGTTAATGTCGATGGCAGAAATTTCAATGTTGCGGTAGGACCAAGCAGAACGGCAATGACCCTTCATCCGGTTGGCGCCGAACTGGTTCACACCACACCCCATGTCAGCAGCGGCGCGGTCGTTTATGCGCCGATGGCGGGCAATATTCTGAAAATTTTGGTGAGCGCAGGTAGCGTAGTTGCCGAAGGTGATGTCGTTATTATTATGGAAGCCATGAAGATGGAAACTGAAGTCCGTTCCAAATTTGCCGGTATTGTCAGCGCTGTTCATATCAAGGAAGGCAGTGCTGTAGCGGGGGGCAATGCCCTGATCTCCTTGTAATTATCTATTATTGACTATTATGGAAAATATTTTGTCGCTATGGCAAAGCACCGGAATTTACAATTTTACTGGTGGCCAAGCTTTCATGATGCTGATCGGCTTTCTATTGCTGTTTCTTGCCATCAAAAAAGGTTTTGAGCCACTGCTGCTGCTGCCTATTGGTTTTGGCGCCATACTCAGTAACATACCGGTAGCGGGCATCTCTGAAGAGGGCGGCATATTGTATTACTTGTATTTCGGTATCAAGGCAGGTATTTTCCCTCTGCTTATTTTTATGGGTGTCGGAGCAATGACCGATTTCGGCCCAATGCTCGCCAACCCGAAAACTTTGTTGCTTGGGGCTGCTGCACAGTTTGGTATTTTTGCTTCCTTGCTGGGCGCGCTGGCGCTCAACGTAGTCCCCGGGCTGGAATTTAGCTTGAAAGATGCGGCCGCCATCGGGATTATCGGCGGCGCCGACGGCCCAACCGCCATTTATGTCGCTTCAAAGCTTTCACCCGATCTGCTGGGCGCCATTGCGGTAGCCGCTTATTCCTATATGGCTCTGGTTCCATTAATTCAGCCACCGATCATGCGGGCCCTGACCACCGAAGATGAACGTAAAATTGAAATGCAGCAAATGCGAGAGGTAAGTAAAACCGAAAAAATCGTTTTCCCATTAATGCTGCTGGTGTTGTCCATCTTGTTATTGCCTTCGGCAACACCACTGATCGGCATGTTTGCGCTGGGCAATTTGATGAATGCCTGCGGCGTCGTGGAGCGCTTAAGTCAAACTGCCCAAAACGAATTAATCAATATTGTCACGATATTCTTGGGGCTATCGGTAGGCTCGAAACTCAGTGCCGCTGCCTTCCTGCAGATGGAAACGCTGGGCATCCTGGCATTGGGTGCCTGTGCCTTCGCCATCGGCACGGCGGGTGGCGTCATTATGGCCAAAATCATGAACAAATTCAGCAGCACACCGATTAATCCCTTAATTGGCGCCGCCGGTGTATCCGCAGTTCCGATGGCGGCAAGAGTAGCCAATAAATTAGGCCTTGAAAGCAATCCTCATAATTTTTTATTAATGCATGCGATGGGACCTAATGTGGCTGGTGTTATCGGTTCTGCCGTTGCAGCTGGGGTTCTGTTGAGTTTGATTAAATAACTGATGTCCCTTTAGTAAGGCATCGAACCTTTTAAAAGAATTTAAAAGAATGCTTCACCTCCAGAATATAGAAGATGGGCTGATCGTACTTTCATACTATCAATGCGCTAACAGAACGCTTATTACATAATACTCTAATCATTGTCAGCAAAATTTCATAATAGCATTGATGAGCATTTTCAATTCCGTTACAGCTTATTGACAACAATGAATTATTGAGTAAATCTATTCCCACATAATACTGGAAATTCAACCTTCTTTACGCTGGTGTAACTTTGGTCTATGATTGCACGGTTTAGGGATTTTTTTTAATTTGAACAATAACAGGTAACTTGCTATGGCAAAAAATTTATTTGAACAACTCCTTACCAAGGCCAGCGAAATCTGGTCAGGCCCCAAAACATATAGTGATCACGACATCTATATCAAAGATACTAGCGGACTGTCGAGCGTTGCAAAATATCTGGCCAGACAGGAAGAAGCCTTAAAAGCAAAAGCTGCAGAAACCATGGCGGCGCAAGCGACCGGAGTTGAAAAATACCTGGCAAGACAACAATCATCCTCCACCGAAACAGCTCAGCATACCCCGTCGACTAAGGTAGATAAATACCTGGCAAGAAAAACATCGGGAGGGGCTGTTCCCGCTCCAAAGGAAACGATTGTTGCACCGGCAACTGGCGTTGGAAAATATCTCTCAAGACAAGCATCACCCGGCGCAGCAGCCCCCACTCCCCCCAAAGAACCTGTGATTATTCCTAAAACTGGCGTAGGAAAATATCTGGCAGGTATTGCTATATCGAGAGAAACCATTGCTGCACCAGCGCCTGAAAAAAAACAGCCGGCACAAAGTAAACCTGAACCCAAAAAAGCTTCAGCTAAAAAGCCTGCATCTGTAACGACAGCAAAGGAAGTGGCAACAGCTGCGGCCACCAAAGCCCCAGAAGCGGTAACCACAGAGACGACATCAGCCGCCTCAACTGCCCACGATGTGATCCATTTTGAAAATGTCACACAATGCCAGTCCCGGACCACCAAAGGAACGCAATGTAAAAACACGAACCATTTAACCAAATTACAGCGTACTATTAATAAACAGAAATATCAGTTTTCAGCCTGCCCCCAACATCATAACGACACATTCAAACCGTATCCGCCACTGTTGGAGACGCACTAAGCCGCAAACCAAACGCTGATGATAAAAACCGGTTTGATGGTATGAGTTTTTCAAAAAAGACAACAGTCCAATAATGTCGAAAAAAACTATCAACCATCCAACCGAAATTTATCTCTCTTCATCGAATTTCGAATTTTGCATTGATTATTATGGCATTTAAAAATTAGACAAAGATTTCAATCATAAGACCCATATACATTCCAACGAAATTGCTAAAGAACAGCGTATAGTAATTACGACAAACGAAGAATCAGTTTGTCACTATGCATCGCTTTAATAAATACCTTCTCTGGTTATTATCATGGCGTCAATATGTAATTAATGCTACGTAGAATAGATACAATAAGTGAAGCATGTTAACGATCTTCTCATAACTGATTTATTTCTATGACCCTGAGAGCCGTTCGATGGCCAACAAATAAACTGCTCCCAGAATGATTGGCTCGTATCAGACTCGCCGCTTTATTAGGCACAGAGGCGTCAGGATTCCTGGTTTTTTGTACGGAACAGCTTGGAAAAAAGGACAAACGGTCTTTCGATCACATTGTAAGCCGGCATGATTCCGGTATCAGGAACCAGCAACAACTGCCATATGCAGGAAGACCTCGCAGTCCATGATACCGAGCTGTCTGATACCGAAATGGCTACCATCGAAAACATTGCTTGTTAAGAGATATATACCCTCAAAGAGCCGATATGCCTTATTTAATGCTTAATACCAATAAATCCATCAGTAAAGAAGAATCTCCCACATTATTAGGTCAGCTATCTCAGCTTATCGCTAAAGAAACGGGCAAACCTGAACGCTATGTCATGATCGCACTGAGTGGTAATAAAACCATGTTATTTGCTGGTAACAGCGAACCGTCAGCTTTTATCGAGTGCAAAAGTATCGGCCTCAGCCCCACCCAGTGCAAGTCTATCTCGTCATCGCTTTGTCGATTACTGGAAAATGCCTTACATATTCCTCCTGAACGTGTTTATATTGAATTCAGCAACTGTCCGGCCGAATACTGGGGCTGGAACAATTCCACGTTCGGCTGATTTTCCTTGAAGCATTACCCTGTGAATCTAAACATCCATACTAACGACCACTAAGATAATTTTATGACCCCGATAAATAAAAGATGCTGATCCATGTAGCTGGATTGATTAACCCGACACACTGCTAAAGCCGGGTCCACACTAAAAATCTAATCCTGTGCCTGATTTTCACTATAACTAAACTACAAAAATAATAGAGAAAGAGAATCATCCTATGTCAGAAGACGTTCTAATTACGGCCAAAAGTAGATTTCAAATCGAAGAAGCGATTTTGGTTTTATTACTCATCCTTTCCCTGGTTGGTATCGGAATTACCGATTATTCGCCTGCAGACGGCTATGGCTACTGGCTCATAATGGTTTTTATTTTTGCCCTATTCTCAATTTTGATCGGCTGGCTACAATCCAAAAATCGTACCGATGATTTCAAAAAAATATTGCGGGAGCAGTCCATACACTGGGCCACTTCATTTCTGGTTGTTGGTGGTGTTTTTTTAATACATCAGCCAGGAAGAATCCGCGAAGAAGATGCAGGATTGATTATTTTGCTCATACTGTCTCTCTCAACCATGCTTGACGGATTACGTGTTGGCTGGCGCTTTAGCCTGGTTGGCGTATTTCTTTGGGTTTCTGCGGTTATAGCTGCTTATACCCAACACTTTCTCTGGATAGAATTATTAATCGCTATTTTAATTGTGCTAGGCACTTTTTCGTTGGAATACTGGCTGGAAAAAAGATCCTAATGCCCATTGCACATGATCGCTATGCAGTATTCGGACAACCTATCAAACATAGCAAATCACCAAGGATTCATCAGCTTTTTGCCGAACAAACCGGGCAGTCGCTGGTTTATACTGCACAAGAAGTTTCTGCCGAACAATTCGCTGCGTCAGCCGCAGCATTTTTCGCTGAAGGCGGCAAAGGCCTTAATTGCACCGTGCCGTTAAAGGAACTCGCCTGGGCCTTTGCAGACCGTAAGACCGAACGCGCACAACTAAGCAAAGCAGCAAATACACTCGTTTTGCAGGCTGACGGTGCCATTCTCGGTGACAACACCGATGGTCACGGTCTGATAACCGATTTAATCACTAATCATGCCATTGCATTATCCGGCACTCGTGTCCTGATTCTGGGCGCCGGTGGCGCCAGCCGCGGCATTATTGGCCCGATACTCGATCAGTCACCCAAATCTCTGACAATTGCCAATCGAACAACTGACAAAGCATACCGACTGGCAACTGAATTTTCGTCAAAAGGCGTTATAACGGGATGCGGATTTGACGACTTGCAGCATTTACAATTTGATCTCATCATCAATGCCACATCAGCCAGTCTGAACGATCAGATTCCGCCACTGACCAAGGGCTCGCTAGCCGCCAAGGGTTACTGTTATGATCTGGCTTATGGCGATAAACCCACTCCCTTTGTCCAATGGGGATGGAATAATCATGCCTTGAAAAGCCTTGATGGTCTTGGCATGCTCGTTGAACAAGCCGCTGAAGCGTTTTTCATCTGGCGCGGCATTCGACCCAAAACCCAGGCTGTGATTAATTTGTTAAATTCAGAACGGCGTTTGTAAATTGAATGGGCTTTCATCGTTTATATTGAATTTAAATGTTCATTCTTCAAGTCGATGTAATGTTGATACGAATATTCCAGAAACTCCCTTTCCGACTCCTTTAAAGGCCTTATCTGCCTGGCAGGCGAACCGACATAAAGATAACCGCTTTCCAGCTTTTTCCCGGAAGGCACCAGCGATCCCGCGCCCAGTATTACATAATTTTCGATGACAGCATCATCCAGAATGATGGCGCCCATTCCAATCAGACAATAATCCCCAACCGTACAGGCATGCACGATAGCTTTATGGCCGATGGTCACACCTTTGCCGATAATCAGCGGGTGGCCTGCCGTCGAATTTTTGCCTTCATGGGTCACATGCAATATCGAGCCGTCCTGTATATTGGTACCCTCACCTATTTTGATCCTTTCAACATCCCCTCTCAGAACGGTTGTGGGCCAGATCGAAACATCATCGCCAATTGTTACATCGCCTATAACCACCGCGCTATCGTCTATAAATACCGACTTGCCAATGATAGGATGTATATCTTTAAATTTTCTTACCGCCATAGCGCTACCTTTGTTTTTTAAATCAGACTGAATTCGTTATTATACCGATCAATAATACTCTTTGTTTCCAATACGATCATACAATGTTTAAATTTCAACTACAGGAATAACAAGTGAACTACTGGCTAATGAAGTCCGAACCTGAAACCTTCGGTATCCAGGATCTATACAACAGACCGAATCAGACTGAACACTGGGATGGTGTACGCAACTATCAGGCGCGAAACATGATGCGTGATGACATGAAAATCGGCGATCTGGCTTTTTTTTATCATTCCAACTGCGAACAACCTGGAATAGTCGGCGTTATGGAAATTGTCCGGGAAGGATATCCGGATTGCTCTGCTTTCGACCCCAATGATAAACATTACGATCCCAAAAGTAAGCCTGATAATCCCCGCTGGATCATGGTTGATGTCAAATATGTCAAGGCCCTGCGCCGCACCATCACGCTTAAGGAATTAAAGCAAAAAGCGGAACTCGCAGATTTGGCCTTAGTTCGGCCCGGTAACAGGCTATCAATAATGCCAGTTAACAAACAGCATTGGGAATTCATTTTGAATCTGGAATAAAGATTATCAGAAAATCAACAACCTGGATTATATAAAATCTCTCTATTTTTTATTGTGTTTTTTAAACTTAACTGGCATTCCCTACGACGAGTTTTATTGTCAGCTTACACCATCAATAAAAGTTGCTTGGCTTCCAATTAGAGCTACCTTATTTCAAATTTCGGTATTGATTCTTAAATATTTAACAGAGTTTTCGACGGTAAGTCGGCTGTCACAGGCAATGCGGGAATTAACGGCATTCTATAACAAACTGGGGCGCTGAGTAATTTGTCTCTGTCATTCTGAACATCTGGAGAAATCTTTAAATATCGTTAAATGAAATGAAAATTGTACAAGTAAAATTTCAAGTTTTGCTTGAAATGACAATTTATTCGGCCCTCCTTGATGAGGAAATTAATATGGCAAAAATATTGGCGTAATCAGAAAAGTTTTCAATATTATTGAAACTAATTCATATATCCTGTAGTCTTATATGTCACTTGGGGGCGACATGGCTTCGACGTGGGTAGCAAAACCTTAAGTGCATGCCGAGGACAGTGACCTCGTAAAAACTACTGAAAAAAAGTATTCGCAAACGACGAAAACTACTCAATGGCTTTAGCTGCTTAAAAACAGCACCATTCCTCTGACTATTTGTGCTTATGCGGGTAGAGTTCAGTTCGCTGAACGCTCAGGGGTCATCTACATAAGATCGCGCTGAAATCTGTCCGGTGTGGATGCGCTAAAACCTTACGGAATCGCTGCTGATTTTCTTGGCCCGACGGGTAGTCATCAGCTAAATCAAAAGCGCGGGATAAGCATGTAGACCTTGTGGCGGAGTGCTTGCGGACGGGGGTTCAATTCCCCCCGCCTCCACCAAATTTAAGTTTTAGAAGATTTTACATAGACCCGAAACACCATGATAATTATAGGTTTTCGGGTTTTTTTATGCCTATAACATCCTATAATGCGCCATGAAACCTTAGAATTTTAGTAACATCCATAGTAAAGTATATTTAGCCATAATTTAAAACGCACTTTTTTAACCAGAGGTGAAGCGGCGATGATCTCTTTTCCCCTCCTATTAAAAACCTTAGCCAACCATAAAACTGATGGTGATATAACAGCGGGCTATGTCAACACCGAAGCCAACACACTCAGACAGGCCAATTACGGGATTGCCGAATTTACGAGCAGTTCACTTCATCTAATAGCTAACAAGGTTCGCGACTTATTAGCATCATCATGGACGGTCAGATGCCCTCTAATGTTTTTATCAATGCCTGAATTAATTGCTCTCAACTACTTCTATAATGATTGATCGGCGGGTTAACAAAGAGTAAATTATCCCTATGGCAAAACTCTATAGTTCATTACAGAAAGACAAAGCAAATATTCAAGCCCTTGCTGATCGATACCATGCCACTAATGTCCGGGTTTTTGGTTCGGTGGTGCGTGGCGAAGAACGAGACGGCAGTGACATTGATTTTTTAGTCGACTTCTTGCCGGGTACCACGTTGCTGGATCAAGTGGGTTTTATCGATGCGCTTTCGGCATTGCTTGGTCGTAAAGTCGATGTGATTAGTGAACGTGCTCTCAATAAATATTTAAGGAACACCGTCTTGAAAGAAGCAATGCCTTTATGAAGGATCGTAAGATCTTCATTGCTGCAGCGCTGGAAAGCATCGAGTTGATTCAAGAGTACACCAAAGGTTACGACTTAACAGATTTTTTAGAAGATAGGAAAACGCAGGACGCCGTTATTCGTAATCTCGAAATTATCGGTCAAGCGCTTAAAGATTTTGGTATTGATGCCTTGTACGGAATAGATGCCAACATGCCTTGGCGCGAAATTGCAGGAATGCGCAATGTCTTAGCGCATGAATACCTAGGGGTCGACATTATAATGGTTTGGGTACTATTCAAACGCATCTGGAAAAACTAAGACAAGTACTTGAAAAAATGATGCTTTAAATTGAACTGACGGGGAATTAATAAAACTACTCTTTTTTCATC
>Ga0209798_10002162_pt1 | contig 11615 bp, 11 predicted proteins | sample DOMMetBare3Fresh_FD_187475 | JGI IMG/M metagenome (GOLD analysis project Ga0209798, IMG submission 187475) | Wetland sediment microbial communities from St. Louis River estuary, USA, under dissolved organic matter induced mercury methylation -... | ecosystem: Environmental > Aquatic >...
GCCGCAGCAGGCGATGGACAACCTGGCCAACGAAATGGACGACGTGATGGGCCGGCTCGAGCGCGCCGGCATGGCCAACTGCCCGCCCAAGCTCAACCCCAAGGGCGACCCGAACAAGTACCTGAGCGACAAGGGCGCGCCGTGGAAGAAGCTGGCCAACGAGAAGCCGAAGGGCGAGACGATCGCCTACGACACGCTGCTGAGTGCGTGGAAGGCGGGCAAGGTTCGCTGAGACCGGTGGCCTGACCTGAGTTCTCGTCAGGCTCTCGACGGGGCCGTCGCTGCACCCGGTGGGGCGACGGCCCTTTTCTTTGCCTGCCGCACACTCCGGCCATGCACCGACGACCGCTGCTGACCGGCACCCTGTTCGCCCTCGCCGCCGGCCTGGTGTGGGGCTTGGTGTTCGTGGCCCCGCTGCTGCTGCCGGCCTACCCGGCGGTGCTGCTGTCGTGCGCGCGGTATCTGGCCTTCGGCCTGATCGCGCTGCCGCTGGCGGCGCTCGACTGGGCGCGCATCGCGGAGCTGACTCGAACCGACTGGCGCGAAGCCTTCAAGCTCAGCGCCGTCGGCAACCTGCTGTACTACCTGTGCCTGGCCGCGGCGATCCAGCGTGCCGGCGGACCGCTGCCGACGATGATCATCGGCACGCTGCCGGTCGTGATTGCAGTGACTTCCAACCTGCGCCACGCCACACGCGACAGCCGTCTGCCCTGGCTGCGCCTGTTGCCATCGCTGGCGCTGATCGCCGCTGGCATCGGCTGCGTCAACCAGGTCGAGATCGCCGCGCTGCGCGCCGATCCGCAGGCCGATCTGGCGCGCTATGCGGCGGGAGCACTGCTGGCCATCGGCGCGGTCGCCTGCTGGACCTGGTACCCGATCCGCAATGCCGACTGGTTGCGCGCACACGCCGACCGCAGCCCCCGGACGTGGGCCACCGCGCAAGGGCTGGCCACACTGCCGTTGGCGGCCTTGGGCTTCGTGCTGTTCTGGGGCTGGAGCGCGGCCAGCGATGCCGCCTTCGCGATGCCCTGGGGGCCGACCCCGGCGCTGTTCATCGGCCTGATGTTCTCGATCGGCCTGCTGGCCTCATGGCTCGGCACGCTGTGCTGGAACGAGGCCAGCCAGCGCCTGCCGACCTCGCTGGCCGGCCAGTTGATCGTGTTCGAGACGCTGAGCGCGCTGGCCTACGCCTTCATGTTGCGCGGGCAGGCGCCCGGCCCGGTGACGCTGGTCGGCATCGCGTTGCTGGTGGCGGGCGTGATGTGGGCGCTGCGCGTGCGGCCCGAAGGCAAAGCTAGAACCGCACCTGTACACCCAGGCTGACGAGGTCGCGGCTGCGCGGGATGTCGCCCTCGCTGCGCAACCACGGCAGGCGTGTCACCTGCCAGCGCAAGCCGCTGCCCGGCTCGCTGGCGCCGTCGTTGAGTCGCACGACGCGCGTACCGGTGTTGCCGAAGCCGTAGACAGGCTCGGTGGCGCGCAGCGCCTGCAACGCGGCCTCGCCCAGGCGCTTGAGCCCACTGTCGAATACCGCCACGGCGGCGGCGGGCGCCTCAACCGATGGTGCGGCCGTTTGCGCCTGGGCGCTGTGGGTGCTGAGGATCAGGGCGATGCCGAACAGGCCGCCGAGCAGGCTGGCGATCGCGGCACGTATCGGCAGGGAGGCGGGTTCGTCGAACATGGCTCACTCCTTGATCACGTGGCGACTGCAGAAACCTGTGCCACGGCTGCATCATCGACAGCGCGCACGGCTTGCGCGCACACGTAACACCTGCCGCCGCGAGTGCCGTGAACGATGCACGCGCGTCTTGGTAACGGCCGGTGGCGGGCCGGCGCGTAACAGTGAGCGAGGTTGCCGGATGCAACCGCAACGCGGTGCGTGTTTCCCCGCTCGGCGCTGGCCGTGGTGCTGGCTACAGTCGGCCGCAAACACCCCAACGACCGAGGAGCCCGTGATGACCGAGACCCGTCGCCGCATGCTGTTGACGACTGGCGCTGCGCTGTCGGGCGGCAGCCTGGCCGGCTGCGCCGCACCGTCGGCCAGGCTGGATGCGCTGCGCACGCCGTTCGCAGTACCGGCAACGACGATCCCGATCGCCGGCAGCGCGATGGCCTTTCCGGTGCGGCGCATCTACTGCATCGGTCGCAACTACGCGGCGCATGCGCGCGAGATGGGGTCGGATCCGACGCGCGAGCCGCCGTTCTTCTTCCAGAAGCCCACCGACGCGATCCAGCATGTGCCGCCCGGGACGGTGGCCGATCACCCGTACCCGACTCTGACGAAGAACTACCACTACGAGGTCGAGCTGGTGGTGGCGCTCGGCAAGGGCGGGCGCAACGTCGCTGTCGAGCGCGCGCTCGAACATGTCTGGGGCTACACGCTCGGGCTGGACATGACGCGGCGCGACCTGCAGCGGGCCATGGGTGACGAGAAGAAGCCCTGGGAAATCGGCAAGAGCTTCGACAAGAGTGCACCGATCGGTGAGATCCACCCCGCGGACAAGATCGGTCATTTCACCGACGGCGCGATCTGGCTCAAGGTCAACGGCGTCACCAAGCAGAACGCCACGCTGCGGCACATGACCTGGTCGGTGGCTGAACAGATCAGCAAGCTGTCGGAGGCCTTCGAGCTGATGCCGGGCGACATCATCTACAGCGGCACGCCCGAAAACGTCGGCCCCGTCGTGCGCGGCGACGTGATCGAGATCCACATCGACCGGCTGCCGAACCTGAGCGTGAAGATCGTCTGACTCTTCTGGCTCAGCCGATCAGCGCGTCGTCGAGCACCTCGACCCAGTGACGCACCGGAGTGGCGGTACCGGACTGCAGGTGCGCGATGCAGCCGATGTTGGCCGAGACGATGGCCTGCGCCGCGAGCGGGGCCAGATGCTTGAGCTTGCGGTCGCGCAGCTCATAAGCCAGCTTCGGCTGCAGCACCGAGTAGGTGCCGGCCGAGCCGCAGCACAGGTGGCTCTCGCTGGCCGCGACGCTGACCTCGAAGCCGAGTGAGCCCAGGTGCGTCTCGACGCCGCCGCGCAATTGCTGACCATGCTGCAGCGAACACGGAGGATGGAACGCCAGGCGCTTCACGCTCGTCGATCGCACCCGGGGTTTCAACGCTGCGACCAGGTCGGGCAGCAGTTCTGACAAGTCCTTCGTCAACGCGCCGATGCGCGCGGCCTTCTCGGCGTAACGGCTGTCATGCGCGAGCGCGTGGCCGTACTCTTTCACCGTCACGCCGCAACCCGACACATTCATCACGATCGCTTCGACGCCGCCAGCACTCGTCAGGCCCTCGACCAGAGGCCACCAGGCGTCGATGTTGCGGCGCATGTCTGCGAGGCCGCCTTCGGTGTCGTTCAAGTGCGTGCGGATCGCGCCGCAACAGCCGGCACCGTCGGCGACGAGCGCCTGAATGCCAGCGGCATCGAGCACACGCGCCGTGGCGGCGTTGATGTTGGGCATCATCGCCGGCTGCACGCAGCCCAGCAGCAGCAACACCTTGCGTTCGTGTTCGCGCGTTGGCCACAGGTGCGCACGCGCGCCACCGGGCGCCGGCACCTTGTTCTTCAGCGACGCCGGCAGCAGCGGCCGCAGCATCTGGCCGAGCTTCATGGCCGGGCCGAACAGGGGCGAGGTCAGGCCTTCCTTCAGGGCCGCGCGCGTCAGGCGCTCCATCAGCGGGCGCTCGACCTTGCTCTCGACCACCTTGCGGCCGATGTCGACCAGGTGCCCGTATTGCACGCCGCTCGGGCAGGTGCTCTCGCAGTTGCGGCAGGTCAGGCAGCGGTCCAGGTGCAATTGCGTCGCGCGCGTCGGCGTCTGGCCTTCGAGCACCTGCTTGATCAGGTAGATGCGCCCGCGCGGCCCGTCGAGTTCGTCGCCGAGCAACTGGTAGGTCGGGCAGGTGGCGGTACAAAACCCGCAGTGCACGCACTTGCGCAGGATGGCCTCGGCCGCCTCGCCGTCTGCAGTGCCTTTGAATTCGGGGGCCAGTTTGGTTTGCATCAGAGGTCGGGGTACAGCCGGCCTCGGTTGAAGACGCGATCGGGGTCGAAGGCCTTCTTCAACTCGCGGTGAAAGCGTGCCAGCGGTGCGGCCAGCGGGTGGAACGCACCGGCGCTCTTGTCGAGGCTGCGAAACAGCGTGGCATGGCCGCCCGCGGCGGCGGCCGCTGCGCGGACTGCGGAAGGGGCGGCCGATGTGCACAACCAACGCTGCGCGCCACCCCATTCGACGAGTTGCTCGCCGGGTAGCGTGATGGGCGGCGCGGTCTGCGCGAGGCCCAGGCGCCACAGCGCTGCACCGCCAGCGACGGCGTTGGCCGCATTGACGAAGAACTCATCGCGCTGGTCGCGAAGACCTTGCCAGAACGTCGCGGCAAGCGCGGGCGCGATGACCTCGCCGCCGAGCTGCTTGCAGGCAGCGTCGACGGCTGCGCGCGCGCCGGCCAGTCGCAGCACCAGCGTGCCGTCCCACCAGGCGCTGGCCGATACCGGCAACGGTTCGCCGCCCCAGGCATTGAGCTTTTGCAGCGCGCTGGCCTGGTCGCACTCGAAGCGCAGCGTGGCGGACGCGGTCGGCGCGGGCAGCACCTTCAGCGACACCTCGCAGATCATGCCGAGGATGCCCATCGAGCCGGCGAGCACGCGCGAGACGTCGTAGCCGGCGACGTTCTTCATCACCTGCCCACCGAACGTCAGCACTTCGCCTCGGCCGTTGAGCAGCGTGGCGCCGAGCAGGTGATCGCGTACGCTGCCAGCCGCGGCGCGCGCAGGCCCGGCCAGGCCTGCGGCGATCATGCCGCCGACGGTCGAGGCGGGACCGAGGCGCGGCGGCTCGAAGGCCAGATGCTGGCCGCGCTCGGCGAGCACGGCTTCGAGTTCGACCAACGGCGTGCCCGCGCGCACGCTGACCACCAGCTCGGTCGGCTCGTAGCTGGAGATGCCCGCGAGTGGCCGCACGTCGAGCGGCTCGCCCTGCGGCGCATTGCCGTAGAAGTCTTTCGTACCGCCGCCGACGATGCGGAAACAACCATTGGCGACCCGCGCGGTCTGCACCTGATCGACCAGCCGGGCAAGCGCGGCATCCATCAGATAGTGCCCCCAAGGCGCCTGCGGCACCGGTCTCCCGAGGTGCCGCAGCATGGCTTGAAGCGGTTCGGCGCCATGCTAGAAGCGTTCCAGTTCGGGGAACGGCAGCAGCCCCTTCTTCACATGCATCTTGCCGTACTCGGCGCAACGCACGAGGGTCGGGATGACCTTGCCGGGGTTGAGGGTGGCCTGCGGATCGAACGCGCGCTTGATGGCCAGCATCTGCTCGCGTTCCTCGGGGCTGAACTGGACGCACATCGAGCTCAGCTTCTCGACGCCAACGCCGTGCTCGCCGGTGACGGTGCCGCCCATCGCGACACTGGTCTCCAGGATGTCGGCGCCGAACAACTCGGCGCGGTGCAACTGGTCCGCATCGTTGGCATCGAACAGGATCAGCGGATGCAGGTTGCCGTCCCCGGCATGGAACACGTTGCAGCAGCGCAGCCCGTACTTCACTTCCATCTGCTGGATGGCGAGCAGGATGTCCGCGAGGCGCTTCCTCGGGATCGTCGAGTCCATGCACATGTAGTCGGGGCTGATGCGGCCCGACGCAGGGAAGGCATTCTTGCGTCCGCTCCAGAACTTCAGGCGTTGCGCTTCGTCCTTGCTGACTTCCATGCGCGCGGCGCCGCTGCCGGACAGCACATCGAGCATGCGTTCGATTTCCTCGGCCACCTCCTCGGGCGTGCCATCGCTCTCGCACAAGAGAATCGCTTCGGCGCTGAGGTCGTAGCCGGCGTGAACGAAATCCTCCACCGCCGCGGTCATCGGCTTGTCGAGCATCTCCAGGCCGGCCGGGATGATGCCCGCACCGATGATCGCGGCCACCGCGTCGCCGGCCTTGCGGATGTCGTCGAAGCTGGCCATGATGCAGCGCGCGAGCTTGGGTTTGGGCACCAGCTTGACGGTGACCTCGGTGATGATGGCCAGCATGCCTTCGCTGCCGACGATGAGGGGGAGCAGGTCCAGCCCCGCGGCATCGAGCGCCTCGTTGCCGAACTCGACTGCCTCACCCTCGACCGTGAAGCCGCACACCTTCAGCACGTTGTGCAAGGTCAGGCCGTACTTCAGGCAATGCACGCCGCCTGAGTTTTCGGCCACATTGCCGCCGATGGTGCAGGCGATTTGGCTCGATGGGTCAGGCGCGTAGTACAGCCCGAGCGGCGCGGCGGCTTCGCTGATGGCCAGGTTGCGCACGCCACACTGGACCACGGCCGTGCGGGACACCTTGTCGATCGAGACAATCGTGTTGAACTTGGCCAGCGCCAGCGTGACGCCCAGGGCGTTCGGCAGCGCGCCGCCCGACAGCCCGGTACCCGCGCCGCGGGCCACCACGGGCACGCCCAGCGCATGGCAGGCACGCAGCACGCCACTCACCTGCGCTTCGGTCTCGGGCAATGCAACCACCAGCGGCTGCTGGCGGTAGGCCGTCAGGCCGTCGCATTCGTAGGGCACCGTATCCTCGCCCTGCCAGAGCAGGGCGTGAGACGGCAAAACGGCACCCAGTGCTCCCACCACGGCACGCTGGCGCTCGGCGCGCAAGGCGCGATCGGTGATCTCGGCAGGCAGGGGGGCGTTCACGGCAGTTCCGTCGGTGCTGCGAATGTAGCCGCACGCCCACGGACACTGCGGCGCCGCAGACGCATACCGTTTTGCGCAGCGAGCACGAATCCGGCCGCCAACCGACTCACCGAACTCGCCGAAACAAAAGACAAGCGGGGCACGAGGTGATCAACCTCCTGCCCCGTCCCTTGCTCCCTGGCCGCCTCTCCGTCCGGCCGACAAGCCGGGCGTAAGGCGCTCGTCATTCGATCTTCAGCGGTTCGACATGCGCGGACATCAGCTTCGGCAGCGTCAATGTCAGCACGCCGTCCTCATACTTCGCGACCGCCTTGGCGCGGTCGATTTCGAAGCCGAGCGAGAAGGTGCGGCTGGCAAAGCCATAGCTGCGCTCGCTGCGCAACAGGCGGCCTTCCTTCTTCTCTTCCACGTCCTTCTTGACTTCGGCGGTAATCATCACCTGTGGGCCGTCGATCTCGACATGGATGTCCTCCTTGCGGACGCCGGGGATTTCGGCCTTCACCATATAGGCCTTGTCGACCTCGGTGACATCCATCTTGATCTGCAACGCGTCGGGTGCGGTTTCCCACCGATACGGCCGCATGAAGCTGCGGAACGCATCATCCAATGCGAACGGGTCGCTCGTGAACAAGCTTGGCAAACGAGTGGTGTTCATTCTCTTCCTCAATCCGTCGCACAGCCGGACGCCGTGCAGCCACCACCGTCCGACTGACTTTGCGGCCAGCCGTCCTTGATGGACGATGGCACTTTTGAATTTAGTCGGCGCCAGCGCATTTGCATTGACGTCAGTCAGAGACCTCGCGCGAACCCTAGGCCGTACGTGTAAAGACCGTCAGCACGCCGGTATAGCCGTACAGGTGGTGGTGGCCGATCTCGCCGCCGGCGAAGAAGCCGACCAGCGGCACGTCGCCAAGGGCGCGCTGCACGACCTGCAACTCGGCCGAGGGTGCACCGAAATGCGGCCCCCCGCGTCCGGCGCAGCTGACGTAGATCGCGCCGGCGATGCGATCGGTCGGGGCGGCCGCGACGCTGTCGTCGGGGGCTTGTGCCGATACGGCCGCTACCGGGGTCACGGGCTCGGGTGCCAGCTCTTCGCGGATCTCGGCGCAGATGCGCACAAGGTCGCGCCGTGCCGCCTGCATGTCGCGTTGGCAGAAAGCGAGCCGCGTGCCAGGCTCGACGAGGTCGGCGACGGCCACGCCCTGCTGGCCGGGGTCCAGGCCGATCAGGTGGCGCACGCGGACATCCTCGCCGAAGGCGCGCGGGCGCACCAGAGTGCTGCCCTGCCCGCCGCGCGAAGGCAGCGCCTCGCGAGGCTCGCTCAATCCGACCAGCGTGCTACGCAGCGTGTTCATCGCGCGCTGAGGTTCGTCGAGCGTGATGTCGAGGTCGCGCAGCAGGCAGGCCAGCGCCGGCTCGCCATCGAGTTCGGTCACCACATTGCGCGTGCAGGCCGTGATGCATCGCGCCGGCCCGACGGGCTGGCAACCCTGGCTGACGCGCGAGATGAGCGCCACGTCGCGGCTGAAGGCCACGCCCGAGAGGCCGCCCTGCCACACGCCGTCGGCAATCTGGCATGTCACTGTGCGCGACGAACTCAGCCCGCCGAACAGATAACCCGAGGCGGTGCGAGCGCTCATGTCGTCGATCAGGTCGGCCAGGTCGGGGGTGTCGCCGTCGGCGTGGATCAGCGCCGTGTATGGTTCGACGCTGGCCTGCCCGAGCCGGCCCGTCCGCGACGGGCGATCAAGCGGTTTCGCGCCGGAGAAGACCTGGAAGCGGCCGACCGGCAGCGCCGCCAGCATCAGCACCAGCGCCGGTTCGTCGAAGTACTCGACCCCGCTCGCGGCCACACCGACGCCGACCGTGCCGACCCAAGCCACGCCGGGCCAGCGCTGGCGCAGCGCATCGAGCAGGGCCTCGGCCTGCGGCGCGTAGTGGTCGGTGAAGTAGACGAACCCCAGGCTGGGCTCCTCCGCTTCGCCGGTGTCACGCGCGCGGCGCCCTTGCACCTGCGCCGCGGCCAACGCCAACGCGTTGCGCCAGTCGGGGTGGGACGCGTGGCCGACGACGAAGCGCTGCATGAGGTCTCAGGTCAGCGACTTGCCTTGCGCCGCGTACCGCCGCGTGCCCTCTTGGCCGCCGCACCGGCGACCTTGACGGGGGTCGTCACGGCCTTCTTCAGCGTTGGCTCGGTGGCGTCAACGCTCTGTTTGACCATCGCGCCGGCGAGCGGCTTGGCGGCATCGCCAGCTCCGTCCTTCATGGCGCCGGCGGCCAGTTGCGTGAACTGCTTGGTCAGTGCGCCCCACCATTGCATCGGGTCGACCACGCCGGCGGGTTTGGCGGTTTCGGCCGGCGAGGGCTTGCGCGTGCCGCGCTTGTTCGCCGGCGCGGTGGCCGGCGCTGCGGACGCGCCGCTGTCGATCGGCTCGGGCAGCCTCATCGATTCGCGTAGGTCGCTCATCTGAACGTTCATGGTTTTCAGTGTCGACAACGTCATGCGTTGCACCTCGAGGGCCTGGATCGTGGCGCCGAGCATGCGTGCGTTCTGCTCGAGCCAGAACTGCACCGTGCGCAACTCTTCGATGCGCTTTTCAAGTTCCTCGGGGTTCAAGGTCGGCGCGACCCATTGCCCGATGTTGGGCAGCGCGGCACCGGCGTTCGTCACCAGCCCCTGCAGAAAGTCGAAGCCCGGCACGAGCTTGGTGAAGGCGTTGTTGTCGGCCATGCGGGTCTCCTCGGGTGGTGAATGGGTTGATTGTGCCCAGCGCAGCGCTTACTGCAAGGCCACGCGCCGGACCGTGAACCCGCGCTGCTGCAGCAGCGCCGGCAAGGCCTTGGCGCCGGTCATGTGCAGCGCGCCGACCGCGGCGAACACGCTGTGCCCGTCGCGGTGCAGCGCCTCGATGGCGTCGGTCAGCGCTGGATTGCGATCGTCGAGCAGGCGCCGCAACCGCGCGCGATCGTTCTCGTTGGCGACGCAATCGCACCAGCGTTCGTAGTCGGCGATTTCGGCCAGGTCACCGCGCTCCCAGGCCGCCGCAAGCCGTGCCATGCCGCGCTGCGCAGCGCCTTGTTCGAGTTCTTCGAGCATTTGCGACAGCATGTGCCGGGCCTCGTCCGCGTCGCTCGGGATCAACGCGGCCATCTGCAACTCGGGCGACTCCAGCGACACCACGCGACGCTGAGTTGCCCGCGCAAGGCCGCTGAGCACGAACTCCTGCGCATAGCCCGCGTCCAGTCCCTGCCAACGTGCGGCCAGCACGGTCAGGGTCACGGCTTGCAGCACCGGGTGCTGCTGCGCGATCAGTTGCGCGGGCAGGCAGGCGATTTCGATCTGGCGCGCCAGCCGTTCACGCAGCGCGGGCGGCAATGCGGGCAGGACCGTGCCAGGTGGCGTCTGCATGCGCGCGGCCATCAGCGGGTCGCCGACGTCGATTTCGAGGGCCAGGGTGTCGGTGGCCATCAGCGCCTGCCGCACCTGCGGCCCCGGGAAGGCCCAGTCGAGCTTGCCAACGTGGATGCTGCCGTACAGGTACGAGCTGCGACCGTCGCGCGCGACGCGCCACAGCAGCCCGCGGTCGCGCGCATGGGCGGCGGCGGCCTGCAGTTGTTGCTGAGTAGGTGGCTGCGCCTGCGGTGGGCAACCTGCAGTGTTCGATGATTGCGCCGAAACGCCGCACGATGTCGCCGCAGCCAGCAACAGTGCGGCGTGCCGCAGGGCCTTCACCCAGGACTTCATCGCACCGCCTCCAGCCGCAACACCCCGTCGCTCTGCGTGAACCGCATCTTCGACAACACATCCATGCCGAGCAGGGGCGACTCGAGCCGCGGCAGCACCGCCACACGCAGCCGCTCGGCGCGCACACCGCCCTGCAAGGCGATGTCGGCGCGGGCCAGGGTGCCTTGCACCACGCCGCCGGCGGTCGACGACTGCAACGTGCCGTCGGTCACCAGGCCGGCGCGTTCGGCCAGCGCCAGTGGAATCGCGGTGCCGGTGGCACCGGTGTCGACCAGGAAGTCGACGGCAATGCTGTTGACGGTGCCCGGCCAGTGGAAGTGCCCGTCGGGCGCCCGGCGCAACTCGATCGTCCCGCTCGTTCGATCGACAGAGAAGCGCGCGCGCTGTTGCTGCGACTGCCAGGCCTGCACGCCAACGAAAAGGGCCGCGCCCAGCACCAGCCAGACTGTGACCAGCTTCAAGGTGCGCGGTATTTCGCGGGGTTCGCTCATGGCCGGACGATGCCACAAGAAATCGCGCAGGGTCTCACTCGACCGCCGTGGCCCCGCGCGGCAGCGACAGCACTGCCAGGGCGCCACCGCCCTCGGCATTGCGCAGCGTGACGCGGCCACCGTGCAGCTCGACGATCTCGCGCACGAAGGGCAGGCCCAGGCCGGTGCTCTTGCGCTGGCTGTGCGGGCGGGCCAGCGAATAGAACTTCTCGAACACCTTGTCGTCGGCGTAGTCGGGGATGCCGGGGCCGTGGTCGCGCAAGCTGACCTCGACGCTGCGGCCGCGCGTGACCAGCGTCACGTCGATCTGGCCGCCGTCGGGCGAGAAGTCGAGCGCGTTGTCGAGCAGGTTGCCGACCGCGCGCTGCAGCAGCAGCGCATCGCCGTCGACTGTGGCGTCAACGCTCGCATGCAGCGTGACGCCGATGCGGCGCGGCGCGCCGGCCGCCTGCGCGCTGGCCACGCGCTCCTCCAGCAATGCGCGCATCGCCACCGGTGCGGTGCGCTCGAGCGCGCGGCGCGACTCGAGCGCGGCCAGCTCCATCATGCGGTCCACGAGCTCCTGGATGCGCGCGGTCTCGCGCTCGATATTGGCCACGAAGCGCGCGCGGTCCGGCGCCGGCATCGATGGCTCGTGCAGCAGCTCGGCTGCGCCGCGGATGGCCGACAGCGGGCTCTTCAATTCGTGTGTCAGCGTCTGCACAT
>Ga0209798_10002163_pt1 | contig 11614 bp, 12 predicted proteins | sample DOMMetBare3Fresh_FD_187475 | JGI IMG/M metagenome (GOLD analysis project Ga0209798, IMG submission 187475) | Wetland sediment microbial communities from St. Louis River estuary, USA, under dissolved organic matter induced mercury methylation -... | ecosystem: Environmental > Aquatic >...
GTCGACCACGACGGCGAGGGAGTGCGGCAGCTCGTCGCGCACCCCGGCCAGAGCGGCCTCGCGCACCAGCTCGGCCACCATGACCGCCTCGGGCTCGTCGGTGAGCTCCCCGTCGGGATAGAGCACCGGTCCCTCGGGCAGCAGCCCGACGAGCAGGTCGGCGAGCAGGCCCACCTGCTCACCGCTCACCGCGGACACCGGGACGACCTCGGCGAAGTCGCCCAGGTCGTTGACGCGCAGCAGCTGCTCCATCAGCTCGGCCCGGCCGACCAGGTCGGTCTTGGTGACGACGGCGACCTTCGGCACGCCGGTGACGGCGGCCAGCTGCTGGGCGATGTACCGGTCCCCAGGGCCGGCCTTCTGGTCGGCCGGCACGCAGAACCCGATGACGTCGACCTCACCGAGCGTGCCCAGGACGAGGTCGTTGAGCCGCTGGCCGAGCAGGGTGCGGGGCTTGTGGAACCCGGGCGTGTCCACGAGCACCAGCTGGGCGTCCGGCCGGGTGACGATCCCCCGGACGGTGTGCCGGGTCGTCTGGGGCCGGGCCGAGGTGATCGCGACCTTCTCCCCCACCAGGGCGTTGGTGAGCGTGGACTTGCCGGCGTTCGGCCGACCGACGAAGCAGGCGAAGCCGGAGCGGAAGGTCATGGCGGCGATTGTCCCCGACCGCGGGCCACCGCCACCGCCAGCCCGGCCAGCGCCGTCCCGACGAGCACGAGGCCGGTGACCCCGCGGGCGCCCAGTCGCTCGCCGAGCACGGCGACGCCGAGGGTGGCGGCCACGACCGGCTCGGCCAGGGTCAGCGTGGCCACCGTCGCCGCCGGGAGCACGCTCAGCCCTCGAGCGAAGAGCAGGTAGGCCGTCGCCGTGGGGACCAGCCCGAGGTACAGCGCCAGCACGACCCCGCCCGGCCGGGCCAGCCAGCCGCTGCCCCCGACCAGTAGCACCGGCAGGAGCAGCAGCGCCCCCAGCCCGAACGTGGCGCCCATGACGGTCGTGGGCGGATGCCCGTCGACGAGCAGCCGCCGCCCGGCCACGGTGTAGGCGGCATACGACGCGCCTGCCCCGACGGCGGCCAGCACGCCGACCGGGTCAGCCGCCGAGCCGCCGTCGCCGCCCGCCAGCAGGGCCAGCCCGGCGACGGCGATGGCCGTGCTGGCGAGCCAGGCGGTCGACGGACGCACCCGGTCCAGGGCGCTGGCCGCCGCACCGGTCAGCACGGGAGCACTGCCCAGGGCGACCACCGTGCCGACGGCGACGCCGGCGCGGGCGGTCCCGGCGAAGAACGTGACCTGGTAGCCGGCGACCCCCACCGCGGCCACCCAGGCGGACGGTTGGCCCAGGACCGCCCTCAGCGGGCCGCCCCCTCGGTCGACGAGCAGCGCGATCGCCGCGAGCACGGCGCCACCGACCAGGAGCCGGGCGGCGCCCACCGTCAGCGGTGTCGTCCCGTCGGGGCCGAGCGCCTGGGCCGTGCCCGTCGTCCCGAACAGCACCGAGGCCAGCCAGACCTGGGACACGCCGGACCGGCCGGTCGGCCGCTGCCCGCGCAGCACCGCCCCCATGCCTGCGCGCCCGGGCCTGATCCGTCAGGTCCGGGCGATCCGGGCCACGGTGCCGTCCGGCGTCGCGCTGAGCACCGGGACACCGTCGCCCGCCACGTCGCGCACGGCCGCCAGGTCCTCCGCGGCGACATCGGCTCCGGCGTCCGGCCGCACCACCGCGGCCGCCTCGAGGGCCTCGGCACCGCTCGCGACCGCCATCGCCACCGCCAGCCGAAGGGCGGACAGCTGCATCGACGGCAGCGACACGCTCACCGCGGCGTAGGTGCGCCCGGTCCCGTCTCGTATGGCCGCGCCCTCGGCGGCACCGGTCCTGGACCGGGCCGACCGGGCGAGGGTGACCAACTTGGCGTCCTCGTCCGACTCACCCATCGGCTGACCCCGGCGGCCCCTTGGCCGCCACCCGCTGGACGAGGATCGTCCCGATCCGGTTGCGGCGGCCCTGCAGCGACTCCGCGACGAGCCGCAGCCCGTCGACCTGGGCCGCCGATCCGGCGATCGGCACCGTGCCCAGCCGGGCCTGCAGCAGGCCGCCGACCGTGTCGATGTCCTCGAGCTCCTCCTCCGTCAGATCCAGCCCGAAGCGGTCGGCGAAGTCCTCGACGTTCATCCGCGCGCTCACCCGGACGTCGCCCCCCGGGAGCTCCTCGACCTCCGGACCACCGGTGTCGTACTCGTCGGCGATCTCCCCGACGATCTCCTCGAGGATGTCCTCGATCGTGACCAGGCCCGCGGTGCCCCCGTACTCGTCGACGACGACCGCCACGTGCGTGCGCTGCGCCTGCATCTCCTTCAGCAGCTCGTCCGCCGGCTTGCTGTCGGGGACGAACGTCGCCGGGCGCATGATCTGCTCGACCCGCTCGGCGGTCTCGGACTCGCGGTACTCGTGGATCCTGCGGGCGACGTCCTTGAGGTAGACGACACCCAGGACGTCGTCGACGTTCTCCCCGATCACCGGGATGCGCGAGAACCCGCTGCGCAGGGCCAACGACAGCGCCTGGCGCAGGGTCTTGGACCGCTCGACGACGACCATGTCGGTCCGCGGGACCATGACCTCGCGCACGTACGTGTCGCCGAGCTCGAAGACCGAGTGGATCATCTGTCGCTCGTCGTCCTCGATCACCCGGTCCCGCTCCGCCAGGTCGACCAGCTCGCGCAGCTCGGCCTCCGAGGCGAACGGCCCCTCCCGGAAGCCCCGGCCGGGGGTGAGCGCGTTGCCGAGCAGGATCAGCAGGCGGGTCAGCGGACCGAGCACCACCGCCAGCACCCCGATCGGGGCGGCGGCGGCGAGCGCCACGGCCGGAGCGTGCTGGCGGCCCAGCGTCCGGGGGGCGACGCCCACGACGACGTACGCGGCCACCACCATCGCCGCAACAGCGACCAGCACGGCGGCTGCCGGCGATCCCACGAGGTCGAGGGTCAGCCGGGCCACCAGGACCGTCGCGGCGACCTCGCACACCACCCGCATGAACAGCGCGGTGTTGAGCGGCCGGGAGGGGTCGGCCAGCAGCGCTTCCAGCCGAGCGGCCCCTCGCCGGCCGTCGCGGACCAGCTCGGCGGCGGTGACCCGGGAGACCCGGGACAGGGCGGCGTCGGCGGCGGCGAAGCCCGCGGCGGCCACGACCAGCAGCGCCGCGAGCACGAGCATCCACACGTCGGCCGGGCTCACGACCCGCTCATCCCTGCCGGTGCTCTCGCCAGGCGACCACGAGCGAGTCCTGCAGCGCGAACATCTGCGCGTGCCCCTCGGGATCGGCGTGGTCGTACCCGAGCAGGTGCAGGATCCCGTGCGTGGTGAGCAGGTCGAGCTCGGCCTGCGTCGAGTGCCCGGCGGCCAGCGCCTGGGCCTCGGCCACGCTCGGGCACAGCACGACGTCGCCGAGCAGCCCGGGGGCGGCCTCGTCGGCCTCGTCGTCGCGCGGCGGCCGCAGCTCGTCCATCGGGAAGGCCATGACGTCGGTCGGGCCGGGCTCGTCCATCCAGCGCTGGTGCAGCTGGGCCATCGTCTCGACGTCCACCAGGAGCAGGGACAGCTCGGCGAGCGGGTGGATCCGCAGCCGGTCGAGCACGAACCGGGCCAGGTCGGCCAGCGCCTGCTCGTCGAGGGCCGCTCCGCTCTCGTTGGCGAGCTCGACACTCATCGCCGGCCGCTCCGGCGCTGCCCGCGCTGCGCGCTCGACGGCGCACCGGTCGACGCGCCGGCCCGCTCGGCGTCGTACCGGTGGTAGGCGTCGACGATGTCGCTGACCAGCCGATGCCGCACGACGTCGGTGCTGGTCAGCCAGCTGAAGTGCACGTCGTCGACCCCGTCGAGGATGTGCTGGACCTCGGTGAGCCCGCTGTGGGTGCCGCCCGGCAGGTCGGTCTGGGTGACGTCTCCGGTGACCACCATCTTCGAGCCGAACCCGAGCCGGGTCAGGAACATCTTCATCTGCTCGGGCGTGGTGTTCTGCGCCTCGTCGAGGATGATGAACGCGTCGTTGAGGGTTCGGCCGCGCATGTAGGCCAGCGGCGCGACCTCGATCGTCCCCGCCGTCATCAGGCGGGGGATCGAGTCGGGGTCGACCATGTCGTGCAGGGCGTCGTAGAGGGGCCGCAGGTAGGGATCGATCTTCTCGTAGAGCGTGCCCGGCAGGAACCCGAGCCGTTCGCCCGCCTCGACGGCCGGGCGGGTGAGGATGATCCGGGTGACCTGCTTGGCCTGAAGGGCCTGGACGGCCTTGGCCACCGCGAGGTAGGTCTTGCCCGTGCCGGCCGGGCCGATGCCGAAGACGACCGTGTGCCGGTCGATCGCATCGACGTAGTGCTTCTGGTTGACGGTCTTGGGCCGGATCGTGCGGCCACGGTTGCTCAGGATGTTGAACGTGAGCAGCTCAGCCGGCCGGGCGCCGTCGGTCGGCGCTCTCAGCATGGCGACCGAGCGCTCGACGGCGTCGGGCGTGAGGCCCTGGCCGGTGCGCAGCACCACGACGAGCTCGTCGACCAGCCGTTCGGCGAGCGCCACCTCCCCGGGCGCGCCGGTCAGGGTGACCTCGTTGCCCCGCACGTGCACGTCCACGGTCGGGAAGGAGCGCTCGACGACACGCAGCAGCTCGTCGCCGGAGCCCAGCAGGCCCACCATCGGCACGCTCGGCGGGATCACGATGCGGTGCTCCGCGCGCTGCCCTGCCGGCTGCTCGGTGGCGTCGTCACTCATGTCCCGACCCATGGTAGGGCTCGCCGCGCCCGCCGACCCGCTCAGCCGGGGGGCCAGCCGAACGCCCGCCCGCCGAGGACGTGCGCGTGCACGTGGAACACGCTCTGCCCGGCGCCGGCGCCGGTGTTGAGCACGACCCGGTAGCCGCTCCCGACCACGCCGTCGGCCTCGGCCACCTCGGCGGCCTCCGCGAGCAGCAGCCCGGCCAGCTCGGGGTCGGCCCGGGCCAGCGAGCCCGCGTCGGGGAAATGCTGCCGGGGCACTACAAGCACGTGCGTCGGCGCCTGGGGAGACACGTCGCGGAAGGCGAGGGTCCGCTCCGTCCGACGGACGACGGTGGCGGGGATCTCCCCGCTGACGATCCGGCAGAACAGGCAGCCGTCCGAGGGGGCATCGGTCACCCCGGCAGCCTAGCCAGCCGCACGGCGCCGGTCGCCGAGGCGTGTCAACCGATCGGGCGCCCCCCACGTCCTATCGTGCATGGGTGAGCTGCTGCTGGTCCGGGGCGGGCGCGGGGCGCCGGTGACCGCCTGGGGCGTGGACGCCCGTGACGACGACGCCGCCCTGACCACGCTGTACACCGCGCACTACCGGGGGCTGGTCCGGCTGGCCGCCCTCATGCTGCGTGACCGTTCGACCGCGGAGGAGGTCGTCCAGGACGCCTTCGTCGGGCTGGCCGGGCACGGCAGGTCGCTGCGCGACCCCGACAAGGCGCTGGGCTACCTGCGGCGGTCCGTGGTGAACGGGGTGCGCTCCGCCGGCCGGCGGCGCACGGTGGCGTTCCGCGCCGCGCCGGTGCTGGCCGAGCCGGTCGGTCGACCCGACGCGACCGGAGAGGTCGTCGACCGGCTGGCCACGATGGCCGCGCTGGCGCGGCTGCCGGAACGGCAGCGCGAGGTGCTGGTCCTTCGCTACTACGCCGAGCTGTCCGAGGCGGAGATCGCCCAGACGCTCGGGATCAGCCGCGGTTCGGTCAAGCAGCATGCGGCGCGCGGCCTGGCCGCCCTTCGCCCCGTCCTCGGAGGCACCCGATGAGCGACGACCGGTTCCGCAACGAGTGGGACGACGACGAGGCAGGCGCGCGGCTGGCCCGCGTCCTGCGCGAGGAGGCGGCAGGCATGAACCCCATCGACGACGGACTGTCCGTGATCAAAGACCGGGTGGCCGAGCAGGAGCATCGGCGGGCCGCGCGCTGGGCGGTGCCGCTGGCGGCGGCGGCCACCGTGGTGGCGGTCGCCGTCGGCGCCGCCCTGCTCTGGCCCCGTGACGACGACGGCACCGGGCCGGTGGCGTCGCCGTCCGGGAGCACGTCCCCGTCGGCGAGCACCTCGCCGTCCCCCAGCACCAGCCCCTCGCCGAGCCCGACGGCCACCGGCGCCCCGATCGCCGCTGCGGTGTACTACGTCGCCGACGTCGAGGGGGTCGGGCCGCGGCTGTACCGCGAGTTCCACCAGGTGCCCGAGCTCGAGGGGGGCCCGATCGTCACGGCGGTCACCGAGATGCTCAAGGACGACGCCACCGACCCGGACTACTCCTCGATGTGGCCGGCCGGCACCAGGCTGCTGTCGGTGACGACCTCCGGGGACACGGCCACCGTCGACCTGTCCCAGTTCGTCAGCCTGGGCGCGTCGTTCGAGACGGCCGCGGTCCAGCAGCTGGTCTACACGGTGACCGCAGCCGACCGTGCGGTGAGCCAGGTGCGCCTGCTCGTCAACGGTGCCACGCCGCCCTCCGGGCACTCCGACTGGTCGGCGCCGATCCGCCGCGCCGACCCGCTCGAGGTCCAGGCCAACGTCTGGATCCTGCAGCCCCTGGAGGGCACGACGACCGGCTCGCCGGTCCGCGTGCGGGTGCTCGGCACCGGCTTCGAGGGCAACGTGCCGCTCAAGGTCTTCCGGGGCAGCACCGAGGTCGCCTCGACGTTCGTGACCACGATGATGGGCGGGTTCGCCGAGGCCTCGACCACGATCACGCTGCCGGCGGGCCGCTACGAGCTGCGGGCCTACAACGACAGCGGCAAGGACGCCTCCCTGCAGCTGTGGGACAGCAAGACGTTCACGGTCGGCTGACCGCGCGGCAGCGACCGGGCGTCAGCGCCACCGCACGGTGGCGGCCAGCAGCACGCCGGCCGCCACCGTTCCGGCCGTAGAGGTGCGCAGCACCGTCGGGCCGAGCCGGCAGGCGAGCCCCCCGGCTGCCTCGAACACGGCCAGCTCCTCGGGGGTCAGCCCACCCTCGGGGCCGACCACGACGACCACCTCGCCGACGGTCGGCAGGGCGACCCCGGCCAGTCCTCGTCCCGCCTCCTCGTGCAGCACCACCGCGAGCGCCGCCGCTCGCAGGCGGTCCGCCACCTCCGGCGTCGACATCGGGTCGGTCACCTGCGGCCAGTGCGCCCGGCGGGCCTGCTTGGCCGCCTCGACCGCCGTCGTCCGCCAGCGGGCCAGCGCCTTGACGCCCCGCTCGTCCCGCCAGCGGGTCACGCACCGCTTCGCCGACCACGGCACGACGACGTCGACGCCCACCTCGGTCAGCGTCTCGACGGCGGTCTCCCCGCGGTCCCCCTTCGGCAGCGCCTGGACGACGACCAGCCGGGGCTGCGGCACCGGCTCGTCGACGACGTGGACGACCGCGAGGTCCAGCCGGTCCCGCCCGACCGCGCTGACCTGGCAGCCGGCGAGCCGACCGGCGCCGTCGGTGAGCAGCACCCGCTCGCCGACGCGCACCCGGCGCACCGTCGCCGCGTGGTGCCCCTCGGGCCCGGTGAGCGTCAGCGTCCGGCCGGCGACGAGCAGCTCCCGGTCGGCCCGGAAGACGGCGGCTCCCATGCGCCGCTAGCGGCCGTTGAACGCGTCGCGCAGCCGGGCGAACAGGCCCTGCTGCCCGGTCGAGAAGCTGCCCGCCGGCCGTTCCTCGTCCCGCAGCCGGGCCAGCTCGCGCAGCAGCTCCTGCTGCCGCTCGTCCAGCTTGGTCGGAGTCTCGACGTCGACGTGGACGAGGATGTCGCCGCGCCCGCCGCCACGGAGGTGGGTCACGCCGCGACCGCGCAGCGGGATCACCTGGCCGGACTGGGTGCCCGGCCGGATGTCGACCGGCTCGGGGCCGTCGAAGGTGTCCAGCGTCACGGTGGTGCCCAGGGCCGCTCCGGTCATCGGCAGGGTCACCGTGCAGTGCAGGTCGTCCCCGCGCCGGGTGAACACCGGGTGGGGGCGTTCGAGGACCTCGACGTACAGGTCCCCTGGTGGGCCACCCCCCGGTCCCACCTCACCCTCCCCGGTCAGCTGGATCCGGGTCCCGGTGTCGACGCCCGCCGGGATGCGCACCTGCAGCGTCCGGCGGCTGCGGACCCGGCCGTCGCCCGCACACTCGACGCAGGGGTGGCGGATCAGCGTCCCGACGCCACCGCACTGGGGGCAGGGCCGGGAGGTCATCACCTGGCCGAGGAACGAGCGCTGGACGTGCTGGATGTCCCCGCGACCCTTGCACATGTCACACGTCGTCGGATGGGTGCCCGGCGCGGTGCCGGCGCCGGAGCAGGTGCCGCAGAGCACCGCGGTGTCGACCTGGATCTCCCGCACGGCGCCCGCGACCGCCTCGCCCAGGTCGACCTCGACCCGGATGAGGGCGTCCTGGCCGCGCCGGGTCCGCAGCCGTGGGCCGCGCGCGCCGCTGCCGCCGAAGAAGGCGTCCATGATGTCGCCGAAGCCGAACCCGGCCCCCGCCCCGAAGCCGCCGCCGAACGGGTCCGCGCCCAGGTCGTACATCTCCCGCTTCTGCGGGTCGGAGAGCACCTCGTAGGCCGCCGTGACCTCCTTGAACCGCTCCTGGGTCTCGGGATCCGGGTTGACGTCGGGGTGCAGCTCACGGGCCAGCCGGCGGTAGGCCTTCTTGATCTCGTCCGCGCCGGCGTCACGGGCGACGCCGAGGACGGCGTAGTGGTCGGCGGCCACGCTAGGACCCCGCGAGCAGTCGGCCGACGTACCGGGCGACGGCTCGCACCGACCCGATCGCCGACGGGTAGTCCATGCGGGTCGGGCCCACGACGCCGAGCCGCGCCACCACCTCGTCGCCGGCGCCGTAGCCGACCGTGACGACGGAGGTGCTCGACAGCCCCTGCCACGGGTTCTCGTGCCCGATCCGCACGGTCACCTGGTCCGGGGCGGTGGCCTCGCCGAGCAGCCGCAGCAGCACGACGTGCTCCTCCAGCGCCTCCAGCACCGGCTGCACCGACAGGGGGAAGTCCTGCCCGAAGCGGGTGAGGTTGGCCGTGCCGCCCAGCAGCACGCGCTCCTCGCTGTCCTCGACGAGGGTCTCGACCAGGGTCGAGACGACGGCGAGCACCGTCGGCCGGTCGTCCACCGGGAACGCCTCGGTGACCTCGGCCACCGCGTCGGCGACCTCGGCGAGCCGTCGGCCGTCGACCGTCGTGTTCAGCCGGGCGCGCAGGTCGGCCAGCAGCTCGTCGGTCAGCGGGGACGGGCAGTCGACCACCCGCTGCTCGACCCGGCCGGTTGTGGTGATGAGCACCACCATGACCCGGGTGGGCGTGAGCTGCACGAGCTCGACGTGCCGGACGGCGGAGCGCCCCAGCGAGGGGTACTGGACGATCGCCACCTGGCGGGTGACCTGGGCCAGCAGGCGCACCGTGCGACCGACGACGTCGTCGAGATCGACCGCGCCCTCGAGGAACTGCTGGATGGCCCGCCGCTCGGCCAGGCTCAGCGGCTTGACCGCGGCCAGCCGGTCCACGAACAGCCGGTAGCCCTTGTCGGTGGGCACCCGTCCCGCACTGGTGTGCGGCTGGGTGATGTACCCCTCCTCCTCGAGGGCGGCCATGTCGTTGCGGATCGTCGCCGGAGAGACACCGAGGTGGTGACGTTCGACGAGGGCCTTCGAGCCCACCGGTTCCTGGGTGGCCACGTAGTCCTCGACGATGGCACGCAGGACCTCGAGCCTGCGGTCGTCGTGCATCGGCCCTCCTCTGGCACTCGTCGCGCCCGAGTGCCAGTGTACGGCGCGCTGGCCCCGTCGTGCCCGACGTGGCGGGTAGCCTCGCACCGGTGGCGCCTCGGCCGCCGACGGAGGTCGCGATGACGGATCAGCAGGCGACGGGCGAGCACCCGCCCGCCTCGCACTGGTTCACCGACCGCCCCCCTCGCTGGCTGCCCCGGGCCGTGGTGTGGACCACGCTCATCGTGCTGCTCGCGTTCACCTCGTGGTGGGCCGTCGGGCGGCTGCACAACCTGCTGATCATCCTGGTCAGCTCGATGTTCCTGGCGTTCGCGATCGAGCCCGGCGTCAACTGGCTGGCCGCGCGGGGGTGGCGGCGCGGCTGGGCGACGCTGGCCATCTACGCCGGCATCTTCGTCGTAGCGGTCGGCCTGATCGCCCTGATGGGCGCGCTGGTCGTGCAGCAGGTCGCCGACCTCGCCAAGTCCCTGCCCGACCTGCTCACCTCGGTCGCCGACTGGGTCGACCGCACCTTCAACGTGGACCTCGCCGGCGAGCTGGACAAGCTGTCGGCCAACCTCGCCGTCGTGGGGACGACGATCGCGACCAACGCGATCGCCATCGGCGCCACGATCATCGGCTCGATCTTCAACATCGCCACCGTCATGCTGTTCGCCTTCTACCTCGCCGCCGAGGGACCTCAGTTCCGGCGCAGCGTCTGCTCGATGCTGCCGCCGTCGCGCCAGCACATGGTCCTGGAGGTGTGGGAGCTCGCGGTCAACAAGACCGCCGGCTACCTCTACTCCCGGGTCGTCCTGGCGACCGCCTCGGCGGCGGTGTCCTCGATCGTCTTCGCGATCATGGGCATCCCCTACGCGCTGACCCTCGGCATCTTCGTCGGGATCGTGTCCCAGTTCCTCCCCACGGTCGGCACCTACATCGCCGGCGCCCTGCCCATCATGGTCGCGCTGACGGTCAGCCCGCTGCGGGCGCTGGCCGTGCTGATCTTCATCCTCGCCTACCAGCAGTTCGAGAACTACATCCTCACCCCGCCGTTGGCGTCCCGGACGATGGCGCTGCACCCCGCGGTCGCGTTCGGCTCGGTCATCGCGGGAGCCGCGCTGCTGGGCGCCGTGGGCGCCCTCGTCGCGCTCCCGGCGACCGCCACGATCCAGGCGTTCGTCAGCACCTACATCCGACGGCACGACCTGGTCGAGTCCGACCTGTTCGACTCGCCGATGTCCAAGCGCCAGGCCGCCCGGGCCGCTGCGGCGGACGACGCCGAGGCGGCCCCGCCACCCGAAGCCCCTGCCGTCGACCACGCCGTCCAGGCGGCGCACCGGGCCGCGCAGGACGCCAGCGCGGCAGCGGCCGCCGCCGGGGACGCAGCGGAGGCGGCCGAGTCGGCCGCGGAGGCCGCCGAGACCGCCGCCCAGGCCCTCCGCCGACTTCCCGGCCGGCGCTGACCGGGCCGAGCAGACCGGAGTAGCGTGGCGGCATGAGCGAGACGCCCACTCCGCCGCAGGAGCCCACGCCGCAGGAGCCCACGCCGCCGCCCCCCGGCCCCCCGCCTCCCCCGGCGGCGGGCTACCCGCCCCCCGGCTACGCCCCGCCGCCACCCGCCGGCTACGCGCCTCCACCCCCTGGCTACGCGCCGCCGCAGCCGCCCGGCTACCCGGTCGCCCCGCCCCCTGGGTACGGCCAGCCGGTCGCGCCGGCCGGAGACCAGACCGCCTGGGCGATCGTCGCCCACCTGAGCATCTTCGTGCTCGCCCTGATCGGACCGCTGATCATCTACCTGGTCGCCGGCGAGCAGCGCCCGTTCGCCAAGCGGCATGCGACGGAGGCGCTGAACTTCCACATCACCCTGGCGATCGCGTCGATCGTCCTCGGGGTGCTGTTCTTC
>Ga0209798_10002164_pt1 | contig 11603 bp, 11 predicted proteins | sample DOMMetBare3Fresh_FD_187475 | JGI IMG/M metagenome (GOLD analysis project Ga0209798, IMG submission 187475) | Wetland sediment microbial communities from St. Louis River estuary, USA, under dissolved organic matter induced mercury methylation -... | ecosystem: Environmental > Aquatic >...
CTTGTCGTAGATGCCGCCATCGGCGATGTTGGTCAGATGGCCAGACCGGATCACTCTCTCAAAGCGTTCCGGCGCGCCCGTTCGATGCGCCGAGAGATGACGCCCTCGGAGGCGGCGGTCCGGCAGACGCTGAAGGGACGCGGAACCGGGGTGAGATTCCGTCGACAGGTTCCCATCGGGAGCTACATCGCCGACTTCGCCTGCTTCGACCCGAAGCTGGTCATCGAGGTAGACGACCCGTCACACGACTGGAAGGACGAGCAGGCCCGGATGGCGTTTCTTCGATCACAAGGCTTCGCCGTCGTCTCCGTCACGAATCAGGAAGTGGCAACCGGGGCCGTCGATGTTCTTTCCTTGGTCGTGGCCGCCGTCGAAGCACTGCGAGCTGGCACCGACCCGTCCGAACTCGAAGGTTGGTGACGCGTCAGGCCACAGCCGGACCGTGCCCCCCTTACGTTGTTGGTTGCTTCGGGATGTGGTTGTCTCGGGGTACTCCCCCCTGGGGAGGGAGAGACAAGAAGCCGGCGGCGCCCCCCGGCGGTGCAGGGTGGCTACCGGACACCACCTCGGGTTACGGTTGAGCATGGTGTGGAGGCGACGTGGAGCGGGCTGATCGGTGGGTGGCATTCATCCGGGCCATCAATGGGTCGCCGCACAACCGCATCCGCATGACTGAACTGGCCGGATTGCTCAGCGAGGCGGGGTGCGACGACGTCAGCTGGCACATCCAGACCGGCAACATGCTGTTCGCCGCCCCGGGTGAACGCGACGACATCGCCGAGGCGATCGAGGAACGACTGGCCGCCTGGGGCATGCGCCGCGCCGATGTGATGCTGCGCACGCCCGACGAACTGGCCGAACTGGTAGCTCGGCCGTTGCCCGCCGTGGATCCCGCCCGCTTCGAGATGGCCGCATCGTTCCTGCGTCGCCCGCCGCAGGTGGTGGACACCGCCTGGTTCACCGAACGGGGCTGCGTGATCGGCCATGTCGACGACACCGTGCTGGTGATGGCGTCACCGAAAGACGGCCCACTACGTGGTGGCGGCAACGGCGTGATCGAACAACGCTGGAAGGTGGCGGCCACCAGCCGCTGGTGGGGTGTGGTCGAGCAGGTGGCTGCCAAGGCTACGGCGATGTGAGGGCAGTCGCCGGGCGGGATTTCATCTCATTGTCGGAGCCGCGAGTCGCGAGTCTCGAGCTGTCAGAACGCGTCAGACCACAGTCGGACCGTGCCCCCCTCCCGGCTCCGCCAGACTCCCCCATTCGGAGGGAGGGGTAGAACTGTCGCCGACGCATGGCGCAAGGCGCAAGGCGCAGGACGCAAAACGGGTCAGGGGGTGGGGTCTAGGGATTCGGTCTGGTTTTCGAGCTCGGCTAGTTCGCGTTCGAAGTCGCTGCCGGCGTTGAAGGACTTGTAGACCGAGGCGAAGCGGAGGTAGGCGACTTCGTCGAGTTGGCGGAGTTGGTCGAGGACGAGGCGGCCGATCACGTCGGAGGAGACCACCGGTCCCAGCGTCACCACCTCGGATTCGATCCTTTCGACCAGCAGGTCGATCGAACCCTCCACCACCGGGCGGCCGGCCAGGGCGGAGGAGAGGCCGGTGCGGAGTTTGTCGGGCTGGAAAGCCTCCAGCCTTCCGCTGCGCTTGCGCACCATCGTCACCGGGTTCGACCGCTCGTAGGTGGTGAAACGATGATCACACGCCACACACAGGCGCCGGCGACGGATGGCGCTGTTCGAATCGACCGGTCGGCTGTCGATCACCCGGGTGTCTGCCGCCTGGCAGAGAGGACATTGCATGGCGAACCGTACGGTACCCGGCCCGTCGCCGTTTGGTTGATCGGATCGGGTCACCCGATCGGGGGTCACCGAATCGGCCTCAGCCGGCGGGAAGCAGGAGTTTCTGGCCGGGCAGCAACATCGACGAATCGAGCCTGTTGAGCTCCCGCACGGTGTCGATGGTCCGGCGGATGCTCTCGCCCGGGTCGGTGACGGTGGCGGCGATCTCCCAGAGGGTGTCGCCGGTCACGACGGTGTATTCGGCGGTGACGAGTGGTTCGCCGGCCGAGACCCGGGTGCTCGAGAGGAGCAGCACCGCCACCAACGCCAGGAGGAGGAACAACAGCCTGACAGGCAGGAGTTGGGCGTTCGGTTTCATGTGACTCACTCCTCTCGAGAACCCGGCTGGGTCCGGCACCCGGGCACCGTATCGAACGGGTACGACAGATTTCGATCCGTCGCCCACGGCCCCGGAGATCGACACCGACAGTTGCGGTGATGTGGTCGGAAATGCTTGATAGTCGAACATCTGTTCGGTAGTATTACGAACGTCTGTTCGATTGTCAAGTCGAACACATGTTTGGATCGCGAAGTCGAAACAAGTAAGGTACGGGTGCCGCCACAGCGGCGATCGAGGGAAGGACGTCGAGACCATGACCACACAGACCAGCGGCGGAACAGGCGGACCAGGCGAGACCACGACCGGGTTGCTGACCGATCGACAGCGTCAGGTGCTCGACTACATCCGGCTCACCGTGACCGAGCGGGGCTATCCGCCCACGGTGCGCGAGATCGGCGAGGCGGTCGGGCTCTCCTCCCCCTCCACCATCCACAGCCATCTGGCCGCACTCGTCAAGGCCGGCGCCATTCGCAAGGACCCCACCAAACCGCGTGCCATCGAGATCCTCGAACCCGCTCCGGTCGCCACCCGCCCCGCCCCGCCCGAGCGCCGCGACATCCGCGACGTCCCGTTGCTGGGCCGGATCGCCGCCGGGCGCCCGATCCTCGCCACCGAGGATCTGGAAGAGGTCATGCCGCTCCCTACCGAACTGGTTGGCACCGGCCCGGTGTTCATGCTCACCGTCAAGGGCGATTCGATGATCGAAGCCGGCATCCTCGACGGCGACCACGTGGTGGTGCGCAGCCAGCCCGACGCCTCCCAGGGCGAGATCGTGGCAGCACTGATCGACGGCGAAGAGGCCACCGTCAAGCGGTTCGAGCGACGGGGCAGCACCGTGGTGCTCCACAGCGAGAACCCCAACTACGAGCCGATGGTCTTCACCGACGGGGTGCAGATCCTCGGCAAGGTCGTCTCGGTCTTCCGCAAGATCCGCTGAGCCGGCTCAGCCCGGCCAGATTCCCTCGAACACGTAGGTGGCGGGCCCCTCCAGCCACCAGGTGCCGTCGATGAGCCGGGCGATCGCCTCGCCTCCCGGCACCATCACCTCCACCCGATCGGTGGTCTGGTCGATGGCCCCGGTGGCCCGGGCGACGGCGGCGGCCACCACGATCCCGGTGCCACAGGCCAGAGTCTCGCCCACCCCCCGCTCCCACACCCGCATCTCGATGCGGTCGGGGGCTACCGCCCGCACGAACTCGACATTGGCGCCCTCAGGGAAACGGGACAGGTCGGTCCCCACCCGGGCGCCGACCGCGGCGACGTCGATCGTCTCCGGGTCGTCGGCCAGTGCCACCGCGTGCGGGTTGCCGACCGTGGCGGCATGGAACACGAACCCCTCGATCGAATGATCCTCGCCCACTACGACCGGACCGAGTTCGGCCACCACCGACCCGTCGACGTTCACCCGGACCCGGCGTTTGCCCACCGGGGTGAGCACGTCGAATTCCGAGGTCGGGCTCATACCCCGGTCGAGGGCGAAGCGGGCCACACACCGCAGCCCGTTTCCGCACATCTCGGCTTCGGACCCGTCGGCGTTCCAGTACTCCATCCGCACCAGGCCGCCGGTCGCGGTCACCCGCAGCACCCCGTCGGCCCCGATCCCGAACCGCCGATCACACATCGCCTCCACCCGGGCCGGATCGATCTCGACCGCACCTTCCACCACGACGAAGTCGTTGCCCAAGCCCTGCATCTTGAGGAATCGCGTCACAGCGCCCATTCTTCCAGGATCGAACCCGCCAGTGTCACCTCGTCGTCGCTCCACGGCTGCCAGACGATGCGAGGGTCGCGCCGGAACCAGGTGCGCTGGCGCTTGGCCAGAGCCATGGTGGCGCCGACCACCCGCTCCCGGGTCTCGACCTCGCTCCCCTCTCCCTCCAGCATGTCGAGCACCTGGCGATACCCGACCGCACCGGCGGCGGTTCTCCCCAACCGGCCCCGCAGCCCGGAAACCTCCTCCACCAGGCCCGCCTCCCACATCCGGGCCACCCGCTCGGTGACACGGGCCGCCAGGTCCGGGCCGGGGTCGATCCCCACCACCCGCACCGGCACCAGTGGCTGGTAGTCGTCGAGTGCAGCTCGCACCGGGGATGCCGCCCGCCGCGAGGGGGTGCGGGCAGTGAGCCGGAGGACCTCGACCGCTCGCACCAACCGGCGCCGATTGGCCATGTCGAGGACCCGGTCGACGTCGGGGTCGGCCTGACGCAGTTCGTCCCGGAGGGCGTCGTCGGAGAGAGACTCGACCTCGGCTCTGACCGCCGGATCGGTGTGCTCGAACTCGAGCGGGTCGACCACTGCCCGAAAGTGGAGACCGCTGCCCCCCACCAGCAGGAGCGGGGTGGTGGCGGCGGCGAGCACCCGGCGGGCCTCCTCCTGGAACCGTGCCGCCGAATACTCCTCCTCCGGTTCGACCAGGTCGATCATGTGGTGGCGGATCTGGGACTGTTCGGCCGCAGTGGGCTTGGCTGTGCCGATGTCCATCCCCCGGTACACCTGCATCGAGTCGACCGAGACGATCTCGGCCCCGATCCGGCGGGCGATGCGCAGGGCGACCGCACTCTTGCCCGATCCGGTGGGCCCGACGATGGCCCCGAGGAAGCTCAGATCGGTCTCCCGACGAGATGGTGCTGGGCGGCATCGACGATCTCGACATCGAGGAAGGTTCCGCACGGGATCACACCGTCTACGTGGACCACCATGCCGGTGCGGGTGCGGGCGGTGGCCACCAACGGGTTCTTCTTGGAGGGGCCCTCGGAGAGCACCTCGAAGCGGGACCCGATCTGGGCGCGGTGACGCTCCCCCGAGATCCGGTTCTGGAGGAGGGCGAGGCGGTTGAAACGCTCCGAGATGACATCGGGATCGACGAAACGGTCGGTCATCTCCCCGGCGGCGGTGCCGGGGCGAGGCGAGAAGATGAACATGAACGCCTGGTCGAAGCGGCCGGCTTCGATCACCTCCAGGGTCCGCGCGAAGTCCTCGTCGGTCTCTCCCGGGAACCCGACGATCACATCGGTGGACACCGCCAGACCCGGCACCGTCGCCCGGGCCATCGCCAGCCGATCCTCGAACTTCTTGCGGGTGTAGCCACGGTGCATGGCCGCCAGCATCCGGTCGGACCCGCTCTGGAGCGGAAAGTGGAGGTGCTCACACACCGCCTCGGTCTCGGCCATGGCGACGGCAACGTCCTCGGTGAAGTCGTTGGGGTGGGGACTGGTGAACCGAACCCGGCGGATCCCCTCGATCTCGCCCACCTGGCGGAGCAGGTCGCCGAAGATCGGGCGGCGCTTGCCCTCAATGGCCAGATCCCGGCCGTAGGTGTCGACGTTCTGGCCGAGCAACGTCACCTCCACCACTCCGTCGGCGGCGAGCGAGCGGACCTCGGACAGGATCTCACCGGGGCGCCGGGAGATCTCCACCCCCCGCACAGCCGGGACGATGCAGAAGGTGCAGGTGTTGTTGCACCCGATCTGGATCGTCACCCAGGCCGAGTGGGCCAGTTCCCGCTTCACCGGGAGCGAACTGGGCATCGCCTGCAACTCGTCGATCACCTCGGTGATCGGACCCCACATCTCGGCGTGGTCGAGCAGGTCGACGGCTCGATCCAGGTTGTGGGTACCCAGCACCACGTCGACCCAAGGGGCCCGCTGGCGGATGATGTCGCGGTCCTTCTGGGCGGCACAACCCCCCACCATCAACATCATCCCCGGGTTCTCGTCCTTGAGAGCCTTGAGGTGGCCGATCGTCCCGTAGAGCTTGTTGTCGGCGTTCTCACGGATGGTGCAGGTGTTGATGTAGACCACGTCGGCCTCGGTCAGGTCGGTGGTCCGCACCATCCCGTCGGCCTCGAACAACCCGGCGATGCGCTCGGAGTCGTGTTCGTTCATCTGACATCCGAACGTGCGGATGAGATAACGCCGACCCGCCCGGCGGGGGGAGGCGACCGGCGCCGTCCGCCGGCCGGGGATCGGCAACAAGGTGGTCATGGGTCAGCGAGCGTAGTCGGTGGCCCTGAACTCCCGGATGACGGTCACCTGGATCTGGCCCGGATACTGGAGGTCCTCCTCCAGCCGGCGGGCGATCCGGCGGGCCAGGTCACTCGAGGCGAGATCGTCGATCGTGCCCGGATCCACCACCACCCGCACCTCACGGCCGGCCTGCATCGCAAACACCCGGTCGACTCCGTCGAACTCGAGCGCCACCTTCTCCAACCGCTCCAGCCGGCGGACGTAGGACTCGAGCGCCTCCCGACGGGCGCCGGGACGGGCGGCGGACACGGCGTCGGCCGCCTGCACCAGCACGGCCAGAATCGTCCGTGGCTCGACCTCGTTGTGATGGGCCTCGATGCCGTGCACCACTGCGGGGTCCTCACCGAAGCGGCGGGCGATCTCGGCGCCGATGATGGCGTGCGAGCCCTCGACCTCGTGGGTCACGGCCTTGCCGATGTCGTGGAGGAGGGCGGCCCGCTTGATGGGTGCCGGATCCAGCTCCAATTCGGCGGCGAGCATGGCGGCGATGTGGGACGACTCGACCAGGTGGTTGAGGACGTTCTGGCCGTACGAGCTGCGGTACTTGAGCCGGCCCAGCAATGTCACCAACTCGGGGTTCATGCGGGACAGACCGACCTCGAGCAACGCCCACTCCCCGGCATCTCGCACCGATTGCTCGACTTCGGCCTGGGCCTTCTCGAAGGCTTCCTCGATCGAGGCGGGGTGGATCCGACCGTCGCCCACCAGCCGTTCCAGCGTCAACCGGGCCACTTCCCGTCGCACCGGGTCGAAGGAGGCGACCGACACCGCCTCGGGGGTGTCGTCGACGATCAGGTTGACACCGGTGACCGCCTCCAGCGCCCGGATGTTGCGGCCTTCCCGGCCGATGATTCGCCCCTTCATGTCGTCGGAGGGAAGCGCCACCACCGACACGGTGGATTCGGTGACGACCTCGGAGGCCAGCCGCTGGATGGCGGTGGCGAGGATGCGCCGGGCCCGCTTGTCCGCCTCCTCCCGGGCCTTGATCTCGAGGTCCCTGACCAGGATCATGGCGTCGCGGCGGGCTTCGTCCTCCACCTCGGTGAGCAGTTCGGCCCGGGCGGCCTTGGCGTCGAGCCCGGCCAGGCGCTCCAGTTCGGCCCGGGCCTGCTCACGGGCGGTTTCGGCCTCGGTGCGGACGGCACCCAACTCACGCTCTCGTTCGAAGATCAACTGCTCACGGGCGGCCAGGTTGCCCGCCCGCTGTTCGAGGGTTTCCTCCCGCTGACCCAGGCGGCTCTCCACCGACTCCAGTTCCATCCGCCGGTGCTCGAGCCGAGCCTCCTCCCGCTGGCGGTAGGCCTCGGCATTGGCTCGCGCCTCTTCGTCGGCCTTGGCCAGGATCCGTTGTGCCTCGGAGCGGGCTGAGGCGACCTTGAGGTCACCATCGAGCGGGGAGGGTGAGGACACCGTTCTCCGATTCCGGGCGATGAAGATCCCCAGAACGACGCCGAGACCGGCGATCACAACCAGGATGATTGCCGCGGTAACGATCGAGCCGTCAGTCATGTCTGCCTCGTTTCAGCACCGCCTTCCGCCTTGTTCCGTCGCCTACTCCTTCGAACCGGCCTCCGGGCCGGCCGCACGGAGCCTGCCGCCTCTCCGACCTGCCATCCCTCCTCCGATGCCGGAAACACGCGTGCCGAGCCCAAAGGGCCCGGCACACACGCGGTCATCCGAGACGGGAATCAGGGTTCAGAGCCTCTGATCGAGTCCTGCGGCTTGCTCCTGTGAAGACGAGTGGTTCATTGCGGTTTCGGTGATCTCTTGTTGTGTGTGCCAGCAGGAGTCTACCCGCCACCTCGCCTCCGTCGAGCGATCTCCGCTCCCCTCATTCCTCCAGCGAGAGATCGGCCCCCGACTCGGCTTCGGCTTCGGCCGGGACGGAGGGGGCGGAGGGGGCGAGGCCGAGACCGGCCTGCTCGTAGATCTTGGCCTGGAGTTGGAGGGCGACGTCGGGGTTCTCTCGCAGGAACTTCTTGGCGTTCTCCCGGCCCTGCCCCAACTGGTCCTGCTCGAAGGTGAACCAGGCACCGGCCTTGCGCACCACACCCTGATCGACGGCGACGTCGAGCAGGCTTCCCTCCCGGGAGATGCCCTCACCGAACATGATGTCGAACTCGGCCTGCCGGAAGGGAGGCGCCATCTTGTTCTTGGCCACCTTGGCCCTGACCCGGTTCCCGACGTTCTCCCCGCCGTCCTTGATCGACTCGATCCGACGGATGTCGATGCGCACCGAGGCGTAGAACTTGAGGGCACGACCGCCCGGGGTGGTCTCGGGTGAGCCGAACATCACCCCGATCTTCTCCCGCAACTGGTTGATGAAGACGGCGGTGGTCTGTGAACGGTTGAGGTTGGCGGTGAGCTTGCGCAGCGCCTGGGACATCAGCCGGGCCTGGAGCCCGACATGGGCGTCACCCATCTCCCCCTCGATTTCGGCCCGGGGGACCAGGGCGGCCACCGAGTCGATGACGATCACGTCGAGGGCGCCCGAGCGGACCAGCATGTCGGCGATCTCCAGCGCCTGCTCACCCGTGTCGGGCTGGGAGATCAGCAACTCGTCGATGTCGACGCCCAGCGCCCGGGCATAGATCGGATCGAGGGCGTGCTCGGCGTCGATGAAGGCCGCCACCCCGCCGTTGCGTTGCGCCTCGGCGATAACGTGGAGGGCGAGGGTGGTCTTGCCGGAGGATTCGGGGCCGTAGATCTCGACGACCCGACCGCGGGGAACACCGCCGATGCCGAGGGCGAGGTCGAGAGCGAGTGCGCCGGTCGAGATGACCTCGGAGGGGATCAGGGAGGCCTCTCCCATCTTCATGATGGCGCCCTTGCCGAACTGGCGCTCGATCTGGGACACGGCCATGTCGAGCGCCTTCTGCCGTTCGGCCGGCTGCTCCTTCTGGGTGACTGCGTCCCGCTCCTCGTTTCGTGCCATCTGGTCGTCCTCCTGGTCTCGTCAACGGTCGATCTTCGACGGGTTCCCTCGTCCTGGCTCGACCCGGTCTCTGAGTCGTTCTTGCTGTCGGTCTCTTTGTCTTCCTATGTCGCTCAATGTACGGATCGGGTCTGACAAGAACGCGGCTTTGGCCTCCGCACGGCGGAATGATACACGAACACCTGTTCGACGCGTGGCATTCGCCGTCAAGAAAGCTGGAACTCCTCGATCGGCTCGTACACCGCCCCGCCCCGTCCCAGGTGGGAGCGAAACAACGTCACCCGGTCGACGGTGGTGCGGATCGGTGGCGGTGGCTCCGACTCCACCAAGTCGACCACGTTCTCCGCCGGCCTCACCCGGCTCAGGGTCAGGTGGGGGTGGAAGGGCCGGTCCTCGGGCGGGAACCCGGCGCTCTGGGCCGCCTCCTCACACAACTCGGCCAGCTCCGTCAAACGGTCCTCTCCCCGGGTGATCCCCAGCCAGATCACCGTCGCCCGGCGCGGGTTGGGAAACGCCCCCAACCCGGCGATCGTCATCACAAAGCCGGCCCCGAGCGAGGATTGGGCGACGGCGGCGGTCACCCGGTCGGTGGCCACCTCGTCGGCGGAGCCGAGAAAGCGGAGGGTCAGGTGCCAGCCGGCCGGACGGACCAGCGAACCGGGGATGGCCAACCCGTCGAGGGCGGCGACCACGTCGCCTCGGGCCAGGTCGGACAGCCCGACGGCGAGAAAGAGACGGTTGGTCAAGTCCACCAGTCGCCGGCCACCGCCAGGCGGGTCAGGTGGAGGGCGGCCGTGGCGGCGTAGGTGCGGACCCGCTCCCGGTCACCGGGGAGGCGGAAGGTACGGGCCATCACCCCTTCCGGAGTCGCCACCGCCATGATCATGGTGCCCGGTGGCTGCTCCTGTGGTTCCGGCCCGGCCGAACCGGTCACCGCCACCGCCACGTCACAACCGAGCCGGGTCCGGGCGCCGAGCGCCATCTCGATGGCGGCCGCCTCGGTCACCACCTCCGCCGCCGACACATCGAGCAGATCGCGTTTCAGGTCGGTGGCATAGGCCACGATTCCACCCCGGAACACGTCCGACGCCCCCGGGAGCGAGGTCAAACGAGCCGCCACCAGCCCGGCGGTGGCCGACTCGGCGGTGCCGATCGTCCACGACCTCGTCCGCAGCAGGTCATGGAGCACCGTCTCGATCGTCTGCTCGTCGGCCCCGAACACCGCCGAACCGAGCCGTTCCCGCACCACCGACTCGACCGGTGCGATCAACTCATCGACCTCGGGCCCGGCCGCCCCGGCGGCGGTGATCCTCACCTTGATCTCCCCGGCCGAGGCCAGGAAGGCGATCGAAGGGTTGGTGCCGGACTGGAAGAGATCGTCGAGCATCTCCCCCACCTTGGATTCGGGCAGCCCCCAGCTGCGGATGATCCGGCTGCGGACCACCCGGTCGAGACCGGCCGAGGAGCGAAGCCGGGGGATGATCTCGACGTCGAGCAGATGGATCATCTCCTGCGGAACCCCGGGGACCGCGAACAACCAGGTTCCGTCGTGTTCCAGCGCCAGCCCGGGGGCGGTCCCCTTCGGGTTCTCCAGCATCTCGGCGCCCTCGGGGTAGTCGGCCTGGCGCAGATTCGAGATCGGCAACACCCGGCCCAACTCCTCCCAGCGGCGTCGCAACCGGTCGGCGTACTCGTCGGAATGCAGCATCGCCCGGCCGGTGGCGGCACAGATCGCCTCCCGGGTGATGTCGTCCTGGGTGGGGCCGATCCCGCCGGTGATGATGACGGCGTCGGAACGCTCGATTGCCAGACGGATGGCCGACACCATCCGTTCCAGGTTGTCGCCGACGGTCTGTTGGAAGTGGGCGTCCAGCCCGGCCTCGGCCAGCCGGGCGCCGATGGTGGCGGCGTTGGAGTTGACCACCTGGCCGAGCAACAACTCGGTGCCGACCGCCACCACCTCCACGATCACCGCACCACCCTGGCTTCCAGTTCGGAACCGAAGGAACCCGTCACCTCGGCCTCCACCCACTGCCCGGGGACACCGGCATCGAGCAGGATCAGACCGTCGATCTCGGGAGCCTCCCGCCGGGAGCGGCCCACCGCCACCCCCTCCTCGACCTGGTCGACCAGGACCCGGTGCACCGTTCCGATCTGGGCGAGGTTGGCCTCGGCCGTTATCTCCTCCTGGATCCCCTGCAGATGACGGAGACGGTCCTCCACCTCGGACCGATCGATCCGACCGTCGAGTTCGGCGGCGGGTGTTCCGTCTTCGGCCGAATAGGGGAAGAACCCGGCCCAGTCGAGACGGACCTCCTCCAGGAAGTCGGCCAGCAGGTCGACGTCGTCGTCGGTCTCCCCGGGAAACCCGACGATGAAGGAACTGCGCAGGGTGGCGGCCGGCTCCGCCTGGCGGATGTCCTCGATAAGCGCCCGGTGCCGTTCGCCGTCGCCCGGCCGGCG
>Ga0209798_10002165_pt1 | contig 11601 bp, 10 predicted proteins | sample DOMMetBare3Fresh_FD_187475 | JGI IMG/M metagenome (GOLD analysis project Ga0209798, IMG submission 187475) | Wetland sediment microbial communities from St. Louis River estuary, USA, under dissolved organic matter induced mercury methylation -... | ecosystem: Environmental > Aquatic >...
ATGTTGATGTTGTGTTGTTTGAGCAAGAACCAATTTTTAATGAAAATGAAACAGTGCTTAATAATATTTTCTTTCATGATCATCCAATAATAAATGCTATTAAAGAATATGAAGCAGCAGCAGATGAAGAAAATGAAAAGAAGCTCAGTACTGCTATTGTTAAAATGGATGAACTCGGCGCCTGGAATTTCGAAACAAAAGTGAAACAAGTGCTGGGCAAATTAAATATTCATCATTTACAACAAAACATATCTACCCTTAGCGGCGGACAACGCAAAAGAGTTGCGCTTGCAAAAACATTGATCGATATCGGTTTTGAACATAAACATGTGTTACTAATAATGGATGAGCCGACAAACCATCTTGATGTGGAAATGGTGGAATGGCTGGAAAATTATTTAAGCAGCCAGAATACAACGCTACTGTTAGTAACACACGACCGGTATTTTCTTGATGCTGTCTGCGATGAAATATGGGAAATGGATGATGATAAACTTTATGTTTATAAAGGCGATTATGGAAATTATTTAGAGAAAAAAGCTGCGAGACTTGAAAGTGACACTGCCAGCATTGAAAAAGCAAGAAACACTTATAGAAAAGAATTGGAATGGATGCGGAAGCAACCACGTGCAAGAACAACAAAAAGCAAAAGCCGTCAGGATAATTTTTATGAAGTAGAGAAAAAAGCAAAACAACAGATAGCTGATGAACAATTGCAATTGCAAATGAAGATGAACCGGCTTGGCGGAAAGATTGCTGAATTAAAAAAAGTTTATAAAAGCTATGATGACAAGGCTATCTTAAAAGGATTCGATTACACTTTTAAAAAAGGAGATCGTATTGGCATTGTTGGTAAAAACGGAACCGGCAAAACAACTTTTCTTAATATTCTTCAAGGTTTAGAAAAAGCAGACAGCGGAAAAATAAATATCGGTGATACGGTGATCTTTGGAAATTATTCGCAACAAGGTTTGCAGGCAAAAGATGACATGCGGGTAATTGAATATGTAAAATCAATTGCAGAAAATTTCCCGCTTGCTACTGGCGGCTCACTCAGCGCTGCACAATTTCTTGAGTTATTTCTTTTTCCACCTGATAAGCAATACACTTATTTATCAATGCTAAGTGGTGGTGAAAAGAAAAGATTGCAATTGCTTACCATTCTTTTTCGCAACCCGAATTTCCTGATACTTGATGAACCAACCAATGATCTTGATCTGCCAACATTGGGTGTGCTTGAAAATTTTCTGGCAGAGTTTCAGGGCTGCCTTATACTGGTTTCACATGATCGCTATTTTATGGACCGCCTGGTCGATCATCTTTTTGTTTTTGAAGGTAATGGGGTGGTTAGAGACTTCCCCGGTAACTATTCACAATATCGACAAGCTATGATCGAAAGTCAACAATTACCGGTTGATTCTTCTCAAAAGAAATTTGTTTCGGAAATAAAAAATCAGAAAAAGGAGACCAGCAATAAACATCAACTCTCATTTAAAGAAAAAAGAGAATTCGAAATATTAGAGAAGGAAATTGCCGAATTATCGAAAGAAAAAGAAAAAGTTACTCAACGTTTGAACAGCGGTGATGCCTCCTTTGATGAATTGCAGCAACTTTCCAATCGCATTGGTGAAGTATCGAAGTTGTTGGATAAAAAAGAATTACGCTGGTTGGAGCTCAGTGAATTTGTTCAATAAAATTATTACGGGTCTATATCTTGCAAAATCGGATAATGCGGTCTACATTTGCAATAATCCCCCCTATATCACTACAGAGTTTATTTAGTACCGCACCCTCCCATTTTTATATCTTAAAATTTTGCGTATGAAAAAACTCAACACTTATTTGCACAAACCAGATGTACAAGGAGCTATTATTATCAGTTTTATCTTTCTCGCAATTGCATTAGTTACTTTTTTGACCTGGGGAAAATAACAAAGCCTCATATTAAAAATTGTTTTGCTGTTTCAGCAATTGCATCCATTGATATTTGTTTCATGCATTTGAAATGGCCACGGGGGCATTTGCTGTAACCAATTTTGCTGCAAGGTCTGCAACGAAGTCCCGTAATTTGTAATTTGGAATTTGGGATTTGAGATTTGCCATAGTATGGATACATGCCAAACTCGGGAACTGTATTGCCCCACACAGAAATAACTTTTTTCTTTAAGGCAGCAGCAATATGCATTAAGCCTGTATCATGCGAAATGATGAGCTTTGATCGTCGTACAAGATCGGCGCTCTCATTCAAATTGAATTTGCCGCAAGCATTGTAAATTTTAATGGCATCAACAGAAGCGATTTGCTTTCCGTTCTCATTATCCTCTTTGCCGCCTAATAATATTATTGGATGATCAATCTTATTACACAATTCTTTTAATTTATCAACCGGTAATTTTTTAGTAAAATGAGCTGCGCCAATTACCAAACCAATATAACCGGCATGATGCGATGCCGGAATATCTTTTTGCTTTACCGCATCTTTTTCAGGAATAAAATAATCAAGCCCTTCCCCATCATTCACCACTCCGAATGATTTAACTGTTTCCATATAACGATCAACAATATGAACTTCAGGCATCATGTTCCATTTCAAATTTGTATATATCCATTTCTGAACATTTAATTTATTAAACGGAAATGACTTTATACCAAGCTCTTTTTTCAATCGCAACGTCCGCAGGTTATGATGCAGGTCAATGATACAATCATAGTTCTCCTGTTTTAATTCGTGTACTACTGTTTCCCAATTGTGATCAAGCAAATGAACTTTATCTATGTATGGATTGCTTTCAACGATTGTTGCAAAAGATCGTTTTGTGAGATAATGAATTTCTGAATCAGGCAATTGTTTTTTTAAACAACGAATAACAGGTGTTGTTAAAACAATATCACCAATTGAAGAAAATCTAATTATAAGAAATTTCATGTGCTGGAATTAATAATTATTAATTGCTAATTATTAATTTATTTTTTTGGCGTCATATCCTCCACCTCAAGAAAATTCATATCCTTATGAAAAGTTTCTTTAATATTTATTGCTGCAAAAACGGTAATTGCCATAATGATAATAGCAGCAATCCACCCGCCGGTCACATAATCTGTTACATCCCGTAATGCCTGAAATAAGGGAAGTATAAATATTGTCAGCATACCTCTTACCATATTTGGAATTGTTGTTGCTGCTGTTGAGCGAAGATTTGTGCCAAATTGTTCTGCACCCATTGTGACAAATATGGCCCAGAAGCCTGTACCAAAACCCAGTCCGGCACATACCCAATACATAGCATCAGCAGTGCCGTTCCATAATGCGGTAAAAAATAATATTATGAAAAATGCCGTGATGCAATAAAAAAGATACAAGGCCTTTTTCCTGCTTTTGAACCATTGACTTACAAACCCGATAAGAATATCACCTGCTGAAATAGCTGCATATGCATACATGATCGCTTTGCCGGGGTCAATTTTTTCTTTTATTCCAAAATGTTTTCCAAATTCACTGGAGAAAGTCACCAGCACACCAATCACAAACCATGTAGGCAATCCAATAAGAATACTCAACACGTATCGTTTCAAACGGTCAATATTATTAAAAAGCATAAAGAAATTGCCACGCTGCACTTTCAGTTTTTTCACTTCATGATACATGCCGGATTCAAAAACCGATACACGAAGCAATAATAAAAGAAAGCCCATGCCGCCTCCTATAAAATAGCAGGTTCGCCAATGATAATTTTCCTTCATAATAAATGCAACTACAGCTCCGGTAAGGCCAATACCGGCAACCATTGAAGTGGCAATGCCTCTTTTTTGTTTTGGTATCAATTCAGAAACAAGTGTGATACCTGCACCCAATTCACCCGCCAAACCAAGGCCTGCTATAAAACGAATGATCCTGTATTGGTCAACATTTTCTACAAAACCATTAGCAATATTTGCAAGTGAATACAAAAGAATAGAACCAAACAATACGCTAAGCCTTCCTCTTTTGTCGCCCATCACACCCCAAATAATCCCACCGATCAGTAATCCCGCCATCTGCCACATGATGATACCTTCACCATTTGAAGTAACTTCTTCAGGCGATAAACCGAATGATTGCAGACTTGGAACACGAATAATACCAAAAAGCAGAAGATCATAGATATCGACAAAGTATCCTAAAGCTGCGACAATAACGGGGAAAGATAAAACACCGTACTGTTTTTTTTCCATAATTAAGAATTAGCAATCGGATCGTTATTCTTTTTTCTGCCGGTAAACATTTTTATAATAACCGGGGCTGTTGTTACTAAAACAATTCCAAGTACGATCAACTCAAGATGATCTTTAAGATCAAAACCAAATTGTTTTAAAATCCATTTTTGTAAAAAATATCCTGAGAACAACATGCTGAATACCCAAACAATACAACCAACAACATTATAAAAATGAAATCTTTTTCTGTCCATTTGAACTATACCTGCAACTATTGGTGCAAAGGTTCTTATAAAAGGAAGGAATCTTGCTCCAACAATGGCAATTGCTCCATGCTTATCATAAAATTCTTTTGCCTGGTAGAGATAACGTTTCTTAAACAAAAATCTGTCCTTCCATGTAAACATAGCAGGCCCAACCTTTCGACCCGTCCAATAACCGACTGCATTTCCAAGAATGCCACATATAGAGATCAATCCCCATAAAACAAAAAGATCGACCCATTGGTTACTGAAACTTCCCAATCCTAACATATCAAGAAATTGATAAGCAAGACCAGGTTTCACCTCCCCACCTTTTGTTGTTATTTCATGAGCATAAATACCGGCAACAAATAATAATGAATCTCCCGGCAAAAAGAAACCAACAAATAAGCCAGTTTCAGCAAATACTACAAATAACAACACCCACAATCCGCCGTTTTCCACGTACCACTGTGGTTGCAGTAAATTTGTCCAATGAAAAACATCTAATAAAAACATGTGACTAATTGGTTTTCTTAATGATGATTATTTTCAGGATGAGAATGATGATGTTTAACATTCAAAGCACCTTCCCATTTACTAACAACTGAAGTGGCAATACTGTTGCCTACAACATTGGTAGCTGTACGGAACATATCGCAAAAATGATCAATAGGTAAGATCAATGCAATTCCTTCCGGTGGAATTTTAAACATAGCACAAGTGGCAATAATAACTACAAGCGAAGCTCTTGGCACACCGGCTACTCCTTTACTGGTTAGCATCAATACAAGCAGCATTGTTAACTGTGTTCCAATGTCAAGATGAATACCATAAGCCTGTGCAATCGTGATGCTGGCAAATGTCATATACATCATGCTGCCATCAAGATTGAAACTATAGCCAAGCGGCAATACAAATGAAACGATCTTGTCTTTGCAACCAAAACGTTCCAACTCTTCAGTAAGTTTTGGGAAAACAGCTTCACTGCTGGTAGTGCTGAAAGCAATCAATAAAGGTTGAGAAATTCGTTTTAATAAATGACGCAGATGATTTTTTAAAACAAGATAACCGACGCCCAAAAGTATTAACCAAAGCAAAGCAATACCGATAAGGAAATAAAGAAAATATTGCGCATAAAAATTAAATACCTGTAATCCTTTTGTTGCAATTACTGCTGCGATGGCGCCAAAGACACCAAGCGGCGCAAAATTCATTACATAGCCAACTACTTTTAATATTATATGAGATGCTACATCCAATGCATGTATCACCGGTTTTGCATAATCACCCAAAGCTGTAGCAGCTACTCCAAAGAAAATGCTGAAGACAACAAGCTGCAATATTTCATTTGTAGCCATTGCTTCAATAAAACTTTTCGGGAAAACATGCTCAACAAATTTTGCCAAAGAAAAATCCTGAGTTTTACTTACTAATTCTTTTGCAGCGGCGGTATCAGCGTTGCTCAGATCAATCACCGTACCGGGATGAAAGAAATTGACCAATACCAATCCTATCAATAAGCTGATCAGTGATGCCGAAATAAACCAAAGCATTGCTTTACCTCCCACCCTTCCTACTGATTTCAGGTCGCCAAGTTTGGCAATCCCCACAACAAGTGTGGTAAACACAAGTGGAGCAATGATCATTTGCACGAGCCGGAGAAAAATTGTAGTGAGAAGTTTTATGTTAGTAGAAAACTTTTGTATTGATTCAGGCGAGCCGCTTTCATGTATTATGTATCCGGTCAGAACCCCAAACACCATTGCACCTAAAATAAAATATGTGAGCCTGTTACCTTTCATTTTCAGGTTTTAAAGATTGCCGAAAATCGGGAAAAAAACCGATTCAGAAGCTTTTAATCCCTGAAATCTCCTCTCCCTAAAAAGAAATGCATTGCGATTTCGATTAATTCTTTATTTTACGAGCTTATTACTGCTTATTTTTTAAACCATAATCAACGACTGTATGAGTTTATTCAGAAAAAAATCTCTGGAACATATGTTGGCACATGCAGCTGACTCCGAAAAAGGATTGAAAAGAACACTCACTTCTACCAATCTAATTGCCCTGGGAATTGGAGCCATCATCGGTGCCGGGCTTTTTGTACGAACTGCTGCAGCTGCCGGACAGGCTGCTGGACCAGCAGTAACCTTGTCATTTATTGTTGCGGCAGTAGGTTGTGCATTTGCCGGACTCTGCTATGCCGAGTTTGCATCAATGATACCCATTGCCGGTAGCGCTTACGCCTATTCTTATGTTACCATGGGCGAACTGGTTGCATGGATTATTGGCTGGGCTTTAATTATGGAATATGCACTTGGTGCCGCTACTGTTTCTATTGCGTGGAGCGAATATCTAAACAAGCTTTTTGATAATCGAATACCATACGAATGGTGCCACTCACCATTTGAGAGTTTTACTGACTCTGCAGGTATACACCATTCTGGAATTATGAATGCCCCTGCATTAATTATCCTGCTTATTCTTACTCTTTTACTGATTAAGGGAACACAAGAATCGGCAATGGTAAATGCTATCATTGTATTTATTAAAGTGGCGATAGTAATATTATTTATTGCAATTGGCTGGCAATTTATCCGACCTGAAAATCACACACCGTACATGATTCCTGAAGGTACTGCTGCTGTTACAGATCAGGCAGGAAAAGTAATTGCTGACTACTCGGGATGGAATAAACATGGATGGGGTGGAGTGCTGGGTGGAGCGGCAATAGTATTCTTTGCTTTTATTGGTTTTGATGCGGTAAGTACAGCAGCACAGGAAGCAAAAAACCCAAAAAGAGATATGCCTATTGGCATTCTTGGCTCATTAGTAATTTGTACTATTCTTTACATTCTTTTTGGTTATGTATTAACTGGAGTAGCAAACTGGAAAGATTTTGTTGATCCGGAAAAAGGCCGTGAAGCATCTGTTGCTTATGCAATTAGCAATTTCATGACGGGGTATGGTTGGTTATCAACAGCCGTTACAGTAGCAATTCTTGCAGGTTTCTCATCAGTAATACTTGTGATGCTCATGGGACAAAGTCGAATTTTCTATTCCATGAGCAATGATGGTCTGATACCAAAAGCATTTGGAGCCATTCATCCAAAATTCAAAACACCGTATAAAGCAAATTTGATATTGTTTGTTTTTGTAGGTGCATTTGCAGCATTTGTTCCTGGACATGTTGCAGGTGATTTGACAAGCTTTGGAACTTTGTTCGCCTTTATTTTGGTAAGCATTGGTGTATGGATACTGAGAGTAAAATCTCCAAATATAGAAAGACCATTCAGGGCTCCAATGGTTCCAGTAGTTAGTACTCTTGGAGCATTAATTTGTACAGCTATGATTGTAGGACTTGATGCACAAACGCTTAAAGTTGCATTTATTTGGATGGGGATTGGCGTTGTTATTTATTTTCTTTACAGCCGTAGCCGCAGTAAGCTGAATATGCCAGGTGACATTTTACCCAAAGCATCTGATTTTGAAAAGAAATAATAATTTATTCTAGTTATTACAAAACCGTCTCGCTTATAGCAAGACGGTTTTTCTTTTTAACTCATTGCCTTAATTTTGCGACCCGGATTGGAATTTTAGATTTTAGATTTAACTGATACCTAACAAATCTGCAATCCGAAATCTACAATCCGAAATTAAAATATCATGGGAAGAATATTTGAAGTAAGAAAAGCCAGCATGTTTGCCCGATGGGATAAAATGGCAAAAAACTTTACCCGTATTGGTAAAGAAATAATTATTGCTGTAAAAGCCGGTGGCCCCGATCCAAAAGACAATGCTGCATTGCGCCGTTGTTTTCAAAATGCACGAAGTGTTGGTATGCCAAAAGACCGTGTGGAAGCAGCCATTAAAAGAGCACAGGGTAAAGAATTGGTAAACTATGATGAGATTTTATATGAAGGTTATGCGCCACATGGTGTTGCGTTATTAGTAGAAACTGCGACTGACAATCATGTAAGAACTGTTGCAAATGTAAAATCTCATTTTACAAAAGGCGGTGGTGCACTTGGTAATAGCGGCAGCGTAAGTTTTCAATTTAAAAAGATGGGTGTATTTAAATTAAAACCCGAAGGATTAAATACAGAAGATCTCGAACTGGAACTGATCGATTTTGGTTTGGAAGAATTAGGTGAAGGAACTGGTGAGAACGGGGAGAATGTCTTAGTGGTTCGTTGCGGCTTTACTGATTTTGGAAATATGCAAAAGGCACTGGAAGAAAAAGGCATTACACCCATCAGCGCAGAACTTGAGTGGATACCAAATGTTACAGTTCCGGTAAATGATGAACAAGCCGCTGATGTAAGTAAGCTGATAGAAAAATTAGAACAGGATGATGATGTACAGAAAGTGTTTCATAATATGGGATAGCACGTTACTCACTCATATAATATCCTGTGAGCCATCCGCCGGAATAAAACTGGCTTTCGTTAGTAATAGTTGATGTAAAATTTCTGTTGAACCGGATAATTGCAGGAGCCACTAAATAAATATCCATGCTAAACGATTTTGAAAATTTAAAATTCCTTGAATCGAGTTGGCCCCTGTTGAAATATTCAGTACCCGGCATTATTTCCCTGTAACCAACAGTATAATTAGTCTCTCCTACTTTTAATATAGAAGTAAACTGCGGATTAGCAAATCCGTTCGCTTTATCATTATCATCAAATGCCTCTGCATAAATAAATCCTTCAAAATGATACAAGCCGGATTTCTTGATTGTAATTCCATCTGTTACAATAGTGGTCATGAATGAATTGGTATTATATCTTGGCAAAAAAGACAGATTTTTAGTAGTACCAAAATCTCCACTCATGCTTACTCCAAATCGAATCGGTCCGCCTGTAATGGAATCCTTTAATTGAAGGTTCTTTGTTACCGCAGCGTTATTTGTAATTACTTTTTGCTGGGGGTTTACCTGTGCTTTTAATCCATTAATAAAAATAAAAGCCATGAAAAGGAAAAATGTTTTTTTCATATAAAAGGTTTAAGATTTGAAATAAATTATTGAGTGCCGATAAAAATTCTAATTCACTTTATAGCCACTGAAAATCACACGATGCAGCATCGGTAACTCTCCGCCGGTGCAAACAACTGCATCTGGACGTAATGATATTTTATCATTCGCATTCAACTGTACCATCAGCATGATATTTTCGGTTGTCCAGGTATCAATACTACCTGCAGCTACAGGGAGATTGAATTTTTCAAGGATCTGTGTTGTGTTTTTTATCAACGTAACTGAGAATGTAACCTGGTTACCAACACACCCGTATTTGGCAATGGAAAAATTTCCGATAAAACAATAAACGCCTTGCGCCGGCGCTGTAAATACACCATTAGCCGCATCGAACCCATTGCCTTCGTTCCATTGCACCTGGGTAAACCTTGCAATTGTGTTTTTATCCTCATAAGAAGGTAAGGCGCTTCTTTGCTCAGCAATTATTGCACTGAAACTCACTTTCGCCGGAGGTGGCGGTAGTGTTTTCAATTGTCCCTGTTTTATATCCTTCTGACCAGACGTATTGACTTTTTTCGGATCAAGCTGCTGTGCTGACAGCATTAATGACAAACAAAACATCAGTGATGTACATGCAAGATTTTTTTTCATGATTGTTATTTTAATTATGAATTGTATCAAATATCTTTTACTGCAAACGTATTAACCTTACAATGGCGCCGGATGTGCTCCAGGTAGTAAGGCCGGTTGTCTTTGATGGATTTTCATTTGGCACTCTTACCTGTACCTTCAGTTCTTCACCTCCTGTCAACCCACCCATATAAAAACCATTTACCGGAATACTTATAAAATAATATCGTCCGCCTCTTGCATCATTATCACTGATCTTAATGTTATATGGCTCGGAAATTAATTGACGATCAGTTGTACCGGCAACAAGCCGCATATTTCCAACCAGGTCCTGTTTTGCAGTATCCGTGCCGGAATAGAGAATGCTGTTTGTGGCGCTTCCTTTTAATATGACAAGATAAATGCCGGTATCTGGAACAGAATATGTTCCCATAGTAAACCATGTATTCCGTTCTGCTCTCCTGCTAAACGAAGGCGTACTGAAAAACGAAGTTGAGTTATCTAGTCTTTTCCATCCGTTTGAAACTACACCTGTTGGTACAAACGCCTCTATCCCTCCATCATTATAACGAATGGTACCAACACTATCTGCTGAAGTGTTCCCGATCTTTATTCCGCCGTTCACACTTAATGTGCGGTTATTGTAAGTGGTGCCTGCTGGAGTTTGTGCTGATGATACCGTTGTAATGAAAATACTGACAACAAGGAGTGATTTATTCATAGCTTTTGTTTTGATTGTAAAAAATTCCAAATAATAAAAAGAGAGCAGAAACAAATGTATTTTCCAAAGTGGAAAATCCGGGGGCAATGGTTGCATAGAGGAATGTATTTGTCAAAGGATAAAGACCCAACTTCTTATAAGCACCGGGTTAAACTACAAAAATCTTTCCAGAATTAATAAATCTACAGGACAATTAATGAGTATTAAATTTGCACATCATTTTAATAACAGAAATTGGAACAACCTCCTGTGATCTTGTTTGATGGCGTTTGTAATCTCTGCAGCAGCAGCGTTCAATTCATTTTAAAAAGAGATAAGGAAAAAAAGTTCCTGTTTGCCTCTCTTCAATCTAACTATGGGCAAAATCTTTTAAAACAATACGATCTTCCTACAGATACATTCAACTCATTTATTCTTTACCAAAACGGTAAAATATTTTCCAAATCAACCGGGGCATTAAAAATGTTTTCGCAATTAAAGAATTGGGGATGGGTTAAAATATTCTGGATCGTTCCAGGATTTATTCGTGATGCTGTTTATAATCTCATTGCAAAGAATCGTTACAAATGGTTTGGTAAAAAAGAAGAATGCTGGTTACCAACCCCGGATCTTAAAGCAAGATTTCTTGATTAGTAAGCGATTTGAAAGATAAATTTTCCGTTATCGCTTGTTACATGTTGTTTATCGTAATCTCTCCTTGCATATAAAACACACATTGGCCAGACATGGTTACTCTGTCACCCCACCACTTACATTCAAGTTCACCGCCTCGTTGTGATATCTGCTTTGCAAACATTTTCTTTTTATTCAATTTTTCCGCCCAAAAAGGTATA
>Ga0209798_10002166_pt1 | contig 11594 bp, 6 predicted proteins | sample DOMMetBare3Fresh_FD_187475 | JGI IMG/M metagenome (GOLD analysis project Ga0209798, IMG submission 187475) | Wetland sediment microbial communities from St. Louis River estuary, USA, under dissolved organic matter induced mercury methylation -... | ecosystem: Environmental > Aquatic > Freshwater...
GACACAATTGATCGCATAGCGCGAATAAATGTCTTTATGTCTTTTATAGGCACTATGCGACCGAGCAATCCGATGACAAAAGGGATTTTGTCCGAGCGTTGGTCACGTAATGCTGTAAATTGCGCGATTTTCATCCCATTGGGTATCACCTGGGTACGTGCCACATCTGCACCATCGCTAACCTGCCGTTGCCGGTTTCTTTCATAGAGACTGATAATCGGGTTTGAATTACAGTAGACCAGACGACCCAGGGACTCGAAATAATGAATCCAAAGCTTATCGTAGTATTTCATTCCCTTATCGAGGGCATCACTTAAATAATCGCGATGCTCCTTAATAAAAATGGATTGCAAGTCTATTTTCCGCTCTTTGGTATAAATTCCATGCTCTGTCAGGATTAACGGTCGTCCGGTCAGGTTACTCAAGATGGTTCCCATGAAACCAGCGTATCCTGTTGATACTGAATGAAATATACCTGTTGCAGGCAATTGATGCGCTATAGCAGCCAGTTTAAACAACGGCGAATACATGGCTCGAATAGTCCATACATAATTGATAAATGAACTTTCTGGACAAAAGCGCTGGTGGCTTGCACAGATTTGTTCCCACGCCGCTTCGCTGTAAAAAAACTCTTCAACTGTGCAGCCTGATTTTTGTCCCAAGGTAGTTAAAACCTGCTTTGCTATTTCTTCATCGTAGCCGATACCAGGATCTCGAAACCACTCATGAAGTTTCTCGGCAGCCAGAAAATATTGGCTGTTCCCTGGGCAGGATTTTGGCTTGGATAGGGAATCCTTATCCCACAAATAATGACACTCCAAATGCACCACATTATCTGGGAGGGAATATTTTTGGCCGTCATAATCATCTGACTTGGATCCTAAAAAAACCAATGCAAATGTGAATTGCGGCAATCCTTGTATGATTTGATGAACCCACCCAGAAACTCCACCCCTGACAAAAGGATATGTGCCTTCCAGCAAAAGAGTTACATCAACTTTCCGGTTAGCTGTCAATAGCTTCATTTTCCAACCAAAAACGATTGCTAGCCTGAATTTCTGAGCTTGCTGTTAAAAGATTTATCTCACTCATATATCGTTTCACTCCAGCGTAACGTCGATGTAAAAAGTCAATCTCTGCGTAATACAACTGTAGCTTTAACCGCCCAACACCCAGGTTCTCAGCTAATTTAAATTCATCATAAGCAGCCTGCGGCTTTCCCAATCGCAACAACAACTTGCCATATTGAAGATGCAGCCCTCGATCCTTTGGGTAGAGCAATAGGCCAGTTTCGAGATATTCTAGCGCTTTATTCAACACATAATTCAGCGTTTCGCCTTCAGCCAAGCCAAGGTGGGCTAATTCCCAATAATCCTTAACGATACATTTATATAAATGCCGGACATTCGGTTCCTTTTTGTCTTCCAGGCGTTGCCTGGCGTTCTCAATGCGTTCGCTAATGCGTTGCTCTTTGCGGTCGATTAACGCATACGCAAGCAAGCGTATATCGTCAACGGGATCCCGAAGTGCCACCCTAAGTAAAGGGATAGCATTTTTATCTTCAAGTTTGAGCGTTGCGTAGACTGCATTCATCCGTTTATCTGGGTCACGCGAGCGCAGTAAATTTTCAAGATTAACTGTATTGTGCATAAATTGCAATCCCTGGCTAACTGGCGTATCTGAAAATGACCTTATCTTGTTGAGATGCATTGGCAACTCTTGAGCTTTTTGAAGGGGTTGCAAACCAGGGATAACCGCGAGTACCAGCCCAAAGATACCCAACACCGGCATAAAAAAAGCGATAGTAAAAAAAAATATAAATGTTGCCGCCCAGGAAATTTGGTATTGGGAGGATAAGAACTTTGGCAATACGGCGGCGGTTATGGCGGAAGCGCTTAAATGCAAAACCAGGATGCTGGTGAGGTTTGCAGCGATTAAATGCCCTTTCGCTATCATCAGCATACTGTCTAATTCCAATCCAAATGCGCCGATGATAACGGCAACTTTAAGCAGAAATTTCAGCACGAGAATAACCGCCGTTGCCGCAAACTGGATCCTTGTGATAGCAAAGTTGTGCAACTATTGATAATATTTTTTCTATTGAGGTTTTGTCTTTTAACGTCCAGCCGTAAATTATTTGGTTGTTATCTATAAGCTTATAGCCATGTACACCCTCCGCCTTAAGCCCTGATAAGGTCTTGCTATCAATGGATTGAACCAATCCTAGACGTGACAGAAAGCCTTTCAGACCATTCTCATTCGTTATTGGCAACAGATTTATGATAATTTGGTGGCCAAAATCATCATGGAAATTCATAACCTTATCGAGTCCACGCAATTCAGAATGAACCCTGGACATCAATCCATCATAAGCCTGTGAGGTGCTAATAACCCTGACAACCACCGCAGCGTCCGCGTTAAAACTACGTGCGTCCCTTAAAATACGATGCAATTCGCATTCAAACTCCGCCCATACATCTTTACTTAACAAATTTGCTTCCGTGCGACGTTGTATAAGATCACCGATATGCCCACCCAATAGTGAAAGCATGTCGAGGGTATTTTCCTGCAAAGCAAACATTGGCATTTCGTTAACAATCACCATTCCCCAAATTTTCTGATGAACATCCATCAGAGGAATAACGACCAGAATATCTGACCCCAATTCCTCATCAATGTTTTGTATGCTGGTTACACAGCCTGTTTTGAAAGCTTCCCTGACCAAAGGGTTGCTAGGCCAGCAAGACGATGAATCGCCTAAGCAAGCAATGGGGTGCAGGCCTAGCTTTTGGCCTTCAGAAACCGCATAAAGTGAAGCAGTCTGAATGCTGCCATAATCACTTAAGAGCTTCAGGATATGTTCGCCTACACCTTCAAGTGGCTCACCATCAAGCTTTGATAAGGCTTGTATTTGGCTTTCGATATCAAGCAGCGAAGTTCGGATACTTTTTGTATGTCCAGTTAGTTGCTGTTCCAACAGGCTATGGGATCCTTTAAGAATATGATATGTCCTGGAAAACTCATTCATCCTTAAATCAAGGTAGTTATACCTATGCTGCAGGTGTTGAATTTTATGTTGCCACAAATTATGGAATTCCGCAGCAACCAGCGTAATCAACAACATTCCGACTACCATTTCTACCGGAAAAAAAGGGATGTCCACCCAATTAAAATACCGTCCAAAGGTAAATGAGGTAATCAATAAAGAGGTGCTACCCATGCCAAATAGAAAGCCATATCTAAGGCTAATCAATAACGGAGCGAGAATCAACCATTGAAACCGGCAGTTCAAATAAAATGGGTCGTCCGCACTGACTCCAAAACCAATCACAGGCAATGCCACTGTCAAAACCAGCGATTCCAAACTGGCTGTCCGCAAAGCTAAAAATCTTGAAAACATTAAAGGCAAGCCCATGTTTACCACCCTCCATTTTTTAAAATCATAAAATACAATATCCCGGTGTTTGATAATCCAACATTCAGCTTTTCGACTGTGCCACTAGATGCTTTCCATGGCGGTCTGAAATAGTTTGTCAGGTCGCTGTGGCTAGATGATTTAACTGAAAATTTATAAATCATCCCACTTAAGTCCCCTAATAGGATGGCTTTTGGAGAGTAAAAAAGAAAGTATTTAAAATGGGGTATTAATAGGTATGAAGTGGATATGTTTCCTATCCATTACGAAGGTTGTGATCGCATCAATGCATTTGGCATTGACCAAGCCATCAGCATTGTAAAATGATTAAAGATGGCCGTCATAGTTGTATTTCCCCTGGTTACAAAACCAAAGGGAAACCCTGTGCGGCTTAGCAAAACTTATCGCTTCCGAGTGCATATACTCCCCATAGAGTTAGCTTTGTAAACGCACCCAGTTTACAGGCCTGCCGTAAATTGCCGGGAGCCATTGTCTAGCCTGGTGATTACTTCATTCTGAAGATCAATTAATGTCCACACCTCGCCTTCTTTCGCGATAGTGGAAGATGGATTAACAATGTGTGCCTGGCGATAGTCCGCCAATGCCTGACGAAGCTGCTGATTATGAATATTGAATTGGGCGCGTATCAGCCAGTACATTTCCAGCCGTTCAAATTGCTTCTTATCATTATCAGCAGTTTGCATCAGCGGCCTTAATTCTTTCCATAACTTAAACTGAACAGCCGCATCCATGGCAAGCAATAGCCAGCGGGGTTGCCTGAAGCGCTGAAACGCTTCATAAGCTGTCGCTACAGATTCCCGATCCTGTGCCTTGTCCCTTAATAACTGAATTAAACGTTCTGCGGTTAATGCATCCGCAGCGCTAGATTTCCAAAGTGTCTTGTAAGCAAATAGTGCATTATCGGTATGTTTGCGTTCCAAGCTCAAGTCACCATAGAGCCGCCAGAATTCGGTGTCGTTTGCCGATGCCTGTTTTTGGTTCAGCAACAATTTGGAAAACGCGGATTCCGGTTGTCCAGTGCGTCGCAATAAATCGGCTTGATGAGTGACGACGATTAAAGATTGGCCAAAATACGTTCCCACATGGTTCCATGTGGCGAGTGCCTGTTTTAACTGGCCTACATTATCCTGTACTTTAGCAAGTGCTTCCCACGCTCCACGTTCAGAGGGATAACGCGCCAAATAAGTTTGCAATAAAACGATGGCCTTATCCGAATGATCGCTATTGCTTGAGGCATTCACCAGATAATTAAATTCAGTATCGGTAAAGGCACGCCTTTCTGATAGCGCAGTCAACATGGCAATAGTTGTTTCTTCCAATTGAAGTCCGTTAGCCAGACGAAGTGCATTTTCTAGCGCCGTTTCGTCAGTATTATCCTGGTTAACCAACCATCCCCACTGGTTCAAAGCCAACGCTTGTTTTCCAGACCATTCTGCAATTTGTGCGCTACGTTTATGTATGTGAATATCATTCGGCCTTTGTATCAACAACCGTTCCGAAAGTGACCACGCTTCATCAAGGTCTCCGGCGGCTAAGGCAAAATCGATTTGATTGCTTATTTGTTCAGGGTTATCAGGATCTAATCCTAAACGCAGGTTACCCCATGTGAGTGCCTGCTTTGGGTCATTTGAAGCCAAAGACAACTTAACGGCTTCATCAAGCAACGCAACATCATTTGGATATCGCTGTAGATACTCCTTGACAAATGCAAGTGCAAGTGGCGTTTTATCTGCAGCCTGTAGTGCTTTAATCGCCAGTAAGGCAAACTTCCTGACCTGCTCAGCATTACTGGTTGAGGCATAGGCTTTCTTATACATTTCAGCCGCTTGCAAGGGGATTCCAGCAGCCACGTACCAACGGCCTGCTTCTTTTATTCGGTCAAAGTAATGATTATTGTCAATGCCAGCCCACCGTTCATACAATTTAGCCGCTATCTCTGGTCGTCCGAGCTCCAGGCTGCGTTGAATAGCTGCGGGAAGCAAGTCTACTGGCACTGGTTCATCAGCAATTACGCCAATTTTTTTTCTTAAGGCAGCAAGATCTTTTTCTCTGGAAGGATCCGCTGAAGCCTTGCTAAAGTACATTTTGAGATCAAGATCTAACAAAAGAAGTCTTCCTTCAATCGCTTCCGGCCCGTGCTGTTTCGACAAAGGGTCAAGTATTCGTTGAGCGGCATTTATATCGCCGATCTTGGCATGTTGCTGCGCTAAAGCCAAACGTAATGAATTATTACCAGGATCCATATTTACCAGCAATTGCAAATACAACACTGAAATTCGATCCGGTTGCGCCAATTCAAACATAGTTTTTAAGCGCTCCTCTTTATGAAACAAAACAACAAATACGGCTATTAATGCTGCTCCGAACAGAATAATTATTTTCGATTCAACTATTTTTTGATGCTTTTTAAAGTGTAGCTCTGCCGCTAGCAGCCTACCTTCAATTTCTTCCTGCCCCTGCCTCTTCTTTTCCAATAAAGCCTCAAGCGTCAGACGAGTTTCACTGATCTCGGCTATCTTGACATGTTGGGCAAGGGTTAAACGTGATGAAATGTCAATGGAGTCCATAATTAACCAGTAATTCCAAATAAAATAAAAGGGGTAGTCAGTTAGCGCCTCCTGGCACAAGATACAGGGAGCTTTATATTTTCCCTATCGAATAATAAGCTTATGGAAAAATAAATAATAATTAAAAACAAATGGTTATAAAATATTTATTTTTCTGGTACTTTGGGGTAGCCACAACATATTGTGTATGAAGGCGCTAACTGACTACCCCTTTAAAATAATACTGATGCCTGATCCAAAATCCGGCTGTATCAGTCAATAAAGTGGCTTTTACGAGCTCTTCCTTATGAAACAAAACAACAAATACAGCTATTAACGCTGCTCCGAACAGAACAATTAATTTCGTTCCAACTAGTCTTTTCTGTTTCTTCATAGAATCTCAGTAACCGTTAGGTATCCTTTATTGAATTAGCTAGCTATTAATTTGCCACGGATTGCCGAAAAACCTCTCCGTACATGGTCAACAATAATTAATATGGTTCTTGCAATTAGCCGGTTAGTTCGTTGTGTTGGCGGGCTTAGTAATTCCCTGAAAAAATTGGTAAACTTCTTAAGCCTCGTACAGAATGTCCTTTGGAGAGCAAAAAATAAAGCACTTATAATGGAATATTATAGGGTACGAATTGGATATTTGAAATATCCATTTCGAGCAATCAAGACAGGTAAAAAGTCAAAGGCTACTCTACTGGGAACTGGAAACGGTTCATTCGCTTCACCAGGAAAGCGTGCGCCCGGTGCAAAATCGATATGCACATGGAGATCGCTACGGGCTGATATTATCTCAATACCCACTAAGATTCACTTAGAGCCATACTATTTTAGTCAGCTTTATTGACTTCCTGTTCTTCTCAGAACTGCTTGAAAAATCCCGCCGCACACCAACCTCCTTCATTCGCCAACGCAAATTGACCTTTCCAGTCATGTTGGTTGCCATACTAACATGAAATAGCCTTCTCCAAGATGGCTCGCTCATTCTTGCTCCATGTCAGGGTGACTTCCAGGCATGAACTCAAGGAGCAAATCCTTGAAGGCGTTGCCGAATTTAACGAGCAGCCCCAGATTGGATATTTGACATATCCAATTGGTATCCACTAATACCCCATTCTAAGTGCTTTATTTTTTACTCTCCAAAGGGCAATATTTATACGGACTTAAAGTGTTTTTTAGTCTTATTTTCAGGAACAGTTCAACCCGTCGCAGTGGCTTAAGGAACTATTCAAATCAGTCGACCATATGGGGAGGTTTTCTGAAACCTGTGTAGATTGTAATTGTTGAATAACCCCGAGTCAGAGATATTTTCAGTATCTGAAGATACGCTTTATTTTTTAACCAAAAATGTGAGAAATTTATGAAACTTATGAGAGTAGAGAACGGGAGTGACCTTATTAATAAGGGGCACTCTCTGACTATCGCGGTGACAATGGGACTAGCCTTACTCGGGGCTTCTACCGCATACGCCGATAATGCCGTCAAACTTAAAGTATTGGTCATCACCACAGGCGATGTGACGCAAGACTTGGGGCTTGCCTATATCAAGCCTGTACTTGATGATATGGGGGTGCCATACGACGTGTTGAATGCTAGCACACAAACTTTAACAACCGCAATGCTTTCCTCAGCTGGCTGCTCAGTTGCGACGGCCGGTTGCGTGGGCAACTATAACGGTACCATCCTGACGAACTCTGACTTGGGTGGGCAGTTCACGCCATCGGAATGGGGTGTCTTGCACGCTTACGAAAGCAACTTCCACGTCCGCGAAGCGGTGTTGTCGGGATGGCCGGCCACCTATTCGGATGCGTCTTCTGGGATCTACCTGGATTACGGCCTTACCTATGCATCTTCGCCTGCTTTTCCTTACAATGCAAAATGGGCAGTGCCTGCCGCAAACAGCAAGGAGGTTTTCGAGTATGTTAACTCGGCTAACCCGCTTCCAATCACAGAATTCGCCTTCGCGGCTGTCCCCAGAAACGACGCCTCCGGCCCACGGGACGGCACGGTGCCAAGCGTGGTGCCGGTTCTGAAAACCCCGGCCGGTGAAGCATTAGTATCGATTATACAATACAAGTTTCCGCTCCAGACAACACCGGTGCGTGAAGTTATGTTTTCGTCGATCACGAATGCCTCATACCTCATACATTCACAGGTTCTGGCAGCCGAGTTAGTCAACTATGCGACCCAAGGGGTTTTCGTCGGCGGCCGCAAAGTCTATATGGCTGCCCATCTGGATGACCTGTTTATTCCTGACGAGCTATGGGATCCGACCAATAATGTTAATGATCCGGCACAAATCTACCGGTTGACCGGCAATGATATTACCAATGCAGTAAGCAAACAGGCTGCTTTCCGTGCTGCCCATCCGACAGCCGGCACTACTTTTAAGCTTGATTTCCCATTCAACGGCTCCGGTGCCGTGGTGGATCCACTAGCAGCAACGCTGGTTGCAAATTCGGCGGATGGTTTAGTGTCAGCCGTGGTCGCCAACGAAGCGCAGTTCCGCTTCATCAATCACACCTTTACCCATGCGGACATGGACAAGGTACCGGTTCCGGCTAACGCGCCTTGTGATTACCCCACCCTGACTACCGTCTCCGCCATCGGGCAGGAAATTCTCAAGAACCGGACGGTTTGGGGGCTTCTGGGCCTTCCTGAGCAAAGCGCCAACAACCGGATTCTTGTGAGTGGCAACCACTCGGGCCTGAAAGACCGCAAGTGTACCGGCGACGATCAGTCTGACGACGTGGCGTTTGTGGCGGGCGCCAATCCGCTATTTTTCCAAGCCGCAGCGATCAGGGGCGTGGAATACCTTGCTTCGGACACCTCACAGGCTAACCAGGCAATCGAGCAGTATGCCAGCGGAGTCAATGACCGTAGCGCTACGGATCGTCTCTTGTTGCCACGCTGGCCGACCAATGTCTTCTTTAATACGATAAACCCTACCCAGTTAGTAGACGAGGTCAACTATATCTTTCATGATCGCTATGTAGCTCTCGGCCAGGATCCCTGCGTTATACCTGGAGCCATCTGCAACGTCCGTGATTATCCGGCACATCTTGCCGCCGAAGCCGACACCGCACTGCGGCATATGTTGACCTTTAAAAAGTGGCCCCATTTTTTCCATCAGACGAACGTGGCCGCCTACGACGTAGCCGGCAATACGCTTCAATTTGACTGGTTGAATGCCGTTTATACCGCTTACGAGCGGTTGTTTAAACTCCCGGTCATAAACCATCCCTATTACCTGATTGGCGATAAGACCAAAGAAATCCTCATCGCCAAGTCCGCAGCCATTAACGCGACATGGGATCGCACGACTAATCTGATCACTGTGTCAGCGAATAAGGCAGTGCCTAATCTGTTGGTCACGGGGCTTCAAGGTGGAGATCTCTACGGAGGCCAGTTCCTCCGGGAAATTAACATAAATACAACACCGAAAACATTTACGGTCAACCGGGCACTGACCCAGTAACGTACACGTCCGCTTCGGAAACTTTACATCAATTAATTAAGAGGATATTCAAATGACAGATTCTAAGCACTCTTTTTGGTCTGCACCCACCTTGCTGTTTGCCGCTTTGATGGTAACGGTCAGCACTGGGACGCCGATATTGGCCCATGCAGCCGTAAAATCCAAGGCCATTGATCAGCAACAAATTAATGTCCGAAATAAGGAAGAGAAAAGATTAAAAATGCATGACAAGTCAAATGCAAAACATGCAATAGTACTGGCAAAGCAGTATGAAGAGGCGGCAAAACTTGTCGCGAGCCAAGGTGGTGATTCGAAGCCACTTCTTGATGCTGCCGCTTATTTCGCAAGCCAGTCTAAATAAAATACGGTTTACTTTAGTTCATGAAGTTGTCTATGAATTGAAGTATAAACTTGCCCCAAGTAACCCCCTTCCGCCTCAAAGCAGGAGTGCTGGAAGGGTAACTGGAGAGGTGGTGTAACGCTTCTCCTTTTTACCAAAAATGAATCCGGTGCAAGTTCAACAATCACTAAAAAGTGTTCAGAAGCTCAGTTTACCTTAAGCCGGGTGGAACTGTTTTCAATTTCAGGATGGCAACATCCAGTTAAGAAGGAAAGTTAATATGTGTGGAATTGTAGGTGGAATAGCGCAAAAAAATGTTGCCCCTATCTTGTTGGAGGGCCTTAAGCGGCTCGAATACCGGGGCTACGACTCGGCAGGCATGGCTGTCATTAATAACCATGAAATTTACCGGAAACGGGAGCTGGGCAAGGTCAAAGGCCTTGAGGCCATGCTGCAAGCCGATCCCATATCAGGTTTTATCGGCATCGCCCATACCCGCTGGGCGACGCACGGGAAGCCCAGCACGGAAAATGCTCATCCCCATACCTGCCGGAACAGGGTGACCGTGGTGCATAACGGCATCATCGAAAACCATGAACACCTGAGGATCCAACAACTCCACGACGGCCATAAATTCACCTCGCAAACCGACACCGAAGTCATCGCACACGAAATATTTGACGCACTAGAAACATCAGGCGATTTTGTTAAGGCCGTCAAGCAAGCCATCACCAAACTGGAAGGCGCTTATGCCTTGGGCATCATGTGCATAGACCAGCCCGACACCTTGATAGCCTGCCGAAAAGGCAGCCCATTGGTGATCGGTGTCGGGACCGGTGAATATTTCATCGCCTCGGACGTGGCTGCATTGCTACCTGTTACCCAGCGGTTTATTTTCCTGGAAGACGGCGATATAGCTGTCATCGGCATTAACGATCTGGCCATCTATGACCAAGCCGACAACATTGTCATACGGCCTATCAAAGAAAGTCAGCTTACCGCAGAAGCTGCCGAAAAGGGCGAATACAGCCATTACATGCTGAAAGAAATTTTCGAGCAGCCGTTTGCCATTTCACAAACCCTGGAAGGCCGTTTCATCAATGACTGCTTACAGGAAAATTCATTTGGCCATAATGCCTCCGCTATATTTGATAACACCAAAGCGATTTTAATCCTTGCTTGCGGTACCAGTTACCATGCCGGACTGGTCGCCCGTTACTGGTTTGAAAAGCTGGCACGGGTTCCATGCAGCATCGAGGTTGCCAGCGAATTCCGTTACCGGAACCCGGTGCTGGCGCCGGATACCTTAGTGGTCACTATTTCCCAGTCGGGTGAAACCGCAGATACCCTGGCGGCATTGCAGGAAGCCAAAAAACAGGGTGCGAAGCATTCGCTCTCCATCTGCAATGTACCGGAAAGTTCGCTGGTCAGGGAATCCGACCTGGTGTTAATGACCCGCGCTGGCCCGGAAATCGGTGTCGCCTCAACGAAAGCCTTCACGACCCAACTGGCCACTCTTATGTTACTGGTGATTGCGGTGGGACGGCGGTTCCAGTTAGGTGAAGCCATGGAAAAAAAACTGACTTCGGAATTGTTCTCTTTGCCCGGCAAAATTGAACAAGTCTTGCGGCTCGACAGTGAAATTAAAGCCCTATCGGAACAATTTGCGGACAAGCAACACGCTTTATTTCTCGGTAGGGGTACGCATTATCCGATAGCGATGGAAGGTGCCTTAAAGCTCAAGGAAATCTCCTACATTCACGCGGAAGCCTATCCGGCAGGTGA
>Ga0209798_10002167_pt1 | contig 11594 bp, 11 predicted proteins | sample DOMMetBare3Fresh_FD_187475 | JGI IMG/M metagenome (GOLD analysis project Ga0209798, IMG submission 187475) | Wetland sediment microbial communities from St. Louis River estuary, USA, under dissolved organic matter induced mercury methylation -... | ecosystem: Environmental > Aquatic >...
GACGGAGATGCCGTCCGGGATCGCCTCGAACCGGTAGCCGTTGCGCAGGGTCTCCCCGGTCGTCATGATCGGGGTGAACGTGACGTCGGCCCGGTCGCCGGTCGTCAGCATCGACGCCTGCGTCGTCCGGAACCCGGTCCGGCCGCCGTCGTCCGCGTGCGCAGCCCCCGGGGTCCCGGCGACGCCCAGCGCCGTCACCCCGACGAGGACCGTCCACCGCGACCGCTGCCACGCCGGCTGCCGCCGGCCCGTTCCCTGCCCACCCGACCGACCCGTGCCGCCCATGCCGACCTCCACGTCGACCGGCCGCGACGGTCTGCCCGGTAGCGCATCGGCACCGTCCGCGGCGGTTGCGCCAAGCACGCTAACGGACATCCGGTCACCCGAACAGATCTTGACAAATGGGGCACGCCATGAGTGCCCGTCCGGTCAGGTGCCGGCGAGCGCCTCGGACACGACCTCCTTGGCCGCGGCCTGCACCTGCGCCAGGTGCTCGGGGCCCTGGAAGGACTCCGCGTAGATCTTGTAGACGTCCTCGGTGCCGGACGGTCGGGCCGCGAACCACGCCGACCCGGTGACGACCTTGAGGCCGCCCACCGCCGCGCCGTTGCCCGGCGCCTCAGTCAGCTTGGCGATGATCGGCTCGCCGGCGAGCTCGGTCGCCGTCACCCGGTCGGCGGACAGCTTGGCCAGCGCGGCCTTCTCCTCGCGGCTCGCCGGGGCGTCGATCCGGGCGTAGGCCGGGTCGCCGTGCTCCGCGGTGAGCGTGCGGTAGTGCTCGCTCGGCGTCTGCTGCGTCACCGCGAGGATCTCGGAGGCGAGCAGGGCCAGCAGGATCCCGTCCTTGTCCGTCGTCCACACCGAGCCGTCGGTGCGCAGGAACGACGCACCTGCGGACTCCTCGCCGCCGAAGCCGACCGAGCCGTCGAGCAGGCCCGGTACGAACCACTTGAAGCCGACCGGCACCTCGAGCAGGGTGCGTCCCAGCGCGGCGGCGACGCGGTCGATCATCGACGACGACACGAGCGTCTTGCCGATCGCCGTCCCCTCGCCCCAGCCCGGCCGGTGCGCGAAGAGGTACTGGATCGCGACGGCGAGGAAGTGGTTGGGGTTCATCAGCCCGGCATCCGGCGTGACGATGCCGTGCCGGTCGGCGTCGGCGTCGTTGCCGGTGGAGATCGCAAAGGCGTCGCGGTTCGCGATGAGCGAGGCCATCGCGGACGGCGAGGAGCAGTCCATCCGGATCTTGCCGTCCCAGTCGAGCGTCATGAACCGCCACGTCGCGTCGACGAGCGGGTTGACGACGGTGAGGTCGAGCCCGTGCCGCTGCGCGATCTCGCCCCAGTAGTCGACCGCCGCGCCACCGAGCGGGTCCGCGCCGATGCGCACCTTGGCCTCGCGGACCGCCGCCATGTCGAGCACCGACGGCAGGTCGTCGACGTAGGTGCCGAGGAAGTCGTAGCGGGACGTCGTCTCCGCGCCGAGCGCGCGCGCGAGCGGCACCCGCTGGACGTCGGCGAGCCGGGCCGCGATGAGCTCGTTCGCCCGGTTCTCGACCCACGTCGTCGCGTCGGTGTCGGCCGGCCCGCCGTGCGGCGGGTTGTACTTGAACCCACCGTCGGACGGCGGGTTGTGCGACGGCGTGACGACGATGCCGTCCGCCCGTCCCGGGTCACCCGCGGCCTTGCCCTTGTTGTGCCGCAGGATCGCGTGCGACACCGCGGGCGTCGGGGTGTACCGGTCGCGGTCGTCGACGAGCGTCGTCACGTCGTTGGCCGCGAGCACCTCGAGCGCGCTCGCCCACGCCGGCTCGGACAGCGCGTGGGTGTCCCGGCCGACGAAGAGCGGCCCGCTGATCCCTTGCGCGGCGCGGTAGTCGCAGATGGCCTGCGTCGTGGCGACGATGTGCGCTTCGGTGAAGGCGCCCCGCAGGCTCGACCCGCGGTGGCCGGACGTGCCGAACGCGACCCGCTGCGTCGGGTCCTCGAGGTCCGGCCAGGTCGTGTAGTACGCGGTGACGAGGTGCGCGACGTCGACGAGGTCGCTCGGCTGGGCCGGCTGACCGGCACGGTCGTGGCTCATCAGCTCTCCTCGGGGGCGGCGCGGGGCTGTCCGCAGGCGACAGGCTGCCCCGCGAGGCTAGTGCCCGGACCGGGCCGGCGCACCGCTGGAGCATCGCGGCCGGCGCCGTGCGTCCCGTGCCGGTGACGGCCGGCCGGCCGGGGCTGGCAGCATGCACCGTGTGCGACGAACGGTGCGAGCCACCCGCTACGTCACCGTCCTGCGCGAGGGCGGGTCCCTGCCCGGCATCGTCGAGGCGGACGACGACGGCATGTACGTCGTGAAGTTCCGCGGCGCGGGGCAGGGGACCGCGGCACTCGTCGCCGAGGTCGTCGTCGGCGAGCTCGGCCGGCGGCTCGGCGTCCGGGTGCCGGAGCTCGTGGCCGTCGACCTCGACCCCGAGATCGGCCGGCGCGAGCCCGACGAGGAGGTCCAGGACCTGCTCGGGGCGAGCGCCGGGCTCAACCTCGGCATGGACTTCCTGCCCGGGTCGACGGGCTACGACGGCGTCGGCTGGCGGCCGCCCGTCGAGGAGGCGCTCGCCGTCCACTGGCTCGACGCGTTCGGCGCCAACGTCGACCGGACGTGGCGCAACCCCAACCTCCTCGTCTGGCACGGCACCCTGTGGGCGATCGACCACGGCGCCGCGCTCGTCTTCCAGCACGCGTGGCCGCCCGTCGAGCGCTGGGCGGCTCGCCGCTACGACCTGTCCGAGCACGTGCTCGGACCGGTCGTCGCCGACGCCCGCCCGGACGCCGTCCGGGCGGCCGACGTACGGCTCGCCGCCGCGGCCTCCGCCGCGCTCGCCGACGTGCTGGCGCTGGTCCCCGGCGACTGGCTGCTCGCGATGAACGCCGCGGTGGGCGACGACCGGACGGCGGACGACTGGCGGGGCCGGTACCTCGAGTACCTCCTCGCCCGGCTCGGCGACCGGCGCTCGTGGTGGCCGCCGCTCGCCGAGGTGGCCGCGTGAGCGCCGACGGTCCCCTCCGGCGCGTCCCCTTCGAGTACGCCGTGCTGCGCGCGGTGCCCCGGGTCGACCGCGGCGAGTGCGTCAACATCGGCGTCGTCCTCTACTGCCAGGCCTACGACTTCCTCGGGTGCGCGCTCCACGTGGACGCCGACCGGCTCCGGGCGCTCGACGCGTCGGTCGACGTCGCGGCGGTCGAGGGTGTGCTCGCCGGCGTCCGGGCGGTGTGCGCCGCGGACGTCACCGCGGGTGGGGCCGCCACCGGCCCGCCCCGCGTCCGCTTCGGCTGGCTCACCGCCCCGCGGAGCACCGTCGTCCAGCCGGGTCCGGTGCACCCGGGGCTGACCGCCGACCCCGCCGCCGAGCTCGAGCGACTGGCTGCCCGCCTCGTCCGCTGACCCGTGCCGGCTGCCGTCGACCCACGGCCGTGCGTCGTCCGTTGACGCACCGCCTAGCGTGGAGGCCATGGCTCTCGTCGAGGTGTCGCTCCAGCCCGGTCCGGACGACGCCCCGACGCAGGTTCGCGCCCAGGTCGGGGACGACCTCGTCGTCCGGCTGCCGGACCAGTCCGGCTCGACCGGCTACCAGTGGACCGTGGTCGACGTCCCCGACGTGCTGACCCCGGACGGGGACGGCCTGGTCCCGGCGGACGGCGAGCCGACGCCGGGCGCGGTCGGTGCGCACCTGTTCTCGTTCCGGGCCGTCGGGGCCGGCACCGGGACGCTGTCGCTCGCGCTCGCCCGGGCCTGGGAGGCCGAGCCCGCCCGCCGGGTCGCCGTCCTGGTCGTCGTCGAGTGAACGACCCGGTTCACGCAGAAGACTTCCGCGGCAGGCTGCCGCGGAAGTCTTCCGCCTGAAGCCGGCCGCCGCCGGCGCTCGCCCCGAGCGCGGCTACCAGAGGTAGATCTCGTAGATCGTCCCGCCGTCCTCGCGGAAGCTGATCGGGTGCCCGGTCTGCCGGGCCTGCGCTGCGAGGGTCGTCAGCGCGGTGAACGCGCCGTCCGTGCCGTTGAAGACCTTCTTCCAGCCGACGCCGTCCACGAGGATCCACGCGTTGCGGGTCTCGTTGATCGACCACGTCGCAGAGACGGTCTTGTCGTACTGCCAGACGGCGGCCGTGACGCCCTCCGTGCCGATGCCGGTCCTCGCGGTGGCCGCGGTCTCGCGTTGCGGCGGCAGCAGGACCGGACCGGCGGTGTCGGTCGGCGTCGACGTGACGAGCCTGTGGTCGTCCGCCGGCCCGACGCGCGTCGGCGCGGTGAGTGTTGCGGTCGAGCCCGCGGTCGAGCCGGCGAGCGCGGCCGCGCGGGGCGGGGACAGCTCGGGCGCCGAGCCGTTTCGGGTCTTGCGTGTCGTGGGCATCGTCGTTCCCCTCACCAGGCGTACATCTGCTGGACGGATCCGTTGTCCTCGAACAGCCCCACCGGGCGTCCGAGGGACTTCGAGGCGGCGAGCTCGGCGAGCATGGCCGCGTTGGTCGCCACGTTGCCGCCGTCGAGCTTGAGCCAGCCGCGGGCCGAGCCGTAGGTCCAGACGTTGCCGTCGGCCTCGTTGCTCCACAGCCCCACGACCTGCTGGTCGGGCAGCCAGGCCCGCAGCGAGACGCCGGAGACGCCGACGTTCTGGTAGTCCTCGATGTGACACTGACCGTAGGCGATCTTGAAGTAGCCCCCGTCGCCCCATCCGCTGCCCCACGAGTTGCGGCCGATCCAGTAGCCGCCCGCGTCGTCGTAGCCGATGAGCGTCACGCAGTGCCCGCCCGCGAGGTCGCCGCTCACGTGGCTGTAGACGCCGCTGCGGTAGGAGAAGAAGTCCTGGTACACGTACAGGCACGCGGTGATCGCGCCGTACGTCGAGAGGTAGGACTTCATCTTGGCCGGGTCACCGGTGATCATCTCGAACGCCGTGGCCCTCGCGAGGCGGTTCGGCCAGTCCGGGTCGAGCGCGCTGCCGTCCTGGTCGCCCGCGCTGTACGGGTAGTAGTCCTCGAACGTCACGCCGCTGCTCTGCGCGAACGTGAACGCCCGCTCGGGCCACCAGCCGGAGCTGCACAGGGCGCCGTCGGAGCGGCCGTGGACGTAGAACAGGTGCGCCTCGGAGAGGTCCACGCCGGTCGTGAGCCGACGTGTGTAGCGGTACACGACCTCCATCGCGCCCGCGGTCCCGAACGCGACGCACGAGCCGCAGCCACCCTGGTCGCGGACACCCGCGGCGTCGTAGTCGACGCCGGACACGTTCCGGACGTCGAAGGACGCCGGGGCGCCGACCGACGACGCGGCGGCGTTGCGGGCGGCGAGGGTCCGTTCGGGCAGGTCGTCCTCGAGGTGGTCGAGGTCGACGCCGTCGGGCAGCGGGACGCCGAGGCGGACCTCGCGGTCCTCCTCGCCGAGAGCCGTCATCGAGGTGACACCCATCTGCCACGGGTGGTTGCGCCCGGACAGCGCGGTGCGCAGCCGCGACAGGTCGAGTGGAGCGTTTCTGGGCATGCCGGATTCCCTTCGGTGGTCTGGGTTCTCGTGCAACAGGTGCTCGCCGGGCAGGAGGGCACGCCCCGGGCGGCGGATACGTCCCGCGGTACGCCCCGACGATGGGAACGTCACCGAGAGGACGTCGTGCCCGGACGGTCGGGCCCGGTCCGGCTAGCGTCGTCCCGGTGAGGGATGCAGACGATCTCGTCCACCGCCTCGGCGAGCTGGTCCTGGCCGACCCGGGGGTCGTCGTCGACCCCGACTGGGCGTACGTCGTGCTCGCCGGCACGGTCGACGAGACCGCCTGCGCCATGTCCGGCTTCTGCTACCCCGCGTCGGGTGAGCCCGAGAGCGCGACGCCCGGCGACGACGAGGTGCTCGTGACGCTGGGCCGGCTGCGCGCGGCGATGGCCGAGCGGGACGGCCGGTCACCCTGGACGGCCTGCCTGGTCCGGATCACCCGGGCGGGCCTGCGCATCGCGGTCGAGTTCGAGCACGACGACCCCGACCGCTGGCGGGTCACCGGCCGGAACCGCGCCCGGCGCGCGGTCGAGCTCGACCCGCGCGGAACCCCGGGCGACGGCCTGCGGCGACATGACAAGCCGGGCCCGTCCGGATGACGAGTCGGTCGAACCCCTCGTCGTGCGTGGGAACGCGACCTAGCCTTCGAAGGGTGGCCGGCGATCGGGGGAACCTCAGGGCGCTGCGGCGCGGGCCGTCGAGCCCGCCGGTCCTGCGGCGTCCTCGGCCCGCCGGGTGGCGTCGGTTCGCGGTCCTCGCCGCCGTGCTCGTCGCCGTCCCCGTCGTCCTACTCGCGACGGCTGGCCCGGCGTCGGCGCACGCCCGGCTCGACCGGTCGGACCCGCCGGCCGGCGCCAGCCTGGCACGGCCGCCGTCGCAGGTCGTGCTGTCGTTCAGCGAGCCGATCCGCGAGCCGCTGACGGTCCTCGTCACCGACGCGGCCGGGGAGTCCGCAGCTGCAGGGGCGCCTCGCATCGACGGCCTGACGATCGTCCAGCCGCTGCGCGCGGACGCCGAGGAGGGCCGCTGGACCGTGGCCTTCCGCGTCATCGGGACCGATGCCCACCCGGTCGCGGGCATCTCCGCGTTCACGGTGGGCTCGAGGTCCGGCGGGGCGGGCGACGGCGGGTCGGGTCCGGCGCGCTCGCCGGTCGCGGCCGCGCTCGCGGCGCTCGGCCTGCTCGCCGGCGCGTGGACGGTCCGGGCCCGGCGTCGGACGGCGTGGGGCCTGGTCGCCGTCGCGGCCGCCGCCCTCGTCGGTGGGCTCGTGCTCGGCGGCGGGGCACCGCAGCCGGTCCCGGCCGGCCTGCCCGACGCCGGGAGCGTCGTCGGCTGGGGCCGGCCCCTGCTGCGCCTGACGGCCGAGGCGGGGCTGGTCGTCGCGTTCGGTCTGCTGCTCGGCGCCGCCGCGCTCGTGCGGCCGGCGAGCCGGCCCGGCGAAGCGGTCCCCGCCCGGGTGCCCGCGACGGACGTCGCGCTCGCCGGCGCGACAGCCGGCGCCGCCGCCCTTGCGGTCCTCGCGCAGCTCCAGGTGACGTCGTCCGACATCCGCGGGGTGGGGCTCGTCGACGGGATCGTCGGCGCCGACCCGGTCGCCTTCATGACGCAGGACCCGCAGGGCCGCGCGCTGGCGGCCCAGCTGCTCCTCGCGGGCAGCGTCGCCGTCCTCGGGCTCGGCGTCGCCGTCGGTCGCGCCGGTGTGCCGCGCCGCACGGCGGGCGGCCTGGCCGCCCTCGCGGCGGCGGCCCTCCTGCCGCCGCTCACCGTGGGGCACGTCGCCGTCGCCGGCGGCCCGGGCCTGTCGCAGACAGTGCTCGTCGTGCACGTCCTCGCCGCGGCCGGCTGGGTCGGGGGCCTCGTCGCGATCGCCCGGTCCGCGGCGGTCGTCGGCACGTCCGGGCTGCGGGTGGCGCTGCCGCCCTTCTCCCGGCTCGCCCTCGGGTGCGCCGCCGCGGTCGGCCTCACCGGCCTGGCGAACGCCGCGCTGCGCCTGGGCGGCGTGGGTCAGCTCCTCGACACCGGCTACGGCGTCCTCGTCGTCGGCAAGGTCGTCGCGTTCGGCGCCCTCGTCGGCTTCGGTGTGGTCCAGCGCCGACGGCTGGCCGTGCTGCTCGCGGCGTCGTCGACCTCGGCGGGCAGCGCGTTCGTCCGGCTCGCTCTCGCCGAGATCGCCGTCATGGCCGGCACGTTCGGTCTCGCGGCCGCGCTGACCCGGACGCCGTCGCCGGCCCGGACGTCGGTCCCGGTCGTCGACGGGGCGGACGTGCTCGGCTACCCGCCACCGCCCGAGGCGTCACCGCTGCGGCTGCTCACCGGCCACCTGTGGGACGGCCCCGGGCTGCTGCTCGTCGCGCTCGTCACGGCCGCCGTCGTCGTCCTCGTGCGACGGACCCGGCCCGGCCGCAGGGCCACCGGCTGGGCGCTCGCCGCAGTGGTCGTCCTCGCGTGGGCCGTCGTCGGCGGGCTCGCGGTCTACGCCCGGGTCGCGCTGCCGGCGCACGTCGCGGCGCACCTGCTGGTGGCCGTCGTCGTCCCGATCCTGTTGCTGCGCGCAGGGTTCGCGACTCTCGCGCCCCGGCTGCGCGCCGTCCCGGCAGTCCTCGCGGCGCCGCTCGTCGTCGTCGGGACCGTCGCGGTGTACCTGCCGTCGGCGTTCACGCCGACGATGACGGCGCCGGGCGGCTACTGGCTCGCGACGGCTCTCGGGCTGGTCTGCGGGGTGGTGGGGCTGGCCCGTGCGGTTCCCGTCGCCGGCTCGACGGGCGGCTCGACGGGCGTGGAGGCCGTGCCGCTGCTCGCCGTCCCGGAACGGCTCCTCGTCCTCGGCGCCGGCGTCGTGGCGTGCGCGGGGCTCACGTGGTGGCTGGTCGGCACCCGGACCCTGCTCGGCGAGGACTGGTTCACGTCGTTCTCCGTGCCCTACCTGCGCAGCTTCGGCGACGACCAGCGGCGTGCCGGGTTCGTCGCCTGGTTCGCCGGCGGGCTGCCGCTGCTCGCGGTGCTCGCCGCTCTCGTCGTGCGCGGCGGCGGCCCGTCGGACGCCGCCCCCGCGGACGCCGCGCTGCCCGCCGACGGCGCGGAGCAGCTCGACAGCACCGTGTGACGCGACGATCACCTCGCGTCGCTTCATGACAGATCGGGTCCTCCGAACGGTCGAGTCGACCCCCCCAATGCAAGGGGTTTGCTGTCATGAACGTCGCGGTGCCCGTGCGCCGCCCGGACCCTGGAGGAGCAGGGGCGAAAAGGCATCGGGCGCCGTGGTCACCACGGCGTCCCGTCGGCCGCCGGACGGGCATCCGGGGACGACGAAGCACGTGCTGGTCAGGGCCTCCTGTTCCGCTCGTCGAGGAGGCACCATGGCCGTCAGCCGTCGCTCCGCGCTCCAGTTCGGCGGGCTCTCCGTGCTGGGAGCCGCCGCGGTCGGGGTGCCCGTCGGCAATGCCGTCCGCGCCAAGGCCGCCGGCACGCTGGCGAAGGGCGACATGCCGCCACGGTTCGTTCGCGCCCTCCCCGTGCCGACCCCGATGGCCCCGAGCGCGTACGTCGCGCGCGACATCGGCAGCGGCACCGTCCAGGTCCCGCGGTTCGAGGTCGTCGAGCGGGCCTCGACGGCGACGATCGCACCGAGGTTCACGACGAACCTGTGGACGTACAACGGGACGTTCCCAGGCCCGCTCATCAGCGTCGACCAGGGGACGCCGTCGATCCTGCGGGTGCGCAACAAGCTGCCCGCGCAGCACCCGCTGTTCGGCTACGACTTCAGCACCTCGACGCACCTGCACGGCTCGGCGTCGCTGCCGCAGTACGACGGCTACGCCAGTGACCTCACCCCGCCCGGGTTCTACAAGGACTACGAGTACCCGAACTTCCAGAACGCGCGGACGATCTGGTACCACGACCACCGGATCCACTACACGGCGAACAGCGTCTACACCGGTCTGGCCGCGGGCTACGTGATCCACGACGAGTTCGAGAAGTCCGTGCTGCCGCAGGGCAGGTACGACATCCCGCTCGTGGTGAGCGACTGCATCCTGGACGCCCAGGGCCAGCTGATGCACCTTGACAACAGCCACTCGGGGCTCTGGGGCGACATCGTCCTGGTCAACGGCGTGCCGTGGCCGTACCTGGTCGTCGAGCCGCGGGTGTACCGGTTCCGGATCCTCGCGGCGTCCATCGGCCGCTCCTGGCGCTGGTCGCTGAGCAACGGGGCGTCGATGCACGTCGTGGGGACCGACGGTGGCCTGGTGCCGGTGACCCAGGCCGTCAAGAGCTTCCGGCACGGCATGGCCGAGCGCTACGAGGTGCTCATCGACTTCACCGGGCTCGCCGGCCAGACGATCGAGCTGCGCAACCTGAGCAACAAGAACAACGTCGACTACGACTTCACGGGCCGGGTCATGCAGTTCCGGGTCGGCAGCACCGTGACGAGCACGGAGAACAACACGATCCCGACGACGCTGTTCGACACCAACGAGGTCATGACGCTCAGGCGCTCGGACGCGACGAAGAAGCGCTACTTCCGGCTCCACAAGGAGCTCGAGGTCTGGAAGATCAACGGTGAGACGTGGGACGAGGTCGAGGCCAGCAACTTCCGCCACGTCCAGGCCGACCCGGACCTCGGCGACGTCGAGGTCTGGACGATCGAGAACAAGGGCGGCGGCTGGTTCCACCCGACGCACATCCACCTCGTGGACTTCCAGGTCCTGTCCCGCAACGGGAGGCCGCCGCACCCGTGGGAGCGGGGCCCGAAGGACGTCGTCTACGTCGGCGAGGGCGAGAAGGTGGAGCTGCTCATGAGGTTCGGCCCGCACCGCGGGCGGTACATGATGCACTGCCACAACCTGTCCCACGAGGACAACGACATGATGACCCAGTTCTCCGTGGGCCTGGACCGGAACTGGACCTACGACGAGAACGACCCGATCAACGCCGACCCGTGCAAGTGGGACGACCTCCCGCTCTGACCGGCAGGGCAGGCACCGACGATCTGCCACCCTGAGCGGGTGGAGCCGCAGCCGTCCGCGCCGGTGCCGGGCGACCCCCCCGGACCGCCGCGTCGGCGTGCCCGGGCGCCGCTGTCCTGGCCGGTCCGGGTCGGCGCCGTCCTGGTCGCCGCGCTCCTCGTGCGCGCGTTCGTCGTGCACCCCGACGTCGTCGAGTCGACGAGCATGGAGCCGACACTGCACGGCGGGGACGTCGTCCTCGTCGCGCCGGCCGGGCTGGCCGACCGGGTCACCGACCTCGACCGCGGCGACCTCGTCGTGGCCCGCGAGCCGGGCAGCGGGGACGTTGTCGTCAAGCGCGTCGTCGGGCTCCCGGGCGACGTCGTCGAGATCCAGGACGCCGTGACGACGGTCAACGGCCGGGTCGTCGACGAGCCGTACGTCGACCGGAGCCGGATCGACGGCCTCTACTACGGGCCCGTCACCGTCCCGGCCGACACGCTGCTCGTCTTCGGTGACAACCGATCGCGATCTATCGACTCCCGGGACTGGGGGCCCCTGCCGCTCGACGACGTGACGGGCCGGGTCGTCGTCCGGATCTGGCCGCCGCGCTGATCGCCGAGCGGGCGCTCGGCCGGTCGCGACGTCACTGTCGGTCCACCAGGGACGCGACGACCTCGTCCGGGCCCGGCATCCGGTCGATCTCGGTGCGGACGGTGTGCGCGGCGGCGCGGACCCACTGCCACGCGTCCGCGGGCAGCGGACCGAGTCCGTGGACGACGTGGCGGGCGCCGGTCAGCCGGGCCGCGACCGCGCCGGCCAGCTCCGTCACCGGGTGCACGACGACGTCCGGGCGCCACTGCCGCGCCATCGGCACGAGGTGCGTGCCCTGAGCGCGGCGCCGGTGCCGAACATCGTTCCGAAGATCGTCGGCACGAGCTCCGCCTCGGGCAGCGCCCCGAGGTCGGGCGCGACGGCCCGGAAGGCCGCCTCGGCCTCGGCCCGGCTCGGCGCGACGTCCCACACGTCGAACCCGCGCCGCCGCGCTTGCGTGACCCCCTCCCGCCCCGACGCGACGACGACCTCGTGCCCCGCCTCCCGGGCCGCCTCGACGAACGGGAGCATCGGGAG
>Ga0209798_10002169_pt1 | contig 11587 bp, 13 predicted proteins | sample DOMMetBare3Fresh_FD_187475 | JGI IMG/M metagenome (GOLD analysis project Ga0209798, IMG submission 187475) | Wetland sediment microbial communities from St. Louis River estuary, USA, under dissolved organic matter induced mercury methylation -... | ecosystem: Environmental > Aquatic >...
AAAAATGAAAAACTAAAATTCTGACATGAATTGTTTTAAAAAATTGGGGTTGCCTCCCGGTAATGCAATTTGCTATTCCGGTTTCAGAGAGGGACAACAACCCGGAGGTATATATCCCTCCTATGAAGAAGTAAAAGAGGATTTACTGATTCTTCAAAAAAACTGGAAATACCTGCGGTTGTATGATTGTGATAAACACGGAGAAACTGTTTTGAAAGTCATCCGGAAGGAAAAAATGAATTTCAAAGTCATGTTGGGTGCTTACATAGAAGCTGAAATGAACAATTTCGGTTGTCCCTGGGGAGGAGGTGTTTTTTCAGAGGAGCAATTAAAGTTGAATGAAAAAAATAATTTAAAAAAAATTCAAAAACTTATTCAGTTAGGGAATGATTACCCGGAAATTATTTTTTCACTTTCCGTAGGCAACGAAGCATGTGTAGATTGGACTGATCACTATGTTCCTGTAAGCCATGTAGTAGATTATGTGAACCTGGTTAAAAAATCAGCCAGGCAACCAGTTACTTTTTGTGAAAATTATTTACCCTGGTTAAATAAATTAGAACCTTTAGCCAAGGTTGTTGATTTTATTTCCATTCATACCTATCCGGTGTGGGAATACAAACATATTCATGAATCACTTGAATACACAAAAGACAATTATTATGCAGTAGCACAAAAATATCCTGATACACCTGTTGTAATTACTGAAGCAGGCTGGTCAACAAATTCCAACGGAAGAGGCATTAATCCTGAAGCAGTGAATGAAATGAATCAAAAAATATATTATAATGACCTTATGGAGTGGACGGGTGCTGAAAATATTCCAACTTTTGTTTTCGAAGCATTTGATGAAGAATGGAAAGGCTCACACCACCCTTTAGAACCGGAAAAACATTGGGGGTTGTTTCATACAGACAGAACACCTAAAATGGCGGCAAAAGATTTGCTTTAATTTTCCGAAACGGAAAATGTTATTGCTGTTTACAGTAAGAAATCTGAACGGAAGATTTCTTAACTCACGTAATTTGCCCGTCACCTTTATATCATTTTAAATAAATCCGAATCAATTGATAAATTTACCAGATTTTATTGGAAGCAATAAAAAAGTAATGCCCATTGGCCTGGCTAATGTCACGCATGAATATATTGTGTATTTACAAAAGCACGACCAGTTAAAGAAACATGACATTCGGGTATCTTTAAATTTTATCTGCAAATTTCCTCAACGGCATTTTCTGTATTGTTTTTTTATTCTCTCTAATCCTCTTCCGAATATTCAGTGTTTAAGATGTAAGTATGAATAGTTCAAAATTGGGTAATCTGCAATAAAGTGGATTTCACTGCTAATACTGCAATTGTCAAGCCGCGGTTAATAAATACATATTTGCATGCTTTGACATCACTTATCAAAATATTTATTCTTTCGCTTTCAAGTATTGGTTTTTATCATTTTGTAGTGGATGCTCATACAATGCTGAATAACGGTTAATGTATTGCCGATGGTGGGGAACCTGCCTGCTGGCAGGCAGGTTTTATATTCGTCTGCTCTGACGAAGCCTGACACTCGTCAGATTCGTCAGAACCGGAATCGCTGCCTGGCATTTTTATAAAGTTAAATAGTTAGTACTAAAGCTCTGCGACATTTGTCCCGACCGCAGCGTCGGAATTCGTCAAGCCCCTAACTTCATTACAACAGAATAATGACCCGTCCTGCTTGCGCAAATGCAAGGTTGGCTGCTGTTTCTTCTTAAATTTCTACAATTATACCGTTTTGAAAGATTTGGCATAATTCTGCATATATAAGCTAAAAACGTAAAAATATGAGCACAATCAAACATGATGATATCCCCCAGATTGCAAAAATTGTGGAAAGAAATGTTAATGCACTTTTGCATAGGAAAAAAGAAGATAATAGGAAAAGAAGTTTTAAGGAAAAAGCTATAGACTCAATTACATCTTTTGCGGGGAGTATGTTGTCAGTTTATCTTCATTTCACTTTTTTTGCAACATGGATATTATGGAATCTTGGTTTGTTAAATTTAAAACCCTTCGATTCCAATTTTATAATACTTGCAACCTTTGCTGGGGTAGAAGCTATTTTTCTTTCAACATTTATATTGATTGGACAGAAACGCATGAATGTTCAAACTGATAAGTGGGCTGAATTAGATTTGCAAATTAGTCTGCTAACAGAACATGAAGTAACCAGAATTATGAGCCTAGTAACGGCCATTGCAAAAAAGATGGAAATTCAAGAAGCTCATGATGAAGAGATAATAGAATTGTCAAAAGATATTCATCCTGAAAAAGTTTTGGACACTATGGAGAACGCTGCTGAATCAACCAGCAGCCAGCGTTCAGGGCTTGCCGAAGTGGAGATCATAGATAATCTTCCGCCCGGCTAACTGAAACTAACTTTTTAAATAAAAGTTGATGATATGCACACAGCTAAATTAATAATGTCAAGCTGGATATGAAGCCAAATTGAATAATGACCCGTCCTGAAAAAAGTTGACTGGTTTTAGTTAATAATCCTGTTATTTGTTTACTAAGATAATTCATCCTGAAATAAGTTGAGCAGGAAAGTTTGTTTGCAAATTGCATATGATATGATAATAAATTCATTTTTTGATTTTGAATCTCAAGTTAATTTAACGTAGATTCTTTTATTGGAATAGTCTATAAAACAATTATATTTTTTGAAAAAAGAAAATCCCAGAATTCCCTTGAAGTCATCTCGTACTCCCTTAGCTTTTAAAGCTTCTCTTACCGTGCTCAAATTCATGGCGTAAAATTTATCAAATGAAAATCTTATTTTATTATAAAATAAATCTACAATACCAATATTGTAAATATCATGAATAAGCCCTCCGGCGCCGCCTCCCTTTTGACCTGTAAGTACTAAAGGAAAAGATAGTTTTTTGGCAAATTCAAAATCTAAAATATTGCTTGCTGCTCCTGTATCAAGTAAAAAAATGGCTATTTCATTTTTAATAACTAATGGGATAGTAGGATGTCCAGCACCATTGAAAGAAAATGAAATTTTAAAATAGTTTTCTCTTTTAAAAGCTTCTTCCAAAATGGTCATAGTTATAAGAATTTACATTAGCTATATCGATATTAATTTCATTAAAAAACAACTTTAATAAATTAAGCATCACAAATATTTTGTATCCGTATTTCTTCTGTCATATTCAATGATGATGCATATTTTCATTAATAGCAAAAAGTATAAATACTGCCACTATACAAAGACTTATAATAAGCACGATAATATTCAATAACCGGTATTTAATGGTAATCAACAATTCTTTCCGTTGCTTATTCCTGTAAAAATGGGTAATGGCAAGTGTATTAAAGATGATACCCAGCAGGGGCAAGCCCACAAGTAATAATGGAGATATCCATTTTAAGAACGGTGTTTTATCGAGATTTGACATTGCATCTTCAAATGCAGAAAAAACCTGTAAATTAATACCAAGAAAATACTTTATAAATACACCCAAAAGGAAGAGGCAGGGTACAACTATAAAAGCGATGCCGATACGGGAAGACTTCCGGGCATTCAGCAAATTAACTTTTACTATTTGCTGATGACTGATATCATTAACCTGTGGAGTATCCAACTTCTCCATCTGTTCTTCAAAATTTTTATTTTCCATATAATATGTTTAATACTATAATGCAGATCTCCTTATCAGGTTGCATGGGTAATCAATATTCTTAGCTTTTCTGTACCTCTTGATAATAACGATTTAACCGTCCCTTCCTTTTTATTCAATATTTCTGCAATTTCAAGTATCGATTTTTTTTCAAAGTAACGGAGAGAAAGAACTTCCTGGTATTTAATATCCAATTGCGTCAGGCCTTTTTGAACCCGTTTATATTCATTACGCATGGCCAGTTCTTTTTCAAGTAATTGTTTTTCATTTAAATATCCCGCACTATCCATAATATCAAACCCGTCATGAGATAAAAGCTGGTCAAGAGAAGATGTGTTGTACTTGTTCTTCCGGAAATAGTAATTGATTTCATTGGTTGCAATCCGGTACAGCCAGGATGAAAAAGAAATATTTTTCCAGGTAAAAGACTGGATATTGAGAAAGGCTTTTAAAAAACATTCCGCTGCAATATCTCTTGAAATATCATAATCAGCAACCCGTCTAAAAATGTAATTAAAAATCGGTTTGTACCAGGCATCGAAAAGTACTCCGAACTTCTTCGGGTCTTTTTTTATCTGTTGTAATAACAGCTTTTCGTCTTCAAGATTCATTTAGTATATAATGCAGATTTTGAATAAAGTTGCAGTCAGTCGGCTAAAAGATTTAAGTTATTAAAATTATCAGTTGCAGTTTTTTCGAAAACTCAATTTCAGGAAAGCAGTATCTATTCTCATGAGCCAGCTTGTAATAAGTAAATAATAAAGTTATTGTCACTTTTTTTATACGGTTTAAAATTAAATTTTTTTAAAAGCCTGAATGAATGCTGATTTTCAGCATGCGTGACGGCTTCAATTGATGTTAGTTGTAATTGATGAAGTGCATAATCAATTACCTTTGATACAGCTTCCTGCATGATTCCTTTCCCCTGAAATTCAGCTAATAGTTCATATCCAATTTCTGCCTTACTTTCATCTGCTGAAAAATCAAATAAACAAATCGTTCCGATTAATTGCTTTTGTCCATCCAGGGTTATTCCCCAATAAATCGAATCATTATTTTGGATACTGTTATTGATGTTTTTGATAAACATCCTTGCATCTTCGATGGATTTAGCCGGATTTCTATCCAGGTATTTGTTAATTGTTGCATCAGAACGGAGTAAGAATATTTCATTATCATCAGCTGGACTAAGTTGGCGAAGAATCAGTCTTTGTGTTTTTAGTACTGGAAAAGGAGTAAATATTCTTATCGACATAATTCATTTTAATTTATAATACGGTGCTTTTATTAGTATTAATCAAACAGTTTACAGGACAGTATTATCAATTTAGGATTCACCTTTCATTTTTAATTTATCGCTGACTTCTTTTACAATAAAGGGAATTACAAAAAATACCCCTGTCCGCTTCAGAATGGAAACAATAAATTATAATATGTGCTCCTGTAATTATGAAACAATAATTGTGAATTAACCAGGCAGGCTATCTCCCGGAAAACTCATGATTGTATGAACCTCATATGAAAATATTCCTTCCATTATTGCCGGGTCACCATCCATAATCTCCTTTGCCTGTTCCAAGCTGGTATTAAATATAGCAATGCCTTTTATTTCGCATTCATCTTTAACCGGACAAATGATGGGCATTAAACCCTCTGCACGAAGTGACAGATTTCTTCTGCCATGTTCCCATATTATTTGTTGAACATGGGGGTTATACGGGTGGGTGCCGGTTTTTAAAAAAACAATTACGTAGCTCTTTGTTGTAGCGAGCAATTGTCTCATAAAATCATCTGTAATGGAAGATGTATTTATTTCCATAGATTTTTTATTTTTTTATTTCTACATGCTTTCTGTTTCCAGTCTCATAAGCAAGTTTCATATATTTTATTAGTTCTTTATTGACGTCAGGTTTACGATGAAGTTTTAAATGGTGAATAAAAAACCGGTCAGCTAAATTATCAATTTTATAAAAACATAAACTTTCTGGATACGGTTGAGTTAAAACCAAATGAACATCTATATAGTCTTTCCCGATTTTATTTATTGAACAAAAACGCATCTTGGTTAAAAGGGCAATCCTTGTTTTTACCGGGTGTATATCAAAGTCGCCTATTTTTTTGTATTGGGCAATCAAATGATTGAATAAGTCTGTTGCTATTACTGATTTTCCTTTTAAAAAATCTTCCACAGTGAAATTTCCGCAAGAATGGGATTGATTTTTATTGTAGAATTTATGTTTGCAGACCGGGCAGATCCACATGAGCTCTTTTTTATCCGGCTTATGTTGCTTATAATTTTTTAGGGCATATTGAAATAATTTTGAAAGGGCTTTGGAAGGAATTGCATTATCCGGTTTTATTTCAACATACCGTGAAATTTTTCCTGTTCCTTCCAGTAGTTTATCGGGGTCGGGTAATTCTATTCCCCTGTTGAAACCCAGCTTTACTTCTTTTTTAGAAGGGATGATTACACAGATCAGGTCTGCATATTTTTGCCCATAGGTATAAGCAATCATTTTTGCCGATGTATCTATTTGCTCAATAATATCGGGGAGAGATTTAATTATCATCTTACGAAGATTCAGGATTTGATTGATGACCTGTTCATCATAATTTGCTAAGAAAAGGCTGATATCTTTTGTAGTCGTCATTATTTAATGATAATGTATATGTCGATTTAATTTTTTTCTAAAACCCAGAGGTCATTGTCATATCTGAAATCAGGATGATTGGGAGTGCCGCCATATTTTCCTCCCGTCATATAAATCTTGCTTTTATGAACGGTGGCAGCTATGCCTCCACGGGGAAGCCAGGGTGCATTTTGAGTTTGCCAGGTTTTCCCGTCTTCACTGAATAACACCTGGCTAGAAAACTGTCCGTTCCTGTTACAACCGAGCAGCCATATCTTATTGTCAAATACTTGTGCAGAGTAACCAAATATTTGTTCGCCTTTTATAATTTCATCTGTCACCTTTTGCCAATTCAAGCCATCTGTTGAATTCCAAACATCGTTGTCAAGCAAATAAAGTTTGTCTTTTAAAAACACAATCTGGCTTCCGCTTCGTTTACCGAACGGCAGGTTTTCTTTTTGTTTTGTCCAATTTATGCCGTTCGGTGAATTCCATATATCTGAATATTTCGTGTCTTTATCTTCACCACCAATTATCCAAATCTTATTGTCAAATACAAAAGGATGATAAAAAAAACGTTTGGGTAAGTTGCTCTTTGTTGATATAGTCGCCCAATTCCTGAAGTCAGATGTTTTATAAATTTCCGGTTTGAAGGTAAATTGCTCAATATTTCCTTCAAAGTGTCCAAGTCCCAAAATTGTTTCATTAAATTGAATATAGTCAAGAAAAGCAAGATTATTAATTGAGTTAGGAAGTGTTGACTTTGTCCAATTGATGCCATTTGTTGAAAACCAATTTCCATCATGATGAAATGTCCAGAGAGTATCTCGGCAACTGAACATTTGGAAATTGTAACTTTTTTTCCAGACTGCACTATCCAATAGTTTTGTCCAGGTATAGGAACTGTCGTTTGCAATGATGGGGTTGTAAACTTTAGTTGGTTTTTTTTGAGTATCCTGATTTAAACAAGAAGCCAGCACAATTAGAAATATGAAAGGCAACAGTTTCATATAAACTTTACTTAAAGTTGTTTAATTAGGCTTACTCAAGTTTGTTTTACTTCATCAGCACCTTCTGCCACCCGTATATAATATCCGTTAATATCAATAAATGAAAACTCCCTCAATCCGTAAGGATGTGCCCTTAAGTCATCCGCTATTTTTATTTTTCTTTCTTTAAATTCTAAATATATTTTATCAATGTCACTGACAAACCACATCAACGGTAAACAATATTTTTGATTATTGATTTGTTTTACATGTTCCGGGTTCTCGCAAAATAAAAGTTGCATGTCATCCCTTCTGATACCACCATCTATTTTACCAAAAGTCCATTCGTTGGTAAAACCAAGTGTGTCCCGGTAATAGTCAAGTGTCTGGCGCAGGTTTATTACAGGAAGATGTGTGATGCACCGGTTAAAATATATTGTATGCATATTGTATGTTACAATTTATGAAGTCAGAAATGCATACCACTAACATTAAAGCTTTGGCGCTTGTAGTAAATTTAATATTTGTCCGCCCAAAACCGCAGCCTGGTTATTTGATAAAGATAAATATTAATAACTAATCCTGAAAGCTATCGGTAGGACTTTGTTCATCAAACCTTGAACCGCAGTTCAGCAGAACCTGCCGGCAGGTTCATTGCTCCCTCATATTGCATAATCGCATGTTATGGGCATACTCAACTGTTCTTCCGAAGTCTTGTTTTTTCGATAATTCGTTGCTCTATTTGAAATGAAATATTATGGGAAAAATAAAAGTTACAATAATTGTCCATAAGATGTAAATAGGAAGAAACATTGATATAGAATTTTCAACTTCACTAATGTCTGCTTTTTTTAAAAGGTTTTTAAATAGCCGGAAAGTTATAATAAACAGATTTGTCAGCATAAGTATATTCCCTCCTAAAACCGCAAGCCTGTTTGGAGTAATTCCCCACTCTGAAATTCTAAAAAGAATTGCAGACAGGGCAATTCCGTTTACAATAACTGTTACTATTGATAAAGCAAATAGTATGAAGCTGCCTGTTCGGTTTTCGTTTTTCTTAAACGCTTCTGCAACCGAAAATAAAATAATTGCCATTACTCCGATTAAGAGAAAATTAAATACCATTAAAAAATCTCTGTCATTGTATGGGTCTTTTCCTGAAAACAAAATTGCCACCAAATAAACAACCAGCATAATTAAAACTAACGGGCTGAATATTTTTGCAATTACAGGCGAAACCTTATTAACCAATTGAGGATTTGTTTGTGTTATATAAGTTGCAACTATTGGCAATGCAGCAAGCCCGAATATACCTATATAGTCAAAATAAAATTTCTCAATATTAAAACCAATGACAGAAAACAGCCCGATAGTAATTGCAGTGAGAATGGCTCCTGCAATCCCGAGGAGAGTAGTCATTATTACTAAGTCGCCATTGAATCTGAGGAATTCAAGTCTTTTAGGATAACTTCTTATGTTATCGCCAGCATACGAAAATCCTAAAATCCCCCACAAAAAAAACGGTAAGTGTATGGAAGATAAAATCAAAGTGTTGCTTTTATTATCTGCAGGTAACATGTTGATAAAGATTAGAGCAATAAAAAATGCAACTCCTGCAAATGCAATTTTCCTTATTGAAAGACTTTTTCGCCATATAAAGTAAGTTGTCAATACCGGGAAAATAATAAACCCTATATTCCTCTGATAAAATAATTCCTTGTTGATATTAAGCAATACAGGAAGCTTTGCAATAACACCCGCTAATAAAGAAGCAATTATTACAATCGTTAATTCTTTATTGCTTCCCCAGGATATTTCTGGACTTTCGTAATTCAGTCTTTCATTCCAAAAGTCTGCAAGTTTATTATCTTTAAGTTCGGGGTAAAGTAAATTGAACACGGTTTTAAAAACCGTCTTATTGTCTCGATACAGTTTTTCAAGCTCCTTGGGATTGTCAATGTTAGTTAATATGTCAAGTCTGTTCATTTTTGCAGTCATTTAAAGTTGCTGTGTCGCTCAAGAGTTGCTGATTCCGTTCACGGCTTGGCAATGTGGCGATATTTGAAAAACGTTCAGCCCTGAACCACATCCGAATAGAATTACTAATGATGAAGATAACAACTAAAAACCGAACCTGCCGGCTGGTTTACTTACCGGAGTAAAGCAGGCAGGTTAAAAATATATTGTTGAAATTAAGAACTAAAGTTGAAAACTCTTTGTCCAGCCCGAACCGTAGCTGGCATTTGCAGTAGTAATGAACAACAGCTTATATCAGACAAACTATTGTTCGGCAAGACAGTAAAAAAATTTAAAAATTATTTTGTTATTTACACAGTTCATGATTATGGCAGCCCTTTTAATAAAGCCTAAAATTTCCACCATTTTTTGGGGGTCTTTTTTTTAGAAGTCAAAGTATTAAGCTTAAATACTATTGGAATCATTGTAAAGAAAGAATAAACAGAATCTTCAAGTCCGTTTTCAAATTGCTTAGTTGTCTTAGCAAAAGGAAAAACTTTATTTTGTTCATCAAAAGCAACACATTCTGTCTGAGTACTGTCATCAACTTGCCATTGACCACCATAGTTTTTAATTACAGTTTGACCGATAAACGAACCTAAAGAATTTATTAAGCCTTTCTTATCTTCAATGGTCAAATTAGTTTTTTGTCGTTCAATAAATTCTTCAATAAATTTTATTGATTTTGCATCATATTCCAGGTTAAGTTCAGCCCGGACAGCTTCTGCTAAATGTTCAAACTTTTCCATATTCTTTCTAACTGTAGAGTGTCCAACAAGGTTGCCGCCAACGGCAGGGTTTTGCGAAGTACGTGTATTCTCTGTTCCGTCTGCCCGCAATCGCTGCTGACCTGCCTGCCTTCGGTAGGTAAACGGACAGGTTGAAATTAAGAACTAAAGTTGAAAGTAGTTTTTCCATAGCAATCCAGCCCTAACCACATCCCGGATTTGCAATTGGCTTATGTTTGTTAGCAAGCCACACTTGCACACAACCTGATAGCGGCCGTGGTTATCCTTTCTCCTAAAAGGACTCCAACAAAATTACCAATAGTGGTGATTTGACTGGTAGTTCATTATTAGCACTTCGTTGTTTTAGTTTTTCAAAAGGAATGAATTACTTACCAGATTTTATTTTTTTCTCGACTCAATAATAGGAAGAATAATTCCTAAAAGTATTGCAAACCGAAATGAAGTTTCCCAGTCAATCGTTGCAACTCTATGAAAAACAAAATTCCATAAAAAGGTTACTACTATAGTTACCAAAAAGGAAATTGCAAAGACCGTAATAAATCCAACGACAATTTTTTTAGTACTCATTTTATTACCATCTTTTTCTAATTAGTAAATATTTCTTTAAATTATACAGTTCCATATTTTATAATTAAACTCCTGATTTTCTAAAGATAGAACTTAACCAATAAATCCCGGTGTTTATTCAATGCCGCGGGAGACAAAAAATTTGCTACTAACTGAAAGGGTTTGAATACAGGTTGCGGATAAACTACAGTCGTTTTTTCTTTTGGATAGATTTTGAAGTGTCGTTTTTTGTAATGGCCGCTAAAGAAAAAGACTTTGCATTATTGGGGAATTAGAATTCCATCTGTCCGAAACCGCTGCTGACTGAAAATATTTGTTGAAGTTAAGAACTAAAAGAACAGCGTTCCTTGTCCGCCAGAACCATAAAAAGTTGAATTTTATATTTGGTTTTTTACACAGTTCATGTTGGCGATTCGTTGTTAATGTCTGTCCACTGTGTAATTCAGTTCAGTTACCCCGCTGGTAAATTGTCGTGTAGTCAATAGTTTTAGTTTTATTTTTTCTTTGATGTCTTCAAATAATGGAATGCCGCGTCCAAGAATAATTGGATTAACAAATAGCCAGTAGCCGTCAATTAAGTTCAGTTGAATAAGTGAATGTGTTGCTGTAGGGCTACCAAAAAGAAGGATGTCTGGACCTGTCTGTTGTTTTATTTCGTTTATTTTTTCTGAAAGGTTTTCGCTGATAATTGTTATGTTAGTCAAACCCACCCCCTGTTTGCTATCGGGATTCAAAGTTTTTGATAAAACAATTTTTTTTGCCTGGTTATACCATTTTGAATGTTCAATTTCGTGGTTTGTCGCTGACGGCTTTTCTCCTGCGGCCGGCCAGTAATTTTCCATCATCTGATAAGTTACCCGTCCATATAATGCAGCATCACCTTCTCTTATCCGCTTACCGACATGTTCAAATATCTCATTATCCACTTTGATCCAGCCCATTTCGCCGCTCGGTCCTGCTATAAAACCGTCGAG